>Ga0210393_10004718_pt1 | contig 10752 bp, 16 predicted proteins | sample IncBWC27OmetaG_FD_160068 | JGI IMG/M metagenome (GOLD analysis project Ga0210393, IMG submission 160068) | Forest soil microbial communities from Barre Woods Harvard Forest LTER site, Petersham, Massachusetts, United States - Inc-BW-C-27-O ...
GTATGCTTTCCGTCTATCGTTACGTGCTCAGCTTCGGACTTGCCAATGGGTGCGTGGCGGCTTGCATCGCGGCGCAGGATGTCGGCCCCCACTCGCTGGATGAATGGAACGCGATCAACGTCATACAAGGCGCTGTTCGTACGCCCATCATCGACTCCTCTACGCTCGCGACGACGGTAAAGGCGTTGGGGCTGATTCGAGAACGGTATCCGGAGGTCCATGACATCCCGACCGGCCCTGACGAGACGGTGCTCCAACTCGTGCTCTCTCCGCTGCTGTCGGCCAAGGTGGCACGCATGAACGGTCGGCCGTTCGAGCCAACCGCCGGCGCGTTCGACGCGTCAGTGTTGGACTCGGGAGTCCTGGACTCGCTCAACGTCGTCTATCACGCGCGACGGCTGACCGTCCAATACTTCTTCGGCAGCTACTTCGTGTATGTGCGGTTTGCCTCTCCGGTTAACGTGCCGTCCGTTGTCGATACGTATCGCGACGCGCCCGGTGTACGGCAGGCCAGCCAGCCGACGTACGCGAGTGTCGAGGGCAGACGCAGTCGTGTGCAGTTGGCGATCAAGCCACCGCTGTGGCATTTCATCTTCGTGCGAGACGGCACGTGGAGCAACGCAAGGCGGTACTACTTCACATATGACGCCAGCTCTGGCTTGCTCACGCCTCTGGGTGATGGACCGATGGGAGGAATCAAGACCAAGGGTGTGCCGCTGTGGCAACGCTCAGGCGACGCCTCGCTCCAGCCATACGATTCGTACGCTACGTTGATCGGTGCGACGGCCGACAGCGCCTGGTGGGTTCGTCGCGCAGCGGTCGAGGTGTTGGGCTTCCTATTCGAGCACCCCAACGACCCGTGGGGCCGCGATTTTGGCGATACGGCGCACTACAATGCGCTCAAGGACAGCGTGTGGGCCAACCATGTCTCCGTCGTACGTCTCTTGCGGCACGCCCAGTTCGACCCGGATGACGACGTTCAGGCCGCGGCGGCAGGCGCGCTCCGCAAAGCACAGTCCGCAGGCGTGGTGGCGGAGTAGCCTACACGATTCGACTGTCATTTTGCTCAGCCGGTATCCTCTACGTTGTTCCAGGTCGCTATTGGCCACGTGTAAGGCGGCGCGCCCATTGAGCGTTCATCGACAGGGTACGTCCGTGGAGCCGAAGGTAATCGCGCGAATGCGTGCGTTCGGCAGCATGGCATCTATTAATGTCTTGAGTTTGAGGCTCTGGAACTTGTGCGCTTCCAAGAGATCCCGTTGCGCGTAGTCGGCGGAACCAAAGAGAAACACCACGCCTCGGGCTGCACAAAACCCCACCTGCACCTGACCGTTCTCGACCGACACAATGCCACGACTGCCGTACGTGGCGGTCAGCTGATTCCAGGTCGCGTCCGAGGGCAAGCCGCGAGGCAAGCGCCCAGCCGCACCACGTAAGATCCACAAGTGCAACGGCCGTCCGCTATCGATCGCTGACGCCCGGCCAGCGGTGATGGCGAAGACCTGCAAGCCGTCGAAAGGAAAAACGACTCGAGGCTCCGCTTGTGGGTTCGTGTCGTACGTTTTGAGGAGCGTGGTATCAATGCGAGCCGCGGGGCAACGACGGAGCAGCTCGGCCAGTGGAGCGTCAATTCCGAGCGGACCGATTGAATCAGCGGTGATGCTGAGCTTTGCCGCCGGCGACACGGGGCAGGTGTCGGCGGCGCGCTCCGGTGCACTCGGTTGCGCGCCGCCAGGGGCCGGCCCGATCACCAACCACAACGCTAATGTTGCGATCGCAGCGGCAAGCCGAGCAGATCGAGAGGTTGAACGACAGTCACGGATTTGCACAACGCGCCTCTGCTTGTCGGCCGGGACTGCCCAGTGGCTCACTGCCACCAACAACGGGGTGGGCGGAACTTAGTCGCACTCCCTCGAAGGTAGGAGCAAGCGGATTCGGAGCCTACGCGAAGCGGAGCGCCTTCACCAACAGCGAAAGTGCTCGCCGCTCGTCGAGTAGTTCGCGGACAGGCGCACTGTCCCCACACGGGTCGTTGCCAAGCGTCACGGGGCTATGACCTCGGCATATACGGTGTCAAAGCGGATACGCTTGGCATCATCGTAATACAGCTTGAAGATCAGATCACCCTCGAATGGCCATTCGGTTGCCACGCCGTCTTCCCAGCCCTCTATCTGGTGAGGATCGGTGACATCAAAGTGCACACCGGTGCGCTTCAAATACGCGACCGCGCTGTCGACCGATGTGCCTGCGGGAAGATCACGGTCGAGCCGACGCTTGACGCCCGATATAGTCCGGCCGATTGGCGCGGGGTTTCGTAATGTGCACATGACTGGTCCGAAGAAGACAAGCAGCAGACCGACAATAGTCGCGACGAGCACTCGTTCGCTCGGACTGCCGATGAGCGCAGCCCGCACAATGGCATGACTGACCGCGCGCCATCGCTCGCTCAAAGGAACGCCTGAGCACCTGCCGTGAGCCAGCCAGTAATCCCGTCGCCCATTCGACTCGCCATATATCGCATTCTGCATGGGATTATCGACGGCGGCAACGCAAGAGGTCGGGGACGGTCCCATCCCGCCGCACCTCGACGCCGCGAATGCCGGTTGATGGCATGGCGAGCCGGTGATCACTCGCGTGAAACAGCACTTCGTCCAGCGATGCAGGATCGAACGACATCCCGCACACTCGACACCGGACCAGATCTGTAACCAGTGGGGCGCCGGCGCGTTCCGGGGCACCGTGCAAGTGCGACGCAGGATCGCGGGGGCCGGTCGCACTCACCGCGCGCCCGGGGTGTAGTGCTTCGCACCGTCGAACCGCTTGGTCTCCGGAAACCCTGACTCTCGCAGCTGCGCGTTCAGCGTCGCCGCGCTGATATCCCGCTGCGACTCACGCGTGAACCGATACGAGCGGTACTTTCCTCCCGGCGTAACGAAGTACCGATTGTTCGCTTCCGCGTGCGGCGGCAGAAACGCTTTGAAGTGATGAGGCGCCGCATGCGGCGGACCGAAGCAGATGTCATACACGCGCCACTTGTTGTTCCGGTCGTCGATCAGATACACGCGATGATCGGCGGTGATCTCGATCGCCGGCTTCCTCGGCATGCCCATATTGACTGGACACCGCCCACGGACGCGCCCATCGCTGGGTGTAAGGACACTATTGAATCGAGCCTCGGCGTATCGCCCGCCGACTGCCTGCCCGCCAGCTGCGTGCTAGTCCGAGCAGCGCCCTCCCGGGACGCGCGACCCACGAGTTCATCGCGAGCGCCACCCATGCCCACGCTACGCGCGGGCACGCTCCGCGACATCGCCTCGGGCGACGCCTTCGGCTCGCTTCGGCGATGTACTGCATCGGACTGCATACCTGTTTGCTGTCGCATGGTCGAGGTCGCCGCTCCGCGCTCACGCGCCGGGCCCAGGCGCTACGCGACCATACCCGCCCCTAGCGGGTCGGAGCGGGTTTTCGCCGACGGCTCGGTCCACGGACTGAACCGCTTCGCGGCCGCTGCCCCGCGCGCCGTTGCCACTTGGCCGTCGAGGGTGACGTTCGCGGTCGTCTTCACATGGTCCGGCGCGTCTCGCGCCGCCGGCTGTCGCGCTTTCTAACCGTCACTCCAGCGGTTCCACGGCGATCGCTGGCGACCGGGCTCGCCCTCAGTGCGATCGGATCGACGCACGACGCAACGGCGCGGCCGCGACCGCACTGAGCACCGCGTCCGGATGCCGCGCCGCCACCCGCAGCAGCACCCGCGCCGGCCCGTCCGGCACCCGGCGCCCCTGCTCCCAGTTGCGCAGCGTCGCCGTGCTGATCCCGAGGAGAGCGGCAAACTTGGCTTGCGACAGCCGGAACCGCGCCCGCAGTGCCCCGACATCCGGCGTCCCGCGCGCATCCTCGCGCACCGCGACCGTACTGCGCCGCGTGGCACGCCGCGCCGGCGCTGGCGCCGCTATCTCACGCGTCCGCGACGCCTTGCGCGCTCCCCGCAGGATCGCGCCGCCCTCGCGCACGCTCTCCTCGAGCTCCGCGAACAGCGCGTCACTCATCGGACGCCGAGTCCGGCGCCGCGCCGCGATCCCTTTCCGGTTGCTCATGGGTACTCCTCTTCGATAATGCGTCGCAGTGCCCGCAGCTGCGACGCCGATAGATCGCCCTGCACGTTCTTAGGATACAGGAACAGCATGACAATCGTGTCCAGACCGACCGCCCAGTAGTAGATCACGCGCACGCCGCCGCGCTTGCCGCGTCCCGGTAAACCCCAGCGAATCTTGCGGAGCCCGCCACCGCCGGGGATCCGCACGCCCAGACCCGGCCGTTCCGCCAAGGTCGCCTGGAGCGCCCGATACTCCTCATCGGCCAGCGCCGCGACAACCTGTCGCGTGAACACCGAGGTTTCGACGATCCGCATCAGGAAATATGCGCCAGTGGCGCCTATACGTCAATGGCGTAGTACGGGTCGCCCGGGCACAGGGCGCTAACGATTATACCCGCCACATAGCGGTGATGGTCTCTCTAATGATTGTGCCTATCTTCCCTCTCGCAAAACGAGCCAGCCCGCTCCCCCACCAAGGTTCGCGGACTGACTCGCCCAACACCCCCGGAGGGGCGCGTGCATCCTAATGGCGCGCACCTCCGGGACCACCATCGGGAGGTCGCATGACGTCATCCACAGCACGCGCCATTCAGTTCGTCGAGCTCGCCATCATCGCCAAGGAAGGGACGCGGGTCGTCGATGGCGTCCCCTTCACGTCCGCCATCGAGGCAGAGCTCGCACGCCATGTGCTCGCCGAACGCGCCGTCGCCGAGGCGTCGCTGCTCTGCCGCTACGTGAAACTCTGCCCCACATGCGGCTGGTGCGGCAACGCCATCGTGCCGGCCCAGCACGAGCGCGAGATCAACGGCCGACTCTACCACGACGAGGAGGACCTCTCGTGCGCCCAGGCGTTCGACGACGAGTGCGATAGCTACGCCGCTGAGCGCGCCACGCTCCACAGCACCAGATAAGAAAACGGGATAGCCGGCGGCCCTAGGAAAGTCAGCCGGCTACCCCGCCCCACACAACCGCGAACGGTCGTGCGCCACGGAGTCTAGCGAGGCGCGACCGTCCGCACAACACCGGAGGTCGCATGAACACCACTGATAGCCTCGTCGCCGACGTCGAGGCTGACATCTTCGCCGCAGAAGGCGCCTTCCACGTCCACGGCATCTACTACACTCTTTTCGGTGACGCCGATCTCGCGCGCCGCCGTCTCGCCATCCGCACCGCCGACACGGTCGCGCGCGTCCGCGCCTGGACACGTCGCGGCGCACTTGTCGACGGCCAGGCGATCCGTCCCGCCCCCGGATCCGTCCCCAAGCTGTTCGAGCGCTGCGCCTGGTGCGGCAAGCGATTCGAGGCGGGCGCACCCGCAATCGTCGTCGCCACGCGCCACATCCACGAGCGCGCGTGCCGCGAAGAGTTCGACCAGTTCCTCGCCGAAGCAGAGGTCACGCGCGCCCAGGCCACCCTCCAGCTCGCGGAGGCCTGACCATGGTTGCCATACACACCACCCGGCGCCGGCGCAACGCTCGGCGCCGGCGTGGGTCCGGTCTCGTCTACCTCGTGCACTTCAAGCAACCGTATCACCACGCCAGGCACTACGTCGGCTACACGAAGGACGTCGCGCAGCGCATAGCCGAACACCGCGCCGGTCACGGCTCGCGCCTCCTCGCCGCCGTCGCGGCCGCCGGCGTCGGGTTCGATGTCGCGTTCACCTGGAAGCGCGCTTCGCGCTCGTTCGAGCGCAACGTCCACCGCTGCAAGAACACCCCTCGGCTCTGCCCGATCTGCGCCGGCTCCGATCGCCGCGCCCGCGCCTACACGCCGCGCAATCCCGCCGCACCGGAGCCAGCCGACTCATGACCGCCCACCCGTTGGACGACATCCGGCCCGCGCTCAGCGACGGGCCGGTCCAGATCGGCGAGATCATCCCTTCGGCGCTCGCCGGCATCATCTCGCCAGACAAGCCGTCGAGTAGCCGACCCCGCCGTCACAAGCGCGCAGCTGCGGAACCGCAGCCCAGGCTGACGATTCGGGATCTTCCCAACAGCGAACGGCCACGCACACGCCTCGTCAACCACGGCGCGGGAGTACTCACCACACAGGAGCTACTCTCCCTCATCATGGGCGCCGCTGGACGCCGGGGTTCCCTGGACGTCAGCCGCGATGTGCTCGCAGTGACCGGTGGGTCCATTCGACGACTACGGAATATCGACACGTCGACGCTCGTGGCGGTCCCCGGCATGGGTCCCGCTCGAGTCGCGAAGTTGCGGGCCGCGATCGAGCTTTCGCGCCGCTGCCTGGATGAGGCAAGCGAGCAACGGCGCCGCGTCACAAGTCCGATCGACATCGTCCTACGCGAAGCCCCTCGGATGGGCGACCTGCGCGTCACCGAGTTTCTGCTGGTCGTACTCGACACCCAGCACGGCTGGGAGCGGACGATTCGGCTGCCGCTGGATCATCGGCGCTCGGACTGTACGGGCATCACGAGCCGAATCGTCTATCAGGCCGCCATCGTCGAAGGCGCCGCCGCGATTGTGGTCGTCCACAACCACCCCGATGGCGACCCGTCGCCGTCGCCCGAAGACCGCCTACTGACGCAGCGGCTGGCCACGGCCGGCCGCCTGCTCGACATCCCCATGTACGACCACCTCATCATCGGCCGCAACCGCTATACGAGCTTCTTGGAGGAACAGTGGTTATAGCCGCCGCAGATGGTGTCGCCGCATCGGTGCGTGCACCCTCAATCGAAACGGCGACAAGGCCGCAGAGCCACCGGGCCGAGTGGGCCGTTCATCGAAGTCAGCCGGCGGAAGGTTGGCGGAGGCGCCAAGACGATGCCGGCCGATGAGATCCGCTGGCGCGGTCCACTGCGCGGCCGAACGATCGAGATAACTTCGCGGCCGCGGACGTGTGACCCGTCGGCCAGCTTCCACGTGCATGCGAACGCGGGGATCGAGTACATGATCGAGCACGCGCAGTTCGTGGACGCGCTTGCCGGCGTGTGAGCGGTCCTTGAGACCCTCGCACTTTCGCAACGCGAAAACCTTATACACCGGAAGACCCTATGCCCCGCAACAAATTGGTAGTCGTGATCGATGGCCGTGAAAACACACGCGAGACGAATCGACCCTACACCCATGTGCTCGTCGGCCCGAAAATCCACTGGGGGGACGATCTGTACCGGTCACACGACCGGGCTCAATACGCCGGCTACCGCGTGGTGTACTCGTGGCACCTCACATTCGCGGCGGCCGATAGAGCTCGACGCGAGCATATGTCCCCCGACAATGGGTGGGGGCGTTTGCACAGCCGCCTGGCGTCGAAGTTCGGCATCCCATTCACCGTCGAGGAAGTGGCGCTGCAGCATCCGTGATGGTGCGCCGCGCGCAGCTGGAGCCGGAGGCGAGGTTACAGTCGGCTATACTGCCCAACCGGCCATTTTCGGCTCGTTGGGCAGTATCAGGGCCACAGTATGCATCGCGTACGCCAAATCCCTGGCGCAGCGTGTATATATGCATTATCGTTCATGTATATACAGTCATTTCGAGGCATGCACATGACCAAACCAACGACCGGCGACGCGAGGCGCGCCAACAAACGAGCTAAGTCTTACCGGCTCGAACAGCGGAAGATCGACCGCGCGAAACGGATTTTGGGCGTGTCGACGGAGACCGAGGCGATCGAGCAGGCGCTCGACCTCGTCGCCTTCGGCCACGCGCTCGCGTCCGGGACTCGCGCCCTCGTCGGACTCGACGTGTCACCGTTCGATCGCGACGAGACGCTGCTTCCCGCCGCCCGGTATCGCGAGTAGCGCCACGTGCCGCGTTCACGAACGCGCGTGGAGTCGGCGCCGGCCGCGCGCCGCGCCAAGTACACGCTCGATACCAACATCTTTCTCTACGGCTTTCGCGACCCGGAAGTCGCCTCTCGCCTCGAGCGATTCCACCAAGCCCACGCCCCGTTCGAGCAACTGAGCGCCATCGTCGCCCACGAGCTGCTGGCCGGCACCCGCACGCCGCAAGGCGCCGCGGCCCTCCGCCGTCAGTTGCTCGGCCGTTTTGAGCGAGCGGGCCGGGTGTTCGCGCCGACACCGGCCGCTTGGCAGCAAGCGGGCCTCGTCCTCGCGGCGATGGTGCAAACGGAGGGGCTCGTCCTAGCGGACATCCGGAAGTCGTTTGCGAACGACGTCGTCCTCGCCGTGTCCTGCCGCGAGCGCGGCGTCACACTGATCACCGCGAACGAGCGTGATTTCGCGCGGATCCGCCGTTTCGTCGCCGGGTTCAACTTCGTCACGAGCTTTCCATAGCACCGCGACCGCCGCGTCCCCGGCGAGGCTGTCCAACCCGCCTTGGTCAGAGGTAGCCGCAACCCCGGCCGGCAGCCGGTCCCGCCCAGCTGAACAGCGTCATGAACGAGCCTGGTGCCCTGCCTGGTGAGTCACCCCTTCAACCCCGGACTGGCCCAGCGGACCGGTTAATTCACTACGGCGGCATTTTCGCACCGTTAGAAGTCTGACGGTGGACTGACGATCGACTGACGCCCCGTCATAAGCATGCCGGCATCCGGCCCTTGTCTTTCTCCTCAATCGAGAGGATGCCAGCACTTGCCCGAAACAGCCCACCGGCGACAGCCGACGCGGGCGTGGTCCGAGCTACAAGCCCCCGCGCCGCTTCCTCCACGTCCCGTTCACCGTTCAGGATTATGAGACAATCACCATCTGGGCCGGAGCAGCCGGCCTACCGCGCTCGCGTCATGTGCGCGAGGCCGCACTCGCCATACCGATTCTTCGCCGGGCGTCACCCCGCGATCGCCTACCCCACACGACCCACGCGGTTGCCTGCGTCCGCGCCCTCGCGCGCGCCACCATGGCCACCGTTGACGCGAGGACCGTATACCGGCGCGAGGCCGCGATCGCGGAGCTCGCCGCCCGGGCCGACGAGCTTGAGGACTACGCCGAGGCCATCGCCGCCCAGCTCGCGCTGCTGCCATCGCCTAACGCCGATCCTCGTCCCGACTCACTATGGTTGTCGCGGGGCATTTTCTGAGTCCCTGACCCCGCAAGCCGACCGCGCCGCGGCCCACCGCTGCGACCACTGAGTCCATAACAAGCGGCCGTCGAGCGGTGTCATCTCTGCAGCGATGCGACGCATTCCTAAGCCCCGTACCAGCACGTGACGGACGGCTAACTTTCCACCTATCAGTATTAGCCTTGGGGCGCTATGAGAGCACTGCTCGCGGTCGCATGCTTATGCGCGTCGCCGGCGCTCGCGCAAATCACCGGAGTCGAGGGGCGCGTGCCGCCGCCGAACGCCGCCGACTGGGGTCCGCATGATCGGTGGATACCACATTCGCGTATGCGGGCGCGGTGGTGCATGCGCGGATGACTCTGACGGCGATGTCAAATCGACGTATTTCGTATCGATCCAACGCGACTCACTCGGGAGGATACCCGCAGACAGCGATACTATGTTCATGCCGGCCGTGGGAAGCGCCGGCTTCTTCCGGGAAGCGAATGCGTGTTACGCGGGGCGACAGGAAGCAAGAGCCGTCCAAGCACAAAGAAGTACTTCTCGTCGATTACGCATTGATCCGACGACAGAACCGCTCGCCGCGACCGTTCCGCCGGGGGCAAATCGTACCAGTACTGTGGTGCCTCCGCGCCGAGCACCGCGATGGAATGGCCGTGAGTCTCGCCGCAAAACGTCAGACCGCCAATCGGAGCTCTGCGCTGCGCTATGGGCCTGTAGAGCGTGGTCAGCCCAGCGTCTGACATCGGTCGTGACTGGACAGGTGATGGGACCCATCAGTCCAGAACATTAACGTCAGCTAACTTGTCCACGCCGTCGTAGATTCCGAACTGCACGCCAGCGTCGAGCCGCTCGTGCGGCGCATCATCAAACGCGATTGCGTGAATCGCACGGTCGGCGAGTCATAGACCGCCGGTTTGCTGGCTTCCGGGCTGCAAATGTTCGAAAGTGCCACTGTGCTTTGTCATCCCGAGTTCAGAGCTTCCGCGCGGCTCGAGCGGCGTGGATGCGCGCCTGAAGGTCTCGCTCGATGCCATCATCGGCAGGAATAAACCGAATCTTCTGGACCCTGCCAACCGGATGGTCCAGCCCCAGAACGAACATGCTCTGCCCCCTCTTCATCCAAAAGCTCGCTCCCGTGTCGAGCAACAGCACGTCGGAGAGTGACACTCGAAAGGATCCTCTCGGACCCTTGACCTGAAGCACATCGCCGTCCACCCACACTTCGCTCAGTCGCCAGCCGTACCAGACGATGTAAACCACGACACCGACCAGCATGAACGGGATAACGGGCCCGAGCACCGGGGTTGCATTGATCAGCACCGCAGCGCCGATGATATAGAGGGCCGGGATGCCGAACCGGTACCAGGTTATGCCGGACGACAGCCGTTTCATAGAACTGTTGCGCTTTCGCCGGACCAGACAATCCTCCGGATGATGGAGATCATCGCGCCGCCTTGCTTCACAAACTGATCAAGAAAGTTGCGGTGTCGTCACTGGCCTTGCACGTGCCCACGCATTGTCGGCGAACCGAATCGTACGTTATGGGTGAACATGTTCAAAGTGTCGATCCTCGAGGGCCTAGTCACGGTCAGGATGATGTCGCTCCATAGAGTAGCATCGCCGCGGAAAACCCGTTGTATGCCATGTGCACCGCGATCGCTCCCGTGATTCGACCGCGAC
>Ga0210393_10004719_pt1 | contig 10751 bp, 12 predicted proteins | sample IncBWC27OmetaG_FD_160068 | JGI IMG/M metagenome (GOLD analysis project Ga0210393, IMG submission 160068) | Forest soil microbial communities from Barre Woods Harvard Forest LTER site, Petersham, Massachusetts, United States - Inc-BW-C-27-O ...
CGCGCACGGCGAGCCTGCTCGGCTGGCCGCGATCGTGGACTGGGAGATGACCACCGTCGGCGACCCGCTGCTGGATCTCGCGTGGTCGCTGCTGGGCTACGACGGCGAAAATCCGAGCGACGACGGATTCTACCTGGACATGAAGGGCATGCCGACCCGCAGCGAATTACTCGAGCACTACGAGACGATCAGTGGGATTTCCACCGAGAACATCGACTACTACCTGGTGCTGGCCAACTGGAAACTGGGCATCGTGCTGGAAAAGACTTACGCCGCCGGAGTGCGCACCGGCAAGGTGGATCCCAAGATCACCGAAACCTTCGGGTCGATGATCCCGCAGCTCATCGCCACCGCGGCCAAGCTCGTCCGGTCACTGCCGACAAAGGGATGCTGAAATGGCTTATGCGGACCAGCTTTTCGAACTCACCGATCGCGTCGTGCTCATCACCGGCGGCAGTCGCGGACTGGGACGTGAAATGGCGTTTGCCGTCGCGCACTGCGGCGCCGACGTGGTGATCGCCAGCCGCAATATGGACCACTGCGTCGCCACCGCCAAGGAGATCGAAGCCGAGACCGGCCGTTCCGCCATGCCTTATCGGGTGCACGTCGGACGCTGGGAACAGCTCGACGGATTGGTCGAGGCGACCTACGACAGATTCGGCAAGGTCGACACGTTGATCAACAACGCGGGCATGTCGCCGCTGTACGACAAGCTGACCGACGTCACCGAGAAGCTGTTCGACGCCGTGGTCAACCTGAACCTCAAGGGGCCCTTCCGGTTATCGGCATTGGTGGGCGAGCGGATGGTGGCGGCCGGCCGCGGGTCCATCATCAACGTGAGTTCCACCGGGTCGCTGCGCCCGAACGGCGGCATCATTCCCTACGCAGCGGCCAAGGCCGGGCTCAACGCCATGACCGAAGGGCTGGCACAGGCGTTCGGCCCCACCGTACGAGTCAACACACTGATGGCCGGACCATACTTGACCGACATCAGCAAAGCCTGGGGTCTGGAAAACGACACAACCAACAGGTTCAGTCACCTCTTGTTGGAACGGGCCGGAGATCCGCGCGAGATTGTTGGCGCCGCACTGTTTTTAGCTTCCGACGCGTCCAGTTTCACCACCGGTTCGATCTTGCGGGCCGACGGTGGGATCCCCTGAGAGACAGGAGTATTCGATGGCTTGGGACTTCTCCACCGAACCGGAGTTCGAGAAGAAGCTGGACTGGATCCGCGAGTTCGTGCGCGAAGAGGTGGAACCCCTCGAAGTGCTGTTCCCCGGCTGTGAGTTCCTGCCGCTGAACGACGAGCGGCGCCGCATTGTCGACCCACTCAAGCAGCAGGTCCGCGACAACGGCTTGTGGGCACCGCATTTGGGTCCAGAACTGGGCGGGCAGGGCTTCGGTGCGGTCAAGCTGACGCTGATCAACGAGATTCTGGGCCGTAGCCCGTGGGCGCCGATCGTATTCGGAACGCAGGCACCCGACACCGGCAACGCGGAGATCATCGCCCGCTTCGGCACCCAGGACCAGAAGGACCGCTATCTGGCCGGGCTGCTGTCCGGAGAGATCTTTTCCTGCTTCTCCATGACGGAACCACAAGGTGGTGCCGATCCGCGCGTCTTCACCACCCGCGCCGTCCGCGACGGCGATGACTGGGTCATCACCGGACGAAAGTATTTCTCCTCCAACGCTTCTGTCGCCTCGTTCTTCATCGTCGTCACGATCTCCGATCCTGACGTCCCCGTCCATCACGGCGCATCGACGTTCCTGATCCCGGCCGGAACCCCGGGGCTGACCGTGGAAGCCACCCATCACTTGGTCGGAGCGGACCCGCATGAACCGGGCCATTCCCTGGTGCACTACGACGGGGTGCGGGTGCCTTCGGACGCGTTGCTCGGTGAACCCGGTCAGGGCTTCCTGATTCTGCAGACTCGATTGGCCGGCGGGCGGCTGCACCACGCGATGCGCTCGATCGGAATGGCGCAGCGTGCCGTCGAGATGATGTCGAGGCGTGCGAAAAGCCGTTTCACACAGGGTAGTTCGCTGGCCGATAAGCAATTGGTGCAGGAGTTCGTTGCCGACTCTTACACCGAGTTGATCCCTTTCCGCCTGACTGTGCTGCACGCCGCGTGGCTGATCGACAACGGCGACGAGCGCGCTGCCCGCGCCGAGATCGCAGCCTGTAAGATCCTGGCGTCACAAGTACTCAAATCAATTGCGCTGCGCGCCATCCAAGTACACGGCGCGCTCGGGCTCACCGACCAGCTACCACTGGTCAACGTCCTACTGGGCGGCATCGCGCTCGGTTTGGCCGACGGACCGACCGAGGCACACAAAGTCAACCTGGCCCGCATGCTGTTCAAGGGGTACGACGCCGAAGACGCGGAGTGGCCCAGCGAGTCGCTGGACGTCCGCCGTGAAGCGGCCCTTGCCAAGTACGGTGACCTCGTGGATCAGGTTCCGTCGCTTCCCGATTCGCCGTGAACAGCAGAGTCACCGCGGCCGTCGAGCGGGCACTCGACGACCGCCAGCGGGAGGCCACCGAGGAGGTGGAACGCATCCTGGCCGCGGCAGTGCGGGTGATGGAACGGGTCGCACCCGAGCCGCCTCGCGTCAGCGATATCGTGGCCGAGGCCGGCTCGTCGAACAAAGCGTTCTACCGCTACTTCGCCGGCAAGGACGATCTCATCCTGGCGGTGATGGAACGGGGGGTGGCGATCGTCGTGTCCTACCTTCAGCATCAGATGGCCAAGGAGTCCAAGCCCGAAGACAAGGTTGCGCGCTGGATCGAGGGCACGCTGGCACAGGTCGCTGACCCGTACCTGATCAGTAAGAGCCGCGCGGCGGCCGGACAGATGTCCGCCGGGGCCAATTGGCGCGCGGCCGACCAGGAAATGTTGCGACCGCTACGTGATCTGCTGATCGCGCCGGTTACGGCGTTAGGGAGCAGCGACGTCGATCGCGACGTCGAGTCGGTGTTCTGCTGTACTTCCGCGAAGCTGCGGCGATACGTGGGTTCGGCGGATCGCCCCGGCCCCGACGACATCGCACACGTGGTGCGGTTCTGTCTAAAAGGGCTGGGGATTGGCTAATGCGGGCGATCGTCTGTCGCGCCTACGGTCCGCCGGAAGACCTGGTTCTCGACGACGTTCCCGATCCGGTCCCGGGTCCCGGCCAGCTGCTGGTGCGGGTGCACGCCGCGGCCGTCAATTTCCCCGACGTGCTGTTCATCGGCGGCAAGTACCAGGTGAAGATTCCGCCACCGTTCATACCGGGCAATGAGATCGCCGGGGAAGTGATCGCCGCCGGTGACGGCGCGCCATTTCGCCCGGGACAGCGGGTATCCGGAACCACTTTCGGAGCGTTCGCCGAACAAGCGCTGCTGGAAACGAGCCAGGCGACGCTCATGCCCGACGACGCCGACTTCGCGTCGGCCGCGGCGTTTGGCGTCACCTACCGCACCGCGTATCACGCGCTGCGCTCGACCGCCGCTGTGACAGAAGGGGATTGGGTGGTAGTGCTGGGCGCCGCAGGCGGTGTGGGTCTGGCCGCGGTAGACCTCGCGGTGGCTCTGAAGGCCCGGGTGCTGGCCGCGGCGTCGAGCCCGGAAAAGCTCGACCTGTGCCGACAGCGCGGTGCCGAGGCCACCGTTGATTACGACCGGGAGGACCTGAAATCGCGGATCCGCGAACTCACCGGTGATAGCGCCCGGATCGTCATCGACCCCGTCGGTGGGCCCTACTCGGAACCGGCGCTGCGCGGCCTGGCTCGCGGCGGCACCTTTGTCACTCTGGGCTACGCGGCGGGCGCAATCCCGGCCATTCCGCTCAATCTCGTGCTGCTCAAAGACATCTGTGTGCGCGGCATGGAGATCCGCACCTTCATGAGCGATTACCCCGATGAGGCTATCCGCGACACTGAAGAGTTGGCGCAAATGTTCGCCGCAGGCACCATCCGTCCCTACATCTGCGCGCGATTCCCGTTGGCCGAAACCCCTGCGGCGCTGCGCTATGTGGCCGAGCGCAAGGTCCTGGGCAAGGTGGTCATCGACGTCGCGTGAGCTCTCAGGGCGTGACGATGTTGAAATTTTGGTCCGGTTCGTCCAGCACACCCAGGAACTCCTGCAGCGCTGTCTGGTCACCAGATATGTCGAGCCCGGGTGAGCTGAAGTCACCCATCGCCACCGTCAGGAGCCGAAACTTACTGTCCAGCTTGACCGTAACGTTGGCCGTCGCGGAGTCGGCAGGCACCTTGCGATAGACGAGCACCCCGTTGCGCAGGGTGAGTCGGTAGTTGGCGGCCAGGTCGGCGAACGAGATATCGATGGCGATGTTGAGGTCCCAGCTGCGCGGTCCATCGACCCGGAGAGCAAAGCTGTCGAAAAGCTGCTCCGCCGTCAGCTGGTTGAGCATCGAGATCGAGGCCGCCGTAACCGCGGTACCGAAGTTGCCGTTGCGCAATTCGGTTGCCCCACTCATGAAGAAATTTCGCCATGTCGCGTTTTCGGCGCCGTAGGCAAGCTGCTCCAGCGTATCGGCGTACAGCGCACGGGCCGGCGCGTGATCACTATCGGTAAAGACCGCGTGATCGAGGAGCGTTGCCGCCCAACGGAAGTCACCGGAATCGAAGGCAGCTTGGGCGAGTTCCACCACTCGGTCGATCCCGCCCATCGCGTCGACGTAACGAGGCGCGAGCGCCTCGGGCGGGTGCGGCCACAGTCTTCCGGGATTGCCGTCGAACCAGCCCATGTAGCGCTGATAGACCGCCTTCACGTTGTGGCTGACCGACCCGTAATAGCCGTGCGTATGCCAGGCCTGATCGAGCCGGGGCGGCATCTGGAACATCTCAGCGATCTCGACACCGGTGTAGCCCTGGTTGAGCAGCCGCAGGGTCTGGTCGTGCAGGTAGGCGTACATATCGCGTTGCAGGGACAGGAATTCGACGATGTCGTCGCATCCCCAGGTAGGCCAGTGGTGGGAAGCGAACACCACATCGGCGCGGTCGGCGAAGGTGTCGATGGCTTCGGTGAGATAGCCCGACCAGGCATGCGGGTCACGCACCAGCGCACCGCGCAGGGTGAGCAGGTTGTGCAGGTTATGGGTGGCGTTCTCGGCCATACACAACGCGCGGTAGCGGGGGAAATGGAAATGCATTTCGGCGGGCGCCTCGGTGCCGGGCGCCATCTGGAACTCGATCTCCACGCCGTCGATGGTGTGCTTCTCACCGGTCTCACGGATGTCGATGGTCGGGACGATGACCGCTACCTCGCCGGTGGAGGGCGCCTGGCCCAGACCGCAGCCCACCTGATCCTGTGGTCCGCGCGGGAGCAAGGTGCCGTACATATAGGTGGCCCGGCGGGTCATTGCCGGTCCGGCGTAGACGTTCTCTTTGACCGCGTGCTCGATGAATCCTTCTGGCGCCAGCACGGTGACCGCACCGGCATCCACCTCGGCCTGTGTGGTGACGCCCAGCACGCCACCGAAATGGTCGACATGGCTGTGGGTGTAGATCACCGCGACAACGGGACGGTCACCGCCGCGGTGGGTCCGATACAAGGCCAGCGCCGCAGCGGCGACCTCGGTAGAAACCAAAGGGTCGATGACGATGATCCCGGTGTCACCTTCGACGAAGGTGACGTTCGAGATGTCCAACCCGCGGACCTGATAGATCCCCGGTACCACCTCGTAGAGACCTTGCTTGGCGGCCAGCGACGATTGCCGCCACAGGCTGGGGTGCACGGTTACGGGCGCCGGACCGTCGAGGAAAGAGTAGACGTCGTTGTCCCACACCACGCGGCCGTCGGCCGCTTTGACGACACACGGGGACAAGGCCGCAATAAATCCACGATCGGCATTGTGGAAATCCGTCGTGTCGTGAAATGGCAGAACATGTTCGCGATGTGCGGACTCGATGACTGCGGTGGGGGGTTTGTGGTCCACCGGCAATACATTGCCATCAATTCGCCCTTCTCTGAAAGATGTGCCGAGAACTGGCGGGTTAACCGAAACGAAACAATTTCGCCGAACCTCTTCTATGCGGCGCGGCAAACCCGCATACTGCCCAGACGGGCCTCAATGCGAGGACCGCAACGATCGGGCAAAGGAGAACAGGTGAAGCGTGAACTGACAATCGCGGTTGCCGGGGCGGCAATTCTGGCCACGGGTATTTCTGGCTGTTCGAGCAACAAGTCGAGTACGGGCGGTGGCGGGGCGTCCTCGGGCGCTAACGCATCGGTAAGCGCCGGCGGAGGGCCGACCGTGACCATCGACGGAAAGAACCAGAACGTGGCCGGCACGGTCGTATGCACGACGGCGGGCGGCAACGTCAACATCGCGATTGGTGGGGCCGCGGCCGGCATTGGCGCCGTGCTGACCGACGCCAACCCTCCCCAAGTGAAGTCGGTTGGGCTCGGCAACGTCAACGGCGTGACGCTCGCGTACACGTCGGGCACCGGCCAGGGCAACGCTTCGGCGACCAAGAACGGCAACAGCTACAAGATCAGCGGGACCGCCACCGGCGTCGACATGGCCAACCCGATGCAACCGGTGAACAAGCCGTTCGAAATCGACGTGACTTGTTCTAGCTAGTTGATGATGCGGGCGGTTGCCATCCGTTGAGTGGCAACCGCACCGTGAACTCGGTATGGCCGGGTGAGCTGCTCACCGTGATAGTTCCGTTGTGCGCCTTGACAACTGCGGAGACGATCGCCAGGCCCAGCCCGGTGCTGCCACCTTTGCGCGAGCGCGACGAATCGCCGCGGGCGAACCGCTCGAACACCTCCGACTGAAGCTGGGCCGGAATGCCGGGACCGTTGTCGATCACCTGCAGCACGGACTGCATCGGCTCGGTGCTCAATCGCGTCGTCACGACGGTGCCTGCGCCGGTGTGGATGCGGGCGTTGGCAAGCAGATTGGTCACCACCTGATGTAACCGCGCCGCGTCTCCGGTGACGATTACCGGCTCTTGGGGCAGGTCGAGCTCCCACTGGTGATCGGGTCCGGCGACGTGCGCGTCACTGACCGCATCGACCGCGAGACGGGACAGGTCCACCAATTCGGATTCCAGCGGCCGGCCAGAATCCAGGCGGGCCAGCAACAGCAGGTCCTCGACGAGGCGCGTTATCCGCTCCGTCTCCGATGCCACCCGGCTCATCGCGTGCGCCACCGCCTCGCGGTCGTCGCCCATGCGTTGGGTGAGTTCGGTGTAGCCGCGGATCGCGGCAAGCGGTGTGCGCAGTTCGTGACTCGCGTCGGCGACGAACTGCCGCACCCGCGTCTCGCTGGCCTGGCGCGCCTCCAGCGCGGCCACGATGTGGTCGAGCATCCGGTTCAGCGCCGACCCGAGTTGGCCCACCTCGGTAGAGGGGTTCGCGTCGGATTCGGGCACCCGCACCGGCAGCTCGACCTCACCGCGGGCCAATGGCAGGTCGGCAACCTTGCGCGCGGTTTGCGCGACGCGGCGCAGCGGCGCCAGCGCTCGCCTGATGATGATGAGCCCGGCGATCGTCGCGGCGGCCAATGCGATCACAGCGACGATCCCGAAAATGACCAGCATCCGGATCAGCGTGGCGTCGACGTTGGACATCGACAGACCGGTGACGATGACGTCGCCGCCGCGCCGGCTCGGGGCGGCGACGACACGGTAGCGGCCAAGGCCATCGAGATCCAGAGTCACCGGTTTGCGGCTGCCGGCGATCGCCGCCAATTGGGCCTGCGCCTTGTCGGTCAGGGCGGCCCGGGAACCGCTGCTGGTCGTGTAGCCGGCGTCGACCGTCTTGCCGTCGCTGACCACCGCCGCGACCATGCCTGCCGGCTGACCCGGGGCGTCGAGAAACCTTGGACCGGGGCCCGGCCGCGGATAGTAGGAGTGCTCGTGGTGCCACCCCGGACGGTTCGTTTCGGGGTACATCAGCGCCGAGCGGTAGGAGGTCCCCGCGAGTTGGCCATCGAGCTGCTTCACCAGGTGGTGGTTCAGCGCCAGCTCGGTTGCCGCCGTGATGCCGAGACAGACCAGGGCGAGCACGACCACCTGCCCGACCAAAAGCCGCAGCCGAAGCGACCAGGCTCGCCGTGTCTTAGCGGGCCGGCTTGAGGACATAGCCCGCGCCGCGCAGCGTGTGGATCATGGGTTCGCGACCGTTGTCGATCTTCTTGCGCAGGTAGGAAATGTACAGCTCGACTATGTTGGAGCGGCCGCCGAAGTCGTAGCTCCATACCCGGTCGAGGATCTGTGCCTTGCTCAGCACCCGCTTGGAGTTGCGCATCATGAACCGCAGCAGCTCGAACTCGGTGGAGGTCAACGAGATCGGTTCACCGGCACGCATCACCTCGTGGCTGTCCTCGTCTAAGACCAAGTCCCCGACCACCAGCTGCGCTCCGCTGTCCACCGTCGTCACGCCGGTGCGCCGTAGCAGCGCCCGCAGCCGCAGCACCACTTCTTCAATGCTGAACGGTTTGGTCACGTAGTCGTCGCCGCCGGCGGTCAATCCGGCGATGCGGTCTTCCACCGCATCCTTGGCCGTCAACAACAGCACCGGCAGCTGCGGATTCTCTTCGCGCAGTTTGTGCAGTACGTCGAGCCCACTCATATCGGGCAGCATCACGTCGAGGACAACCACGTCGGGCCGCTGGGCGCGGGCCGAAGCGATGGCCGACGATCCATCGCCGGCGGTAGCGATATTCCAGCCCTCATACCGCAACGCCATCGACACCATCTCGGCCAGCACGGATTCGTCGTCGACGACGAGCACATTGATCGGGTTGCCGTCCGCACGGCACATGACTACTCGCTCAACGGAGGCTCGGGGCTGCGTCGTCACAGGCTCCAGTATCCGCTTGTGAATTAGCCGCCGCTATGGCATTCCTTTGCGTGTCCTGTGAAACGGGCCGCGCGACTGTTCAACAGTCACGCGACCCGCTGTCGGCGATTGATGCCTAGTAATAGTGCCGCCTGCCGGCGACACCGCGGCCGACAGAGCCCATGATCCACAGAACCGCGCCAATCACGAGCAAGACGATTCCCAGCACCCATAACAAATGAATGCCAAAGACAAATCCGAGAATAAGCAAGACTACACCTAAAACGATCATGACAACTTCCTTTGCGTTCGAGGTTCTAGCTCAGTGCTGGCATTGAGCTGGGTTGCGGTACATGACAGTCTTTGACTTTCGGATTGACACCCGCGTAATTCAACGGTCCGGCAACCACTGTCAATGCGATGTTTCCCGCTGTGACACAACTTGTGTCGCCACCCTTGAAGTAGTCGCGCTGCCACGCCGCGAATACTCCGATGAGCAGCCACACCAGGACAATCACGCCGATAATTCCGCCTCCGCGCATCGTGACCTCCGTTGTGTCCGAGAAACACTTTCTCGTGGGCCTAGCGTTACCCGTTGAACTCATGTCTAAACATCACTACCGCGTTGCTTTGACGCCGCTCCGAACCGGGCGCGCTAGCGGTGATCGGCGAGCCAGGTCTCGGCTCGCTTCTTCGACGCCCGGGACAGCCACGCGTCCTGAATCAGCTCGGTCAGTTCCGTCTTGGTGATTTCCGACAATTGGCCGACCCGCACCAGTACCGACGGGTGCCCGTCGAAGTGGTCTGTGGTGAAAAACGGCGATGCGGGATCCTGGATGAGCGCTAGCTTGTCGCTCTCCGACTCCACCCAGAACATGATCACGTCGGCGTAGCGTTCGCCGGTGTGTGGATCAGTTGCGTCCGGCTGGGGAGTCCGGAAGAACACGAACGACTTTCCGCCCACTTGATAAATGGAGTTACCCTTTGGCCCCTCCATGCGCTTGACGTGGGGCATGGATGCGGCGAGCTGATGCACATCGCTTAGCCGGGCACGTCGATCAGCCATAGCGGCGACATTACCGCTCTACGCGTGGACAGCCGTTGCGGTAGACGGACATTGAGGTGTATCGCGGGTTATCCGTCAAGGACTTTGAGCAGCAGTGCACCGAGTCGTTTCTGTTCGCCAGGGTTCAGCCGGTCGGTCATCGGCGCCATGAGTTCACCGATGTCGGCGATGACCCCGGTCGTGAGTCGTCGGGCCTCCGCGGTGAGGCTGACCCGTACGGAACGGCCGTCGGCGCTATCGGTGGCCTTTCGCACCAGGCCGCGCTGGACCGCACGGTCGATGAGTCCGCTGACGGTCGAGCGCTCCAGGCCGAGATAGGTGGCAAGTTCGGCCATCGTGGGTTGCCGGTCACGCAGTATCCCCAGCACCCGCAGTTGAGTCAGTGACAAATCCTGTTCGGCGGCAACACGACTCAGCACCGCTATCACTGCGAATGACACCTGCACCAGACCGTCCCTGAGGTCATCGACCATATTCATGTCGACAAACATACCTTGCGATAGTTCGTATTACCATCTAATCTAGTTCGGATTCCCATCTAAATCCGACGCTGCCCGTCGAGGAGAATCACGATGCACGCCGCCGTTGTCACCACATTCGACGCGCCACCGGCCTACCGCGAGTTCCCCAACCCCACTCCGCAGACGCCCGACGACATGGTCGTCGACGTCATCGCCTCCGGCCGCATCCGCGAGCACGGTCCCAGGCTGACGGCTCGCACTACACCAGCTCCGGTGAGCTTCCTCTGGTCCCCGGTATCGACGGGGTGGGACGCGCCCCGGACGGCACGCTGCGCTACTTCGTCCTACCCGACACCACCATGGGCGCGATGGCCCAGCAGACCGTCATCGACCAACGCCGCAGCATCGCGCTGCCGGACTCCGCTGA
>Ga0210393_10004720_pt1 | contig 10749 bp, 8 predicted proteins | sample IncBWC27OmetaG_FD_160068 | JGI IMG/M metagenome (GOLD analysis project Ga0210393, IMG submission 160068) | Forest soil microbial communities from Barre Woods Harvard Forest LTER site, Petersham, Massachusetts, United States - Inc-BW-C-27-O ...
CCGTGGACATCCGCTCGATTTCAGTCTGGCGGCGCGCCTCGGTGACGTAGGCTTCGACTTTCGCGCGTTGCGCTGGAGTAGCGATCTCCGCAACCAGCGGATGCTCTGGCGCGAGCACCATGAACGATACGCCGAAGACTGTGTCGGGACGCGTCGTGAAAAAGCGGACTTCTTTACTGGAATGACCGGCGACGGGGAAAGAGAGTTCCGCGCCTTCGCTGCGGCCGATCCAGTTGCGCTGCATCAGCTTGATCGGCTCTGGCCAATCGATGCCGTCGAGATCGGCGAGCAATCGATCGGCGTAGTCGGTGATCTTGATGTACCACTGCTCGAGATCTTTTTTGGTGACGGGGTTATCCGGATGCCGCCAGCAGCATCCGTTGATGACCTGTTCATTGGCGAGAATGGTCTGGCACTTGTCGCACCACCATTGCGCGCCGTTCGCGCGGTAGGCGAGGCCGCGCTTCAGGAGCATCAGGAAGAACCATTGCGTCCACTTGTAGTACTCGGGCGACGACGAATTTATTTCGCGCGACCAATCGTAGGCGCAGCCGGAGATGGTGAGCTGGCGCTTGAAGTTGGCGGCGTAGCGCGGGACGGTTTCGGTCGGATGCGAACCTTTGAGGATCGCTTCGTTTTCGGCGGGCAGACCGAACGCGTCCCATCCCATTGGATGCAGCACGTTAAATCCCGCCATCCGCTTGTAGCGGCCGACGACGTCGCACGGCACGTAGTTGTGCAGATGACCGACGCTGAGGCCGGCGCCGGACGGGTAGGGGAACATCTCGAGGATGTAGAATTTTGGGCGGCCGGGTTCCTCGCGCGCTTGGTAAAGATTGGTGCGATCCCATTCGGCCTGCCACGCCGGCTCGATTATCTTTGGGTCGTAGCGTTCGTCCATTCGGGTGATCTCAATTGAGCAAGTGTAGCGTGCCGGCAGGGGCCCTCCAAATCATTATAATCACGCGGCGAAGTTGCGGGCTTCGAGGAGGTAGAGCACGTGCGGGAGGCCTGCGTGAACGATGTCGCGCTGGTAGGTGAATCCGCAGCGTTCCATTACGCCGCGGGATGCGCGGTTGTGCGTCAGGGTGAAGGCGACGATTTGATCGAGGTGGAGCTCGTCAAAACCCTGCTTCAATGCGGCGATTGAGATTTCGGTCGCGAACCCATTGCCCCAACGCTCAGACCTGATCGCGTAGGCGAGTTCAACCTGGTCGCGGGCTTCGACGGTCGTGTGCCGGATTCCGCCGTAGCCGACGAAGTCGCCGCCCGCGTCCTCGCGGCAGATCCACAGGCCGAGCCGTGCGCCTTCCAGTGGTCGGCGGCACGCTCCAGAAAGGTGAGGCTCTGCTCTTCGCTGAAGGTGTTGCCGTCGGCAGACAGCGTCGCCATCACACGCGAATCGCTGTGCAGGCGGCGAATATCGGCGAAGTCGCTCGGACTCGCGGGCGTACCGATCAGGTGACGGGTGCGGAGTTCGGTTTTAAACAATCACGTTGAGCGCGACGTCGATGTTGCCGCGGGTCGCGATAGAATACGGGCACACCTGGTGTGCCGCGTTCACCAGCGACTGTGCGGCTTCGCGATCCATGCCCGGCAGACTGACGTTGAGACGAGCGGCGAGGCCGTAAGCGCCGTGCGAGGTGCCGAGGTCCACTTCGGCGTCGATGGCAGCGTCGGCAGGTACGGCGACCTTGGTCCTGAGCGCGACGACCTTCATCGCCGACAGAAAGCATGCCGACCAACCGGCGGCGAACAACTCCTCGGGATTGGTGCCGTTACCCGGGGCGCCAGGCATCGACAACTTGACGTCGAGGCGGCCATCGCTGGTGCGGGAGGCGCCGTCGCGGCCACCGGTGGTGTGAGCTTTGGCGGTGTACACAACTTTTTCGAATTGAGCCATGGTGGAACTCCTTGAGCTATCGGTTGTCGCGCACTCGAACGAGCGCGGCTACTTTTTGCGCACGATGGTGAGACCGTCGGCGACGGCGAGCATCACGGCCTCGACGCGCGTGTCTTTCGCGATGAAGTCGTTGAGCTTGCGCAGCGCTTGCGTGTCGGTGTCCTGCACCGATTCGTCCATGATTCGACCGCTCCACAGCACGTTGTCGAGGAGGATGAGTCCGCTGGGACGCATCCGCTTCAGAATTTCCTCGTAGTACGTCGCGTAGTTCGTCTTGTCAGCGTCGATGAATGCGAAGTCGAACGTCTGCGATGCGGGTAACGCCTTCAGCGTCTCGGCGGCGGGCGCCAGCTTGAGTGTTATCTTGTTCGCGACGCCGGCCCGTTCCCAATAGCGGCGCCCGAGGCTGGTCCATTCTTCATTGACGTCGCAGCACAGCAGCTTGCCGTCGGCGGGTAACGCTCGCGCCACGCAAAGTGCGCTGTAACCGGTGAACGTGCCGACTTCGACGGCGGAGCGCGCGCCGATCGCAGCGGCGAGGATGCCCATCAAGGTGCCTTGCTCGGCGGCAATCTGCATCCCGCTGATTGGACCGAGCTTCGTCGTTTCAACCGCCAGTTCCGCGCGGATGGGATCGCCGTTATGCCCGTGCGCGACGGCGTATTCGTAGAGTTTCGGAGTGAGAGGGATAAATTTCAGATGTTCTGCCATGCCCACTAAGATGGCAGGAAGGGCACTCTCAGAAAAGTGATAGAGGCAGAATCTACCGGCCGCCGAGATACGCGAAGTCGCCGTGCTGGTTCACCGTCAAGGTGCCGGTGAAGATCGAGTGATGCTTCTGCGCGCCCATCGCGATTCGATAGATGAACTCGGACTCGCCGACCTCGAAGAAGGCGTCGTCGGGCGAGAGCACGTAGAGCTTTTCGCGATCGTCCGTATCGGTGGCGCCCACGAACATCGCGCCCGACGCCGTCAGCACCGGATCGCCCAGCGACTCCAGTTCGGTGCCGATGGGAGTGAGCTGTCCGCGCTCGATACGCAAATCGAGGCGCTGATGCGTCAGGCGGAAGATTGCCGGGATATGCGCACATCCTGCCAGCACCGCGGTCGTTCCGTCAGCCATCAATCCCGGACGGCCGGCCGACAGAAACGAAACCGGACCGACACTGGTCAGAGTGCCCGTCGGCAGTATTCGCGCCATCGAACCGCCGCTGTAAAGGAACAGCGCCGCACCGCTGGGCGTCTTGGCCGTGAAGGCGATCATGATGCCTAAGGGAGTCGGCAGCGCAGCCGGCAATCCGAACGGGCGTTGATAGAGCGTGTGATTCGGTCCGTATTCGCCTTCGACCGCGAGCTCGGTTATACCGCCGGTAGGCGAAGCAAGCAGCAGAGCCTGATGATGTCCCGTCGGCTGCGAGTCGTCGCCGAGAAAGCCGGTGAACGCGACCTGACCGTCGTCGCCAACCTGCGCACTGCCGAAGCTCAAGATTGCGATCTGGTGGCCAGCGGTGGTTTTGTCACCGGCCTTGGCGAGGCAGGCGAGTTGTCCATGCGAATAAAAGAACAGCGCATCGTGGCCGTGCGGCACCATCGAGATGAAGGCGATATTTCCGTCCGTGTCGGCGATGGGATAAGGGTCGCCCTTGAATGCCGGCGTGCAGGCGTCGGTGAGCGTCTTCGGATTGACCGCGCTGATGACGCGGCGACTGGGAACGGCATCGGCATTGCCGATGAAAATGTTCCACCGCGGCTTGAGGTTGGAGTCCTTGGGCTGCGTCTCGGCGCCGAAGATTACGCGTCCATCAGGCATCATCGACGGCACGCCTACTTCGGTCACCACCCCGGCGCCCGCGCGATTGGGCAAGCGCATCCCGATTGCCGTAATGAGGACAGGAACGCCGTTGGCGTCGCTGGCATAGACTGCCTGCGTATTGTCCATCTGCACGTCGGCGCCGTTGCCGCTGAGACTCAGCGAGACGGCTTGCGCGCTGAGCGGAGTCAGCAGCAGAATCGCGAGCGAAGATGCCAACGCCCTGAAATTAAACATTTTTCCCCAAGCCCCAAATCAGCAGCCCGAATCCGAGATCCCCAAGAAACTTATAGTCACTGCGACACACGTGATGCAATGCAAAGAAAGAGCCATCGCAGACCGTCGCGGCATCAATAACGGCGAGTACGGGAGTTTCATCGGTCGCCATGGATCGTAGTATACCGCAGGAAAGGCGCAGCGGTAGTTTGATGAGAAATGTAAAGCGACGGTTTAAGTTTCAAAGGAACGTGCAATGAATGAAATCCAGGTCTCATTTCGATCCGGCGATCTGACGCTGGAAGGATTGCTCGCAAATCCCGGCGCCAATGCGCCCGCGGCGGTCGTCTGCCACCCGCATCCTCTATACGGCGGCTCGATGCACAACAACGTGGTCGACGCTATCCTCGCGGCGATGTGGCAGGCCGGCTACGCGACGCTGCGATTCAACTTTCGCGGCGTCGGCGCCAGTGAGGGTGAGCATGACGGCGGTCCCGGCGAAGTCGACGATGCCGTCGCGGCGATGACGTATCTGCTGGCACACCCGGGCGTGCGCAAAGAAGGCACGGTGATTGCGGGATATTCGTTCGGCGCGATGGTGGCAGTGAGCGCTGGATACGAGCGCGCGGAGATCGCGCGGATCGTGGCGGTCGCGCTACCGCTCGCGATGGCAGATGCGCGCATTCCGGATGGCGCGTCGAAGCCGGTGCTGTTGGTCTCGGGCGATCGCGATTCGTACTCGCCGGTCGCGGGACTGCAAGCGCTCAAGTCGAAGATCGGCGACTCGGCGCGGCTCGAGATCGTCGCCGGCGCCGACCATTTCTTCGGCGGCCGCGAAGCGGAACTGGGACGCGTGATTGGCGCCGCGCTGGCAGGCTAACTGCCCGCACGAGCCGGGGGAGCGGACCGAGTAGCTTGCAAGATGGCGTAGAAAGGATCGTCTGGGTGCGCCTTCGCGATCGAAATGATCTGCGCGATGGTCGCGCGCAAGTCGCCGTGATTCATCCGATCGAGCGCGGCGAAGTTGTCGAGTTGGTGAAAATAAATCATGTAGTTGATCAGCACCGCGTTGTTCAGCGGCTGCTTATCGAGGTCGAAGCGCTCGAGTCCTGATAGCGTCGGTGCCAACGCGGCGTAGTCGGCCTTGATCGCCGCAAACGCAGCCTCGCGACGCGTGTCGAGTTCCGCCTTCGGCAGGTTCGCCGTGTAGATATCGAGCAGCCGCGCCTGCTCCTTCAGCAGAAAGCGCGCGAACTTGAGATCGCTGTCGAGAATGCCGCGCGCCGCAATCGTCGAGGGCGCCGACTCGCCGTCGGTCGCCGCGAAAAACGCGACCGCGCCCGCGCTGCCGACATAGTTGGCGGCCGACTCGTCGAACATCGCGTCGCTCGCCAGGTAGTACGTGCGATGGAACAGCTCGTGGATGATCACGCCCGCCAGTTCGACGCGATCGAGTTTGAGCAGATTCGTCAGCAACGGATCGTCGAAAAATCCAAGGCTCGAGAACGCCACCGCCGGCCGCACCATCGTGTCGAGGCCTTGCGCCTCCAGCGACGACGCCTCAGCCGTCGCCTCGCTCTCGTTGAAATAGCCGCGGTACGGCACGCGCCCGACTATCGGAAACCACCACGTGTACGGGTCGAGCGAGTCGCGCGGCGCCGCCATCACGACGTGCACGATCGCACCCTTGTCTACAGGCGCGATACTTTCATACGCACCGCCGACGTTCTCGCCGAGCTGCTCAGCCGCGAACTTGCGCACCGCGAGCACGGTCTGGAGTTTCGCGCGAGTGTCCGCCGGCAGATCGTCGCGCGCGAGCGCGTCGTCGATCGGCTTGCGATTCCACAGGATGCGGCCTTCCTCGTACGCGGCGCGCGTGTAGTAGCATCCGCTCAGCAGAATCGCCGCGAATATTATCGCCGCAACGCGCCGCAGATACGGCGCTCGAATTGGCGCCCGCACCTGTCCCCGCATTACGCCCGCCACTTCCTCTATGCTCGCGGGGGTCAGCCCGCCACGCGGCGGTCGCTGGTCGCCATCGCGGCGTACTGCAATTCGAATAGCCGGTAGTAAAGGCCGCGCTGTGCGAGCAGCTCGTCATGCGTCCCGCTTTCGCGCAGCACGCCGCCGCCCAGCACCATGATCCGATCGGCGCGCTCGATAGTCGACAACCGATGCGCGATCACGACGGCGGTGCGGTCCGCGAGCAATTCGTTGAGCGCCAGCTGGATCAAGCGCTCGGTCTCACTGTCCACGCTCGAGGTCGCTTCGTCCATCACGAGGATTCGCGGGTTGTACGCGAGCGCGCGCGCGAATGACAGCAATTGCCGTTGGCCCGACGACAGGTTTGCGCCGCGCTCGCGAATTTCCTCGGCGAGGGCGCCGGGCAAGCGCTCGACGAAACGTAGCGCCTGCGCCCGGCGCAGCGCATCGCGCACTTCCGCCTCGCTCAGCTCGGTTCGCGATAGGCGGATATTTTCCATCACGTCGCCGGCGAACAGAAACACGTCCTGCTGCACGTAGCCAATCTCACGCCGCAGCGCGGCGAGGTCCCACTCGCGCACGTCGACGCCATCCACCAGGATTCGTCCGCTGGTCACGTCGTACGAGCGATTGAGAAGTTTGATGATGGTGGTCTTGCCCGATCCGGTCGGGCCGACGATCGCGATCTTCTGTCCTGCGGCGACGGTGAAACTGAGGTCCTTCAGAATCGGCTCGCCGGGGCGATATTCGAAATTGACGTGGTCGAACACGATCGATCCGCGTGAAATCGCCGGACTCTTCGGATGCTCGGCCAGCGCAAGTGTCTTCTCGCCTTCCATCAACGCGTGAATCTTCTCGACCGCTGCCAGGGCCGATTGCAGCGCGCTGTACTTGGTCGAGATGTCGCGCAGCGGCATGAAAAATTGTTGCGCATACTGGATAAAGGCGATCAGCGTGCCGAGCGTCACCAGGTGCCGGATAACGCTGCCGCCACCAATCCACAAAATGACCGCGACCGTGATCGAGCTGAGCGCTTCGACCGACGAAAATTGCGCGGCCTCGTACACGTTCGCCATCATCTGCACGTCGCGCGAGCGCAGGTTGAGCACGTCGAACTCGCGGCGGCTTTCGCGCTCGCGCGTGAAGAGTTGCACGATAACCATGCCGGCCAGCGCTTCGGACAGGTAAGAGTTCAGCGCCGCGAGGCGGTCACGTATCTGACCGTAGACGATGCGCGATCGCGAACTCAGAAAGTAGATCACGGCCGTCAGCGGCGGAATCGCGCACAGCGCCGACAATGCGAGGCGCGGACTCAACGAGATCATGATCGTTATGATGCCGAGCAACGTCATCGCGTCGATGAATATCGTGAGCGATCCGGCCGAGAACATATCGTTGATCGAATCGATGTCGGTCGTCATGCGGCTGACCAGCCTGCCGACCGGCGTGCGATCGAAGAACGACATCGGCAAGCGCTCGACCTTGCGGAACAGCGCCATCCGCAAGTCGGAAAGGCTGAACTGCGCGACCATCATCATCAAATAGAATTGGGCGTAGAACGCGCCGAACTCGCAGATCACCAGCGCCAGGTACAGTCCGCCCATCACGAACAGGCCGTGTCCGCCGGCCGCGTGGAGTAGCATCGCAAGCCATGCGGGGGCCGGTGCTCCATGCGCGCCCGACAGGCATTCGTCGACGGTCAGCTTGATGACGTACGGCTGTGCAAGCAGGAACGCCGTGTCCAACGGCATGAGGATCGTCGCCAGCCAGAACAGCCCCTGGTAGGGCCGGATGTACTGCCACACCCATCGCACCAGCGTGGTGTCGTAGTTTTTAGCGAGCGGCTTTTCTTCGGCGACTTGCATCTCAGTAGCGGCTCAATTCCTCTTCGAGCAATTGGCGATGGAACAGCTCGGCGTAAATTCCGCGGCGGCCCATCAGCTGCTCATGGGTGCCGCGCTCGGCAATCTCGCCGTCTTCGAGCACGACGATTTGATCCGAGTCGCGCACGGTGGATGCGCGATGCGAGACGACGATGGTCGTGCGGCCCTCGACGCTTTTCTCGAGACTGTCGAGCACCGCTTTTTCAGTTTCGGTATCGACGCTCGACAGCGCGTCATCGAGCACCACGACCGCGGGATTGTAGGCGAGGAGCCGCGCGATCGTCACGCGCTGCTTCTGTCCGCCCGAAAGCGCCATCCCGCGCTCGCCGACGATCGTGTCGAGGCCGTGCGGCAATACCGCGATGTCCGGCTCGAGCCCTGCGATGCGCGTGGCGCTCTGGATTTGGTCGGGCGACGCGTCGGTCTTGCCGAAAGCGACGTTGCGCGCGAGCGTGTCGGTGAACAGCGTCGGCTCCTGCGGAACCATCCCGACCGTGCGCCGCAGCGCAGCCAGCGGCATGTCCTCGACATCGCGGCCGTCGAGCAGAATGTTGCCCTCGGTTGGCTGCAGCAGCCGCGCCAGCAGCTTGACCATCGTCGATTTTCCCGAGCCGGTCCGCCCGACGATCGCGAGCTTCTCTCCCGCGCCCACTTTGACGTTGATGTTCTTCAGCGCATACGGAATTTTTCCGTTCGCGCCGTCGCCATTGTGCGCCAGGTAGCTGAACGAGACTCCCTTCCATTCGACCGCGCCGCTGATCTCGAGTTTGAGATCTTCGCCTGCGATGCTGTCGGCTCCGCGGGCGTTGAAAATTTCGTCGAGGCGATGCATCGACGCTTTGCCGCGCTGATAAAGCGACAGCATCCAGCCGAGCGAGATGGTCGGCATCGCGAGCAGACCCAGATAGCTGAGAAACGCCACCAGCGATCCGAGCGACATACGTCCGTTGACGACCAGCGAGCCGCCGTAAATCAGTACGATCATCGTCGCGCAGGCCGACGCGCATCGAATCATCGGCATCATGGCGCCGCGGGTGCGAGCCAGCGCGAGTCCCTGTTCGTTGTACGAATCGTTGATTTTGCGAAACAGCCCGGCGTCGTGTTCTTCGAGCGTGTAAGATTTCACGACCGCAATCCCGGCCAGGCTTTCCTGCACCTTCGAGCCGATCGAGGCCAGGCCCTCCTGCACTCTCAGGCTGCGCATCATCATCGCGCGCATTAGCCGGCGGATCGCGACGAACAAAACAATGTAGGGGATGATCGCGAACAATGTCAGGCGCCGGTTGAGCGAACTCATGAAAACCAGCGCCAGCGTGTACATCAGCGGCGTGTTCGAGACCGACATCACGAACATCCCGACCATCATTCGGACGGCGTTCAAGTCGTTGATCATGCGCGACATCAGGTCGCCGGTTTTGTACTTCATGTAGAAGTCGGTGCCGAGCGTCGACAGATGCTTGAACAGATCGTTGCGCAAGTCGTATTCGACATCCCGGCCGACGTTGAAGATAACGAAACGCGAGAACCACCGGACCGTGCCGAGCATCACTGCGAAGAGGATCATCAAGCCGGCGTAATGCGCGACGAGGTCGGGCTGATGCTTGCCGGTCGCGTTGATCGCGTCGCGGATGAACAGCGGGATGATCATCGCGAGCGTGGCGTTCGCGAAGGTGCAAAGGATGCCGAATACGTAACGCAACCAGTAGCGTCGCGCGTAGGAAAACAGTCGTCTCATGGGCTAGGCGTTAAATTATCAGGTCTGCGCCACGATAGAAGTGGCCGCAGCTCTTAGATTGGACAGTGATCTATCCTTCGCCGGTCCGCGACTTCAACCGCCTCTCATACAACTTCGCGTATTTTAAAAACACGTAAAATGCCGCAGTCATCGCCGCGTACAGTCCGCGTCCGCCGTCGCGAAAGCCGCCGCGGATAATATAAAAGTTGAAAAACCGCCACGCCGGATTCGCGATCATCTTGAACGGCGTCAACGCGTTCGGCTCCTGCTCCATCGCGGCGCGCGAGCTGAAACGGTTCATCGTCGTGACGTGATCGGCAATATCGCGATAACTGAAATGCAGAATGGGCTTCTCCAGCCGCTCGATCCGTCCCTCGACCACAACCTTGTCGTGCGGATCGCGCCCGCCAATATGTCCGCGCTCGCGGCGGAACAGGCGCACTGGAGTGTCGGGATAAATTGCATGCGAGTAGTAATGCCCCAGGTGGTACAGGATGCGCCGAATCTTGTAGCCGTCGGCAGCGGCCGACGACGACACGGCGCGCATGATCTCTTCGCCGAGGTCGTGGGTCGCCTGCTCGTCGGCGTCCATCAGCAGCACCCAATCGCCGGTCGCGCGATCGAGCGCCATCTGCTTCTGCTTCACGTAATTGGTGAACTCGTGCTGAACCACGTCGGCGCCGAGGCCGCGCGCAATCTCGACGGTCTTGTCGGTCGAGAACGAATCGATGATGATTTTCTCGTCGCAAAACCAGGCGCTCTTCAGGCACTCGCCGATCAGCGCCTCTTCATCGCGCGTGATCGTGATCAGCGAAATCTTTGGCCGTTCCGACATTAACTCGAAGCGTGCTGCACTTCCGACTTGTCCAGTCCTTCGATCACTTTCGCTGCGATCGACTTGAACGCCGCGCTGATCGGATGCGCCGGGTTCGCCGCGACCATCGGGCTCGCATTATCGCCGCCCTCGCGCAGCTCGCGCACAAGAGGCAGCTCGCCGAGGAACGGTACGTTGAGCGACTGGGCCAGCCGCGCGCCGCCGCCGTGCGCGAAAATTTCGTGGCGACTGTTGCACTTCCGGCAAAGGTAATAGCTCATGTTCTCGACCACGCCGAGAACCGGCACTTGCACTTCCTCGAACATAGCGACGCCGCGCTTGACGTCGAGCAGCGCGATCTCCTGCGGCGTCGTCACGATCACGCCGCCGTCCAGCGCGACCCGC
>Ga0210393_10004721_pt1 | contig 10745 bp, 10 predicted proteins | sample IncBWC27OmetaG_FD_160068 | JGI IMG/M metagenome (GOLD analysis project Ga0210393, IMG submission 160068) | Forest soil microbial communities from Barre Woods Harvard Forest LTER site, Petersham, Massachusetts, United States - Inc-BW-C-27-O ...
TTTGTCGCTGCGGACTCGGATCTCCCGGGAGAGGTGCAGGAGGAGGAGGCACTACTAGCACACGGCGCCCCGGGTGATGCGGATGCGGACGCGGACGCGCCAGAGTCGGTCGTCGTCCGCCGAGTCACCTTTGCCGTTCCGAGTCGCACGGGCACGGGCAAACTTGAAGGCGTAGCAGTAGCAGTTCGGGTAGTAGTACGAGTGCGCCGTGTGCCATCGGGCCGCAAGCGGCACGACGACAACGACGAAGCCTTGCCGTCGGTTCCCCGCCGGGAAGAGTGAGCATTCTGCAGACCGGCGTTGATGTCCTGCACAGTTGTGAGAGCGTGTTACGCAACATATTAATTAGGTGTGAGTGTATGAGTGTGCGAAGCGAATGAACGGAGGCGGGGCGGGAAGCCCTAGGACTGAGCGCGCGGTGCCTACGTACGTGAATAATTCGGAGGACCTCGGCGATCGTTGCGCCTTGCTGTGCGAGCTCGCGACTGATCGCCGCGTTCTCGCTCTCGATACGTTGGCCCAATCTCAACAGTTCTCGGTGGTCACGCAATCGCGCGACCTCAAAGTCAGATTGCCATTTGCGCACATCGACCAGCCCTTCCAGCTGCCAGTGCGTGCCAGTGCGTAAGTTAAGTGACGTTGTTAACATTTCGCGATTTTTCAACCAAAATAAAAATAATAAAATAAAATAAAAAATAGTTGGTGGACGGAACGGACGGACGGACGGTAAAGAGAGCGATCAGCTCGGTCAGAGACTCGTTGCACGCTTCGATCCGCAGCGCGTTGGACTCTGATTGCAGCAGGGACGCGATGATGCCCTGCTGGCCAACTTGGACTATAGTCTGCGCGGTACGCTCGAAAGCCCTAAAAGTTTACACCGTCCAATCCAATCCAATCCAATCAATCTCTGCGGCACGGCCGCGAACAGCACTGAAGAAGGCTGGCGAAGAAAAAACATTCTGCACACCGTTCGAGATCGCGAATGCGCCCCCTTATGATCGCATCGCCGCCCCTCGTCGCCGCGATGCGCTCCAGCCTGTCGACGACCAACTGACATCGCTCGACGAGTCGCGCGCACCGGGCCTTGCTGGTCCTCACTTTGGAATAAGCCTGGTGCACGAGTTGCACCGCAGCAAAGGCTGTACCCAGGGCTATGCCACTCATGGGTTAGAAGAGTAAGCGAAAACGGCCGATCGGGTTATAGGACGGCGGGACCACGAGTTGAGCTGCCCATCACAACATTGACTGGCCCAGTCGGCACGTCGAAGGCGGTAGACCAGACACTAACCCGATTGCCCATGGCTCAAGTCCGAAGCAAAATCTCACGCGTTGCGCTTTGGATAAAGTTTCAAATATACATATTAAATCATTCTATAGATCAGCCGTAAGCTGATCTGGCTATGGTGACAATGATCTTGCCCTACCACCTACTCGCCAATAACGGGTACCCGTAACGGTATCAAAAGAGCAGGCGAGTGAAGTTGACGTACGAAACATACCATGGATGGAGGCGCTATGACGTGTGACAATGTCTGAGGATGTTGCAAAGAAAGGATAAAAAAAGAAGGCATGGGACAAAACTTCGAGATGTGCATTGGTGCGTATAGCTGCGATGGGTAGTTGTGCTGCTCAGAGGAGAAGAATGTCCAGAGTGAAATGTGATGATAACATGACGAGCAAGTTGCAATGAATGTGTGGGTAGAGTGGAAAAAGAAGCAACTCCACAATTGATGCAAGGCGTTGTACCTTAAAGAAAAACAGTTGACCAAGTCCTTAGTAACACGAAGTAGGGAATCAGGATATTGCCGTTTGCCGCCGTGCAGCATAAGGTTTCCCGTGCAACAACGACGAAGCCATGGACGCTCTTTGGGACGCAACTGGGGAACTAGTATGCATCGGGTGCGCCGGTCGAGATGGTGCCAGACTAACATTCGTCTGAGACTGAGAGTGAGGCATGGATTTGCGGCCGCCGTAATCGTCACTACTCGAACGACGATGCGATGGTGAAGTGCGGTTGGTGGAGTGTTGGGGACGCTCCGCACTACGACTGTGCACAATACCCCTCGATGATGAATCTGGCGAACGAGACCGGTCATACTGCTGGCGCATGAATGGGGCTGTTGGGGGAAGGAGTGGCATGTCCATGGGATATTGGGCCATGATAGGCATCGCCTGGATGGAAGGGTAAACAGGTATCGGTAGCACTGGAGGCAACGGTGGGACGGGTGGCCAACCGTAGGTAAAGAAAGGGGAAGTGACGGAACGTTGTGATGAATCGGAAACCACGGAGCCTCGTCTGCTCATGAGTGTGCGGACGTCTTCAGAAGAGGCAGCGCTGGCCATTGAAATTGGGCGCGAGGCAAGTGAGCCCGCGCTTTCGGGCTGATGAAGGCCGCCCTGCCTCGAGCTTGAAGCCGAGTCATTCCGGGAACGCGGCGGACGGGGATAAGAGGGAGGAGGAGACTCGGCCTGTCTGCGTGGGTCATAGCTGGGTCTAGAGTAGGCTTCCTGGGGTTTGCGGTCCTGCTCTTTTGTCTGCGATGAAGGCAAGGCGTTAAGGGCCTCGCGGCGCACTCGCGCTGCGGTGATCTCCTCGGCGTATTGCTTTTGGCGCTTGGCCTCTTCTAAGGTTCGCTTCTCCTTTTGCCATTGTCGTTTTTCTTGCTCCCACTGCTGACGCTCTGCTTCATGTCTGAGCCTTTCTTCTTCATGTTCCCGGCGCTCTTGTTCTCGTTGAAGGAAGAGGGTCTTCTCTTCGCGTCTTTTTTGATGTCGAAGAACATAACTAAGTGGGATCTGGTCTTCCTTGTCTACATTCTCAGCGAATCGAACGCCGCGTCTAGAAGAAGACGATACGATGGCAGTGGAGGCGGGGGTCATGGCTTCGGAGGGAGATGATATCGGGGGGTCAGAGGGCCTGCGGTCACCTCGGAGTGGTGACGGTTCGGCTTTGTAAGGAACGATTTTACCCACGACGGTCAGGGAAGCTTGAAAGAATGAATTATTATGAATGATTACGAGTTGCTATTGAGTTCGCTTGTGAAGCACTCACTAGAAGAAACAGGGGAATTGGTCGGGGCAGCAGCTGCAGGCGTACCAATAGGAAGCATTTCCTCGACATCTGTCAATCCGGACATTAGTTCGAGCGTCTCAGACACCTCAAGAGCCCAAACGCCAAATCCGGATCCCTTAATTGTCGTCCAGACAACTGTGCCTGCTTCATCAGGAACCGAGACCAGAGACCGCTGTTCGAAGTAGGGGCGAGTGATCCACCGCTTCAAACCATTGCTAGAGGATCGCACGTAGTTGAGGTCGTACCGCTCTCCCTCTTCAGGCTGCACCAAGGCTCGCGGCTGCGCAGTCGATGAAGCCCTTGCGCCGAGTGTCGTTAAAAGGCGACGATCGGCAGGGGTGAGATGCCCTCGTTGGATGCGGTGAAGGAACCGATTCCTGTGCATGGTGGATTCCATCGTGTCGCGGAAATGCAGGGAACGCGAGAGGTTCGACGAACGTGGAAAGACAGGAACATTTGGATGGTGTAGAAGGGGTGGGGGGGATAAAGTCGGTGGAAGGTTGTTCGTCGTGAGAGAGGTGAGAAACCCGATAGGGGTCAGCAGGCGATTGGTCGAGTTTGAGTCCGACTTGGTAGGAGCCGGGAAAGACCGTGGGGAAGGAGCCTCGGATTCAGAAGAGGAAGATTCTTCGGAGGTCTCGTCGTCAGACTCGGTGGTCTGGTCGGGAATAATCCTCGAAGGGACGGGAAGGGCAGTAGGTGATGGGCTCAAAGAATCTGACCAAAACGATGGTGGGCGTTGCGGTAGGGTCTGAAGGTCAGGCTTCTTGGGCGTCAACCACGGCATCCAGGCTTTCCTGCTTGATGGGGATCGGCCAACATGAGGGGAAAGATGACCAACACGGTCATCGTCCGGTGTAGGAAGCGAGACCGAGCCCGTCGAGGAGGCCGATGAGGAGTGAGCAGGCTCTGAGGGCCTCATGGGTCGTTCCGTTGATACAGTGATGCGGGCGAGAGTGCCGAAAAAGCGACGAGAAGACTTTCTACGAGGAGGGGACGGGCTGGAGGTGGTCGGTGGGGGCGCATTGCCAGAGTTGTCGGGGTGCCTGGGAGCGAGGACTGAGGCGATTCTGCGCATGTTGAGGTCGGGGGTGGGAGAGGGATAAGGGAGAGAGAGAGAGGATGAAATGAAATCAAGGAGGGATTATCATGTCGAGCGGACAAGCTCAGGCATGGTCGAATATGAAATGGGAAGAGAGAGGGTGGCAGGACGAGCGATGATGCTGGGTGTCGGCCCGAGCCTCATACTGATCCTGCCTTTGGCCGCGTCGGGCTTGGATCGCCTCTTGCCGTGTCGTGCCGCGTCCTGGTCAGCGACGAGTTCCAGCTGCACAATCTCCGCTCATATCCCTCGCTCACTTTTAGTAATTTCTCTTCCTCAACGCCGACCCACCGCGCCCCAAACGTGATCACCGACTCAATCTCCCCGGGCAACGTCCCCAACTCATCTCGGGACCTATAAATGGAATACCCTTCCCCGGGTTCCCTGCCTCCTTCGACTGCTGTCCCTGCCCTCAACGCACGTTGATCCCCCTCTAGCCGTTCAATTCCCCCTCCCCCGCCACTCGCACCAACTCGGCCCGGTTCCACAGGGAACAATTCTTCTAATGTTCGCTGATCTGCCCACTTTGGATTAGCCACCAAGCCCGCATCTGCCCGTTCTCCCGTTCCTACCGGAGCGTAGTATCTCTGGCCTCAGCAGGCCTCGATGACACAGATCCAGGTAATCATCCAACATCGACTCGTCTAGATCTAGTACCGACCTGCCAGAATCGGTCCACATTAATTCCATACAGCATAGTTAGGGTCACTTACATTTCTGATGACGCCGAGAATAAAACTTCTTTACTCCTCATGTACGCCTCCTTCGTCTCTTTGAAAATCATCAGGTAGTCCTCCATTCGGGCAAGCGCGCACGCTGGATCAACGTTATTTTTAGCCACTCTGATCGCGCTCTATTCAGTGCCTGTGGTGGTGCCCCCAAAGCGTGTCCCATCACCTACCGCGGTTGTCCATCGAGCCCGTACACCATCTTCAATACGATGATTACTGCCACCAACAGCGCTAGTTCCGGCGGGACATTGTCATACTTGTGGCTCTCGGGGTCCTCATCCTTCAGGTGCCCAAGGCGCGGCGCGAGCGTGTGATGGAGGGTCAGCGGCAATGACAAAACATGTGCAACAGTCTTGCTAAGGTTGTACAGCACGGCTGAAAATTTGACAGATCCCATTTAGCGACCATCCACTGATTGTGACACGCCCATGAAGCCTGCTACTCACGGCTCCCGCCCACGGCCCGCACTACACGCCATAACATAGGCGCTGCATTCAATTCTGGCGTATGAATCCTGTACGATCCTAACAATTTCCGTGCCAGCCGTGCCGATAGGCTATGTAAAATTAGAGTGCTTGGTGCATGCTGCCGCATTACATGTTTCTGATCACTGTCCCGCGCGCGAAAAACATGAGCTCCTTACCGCTGGTGAGAGCGCCTGGACATTGTGCTTCGTAAGGTGGCGGATCATGCTTTGTGGTAGGTGGTGCAGCGGCTCCAGGTAAGGGAGATCGTACGACTCAATCAACCTGAGGTCAGGTTCAGCCGCAAATCCCGCAAACCGGCGGTTCCGATGTAACAGCAAACCTGATGAAATCCATGTACATGATGGGTAGCCGGAGCGTCCAGCACGCCACCATCAACAATGCTACATTGTTTGCTGGACCGTGACGGCCGAAAGGTTTTAATTTACGTCCGCTTCCTTCAGGTTTAGGGCGTGGCTGTTCTATATCACCGTCCTTGTCGTCTTCCGAGGAACTCGATTCGGATAGTGCACGAAGCAATTCATCAATCTCTGAATCGTCATCGGATTTGTCGTCTTCTGGAGTGCTTGCACCGGATCGTTCCGGAGATGCCTTCTCCTTCTGTTTCTCGACCGCTCCTGCATCCTCGTCACTGACATGACCTTGCGTAGCCTGTTCGTGGAGCAGGGGCTCTGGAGGTGGAGGAGAAGGCAACAAGCTCAGATGCAGGGCCCACAAGTCTCTGCATATGATCTTTACCGATCGTCGACCCTTCATTCTTGTGCGACGATATAAGACGGTCCACGCACCTCAAACTCAGCCGGAAGCTTCCAGAGCTCGATAAACGCGGCGACCTGCTTCCGCAACAGAAGTTGCAGACATTGGAAATGGAGGTACTCCCCACGCGCCCCATAATAAACTGCATTCGGAAAAGAGGTAAAAGTTCAGGCATCAGCGGACAGGGGGTCCCAAACTTCTTTCGAAGGAAAACGTCAAAAAGTGCTGCGTACGCTCGGAGTTCGCTCTGCTCGCGCGTCCTCGTCTCTCTCGCGTCGATTTCTGCGCGCGTTTGTGTCCCTGAAATGTACCGAGTTCGTGCGCGTGCGCCTCGTGCGTCTCGCTGCGATAGTTCTGTGCGACAATATCATAATCATCCGAGAGCGTCCGTCAACAACTGTACCGCCACCGCCGGCGGGCGGTTTGGTGCCGCCGGGAATGAGGGGTGACACGACGTACCTGAAGGACGTGACCCTCGCTACAGACGACGAGCCCCGTCGCTGGCTCCTTGTGCCATTGTTGGGAGCTGCACACGTTGCATTTGCGCCGCGGAGCCATTGTTGATTTGTTGAACCTGAGGCCTGATGGCCAGAGACAAGATGAGGGCTGCTCTAGACTCTTCAATATGACAGATTGTGAGTCGCATCTCGCGCAGCTCTCGCGCCACCCACGTCACGTTATTCGGGCCGGGATGTCGCGTACGGGCGCGCTACGCCACGCAGCGCCGTGAAGGTTCGACACGAACTATTCTTTCCTTTCCACTTCCACGTTGCTATTTTCTCGTCATAGAACGGACGGTCCGTGTGCCTGGGGCCTGTTCGGATGAGATATCTGCCTTTTTTTTTCGCCGCCTTGGCATTTTTCACAGGACTCGTGCATGCGTGCGTGGCCGTTTACGGACCCTTGTAGCTCTAGAATCTTCGACTAACACCTCGCGTGTTCCTTGAAGCTGGACAAAGGTGGGTCGAGACACACTATAACGTATCCGGAAGCCGCCTCAATGGACTTTTAGGAAGACCACGAAATCTTCGACCTCGTCAGCGCTGTAGAGGCTTCTGAAGGTTGTGCTCGTCGTCCCAGCCGCAAAGGAGGCATCGCTGATGGTTTTTTCAATCTTTCAGGAAAAGGCATTACCTTCTACTCATGGCTCGACGTGTCACCGTCTGCCTCGATGGCAGAGATTGGCCGTGCATATCGGAAAAAGAGCATGCTCCTCCAGTGGGTTTCTTCCTTTCTCTAGGTTTGCTTCATGTTCTTAGGTCTCCGACTCTACGAACTGTAGTCCAGACAAGAACCCGGGTGTGAAGGGTATCCAAGAACGATTTGCGCGTCTCGGTGTTGTGGCGTCCATATTGAGGAGTCAAGAGGGCCGCGAGCGGTTCGTGTATGTGATAATGCTCGACTACCAACGCTAACGTCCTGCCCATGAAGATATGATTTCTTTTATAAAAACGGGGTACCACGTTGGCGTGGGACTGGGTACTATTATTCTCGTTTCCGTCCAGGCCTTGGGGTGCGCAGGTTATTTCGCTTCTTCGCATGCAAGCATCCTAAAGTAGAGCTACACAGACCGTGCTAGTATTTCTAGTGGTTCTGTCCACCGGATTGCATTACGTCGTGCAACGTATGAACTACAAAGGAGACCTGGCACGCGTTGAGCACATTCTCAGTCAGGCAAAGCTAGCTGCATGGGGACCTAAGATGATACCGGTGGGTAATCGAAGAAAGGTAAGGCCGCCGAGTCAATTTATCGACATATACCATATTGACAAGGTGGATAGGTCAAGGTGAATTTAGGAGGACCTCGCCGTCTCGATGAGGACGGGAACGTGGTGCTGGGAAAATCCATAGATATGCTCGTGGAAAGTAACGGCGACGTTTTCATGGTATTCTCCTTGTTCTGTGCCACATGATGACGATTGATTGACGCCACCTTTACGGTAGTTGGAGGCGGATGGAGAACAAACGCCCATCAACGCTAGTGCGGCTACTCCCCCGTCATTAAAAAGTACTTGGTTCATTGCTTCTGTTGTCGCTCTCTTCGGCAAGATATTCGGTCGAGAACCACCAAGCGTGGCTATCCAGGCTGGAGACAGTAACGATGGGGAAACGGGGACAGGTACAGGATCTGATGCACCGGAGCTTGAATGCCCAGATCAGGAACGAGATTGTAAGGACACCAAATCTGGAAAGATTGGGCCAGCTACTCTGAAAGGGGGCGCCCGTCGTCGTAAAGTTGCGAGGAAATGATGCAGGCCAGCTGGGGGTGGGGGCAAAATATTCCACCAGGTATTTTATATTTCCGTCATACATAATCTAATATACCGTGCGGGTGGGTCCACCGACTGGCACCATTGGTGGAATGGAATTATCGGGCTGTTATAATCGATGGCGGCCATACGACCAAGATAAGATGGACCAGGAGGGATCCAGGGCATGAGACGAGGCCTGGATTGATTGTTACATAAACATTCTTACGAATTTGATCCGTCGAATATTGCCCGATGTGCGATGAAACGTGCATGCGGTGCAGCACGCGACCTGAAAGCAAAGGAATGACGAGAAGAAGAGAAAACTGAAAACTGTGGCGCCACTGCAAGGGTTTCGTAGCTGTCAGATGTCGTTTATGAAGAGAAGACACATGACTCAGGGTAGTTCTAGGGGCAGGGGCAGAGTAAACTAGCCCCGATAACTAGACCAGGGCCCTACGAAGCCGAAGTATCGGCCGATCTGTTCGAGTGGCCCACCCCATGATGAGTAGGATCAGAAGATCTGGCGGTAGTTATCGGCCAATAGAAAGCCAAGGATGTTCGCCTTTTCCTTTTATCAGCAAAACAACTACACACAACCCAACCTCGACTCTCAGCTCCCCTTTATAATCTCCAGTTTTCCACCAGTGACCCTCGCTGTGTTAATTTAGACCTATTCCCATGGCGTCCCAATACCACTCAGAACTCCTTGCTCCTTACCACCGTCTGGACCAAGGAACCAGCATCCAGGCTGAATGTATGCACTGCTCTTCGCCCATCATCCCGTTTCCCTAATCTTCTCCACTAGATGTCTGGATTGGTGGCGACAATGAGCTTCGCTGTAAGAGCAAAGTAGGCAACTCCTGCCTCCGCCGCGTTCATGATCCCCCTTTTTCAATGCCATAATTTCCTTTCAGACCATCCCTCACAAAATTACCGAGCTGGGCCAGCTCCCCAACTGGGACTTTGATGGTTCCTCCACCAACCAGGCTCCTGGCCACGACTCGGATGTTCTTCTGCGTCCTGTCGCGTTCTACAGGGATCCGTTCCGTGGCGGTGACAACATTCTCGTCCTCGCGACAACCTACAACAGCGACGGCACTCCCAACAGGACAAACTTCCGTCATAACGCGGCCAAGACCATGGAATTGGCAAAGGACGCCGTCCCATGGTTTGGTCTCGAGCAGGAGTACACCCTCTTTGACCTTGACGAGAGGCCTCTCGGCTGGCCCAAAGGTGGTTTCCCGGGCCCTCAGGGACCTTACTACTGCGGTGCCGGTAAGATCTCATCTCCTGTATTGCTAAATACGATCCTCATTGCCTATTCGTTCAACCAACCACCAGGTGCTGGGAAGGTTGTCGCCCGTGACCTAGTCGAAGCTCACTACCGTGCCTGCCTCTATGCTGGCATCCGGATCAGCGGTATCAACGCAGAAGTCATGCCTTCTCAATGGGAGTTCCAGGTCGGCCCTTGTGAGGGTATCTCCATGGGAGATGAACTCTGGATGGCCCGTTACCTACTTGTCCGCGTCGCGGAGCAGTGGGGTGTCAAAGTTTCCTTCCATCCGAAACCTCTTCAGGGCGATTGGAACGGTGCTGGCTGCCATACCAACTATTCCACCAAACAGATGCGTGAACCTGGCGGTATCCAGGCTATCAACGAAGCTATTAAGAAGCTGTCGAAGCGCCACGAACAGCATATTGCTGTTTACGGAGAGGATAATGACCAGCGATTAACTGGTCGCCATGAGACTGGTCACATTAACGATTTCTCCGCCGGTGTTGCAAACCGTGGCGCGTCGATTCGTGTTCCCAGGCATGTCAATGAGAAGGGCTACGGATACCTGGAGGACCGCCGTCCCGCCTCCAACGTTGGTATGTTGATTCAGCCCCAGTTACACAGCAGAGCCATCTCACATGGTGTTGCGCAGATCCCTACAGGGTCACCGATATCATTGTCGAAACCACTGTCCTTGACAAGTAGATGGTCTCACGTTGTTCCTGTGTTATTAAGACTGAGTCTGTCGATGTGAATTTAAATTTTTTTTTATGAAATTATTCGACCTCTACCCCGGATGTCCAGAGAAAGATAAGCGGCGTTGTGGGGAAAGGCACACGTGACTCTTTTGAGAGACGAGACGAGTCGCTGGTCCACTCCTGGACGTAATGTGTAATGGCAGACAATCAGAAACTGTCTCTCCAGGCCTTTCTCCAGGTTTTAACTTCAAAGAGTCTTCCAATATCACGCGCAATGACAGTCGCAAGCAAGATGTACTGTATCTCTGTTCTGTCCTCTCCTCTCGGTCTGCATATCGAAAAAAAAAACTGAATTAAGGAACCATTTTTCAG
>Ga0210393_10004723_pt1 | contig 10742 bp, 9 predicted proteins | sample IncBWC27OmetaG_FD_160068 | JGI IMG/M metagenome (GOLD analysis project Ga0210393, IMG submission 160068) | Forest soil microbial communities from Barre Woods Harvard Forest LTER site, Petersham, Massachusetts, United States - Inc-BW-C-27-O ...
TTTGCCAGCTCGACCTATTTCCTGCTGGGGCTGTTGGCGCTGGTGGATTTCGTCTCCGGCATCGCACTCCGCGTGCAGCGAGGGGGGCCGGCCACGATGGCCTCTGGCCGAGGGGGGCGGCGTGCTCCGGCTGAAGTCAGGCAGGAACCCGCGGACTTCCATATGGAGGCTCCGCCACCGGCTCACGAGAGCCCAAGTCCTTTGCCTTCAAATCCTGTGCCTTCAAGTCCTGTGCATTCGGGTCCTGCGCCCTCAAGTCCTGCGCCTTCCGAGCCGAAATTCACCCATCCCGAAGCCGCCCATGCCGAGATGACGACGGTTGCGCCGGCGCCTGACGAGACGTCCGCGGAATCGAAACCCGGAAGCGGCGCGGATGAGCCGCCCGAAGCGGCGCGCCACTAGCTTCCTTCAGACGACTGGTTTTCAGACGACTTGCCGCGTCCGGCTTCCGATACCCTGTGCCGGCGTCGGATGCGGCCGGTAAGCGGCCTCTGCGTCCGCCAGGCTCGCGCGGCGCACGCGTCTGGCCTGCGGGACCTGCTGGGCTTCCGCAATCAAATGCGTGACGAAGATCGGATCCGGCGCCCAACGGTACCAGCGCCTCCGCGCCCGCCGTTCGGTGAATGCTTGCGGCACCAGCGCGGTGCAGGCCGGCTTTGCGTCCGAAGCGGCGCTCTCATCCCGGTCTGGTACTGTTCGATCGATGGGCATTGGGGTGACATTTACCCGGTTGAACTGTTACATTTTGGGACATTTCGTCCTCTGCTACAGTCGCCCTCGCAAGGGTCATGCCGCTCCGGGCTGTTTTGTTCCTGATCGAAAAGCTGGCGTGGTTTCCAGAATATTTATGAACTCTACATAAGGTTGGCGCGTAGCTGGCCTAGGATTCAACCAGTCGAAGCCTGTCCCGAAACGAGGCGATCTTGAACGAAAGTCTTCCTCCGGCCTCAGCCATCCTCGCCTCGCTCGGCCAGGCTGCTTTCGTCTGGGACATCGTAACCGACAGCCTGGTCTGGAGCGAACATGTTGCCGCGGTCTTTCCCGATATTCCGCTCGAGCGATTGGCCACCGGCGCAGAGTTTTCAAACCTGATCGAGCCGCAGCGCTCGGTCCGATCCGACGTGCTTGGCGTCTCACCCGCCGCCCACAGCGCCGACGGCGCGCCTTACCGGATCGAATATGGGGTGCGCGCGAATACCTCCGCAGCCGTGCAGTGGATCGAGGAGACCGGCTGCTGGTTTGCCGGCGCCGACGGCAAACCGGTTCGCGTCCAGGGCATTGTCCGGGTCAACAACGAACGCCACGCCCGCGACGAGCAGCTTGTCAAACTGTCGCGCCACGACCCGCTGACCGGGGAGCTCAATCGCACGCATCTGGTCGCCTCGCTCGCCGAGATTATCGAGGAAGCCGTTCGCTTCCGTAACCAATGCGCGTTCATGCTGATCGGCATCGATCATCTGGCGCGGATCAACGACGCGTTCGGCTTCGATGTCGCGGACGCGGTGATTTCGGAAATCGCTGGCCGCATCCGTGCTCGCTTGCGCGGCGGCGATGTGCTCGGGCGTTTTTCCGGCAACAAGTTCGGACTGGTGCTGAAGAACTGCACCGTCGACGATATGAACATCGCGGCCGAACGGTTCCTGGCCGCCATCCGCGACGAAGTGGTGCCGACCAAGTCCGGACCCGTCTCGGTGACCGCGTCGATCGGCGCCGTCAGCGTGCCGCGCTATGCGCGCAGCGCTGATGAGGCGATCAACCGCGCCCAGGAAACCCTCGATGCCTCCAAGAGCCGGCGTGCGGGGTCGTTTTCGCTGTGGCGTCCGAATGTCGAGCGCGACGCCCAGCGCCGGGTGAATATCCGCGTCACCGACGAGATCGTCACCGCGCTTAACGACCGCCGCATTGCCATGGCTTTTGAGCCGGTGGTGGACGCCCGGGCGCGCGATGCCGCCTTTTACGAGTGCCTGATCCGGATGGAGCAGCACGATGGACAGATTCTGCTGGCGCCCGACATCGTGCCGGTCGCGGAAAAGCTCGGACTGATCCGTCTGGTCGATCATCGCGTGCTCGAACTCGTGGTCGCGGAGCTTGCGGCGTCGCCTGCCGTTAAGCTCAGCCTCAATATCTCGCCGGAGACCACGATGGATCCGGACTGGTGGACGTCGATCGAATCCTTGATGCGGGCCCATCCCGGCGTCGGCGAACGGCTGATCGTGGAGATCACCGAGACCGTGGCCATTCAGGACGTCGACGACGTCCGCGGCTTCGTCACGCGGTTGAAGAATTTCGGCAGCCGGATCGCGATCGACGATTTCGGCGCCGGCTACACCTCGTTCCGCAACCTGCGCAAGCTGGGCGTCGATATCGTGAAGATCGACGGCGCCTTCGTGCAGAACATCGCGCGCTCCGCCGACGACCGCGCCTTCGTGCAGACGCTGATTGATCTGGCGCGGCGGCTGCAAATCAAGACGGTCGCCGAGTGGGTGCAGGACGAAGAAGCCGCAGTGATGCTGCGCGACTGGGGCTGCGATTACATCCAGGGACGGCTGATCGGGCTCGCCTCCTCAAAGAGGCCCTGGAATGCGCCGGCCGCGCCGGCGCTCCCTGCGGCGGGGTAAATTCTCGCTCATCCAGACTCGAACAACCTTCACGCCGACAAGTTTTGTCTTGCCCCGTCGGGCAAATCACCTTTACGCACTTGCGCCATCCTGTCCCACCAAGAGGGGCGGCTCGCGATCGCCACGACCGCGGGGCAGGGAGCGGTGGACGCTGATCCCCTCGCATGGCGTGCGCGGGGTTTGGCGGACGGCGAAGCCGTGTGGTCCTGACGCCCCGACGCTGGCGTTCACTCGCGACAATGCTTTGCATTGCGCGGGGTATGGTGACAACAAGCCCGGTTCACCAGGGAGAGCGCGGAGTAAGCCGTTAAAACCATTGCGCAGGGAATGCCGGTGTTTTCCGGTGAACCTGTGGTGACTAACTCGTGTGCTTTTTATTTTGCACGCGAGGCTGCGGGTGCACTGGCGCCCGGCATTCCCTGCGCCCTCTGATGAGGGAGGGCGGACTTTCTTGCGAAGCCTCGGGCGTTATTCGCGCTGCGGGAGGGCGAACGTGTGTCTGGGAGGACGTCATTGCGAGCGTTAGCGAAGCAATCCAGTCTTACGTAGTCGAGGCGTCTGGATTGCTTCGTCGCCTTCGCTCCTCGCAATGACGGATGCACAAGCGAGGAGGACTTAGCGGGATGAAAGCCTTACTCTTCCGTCTTCGGTTCCTTCGACATGCGATCGAGGCGATCCTGCATGTCCTTCATCTGGCGTCGCAGATCGTCGATGTTGTCGTCCGCCGCAGGCTCCGGCGCCTTTTCGGTTTCCCCAAGCGCCGAGGTGCGCTGCGGCACGAACGGCTTGAACATCGAGAACGTCTGCTGAAACAATTCCATGTTGCGGCGGACATGTTCTTCCAGAGGCGCAAAGGGCGTCCCGCTGAACGTATCGGTGAGTTGCCTGCGGAATTTTTCCTGTTCGCGTGTCAGCGTATCGATCGACTGCTCGAGATATTTCGGCACCACCATCTGCATGCTGTCGCCGTAGAAGCGGATCAGTTGCCGCAGGAACGTGGTCGGCAACAGATTTTGCCCGGCCTTGTTTTCCTGCTCGAAGATGATCTGCGCGAGCACCGAACGGGTGATGTCGTCACCGGTCTTGGCGTCGTAGACGAGAAAGTCCTCGCCCTCCTTGACCATCGCCGCGAGGTCCTCAAGGGTCACGTAAGTGCTGGTACCGGTATTATAGAGCCGTCTATTTGCGTATTTCTTGATCGTGGTGGGTTGGTCGGATTTCGCCATGGGGCTCACACAGAAAGACCGGGAATGGGAACCCTACGGGACCGCCGAAGGGCTAAAGTCAACGCATTGCAGCAAAGGTAAGCATTTTCAATGCAGTTCGGCTACCGTTTTGTGCGGCACGGTTAATTGCAAAGCACGGAGGTGGCTCAGCAAAGCGCCAGGACGCCAACAAGTCAGTCAATTTGAATGCACCGCCGCGAGATTCCACCGTTCAGCCAATTGACATGCTCTCGCGAGGTTAACAGATTAACGCCGAGACAGGCCGCCCGCCTTCAAGGCTTAAAAGCCAAGACTTAAAAGCCAAGGCTTGAAAGCCCAACAACTCAAACTCAGGAGATGTCCATGTCAGACGATGTCGTCATCGTCAGCGCCGCCCGCACCCCGGTCGGAAGCTTCAACGGTGCCTTTGCTACCCTGCCGGCCCACGATCTGGGCGCCATCGCCATCAAGGCCGCGCTGGAGCGGGGTGGAATCGAGCCGGGCCGTGTTTCGGAAGTGATCATGGGCCAGATCCTCACCGCGGCTCAGGGCCAGAACCCCGCCCGCCAGGCCTCGATCGCGGCCGGTATCCCGGTCGAAAGCCCCGCCTGGGGCGTCAACCAGCTTTGCGGAAGCGGACTGCGCACCGTGGCGCTCGGCTATCAGGCGCTCCTCAACGGCGATTCGGAAATCGTGGTGGCCGGCGGCCAGGAATCGATGAGCATGGCCCCGCATGCGCAGTATCTGCGCGGTGGCGTCAAGATGGGCAACCTCGAGTTCGTCGATACGATGATCAAGGACGGCCTGTGGGATGCCTTCAACGGCTACCACATGGGCAACACGGCCGAGAACGTCGCCCGGCAATATCAGATCACCCGCGCCCAGCAGGATGAATTCGCGGTTCATTCCCAGAACAAGGCCGAGGCGGCGCAGAAGGCCGGCAAGTTCAAGGACGAGATCGTGCCGGTCACGATCAAGACCCGTAAGGGCGACACCGTCGTCGATGCCGACGAATATCCGCGGCATGGCGCCACATTGGATGCGATGGCCAAGCTTAAGCCCGCCTTCGAGAAGGACGGCACGGTCACGGCCGGCAGCGCCTCCGGCATCAATGACGGCGCCGCCGCCGTGGTGCTGATGACCGCCAAGCAGGCGGCCAAGGAAGGCAAAAAAGTTCTGGCGCGCATCGTGTCGTGGGGGCAGGCCGGTGTCGATCCGAAGATCATGGGCACGGGCCCGATTCCCGCCTCGCGCGCCGCGCTCAAGAAAGCCGGCTGGAGCATCGGCGATCTCGACCTGATCGAAGCCAATGAAGCCTTCGCGGCGCAAGCCTGCGCGGTCAACAAGGACCTCGGCTGGGATACCGCCAAGGTCAACGTCAACGGCGGTGCGATCGCGATCGGCCATCCCGTCGGCGCATCCGGCGCGCGGGTGCTGGTGACGTTGCTGCATGAAATGCAGAAGCGCGATGCCAAGAAGGGCCTCGCGACCTTGTGCATCGGCGGCGGCATGGGCATTGCGATGTGCCTCGCGCGCGACTGAGCGCGGTTGGCCTGCGGCTGAATCCGGAGAACGAGTGCGTTGCACGCGTCTAAAAAAGGTTCAGCCGCTGCCGATAAAATTTCCTTCGCAGGTGCTCAGTGCTGAACTAAATAAAACGCCCGGCGCAAGCTGGGCGTTTTGTTCTTGATGTTCGTCAAGCGGTCCCCATAATTCCACGCTACATAAAAAGTGTTTCCAAAGGGAGGTTCCAACATGGCACGTGTGGCATTGGTGACGGGGGGAACGCGAGGCATCGGCGCTGCGATCAGCAAGGCGCTGAAGGCTGCCGGCTACAAGGTCGCCGCCAGCTATGCCGGCAACGATGCGGCTGCGGAAAAATTCAAGGCCGAGAACGGCATTCCCGTTTACAAATGGGATGTCAGCTCGTTCGAGGCTTGTGCCGAGGGCGTCAAGCAGGTCGAATCCGACCTCGGTCCGATCGAAGTGCTCGTCAACAATGCCGGCATCACCCGCGATGGTGCCTTTCACAAGATGACGATCGAGCAGTGGAATGCCGTGATCAATACCAATCTCGGTTCGCTGTTCAATGTGACCCGCCAGGTGATCGAAGGCATGCGGGCCAGAAAATTCGGCCGCATCGTCAATATTTCCTCGATCAACGGCCAGAAGGGCCAGTTCGGGCAGGTCAATTATTCGGCGGCAAAGGCCGGCGACATCGGATTCACCAAGGCACTCGCACTGGAGAATGCCAAAGGCGGCATCACCGTGAATGTGATCTGCCCCGGCTATATCAATACCGAGATGGTGCAGGCGGTGCCGAAGGACGTGCTCGAAAAAAGCATATTGCCGCAGATTCCGATCAACCGGCTCGGCGAGCCCGAAGAGATTGCCCGCGCCGTGGTGTTTCTCGCCGCCGACGATGCCGGCGCCATCACGGGATCGACGCTGACGATCAACGGCGGACAATATTTGGTGTGACGGGCTTTCCCGTCATTGCCTGCGACAAACGCGAAGCGTTTGCGCAAGGGAGCGCTAGCGACGAAGCAATCCAGTTTCGCTATTAAGGCCAGATGGATTGCTTCGCTTCGCTCGCAATGACGGCCACATGACCTCCCGCACCGCCACCTTGATCGGACTTACCGCGATCCTGATGTGGTCGCTCTTGGCGGTATTGACGGTCGCGACAGGAAAGATTCCGGCCTTTCAATTGGCCGCGATCACCTTCGCGATCGGCGGGATGGTCGGGCTATCCACCTTTATCGGGCGGCCCGAGGCGCTCTCCGCGCTGCGGCAGCCGCCGCTGGTATGGGCCGTCGGCGTCGGCGGATTGTTCGGCTATCACGCGCTCTATTTCCTGGCGCTGCGCTTTGCGCCGCCGGCTGAGGCCGGACTTTTGAACTATCTGTGGCCGCTCTTGATTGTTCTGTTCTCGTCCTTCTTGCCCGGCGAACGGCTGGCCGTGCATCACGTCATCGGCGCGCTGGCGGGGTTGGCCGGCACCGTGTTGCTGCTCGCCGGCGGCCTGTCGGGCTTTGCGCCGGGACAGCTTCCCGGACTGTTTGCAGCCTTTGTCGCGGCGTTTGTCTGGGCGAGCTATTCGGTGATGTCGCGACGGCTCAAGGCCGTGTCGACCGATGCGGTCGCGGGGTTTTGCCTCGCCACCGCGGTGCTCGCCGCCCTCATGCATGCGCTGTTGGAGAAAACGGTATGGCCGGAGACGATCACGCAATGGCTTGCGGTCGTCGCGCTCGGTCTGGGGCCTGTGGGGGCTGCGTTCTACACCTGGGATATCGGCATGAAGCGCGGCGATATCAGGGTATTGGGAGCCGCGTCATATGCGACGCCGCTGCTTTCGACCGCGTTTCTGATCCTGGCAGGCTTCGCCAAGGCGAGCACCAACATCGCGGTTGCTGCGGTACTGATTGCGGGTGGAGGGTTGATCGCGGCAAAAGACATGTTTCGCAAGCGCTGAGAGATTCTATTCCGGCTTCCAATCCTTTGGCGCCAGTTCGAACGTTGCGAAATCGAATCCCGGCGCAACCGTGCAGCCGACCAGCGTCCAGTCACCGGCGCTTTCTGCTGCCTGCCAGGCATAGGCCGGCACGATCGCCTGCGGGACTTCTCCTGAAGAAATGTCCGGCCCGAGGGTGATGCTGCGTGTGCCGTCGTGATCGGCGATCCGCAAGGTCAGCGCGTCGCCGGCGTAGTAATGCCAGACCTCCACGGCGTCGATCCGGTGCCAGTGCGAGCGCTCGCCGCGCCCCAGCAGAAAATAGATCGCGGTGGAACGCGAGCGCCCAACGGCGTCGACGGCTGAATCGCGGAATGTCTCGCGATAATGGCCGCCTTCAGGGTGCGGCTTCAGGTCAAGCGAAGCGATGACGTCGGAGGCGGAAGGCCGCTTGACCATCAGGGTAGTTCTTGCATCAGGATTTGTTTTTCCGTTCGCGCAGTTCGCCGAAAATCTCCGCGGCGCTGCGGTCCTTCATCCGCACGCTGGCGGCAACGGAAGGCTCGTCCGCGCGCAGGAACACATTGGCCTTTTTTTCCTCGCCAAGCAGCGTCGGGATCGTCGGCTTGTTCGCTTCCCGCAGGCGCCTTACTTCCTCGGCGCGGGCCTTCAGCGCCGCATTGTCGGGCTCGATTGTCAGCGCGAATTTGATGTTGGATGCGGTGTATTCGTGGCCGCAATAGAGTTTGAAGTCATCCGGCAGCGCGCGCAGCTTGAGCAGCGAGTCCCACATCATCGGATAGGTGCCTTCGAACACCCGTCCGCAGCCGATCGAGAACAAGGTATCGGCTGCGAACAGCGCCTTCTCGTTGTCGAAGACGTAGCTGACGTGATCGAGCGTATGGCCCGGCGTCTCCAGCACGCGTGCCAGGAGGCTTCCGATCTTCAGAACGTCGCCTTGCTTGGTACGAAGATCGACATCGGCGATCTTGGTCGACTTGTCGTGGGGCGCGACGACGCGGCAGTTATATTTCTGCTTCAACTCGGCGACGCCGCCGACATGATCGTGGTGGTGATGGGTGATGAGGATGTCGGTGAGCTGCCAGCCTTCGCGCTCCAGCGCGGCGATCACGGGGGCTGCTTCCGGCGCATCGATCGAGGCGGTCGCTTTCGTTGCGGGATCGTGAATCAGATAGCCAAAATTGTCGGACAAGCAGGGGAACAGGCGGATTTCGGCGGCCATGATATCTCCATATCTCCGTTGCGTTCTGGCGGGTGCTTGCGGTTTCCAGCGCTCTTTGGACATGAAATAGGGCGTTAACGCCGAATGAGCAATGCGCGTTTGGGTACGCATTTCGGCCATTCGCCGTGGTAGATTGGGACCATGACCATCGATGTGATCGACTTGAGGGATTTCTACTCGCAGCGCCTCGGTATCGTGGCGCGGCGGTTGATCAATCGCGGTATTCATGCCCGCTGGCCGGAAGCCGAGGGACAGCGCGTATTGGGCATCGGTTACCCCACGCCCTATCTCGGCCTGTTTCGTGACTCCTCCGAACGCTGCATCGCCTTTATGCCGGCAGCTCAAGGCGTATTGAAATGGCCGACGGCGCGGCCGACACTGGCGTCCCTGGTCGATGAGCTTTCGCTGCCGCTGCCGGATTCGGCGGTCGACCGTATCTTGCTGGTTCACGCGTTGGAGATGTCCGACGATCCGGAAGGGTTGCTGCGCGAGGTATGGCGGGTGCTGGCGCCTTCCGGCCGCATGATGGCGGTGATTCCGAACCGCCGGAGCGTATGGACCCGCACCGATACGACGCCATTCGGCCATGGCCGGCCCTATTCGCGTTCGCAGATCACGCAGTTGTTGCGGCAGACTTGGTTCACGCCGATCGGGTGGGGCGAGGCCTTGTTCGTGCCGCCGGTTGCGGCCGGCTGGTTCTTGCGCTCGGCGGTGGCATGGGAGCGCGTCGGTGCCGCGATATCCATGCCCTTTGCGGGCGTTCACATCGTGGAAGCGACCAAACAGGTTTACCGTGCGATCCCAGCGCATCGCGAGCGCACGCGCCTCATACCGGCGTTGCCGCCGGTATTGGTGCCGTCGTCATTCCAGCGGGATGACAGATAGATGTCACAGCGGTCCGCGCGGAAAAGCGCGGGGCCGGCTATTCATTTCCCGGGGTGAAATCGTCGCTGGGCGCAGCAGGGCCTGGGGCCGCGCCTTCCGTGCGCGGTCCGTGCGGAGGACGACGGCGCCGGCGCGGGAATCGTTCGCGTTCGCCGCCGTTGCCCTCGAAGCCGCCGCCATTGATCTGCGGCTGCGGTCCGGTGATGAAAGAGGGCAGGCGATCGACGCCGCCGGCATCCGGAATCGGAGGTTGCGGCTGCTGCTGAAATGGCGGCTGGCTGCGCTGCTCGCGATGTTCGCGCGGCTGGTGCTGCTCGCGCGGTTGATATGACTGCTGATGATCCCGCTGGCCGTTGTCGCGGGGCTGATAAGGCTGCTGCTGCACCGGAACGAATCCGGGCTCCTGGCCGAAGTTCGAAAAGCTCTCGTCCTCGTCGCCTTCCTCCGAGATCATCTCGGCATCGGGCCGGGGCTGCGGCTGATTCTGGCGGAATTGCTCCTGGGCCGCGGCAATCAGGCGGAAGTAATGCTCGGCGTGCTGATAGTAGTTTTCCGCAGCGACCGGGTCGCCGGAGGATCGCGCATCGCGCGCCAACTGGACATACTTTTCAGCGACGTGAGATGCCGTTCCGCGGATTTTGATATCCGGTCCGTTGGATTCGAACACCCTTGTCATAGGGTTCTGACCACGCCGGTTATTATTATTGTTGTTGTTATTATTATTCCGGTTACGCATCCGCTTGTTGTTTTGACCGTTTCTCATGTCGTGCCTTTGATCCAGCCCTGAAATTATCTTGCCTCAAACTCCCCTCGGGCCTGTGACGTTGACTGGCCCTGGAGTCCCGTTTTGCTTGGTCTGCCGTTTCGCTTCGTTCGCTATTTCGCTTCGTTCAGTGTCGCGCACCGTCTGATCCGCTTCGCGCGATTGTCTCGCACGCCGGAGCAAAACCGCCGCTTATTTCCACACAGATTTACCGTACGTCGCAGTCAACAAAGACGCGTTCCCCACCAGCCCGGCGCGCGTCGCCGGCCGCATCAAATCATTCCGCCTGCCAAAACAAGCACAGGTTTTGAGCGTGATTTTTCAAGCGCAATATCAGGCTTTCGTTCGCTTTGCGGTCGGAAGCAGCGCAGCTTGCCTAAGCCATCGCGCTCAAAAGGACCTGCGTTTTGGAACCTTTCACCCGGGGGCTCTCGCTGTGAGAACTCTGGCCTCGGTCCGTATCTGCCTACGGGGCCAGTAACCCTGGACTGATGTTGGCCGGAACGTAGTCGCTCCCGGGGAATATTCCAAGTGCTTTTTTTGCATTCCAATAGGGCTTTATCGGGGCGGCTTT
>Ga0210393_10004724_pt1 | contig 10742 bp, 9 predicted proteins | sample IncBWC27OmetaG_FD_160068 | JGI IMG/M metagenome (GOLD analysis project Ga0210393, IMG submission 160068) | Forest soil microbial communities from Barre Woods Harvard Forest LTER site, Petersham, Massachusetts, United States - Inc-BW-C-27-O ...
GTCCAGTGCAAGTCATAGCCTCTTTCTTCCTCTGTTGTGCTTACCATTGTTATTCACCTGCAGATCTTAAAAATCCAAACGATCCTCATGACAGGACATTTGATCCAAACCCGACAAACTACCCTGTTGGCGAACTCGAGTTCCCCAATTCTGGTGCCTTGGAACGGTGCATATTTCTTTTTATTCCCGTATATCCATGGCGTTTGGCAATGGGCTCTATCGCATTTTCGTGGAGGTACTCCACGCTCCCCTTTGCAATATATGTGCCGTTGTTCCGTCCACCACCCTGATACATGATCAAGCTTGCATCCGCCACAGCGCATGTTTGATGCCTCACCGGCAGGCATATCGAGAGCCAGACTGTACCCCGCGTTTATTCCGGCCACAGCTGAACATGGAGCGGATGTTGCTCTCCGCTGAGCGCGTTGCCCTCCCCGTATGCACCGCCCCACTTTCACCCTTCCTCCTCCCCTCCCTCAGGGCTAACCACACCATGTCCGACCCGGGCAACATGCCCGATCCAGCCCTTCAACGCCAACGCCCTCCTAACGCCATCAAGCGCCTCGTAGTGCTCGAAGCGCGCTGGATCCTGCGCGCGCGTGGCTGCAGCCTCTACATCCGGCCAACGCTGATCGGCACACGGCTCTCACTGGGCGTCTCTGTGTCCCGCCATGCAGCTACATCCTCCTCTCCCCCACGGGGCCCTACATCTGCAGCACCAGCAATAGCAGCAGCAGCAGCAGCAGCAGCAGCGATGCCGCTGGTGGGTAGGGCGTGAGCGCGATGGGTGATCAGATCCGTGCGTGGCCCAGCGGGACGGGCAGGTTCAAGCTCGGGTTGAACTACGCGCATGGGTTCGTGGCGGCGGTGCTCGGGTATCAGCAGTTATTGTGGTTGCTTGGCGAGACGGTCGCCGAGGCGGGCGCCATGAACGTTTTTGCGGTGTTCGATCATGCGGATGGCGGTGCGTAGTCCGAATTCGCCACGCTCTAACCAATGCACAATATACATGTTAGCTCACCCGTACCCGGTACCCCATCTGTGCTCGCAGCGCTCGACGTGGTGACGCCCCCGCTGGACGGCACGATCCTGCTGGGCGTGACGCGCGCCTCGGTCCTCTCCCTCCTCTCGCACCACCCACACACGACTGCGCTCCCACACCTGCCTCTAACGCTCCACCTGCACGCCGCCGAGTGCACCCTGATGATGCCTGAGCTCTTTGCAGCGTCCGCATCTGGCATGCTCCGCGAGGTCTTCTGCGTGGGCACCGCGGCCGTCGTCATCCCCACCACACAGATCGGGTGGCAGCGCTGCTGTTGCCGCGTTGTGGATGGTGCGGAAGCCGAGGATGAGGCCGACGGCGAGTCGACGCAGGTGCAGGACATCGTGTTGCCTGTGGTGGGCGGCGAGGGCAGCGTCGCCCATGCGCTTTGGGAGCTGCTTGTGCATATACAGGAGGGTTGCGTCGAGTGGGAAGGGTGGGGCGTACCATGCGATGAAGCCCCTCTCGCTGATGATACCTGAGCGTCCACGACGAGCAGGTATGGCGGGCTCCTGGGAAGGGAGTACATTTTTACTCTGCCACCCCTCGCACTGGTATAAGCGTGCTGCGATCTATGGGAGCCGTTGGGAGACGAGTGGCTGTATTAAATGTAAACCTACGTTAAATATCTACTGCCACTACTGGTGCTAGTTCTACTACAATGCGTAGTGTTTACTTTCTTTCAGATGTTCGTTCTGCTTGCCAGTCATCTGTTTTATTCTGTGTCACTCAGGCTATAGCCATAGCGTGACATCCGTGCCCTCAGTGCTCTCGCTCGATGAAACGGCAGGATGAAAAACGGACTTCCATGTGTCTGGTTTAGCAAGAGATTCATAGAGTACCATACTACAAGAACTTATAGTAAAGGTGTCGAAGTTGGGTCAATTATCTTCGAATCTGAAGCGTAAATGAAGTAATAAAAAAAAAGGTTATGGGCGACGGGAAGAGTGCTCACTGTTCACAGCCAAGAAGAATGTACCATTATGCAAAAGCTTGATCAACGAGCGAAGAAAAGCGACTTATAAAGATAAAGAACGCACACCCGGCCATGTGCGGCCCAGATGCGCAATAATTAATGATAGTATCGGAGAAGAGGACAGGGGCGTCATCTTCGAGTCGAGTGGGCTCCTCGACGCCTTCGAATCGTGCGCGTACGTCGGCATACCCAGCACGGTCGACGCGGTGTACCTAAAACTTGCCTGCGCCCAACGCCCAAGATACGTCCACCGAGTGGTAGTCGTGCGCGGACACGTCCGGGATCGCGCTGATATAATCCAAATTGCGTTCCGTCACCGCGCGGCCACCGGCGGCGACAAACAGCTCCAGTGAAATGACGAGTGCGCCCTCCTTCAAGTCGAGGAATTTCGGTCGAATCACCTCGTTCACTGAACTGCCGCATCAGTCATGGCCCAAGAACAAAGTGAACAAGACGTACACTTTTTGCCAAAGACCGATGTTGTTCACGAGAACAACATCCACGCGCGCATCCTCATCTAGGCGAGCTGCACGCGTGCCATCTCCGTGGGCTTCTCCATCACTTCGACTCCAAATGCGGTGCAGGCGGACCTATCTCAAAATGCAGGCAACAACGTATATGAACGAATGCCACGCGCAACTCGGGGGTCTAGTTCTATCGCAAAAGGTACCGTTATGTGACACGACGACACGACACGGCTCGGACACGACACCCGCAGTTTGAGAATCATCGAGATAACTGTCCTGTTAAACTAGGTGTCACAGTCAATGTCGGGTTCAAGAGATCATACAACGAGATGAGATATACGGTGATGGTAGACAGGAGTACGGGTTCCGCAGCGGTCGAAGGAGGGGGACAAGGGGAGGGGGCAAGCAATCAATAGACAACACGAGGCATCGATCGGATGTAAAGAATAGAGCACTTATCAATCACCGACCTCCCAACGCTCGTACTCCCATTCTCCATGTTCCCGGTGGTGTACAGTTACAGGGCAACCAGCGAGCTGTCGTGCGGCAATGAACTTCCGAATCGCTTCCTTGACAGGTCCCGATGGCATTGGCCCTGTGAAGAAAAGATTTTGTAGGGCAGGTAACACCTCTGTTACTCTTTCCCCAGAAAGTTCTTGCAGACCAGGTGCAACAAATGAAACCGAAGCCTCAGATAGGGCCAAATACCTAACAGAGGTGAATGGGCGTAAAAGGTCCAGCCGTTGGGTGTCCTCCATGTCATCTTGCCATTCCGGTAGCAAATTTCGATCATTGTAGATGCCGATGTCGAGGCGTTCCAACGTGGGGAGGGGAGGAAAAGATGTGTTACAGACCTGCGCAAGTGACGAAATCTGCCAGTCCAACGGTTCGCATGAGATCCTCAACATTACCCCTCCTTCTCCATCTATCCCGTATGGCGGATAAAGGCTGAATAGTACGGTGTTTTCTTCACACGATATGTATGCTTGATAGGCTTCCCCGAATAGTGCTGTGCGGCTGATGAAGTGGCGAAGCAGTGGAGTGTCGAAGATCAGTTGGTTGAAGAATGTTATATCGGTGTAGCTGAGTAGAGGAGCTTCGAGTTGGGACACGATGTCCTCCAAGTAGTCGCTATCGCCTTTGAACCAGAACTTGGTGAGAGCGGGGAGGACAACGCGTGTGAGGGGAGGCGGATGTCGGCTTTCTCTGTCTGCCTGAGATCGAGGGGACTGGAATCCAAGGAAAAGTTTTTCGAGGCTTGTCAACGTGGATACGGCAGTGGCCATCGCCTCGGGTGAAATGTATCCGGAACGAGGAATGCTCCAAAGGTGAAGCTTGACAAGGTCATGGGTGGACAAAAGTAGTTTCGGTAATCCCGGAAATGGAATGCCCCACAAGAAGAGATTTTGCAGACGAGGGGCGGATCCACCCAAGAACGAATCGGGAAGGACCGGCGCATTTTCATCATATGACAGAAGCCACAGTTTTGCCAGCCCCGGGAATGGCTCCTGCATTGCTGCGAATTCTTTCAACAGTGGATTTGGAATAGAGTGGATGTCGATTTCGCATAAGCGATTGTGCTGCTGCAGCGCGGAAATGATGTGTGTCACACCACTGCCAGTGGCTGGCAGTGGAGAAACGGCAGATATGGCGATGACGATGGGCAACGCTGGCCAGATATCCAGCATATTTGTGACCGGTGTCCTGAGTGTGCAAAGAAGCCGCAGATCCAGGCGACGGGGTGAATTAAACACAACGCAGCGCCATCGTTGACACACGTGGACAAGCTTATGCCATGCATCGACTTCAGTGCGATTAGAATATCCCTGATATAGGATCACATAGTGGTCGAAGATTTCTAGAAGGACATCGTCGGGGAGTATGTTGATGCTCAAGACTGTACCACCTAACTTAGTAATCATCCAAGAGGAACCTGAGGATGATTTGACTCACCTCGACCTACTCTGATCGACAACAACTCCCATCGACATGAAACGTGCTCCCTCCAATCGGAACCGTTGACAGCCAGCATTAGTGATAAGGGACGGATATTTGGCAGTAGCGCCGGGATTTCGAGTTTCGAGCAGGCAGAACAGTGGCTAGTGAGTAACAAGTCAGGTCCTTTCACAACAGAGCCGGGGCCTTCGAGTGACTTTACACGTACTTGTTAGAGGTAATAATCACAGTAGGGAATCAACTTGAAGACAAGGAGGATACGCAGAGCGGTTGCCTTATAATAATAGTTACACCGGGTTGTATGCATCTGTATTCAGCACAGCCCCACCGTGTACCTAACGTATCCACCTTTCGTGACAAAGAAATCACGAAGATTGGGACGAGCTGTTGTTCACACCGTCGGCAGCGGAAAACACCTCCGGCAACGTCCTTGGACGACTGGATTTCCTCCGGCATATCGCCATGCGCGAGGTTCCTATTCCCTCACAATCACCGTCCTCTTCGTCGAGCAAGAAGTGCGATACATTTCACCTCTATTCTCCTCCAACATGTTTATATAATGAATATGTAGATTGCTGGCGACGATACCACAGCCCTCAATTCTGTTCTCAAGGCTGACGTATGGCGAGATCACCTCCGTGCCGAGGAATCACGTCTCAACGCGCGTCTTGCAGCTGAGGGGTGAAGTAGATGCCCGGCTCGAAGAGGCACGAGACGAGGTGAGTGTCCGCCTGGCGTAGGTGCACGCAAGCCTGGCGGACATGGAGGCGGAGAGTGGGCCTGCGAGGGCTGCGGCACTCCTAACCGGTGGGTTCTCGATCTGTTTGGTGGAGCCACTGCAAGGATTCTGATCGGAATCAGGCCTTGGATTCAGCGAGGAAGCCCAAGGCAAGCCCACAAAGTCCTTCTCTGGAGGTTGGCGGTGCATTGGATCGTTCTCTCCACGTTGCGCCGATTCGTCGACGTTGATACACGATGAAGAATGTGATTGGTGCTCGCGCGCACTCTATTCGTCGAAGTGCGTTGATGTTTGTCGTTTAGTCTCGGGCTGACTTGGCATCGTTTAGCCTTCTCTTCTTTTGTTGGACGAGCCATCGAATCATAGTCCGTATTTGACGGCCTGAGTGACTATGCATCCCGCTGATTTGTGTTCAGTCGACCCGAATGCGTTGGCATGGCTAGAAGATTATCTCCAGACGTGCGAGCGCCCGCGTTTGTTTTCCCATTCGTCATTCGGATTTGCGTTCGGGTGTAGATGACTGGCTTCTGGACAGCCCGCTAACCACCTAGATTTGGAGGGTCTTGATGCCCTGATGTTGGAGTAAAACATTTGGAATGGTGGAGTTATCGTCATCTCCCACGACGAGCGCTTTATCACGTCCGTCGCAAGAGAGGTTCGTTCTTGTTGCTGCTACCTCATCTTCGCCACTCTGACGTGCTCGATACAATACAGCTGTGGGTGTGTGGGGATGGTACAGTGGTAAAGTTCAAAGGCGACGTGGAAGCATACAAGGTCTGCTGGTCCCCACATAAACCCACGAAATGCGCTAATGATTCTCAGAAAATATAGAGCTTGATTGTCAACAATATCAAGGCTAGACCATGGTCCCGTCACGATACTTCTATACTCACATCTCACATGTACTTTGGGGATATCCCTGACGACTATAATATCGAACTAGAAAAAGAACTACATTATTATATCACGACTCGAAGGGATGAACGATAAAATAATCAGTCATGGTCACTGTCCGACAACTCAATATATGCTGGCTTGGCAGCGGCGGCTACCCGTCGGGGTGCGGTAGCGCCCCGCGCTACCGGCCGCGCCGACTCGAGTTGGAGTTCGTCTACTGAAACATCGTCGTCGCTGCCTTGTGCCGTCTTCTTCGGTGGCGGTTTGGTGCTTCCTGGTGGTTTGCGTGCAGTGGTGCCGGATGCCGGCTTAGCGGCCCCCTTGGATCCCGCTGGCTTCTCGAAGAAGTCCGTCATCGAGGGCTGGGCCGTCGCCGTCGGCTTTGTCTTCTTGGCAGGCGTAATATATACGTCGCTATCCTCGTCGCTGTCCACACTAGGGTGTGTGGGAGGGGAAAGATAACGACACTATCGTTAAAATCGAGAAAGCCGGGCGTTGATGAGGCTATAATCACTTACGACTTGCGTTTGCTGGCTTGTGTGGTGGCCGTGGTGGCCTTGCCCTTTCCTTTTTCCAACGCGCGTCGTACGAGGTCATCCCCAGAGTCCTCATCGTCGCTCTCCTTCCGAGTCTTCGCAGCCGATGTCTTTTTCGGCTGTGACGGCCGTGAATCCCCGTCTTCTGCCATCTCGATGTCCGAGCCGGACTTGGCCTTGGGAGGCGGTTTCGTCGCAGGGGCAGGGGCAGCGCGCTTCTTTGGCGGCCGGCGCGGCGGCGCCTCTTCCTCGTCGTCGTCGTCGAGGAGGCTCATTTCGTCGTCCGATGCTTTGGCTTTGGGTCTTGCGCGCGATGCGCCGCCCGCGGGAGCGATCGGCTTGCGCGCTTTGGCGGCGGCAGCCTTCTTCGTCGGCATAAAGTCGTCGTCGTCGTCGTCCGAGTCGCCGCCGCCGCCAGAGCGGTAGCCGGAGCCGATGGATTTCCGCGTCTTCAGCGTCGCTTGCTTCCGCTTGACTTTCTTGCCGCTCGAGTTGACCACCGCCTTGTCCTCCCATTCTCGGCACGCTTTCTGTTGCAAAAGGTGACATGACGACGCAATACGACATCGCAGTTTGCAGAATCATCGAGATCACTGTCTTGTTACACGATGTGCCACATGTCGAGCGCAGCGCGTGTACACTTGTTCCTCCCAGATCGCATCGCTCGTTTAACGTTTAACCCTTTAGCATTACTTTAGCACCTGGACATTCTTACTGGACAGTCATAACACATCCGTCGACACGTACCGTCGCACTACACGTCCTGAACTTTCTTTAGTAGCCGCCTCTCGTTTTTCCATACTTAAGTACTGTACGTTTCGACTGTCGCGTACACTCAGTTTCGTGCCCGAGCGCGGGAACTGAGGTGAGCCATTCTCTACCCACTTTACTGACACAGTTCTTTACTCATCACGCCCGTAGTCTTTATGTATTTGCTAGGTAAATACAACAGAGTTTCGTGCCCGAGCGCGGGAACTGAGTCTTTGTGTCTTTGCTAGACACCGCCGGCGCCGCCCGAACACTCAACCTCACCACAATGGTTTCAATATCACAGCCCATAATGGGTTCAAGATATCATACAACGAGATAAGCTATACGGTGATGGTAGACCAGAGTACAGTAGCCGGTTCCACAGGCGTCGAGCGAGTTGGGGGTAACGGAAAATGAGAGGCACAACACGAAATGTCGATCAAGTGGAAAGGAGAGAGCACTTATCGATCACCGACCTTCCAACGCTTCTACTCCAGTTCCGAGTCTGAGTCTTCAACTTCCGAGTCCGAGGCTTTGACTTCCGAATCCGAGACGAGTTCATCGTCACTGGCACCGTCCCGATGGTGTACAGTTACCGGGAAACCAGAGAGCTGTCGTGCGGCGATGAACTTCTCAATCGCCTCCTTAACAGGTTTCGATGGCTGTGACTCTGCCAAGAAAAGATTTTGTAGTGCGGGTAACACTTCTGGTACTCTTTCCCCAGAGAGTTCTTGCAGAGCAGGTGCAACGAATGGAACCGAATACTTGGATAGGTGCAAATTCTTAACAGAGGTGAACGGGTGTAAAAGTTCCAGCCATTGGATGTCCTCCATGTCATCTTGCCATTCCAGAAGCAAATCTTGATCATTGTAGATGTCGATGTCGATGCGTTCCAACGTGAGGAGGGGAGGAAAAGATGTGCTACAGACCTGCGCAAGTGACGAAATCTGCCAGTCCAACGGTTTGCATGAGATTGACAACGTTACCCCTTCATCTTCCGTCCCATTTAGCGGATAAAGGCCGAGTCGTACGGAGTCTTTGCGACACGATATGTATGCTTGATAGGCTGCACTGACTATTTCTGTGCGACTGATGAAGTGGCGAAGCAGTGGAGTGTTGAAGATCAATTGGTTGAAGAAAGTTATCTGGGTGTCGCTGAGTAGAGGAGCTTCGAGTCGGGACACGATGTCCTCCAAGTACTCGCTATCGCCTTTGAACGCGAGAGTGGTGAGAGCGGGGAGGGCAATGCGTGTGAGGGGAGGTGGACGTCGGCTTGCTCTGTCCGCCTGAGATCGAGGGGACTGGAATTGAAGAATAAGTATTTCGAGGTTTGTCAAGGTGGACAGGGCAGTGACCATCGCCTCGGGTGAAATGTATCCAGAACGAGGAATTCTCTGAAGGCCAAGAGTGACAAGGTCATGGGTGGACAAAAGTAGCTTCGGTAATCCCGGAAATGGAATGCCATGCAAGGTGAGTTTTTGCAGACGAGGGGCAGATCCACCCAAGAGCGAATCGGGAAGGACCGGCGCATTTTTGTAATACGACCAAAGCCACAGACCTGTCAGCGCCGGGAATGGCTCCTGCATTGCCGCAAATTCTTTCAACAGTGAATTTGGGACATTGGCGATGTTGATTGTACACACACGATTGTGCTGCTGGAGCGCGGAAATGATGTCAGTCACGCCACTGGCTGGCAGTGGTGGTCTTGCATATATGACGATGGGCAACGCTGGCCAGATATCCAGCATATTTGTGACTGGTGTCCTGTCTGTGCAAAGAAGCCGCAGATCCAGGCGACGAGGTGAATTAAACACGACGTAGCGCCATCGTTGACACACGTGGACAAGCTTATGCCATGCATCAACATAATCGCGATATTCTTCAGGTAGGATCACATAAAAGTCGAATATTTCTAGAAGGACATCGTCGGGGAGTATGTTGACGCTCACCCACCGGCCTGTACCACTCAACTCAGTAATCATCCAAGAGGAACATGCTGATGATTATCACTCACCTCGACCTTCTTCGACCCACAACAATTTCCGTCGACGTGAAGCATACATCCCCCCATCGGAACCCTTGACAGCCAGCATTTAGTGATGTGCTGAGGGACGGATATTTGGCAATTGCGCTGGGATTTCGAGTTTCGAGCAGGCAGAACAGTGGCTAGTGAGTACAGTGCGGGACAGCAAAAATCGACAAACTTGCTAGTGTGGGAACTAGATATTTTTAGGCTAAACAGACCTCGGAATCGTGATCAGGGGGCCTGAAAATGTCCAAAAACACCCTTAAAATTTCTTTCCCACGAGTTTTTGGTTTGGACAAATTTTGGGTCTGGAAATGTAATATATTTTATACCCCTTTTGGGCTTTTCAGTGGTTGAGAACTGCTTCTATCGACATCATCGTGCGCTGTCCGACTTTCCGGTGCGATTTCTGCTTCCACACGGCCCATTCCACCACGTGCCCTGTCAAACCTTGTCGGTAAGCGTCCATGAAATGCCAAGAGCGGTTGAAGAACCGCCGGATAACATCCTCGGGGCACGCGTTAAGGCATTCACGTGCGGTTTTTTTTGCTTGATCAAACCTCGTTTTGGGCACATCTCTGTACCTGTGTTTAGCCCATCCCCAGTACTGTAGTCAATGTCAGTAGATAATATGAGAATAAAAAGAAATTAAAATTACCATCTCAATAGGATTGAGCTCGCAGTGAAACTTGGGAAGGAAAACACAGAAGTGTCCCCTTGCTTTGAATTTCTGTTTGAGGAGAGATTCCTGGAGTCTGAAGTCGTCCTGCTTGCTGAGGAGTCAAGCCATGCAGCAGTCGTTGTTTTCAAGGGGGCAAACTGGGGAGCATTTTGCGCGCATCCCGCAAACATTTTTGAATCCGCGTTCCTCGAGGGTTTGTTGCAGACCCTTTGCCTCACCGGCCTTGGTTGTCATTTTCTGGGCCTTTCCGCGGTGCTCGACACAAGGATTGTTCATGGGTATTATTGTATTCTTTTGCTTTCTTTGTGATCCCCCGTTTGATTTATTCATATCGAACGCACGAAGCACATCGGGTCCAAGTGAGGCGTGCGCGGATGAGTGGTCGAACAAAAAGAGCCCGGCGCACTCCGGATGTGCCTCCTCGAAGATTGAGATTGCCCGGTCGACTTGCACAAGGAGCTGCGTGTGATCCCACCATGCGTCGCCACCTGATCCGGGATACGTAATGCACCTTGCATCTTTCACCACAACGCCCTCCTCGTTGCGAATGATAAGACGGCCGTTTTCTTCTTCAACGAAGTCCGAAACATGTATCAACCGCCCCCGCCCTTTCTTCATGAGCTTCACCCCTCCGTCACTCCTGCAAGTTTTCGTGAGCGTGAGATCAATGT
>Ga0210393_10004726_pt1 | contig 10740 bp, 8 predicted proteins | sample IncBWC27OmetaG_FD_160068 | JGI IMG/M metagenome (GOLD analysis project Ga0210393, IMG submission 160068) | Forest soil microbial communities from Barre Woods Harvard Forest LTER site, Petersham, Massachusetts, United States - Inc-BW-C-27-O ...
CCGAAGAACCCCCGTCCAACGCGCTGAAAAATTTAGCGGTCCCAGACCGGGCGCGACCGCACCGTTGAATTCGAAATCGATCTGCTTGTCGGTGCGGAGCAACGCGGGCGGACCTGCGAGGTTTACGCCCTGGAAATACTCGGCTTTCAATCCCGGTTTCCCGTCCTCGGTCGAGAGGAAATTGCCGGGAATCGGAACGGTCTTTTCGCGTAGCGGTTCCGTGCCGGGAGAGAAAGTCAGGTGAACCGACGGAAACTGCTTGCGAATGCCATCCAGTGCGCTGGTCATGCGGGAGGTCGAACCGTTGTAATTGCCGAGCAGCACTTTGGTGGAGTCGGCCAGCGGACCGACGACTGCAATCTGTTTTACGGATTCGCGCAGGGGAAGAATCCCGTTATTTTCCAACAGAACCATGCTCTCTCTCGCGAGTTTGTTCGCGAGTTGTCGATGAGCCTCGGAGTCGGTTTCGGAATATGGAATTCGAGCGTAGGCAACCAACTCCGGAGGATCAAACATGCCCAGTTGGAAGCGGGCTCGAAATAATCGCTTCACTGATCGGTCGAGGTCCTGCAGTGACAGCAGTCCTTGATTCACTGCATCCACATAATGCGAGGAATCATCGCCGGGTTCGTTGCAATCCAGGTCCGTGCCGCGAGCCATGGAAACCGCGGCGGCCTCCGCCGCGGTCTTGACGAAGTGGTGCCCGCGCTCGATGTCGAGCACGGCATCGCAATCGGAGACGACATAGCCGCCGAATTGCCACTGATCCCGGAGTTTAGCTTGAAGCAGGAAGTTGTTGGCGCAGCCCGGCTCGCCGTTGACGCTGTTGTAAACGCACATGACCGATCCCGCTTTTCCCTCGGTCACTGCAGCGCGGAAGGCGGGAAGATAAGTGTCTTCCATGTCGTGCCTGGAAACTTTTGCGTCGAACTGATGCCGGAGTGGTTCTGGTCCGCTGTGCACGGCAAAATGTTTGGGCGTGGCGATTGTCCGGAGATATTTCGAGTCGTCGCCCTGCATGCCACGAACGAAAGCGCTGCCCATGACGCCGGTGAGGTAAGGATCTTCTCCGTAAGTTTCCTGGCCGCGGCCCCAGCGCGGATCGCGAAAGATGTTAAGGTTTGGCGCCCAGAAGTCCAATCCGGTGGCGTTGAAAGTTCCGTTGCGAATGAGTTCGTGATGTTTGGCCCGAGCTTCGGTGCTGATGGTTACAGCCATTTCATGGATGGCCGGCGCATCGAATGTAGCGGCCAGGCCGATGGGCTCTGGAAAAACTGTTACATGATCGGTGAGGACGCCATGCAGCGCCTCCGACCACCAGTTATAGGCCGGAACACCCAGACGCGGAATCGCCTTCGCTTGATGCACTACCTGAGAGGCCTTCTCCTCAAGCGTCATCCTGGAGACCAGGTCATCGACGCGCACTTCGGTGGGCAAATCCGGATTCAAGTAGGCCGGTTTTTCGGAGGCGGGAGTTTGCGCGAAAGATGCGCCGCCAATTGAAGTTGCGAATATTAACGCAGAAATGAGGCGCGCCAATCTCATGAGCAATGCTCCGTGCTCTTATTCCGAGATTATGTACTTGACTCAATTATGAACCTATGCTAAAGTTCTCTACATGCTTTACTTTGATGACTTTGGCGGCTTTTTCAGGTTCTCCGAATTCCTCAAGTGCTCGCGTGCGGCTTTCAGCACCTTGGGATGGAAAACCCCTTCCGCTAATTCGTCGCTAGTCATCTTCGCCGGATGCTTCTTGAATTTCACTTTCTTCATGGTGACCTTATGACCTCTGCCCCTGTAAACCTGATGGATGTAGTTGAGAAGTACAGCACGGACGAACATTGCCGCGAAGCTCTGAAACATCTCCGCTTCCCAGATGGCGTAAAGTGCCTGAAGTGCAAGGGCGATAACGTCTCTCCGGTCTCCGAGCGCAAAGTCTATGTTTGCAATTCATGCAAGTACCAGTTCTCCGTAACTGTCGGAACCATCTTCCATGATTCCCATTTGCCTTTGACGAAGTGGTTTCTCGTTACCTACTTGATGACGGAATCGCGCAAAGGGATTTCCGCAAATCAGATTAAGCGAATGATCGGCGGATCGTACAAAACGTCTTGGTATCTCTGTCATCGTATCCGCAAGGCGATGGAAGAAGCGGACCACAAACTCTCTGGCACCGTGGAGATCGACGAAATGTACATCGGCGGTCATACGAAGAATCCCGATAAGTGGAAGAAGCATACACCCGTAATCGGCATCCGGGAACGCGGTGGACATCTCCATTTCATCAAAGCTGATGCCCCTGTGAATCAAACCCAAATAAACGACATCATGGCACGCAACGTTGATAAAACCGTTGACGTGATTATGACGGACGAATCGAAACTCTATAACTTCTCCACCACAGCGCACCACAATGCGGAGCACAAGAGCGTAAACCACCGCGCCGAAGAGTACGTCCGATACGAAGGCGGTCTGTGTGTCACCACGAATGCAATCGAGTCTGCGTTCTCGCTCTTTAAACGAGGCGTCGTGGGCACATGGCATAACATTTCCGTGAAGCATCTTCCCGCCTACCTGCAAGAGATGACATTCCGATTTAACAACCGGAAGAATCAGTACCTCTTCCGCGATACTCTGATGCGACTCTTGGCATCGGACAACCTCGAATACAAAGAACTCACAGGCGAAAAGGCAGCTTAGTTCGGGTTTATTGTTATGCGTATACCCTTGAACGTCGCGCCATCCGCTGAATTATCAATTCCAGTGTCACAAGATGTTTGATTTATGGTTACATCTTCAAAGGATGAGCTTCCAGTATTGGCGATTCCAACACCGTGACCTCCACAATCGACATTCACCCACACATTAGCTGCTTGATCCCCCAGTTCCGTAGCAAGTTCTTGGTTGTTCGGCATCCTGTGATTTGCTGTAGCGAATCGCTTAACGGCGGCTATTACCACGTCTAAAGCTTGTTGTTGACTTAGTCCGGCGCTATGACGATTGATCTCTAGCCTGTGGTTCGACGTTTTTGCGTCTGAAGAATCCACCAACTGCACATGTTCGATAGATTGATTCTCGGGGGATTCCCCCGAATTTACAGTCAAATTTCGCGCCTTAAGGTCTCCTCTCGACCATACCCCGACACCACCATTCCCACAATTTTTGACTTTCACATGATTAGCTTCGCAGTCTTTCGTTACGCATCCCATACCAACAACACCAGATATTCCACTACAATCGATGGTGACGCCACTAATGCTGGAGCTGTGCTCACCAGGGATGCTTGAATCGTTGGCCGTTTGTGCTGAGGTCTCCGTAGACTGCTCCGCAGCGATTGGAGGGGGAAACGGCAAACTTGCAACAGTTTTGTGCTTTTGATTTGAGGTTGGCGAAGTTTTAGTTATTTTCGATTGTTTCGCTAGCTTCGGTGCGTCCCCTAGAGATTTAGTTTCGACCGCAGCACTCTGGGACGCAGTGTTATTCGCTGCCACGGTCTGCTGTTTTGGGGGTTGAGTAGACGCCTCTGTCGTGCTCGGATGCGCTTCTTTGTAATGGTCTACTCCCCTAATCCACAATACCAATCCAAGCACCGCGAATACGACCATGACAACGGCGGCACCGATGTAAAAATGGTTTTGAAAGACCTTTCCGTAAAGCCACGCGAACCACTCGACGGGATTGAACCAATCCATAACTCTTCTCCATCTGGGGCGAGGGCTACTCATTCAGCACCTCTCCCACATGGCCGATATTGTACTCCACAATTGAGTGAAGTACATAATCTCGTCTTATTCCGAGGATCGAGTAGCCAACTATTAATAACACCCCGCAGCCGTTTCGTTCCTGAATTGTCGCAAGCACAGGATGGTCTCGATAGAACGATTGTGATTTACAGATTGAAAGGTGCGCCCCGGCCCGGTTGGAACGGACGTTCCAGCCAGCCTTCCGGTCAGGGCAGCCGCAACTTCGCAACGTCGGGTGCACGCGAAAAAGATGTACAATTGCTGCCGTTTTCCATTCAAACAGAAAATTCCAGACGCGATCCGAAAGGGATAGGGATAACGATGCGCCTTCCCATGAAGTATGTTCCGCAGTTGCTGGCAGTCTTTCTCCTCACCACTCTGAGTTGGGCGCAGAGCGATCAGATCGCCCCCAACGAAAATCTGGCGGTTGAGGGAGTGCCTCCGGTCCCCGGTTCGATCGCAGCTAGCGTGGAGCGCTACGGCAATTACCGTGGCGCCAGCCTGGCGAGCTGGAATCCAGAGAAACGGGAGATGCTGATCTCGACACGCTTTGCCGACGTGCCGGAGATTCATCTGGTGAAGATGCCTGCGGGCGATCGCAGCCAGTTGACGTTTTATCCTGATCCGGTCACCTCGGCACAGTTCAATCCGAAGCAAGGCGGCTCCTTCGTATTTAGTAAGGATGTTGGCGGCGGCGAGTTTTATCAGTTTTACAGATACGACTTGTCCAGCGGCGACGTTACGCTGCTGACGGACGGAAAATCGCGCAATGTCGGAATGGTGTGGTCGCGCGGCGGTGAGAGTATCGCCTACGGCTCGACCCGGCGGGATGGCAACGACGTGGATATTTGGGTGATGGATCCAGGCGACCCCAAGAGCGATCACATGGTCGCAAAGCTCGAGGGTGGAGGTTGGGAGCCGCTGGACTGGTCTCCAGACCGGCTGAAGTTACTGGTGGTGAACGAAGTTTCTGCCGAGGAGAGTTATCTCTGGCTGATGGATGCGGCGTCCGGAGAAAAGAAACTGCTGACGCCCAAGGGCGATGTGAAGGTGAACTATGCGGGCGGACATTTCAGCAAGGACGGCAAGGGCTTCTACACGACGACCGACAAAGATTCCGAGTTCCATCGGCTGGCTTCCATCGACTTGGCGACCGGGCAGTACACGTACCTGAGCAGCCAAATTCCCTGGGACGTGGATGAGTTTGACCTCTCCGACGATGGTAGGACGATCGCATTCGTGACCAACGAAGACGGCTACGGGGTGCTGCACCTGGTGGACACGGCGACGGGAAAAGAAAACCCCGTCCCCAAACTGCCAAAGGGAATCGTCTCTGGAGTTTCGTGGAATAAGAACAGCCGCGACTTGGGGTTCGACTTGAGTTCGGCGCGCTCCAGTTCGGATGTTTACTCGCTGGATGTGAAAACAGGAAAAGTTGAGCGCTGGACATTCAGCGAGACCGGCGGGCTCGATACGTCGAACTTGCCGGAGCCGGAACTGATCCACTGGAAGAGTTGGGATGGTCGCATGATCAGCGGCTTTCTCTACCGGCCGCCGGCAAAGTTTACCGGGAAGCGGCCAGTGATTGTGAGCATCCATGGCGGCCCGGAGGGGCAATTCCGGCCGGGATTTCTGGGACGAAACAATTATTGGCTCAATGAGCTTGGCATCGCCGTGTTTTACCCCAACGTGCGCGGCTCAACCGGGTACGGCAAGACCTTCCTGTCGCTGGACAACGGTTTCTTGCGCGAAGGATCGTACAAGGATATTGGCACGCTGCTGGATTGGATTCAGCAGCAGAATGATCTGGACAACGGTCGGGTGATGATCACGGGAGGCAGTTATGGCGGATTCATGACGCTGGCGGTCGCCACCAACTACAACGATCGCATCTCCTGTTCGGTGGATGTGGTGGGGCCTTCGAATCTGGTCACTTTCCTGGAGCATACCTCGGGGTACAGGCAGGATCTACGGCGAGTGGAGTATGGGGACGAACGCGATCCCAAGATGCGGGAATTCCTGGAAAAGATTGCGCCTTACAACAAAGCCAGGAACATTACCAAGCCGCTGTTCGTGATTGCGGGGAAGAACGATCCGCGGGTTCCGGCCAGCGAGTCGGAGCAGATGGTGCAGATCGTACGGCAGAATGGAACTCCGGTGTGGTGGTTGCTGGGGAAGAATGAAGGGCACGGCTTCCGCAAGAAGCAGAATGTCGACTACCAGTTCTACGCCACGGTAATGTTCGTGAAGGAATATTTATTGAAGTAGCAGGGAAGGGCTCATCCTTTCGTAACCTGACTGGCTGATGGGGCGGCAAGAAAGCGGAGCTGGAGGTTGAAGTTGGAAACTCTTAAGGCCGATATGGCCATTGAATGGCAAGAACGCAAACTGCGGTCCGTGTCAGATCAACCGAATTCTGAGGAGATACCAATGTCGACATCAGCCGTTTCGAGCACTTCGTTGAACCAGCAATTGCAGTCGTATTTCCAGACCAGGAATAGCGATGTGCAACAGCTAGGACAGGCACTCAGTTCGGGCAACTTGGCGAAAGCTCAGGTGGCCTACAACAATATTACCGCGCTCGGGCAGGGAGGCCCGTTCGCGAGTGGGAATTCGTTCCGATCATCGCAGCGCGAGCAGGACTTCACGGCGATTGGACAAGCTCTGCAGTCGGGAGACTTGGCCGGAGCCCAGCAGGCATTCGCCGCACTCAAGGGGACCAGTCACGGCGGCGCGCAGGTGGATCCGCCAGCCGCCTCGGCCGCTGCCTCCAGCGGTGGTCCAGAAATTGTGCTGAACCTAAGCAACAGTAGTGGCGGCAGCACGAGTCCCGAGCAGATTACCATTAACATCGGTAACTCAGGCAGCGGCGGGGGCGAACAGGTTTCCCTCAGTGTGGGCAACCAGGGTTCCAACCCGCAGCAAGTTACATTTAATCTGGGCTCAAACAGTAACGAACAGATTGTAATCAACCTGCTGGATGGTTCCTCGAGCAGCGGCGCATCGACGGGCACCCCCGCGACCGGCACCGCCAGCGGCGGAATCAGCGTTTCGGCTTAGGACGGGCAACACGGCCGGTGCGGCGAGCGGGAAGCCCTCCCCTCGCTCACCGCACCGGCAGTTTAGAAATGAACCTTAACGCTCCTGAATTTCCGTCTACGCCTCAGCTTCCCGGGCGGCTTAAATTTCGGCCCCGGCGTTCGGACGGCCCTTTTTCTCAGCCACTCCCTCTAAAGTAGTTCGCCTGTTTTGCCCTACCTCGCGCCACCTGGTTCTACATCCAGCGAGCACCGATTGGGCAAATACTTTCTCTTTTGTGCGGAACGATGTAGTGTAGCCGAATAGGTTTTCCTCCCCTTTGAGCCCAGTTCTGGCTTGTAACTGTTGAAAACAGGGAACTAAGCTCATCGTTGGGTTCTGCCCCTGGCGCAAACCAGGAATGGCAATTCCCATGCTGCCGTCGTAAGGATCTAAAGACTTTGCATTTTGGGTAGTCCCTCTGGAAGAGGCCGGAAGATGGAACCACACTTTCGCCAAGGCGGCGAAAACAGGCAAAATGTAATGACTTCCTGCCAAGAGTTCGTGGAAGGGATCAGCCCCAGCATGCGCAGCCTGGCCTCGGTCATGCTCGAGGTGGCGCAGAGTGAAGTTCCAGTGCTGTTGCTGGCAGAGAAAGGGGCGGGGAAGAAAGCGACGGCCCGGCGTATTCATGGGCTGTCGCGGCGGGCTACGCGGTCGTTTACGATCGTTTCCTGCAAGGCGGTGGATTCGGGCAAGTTCGACGATGGGGCCGGGCAGGACGGTCTGGTTGGAGAGGGTACGGTTTTTCTGGAAGAACTTTCGGACTTGAGCGCAGAGGGCCAATTGCGATTGCTCCAGGCTTTAACTGGAAAGAGCCCGAACGGCGGGAAGACGTCAGGTGTGTCGCGGCTCATCTGCGGTAGCGCCTGCGACCTGGAAGCGGAAGTAAAGGCGGGAAATTTGCGCGAGGATCTTTATTACAGGATCAGCGGAGTGTGTTTACGACTACCGCCCCTGCGTCAGCGCCGGGAAGACATTCCGATCTTGACGGAGCATTTTCTGCACAAATCCGGGCGCGATTTTCAGCGGACTGTTCCGGCGCTAAGCGACGAGACCCGACATTTATTTCAGGAATATTTCTGGCCAGGGAACGTGCGCGAGCTGGAAAACGCATCGAAGGCAATTGTCGCTCTGGGAGACGAGACGGTCGCCATGGGTGGCTTGCGAGCCATGTTGTGCCGGCCTGGCGCAGGAGCCAATAGCGGTAAGGTCTCATTGAAGCAGGCGGCGCGCGCTGCCTCTCGTGAGACGGAGAAGGAATTGATCTTGCGGGCGCTCACACGCACCCGCTGGAACCGGAGGCGTGCGGCGCAGGATCTGCAAATCAGTTACAAGGCATTATTGTATAAGCTGAAACAGATGGGATGCTCCGAATACCGGGCCTCCTGAGTTCTTGATCTCAGATGGATGTTCCAGCTTCCAAGCTCCATGAGGAGAGAGTGCATGAAGAAAGTGCTAAAGCTTGCCAGCGTGGCGCTGTTAGGGTTTGCGGCCACCGGCGTCTGGGCCCAGGATGGAAGCGGCGACGCTGCCGCTAAGCCCATGCGAGCCGCCGTACCGGAAGTTCAGGCGTCCACCCCGGGCGTTCCGACAGATTACGTGATTGGGGCGGACGATACGCTTCGCATTTCTGTCTGGAAAGAGCCCGACATGAGTGTGACGTTGCCGGTGCGCCCCGATGGCAAGATTTCCATGCCGTTGCTCGACGACGTTCAGGCGGCTGGGTTGACTCCGATGCAGCTCGGGGTCTCGATCCGGGAGAAACTCAAGAAGTATATTGCGGATCCCCGGGTTACCGTGGTGGTCACGGCAATGAACAGCCAGCGAATCTATGTGCTGGGCGAGGTTATACATACCGGCGCAATGCCGCTGCTGCCCAATATGACGATTTTGCAGGCTCTATCGAGTGCCGGATTCACCCAGTTCGCCAATCTCAAGGCGATCTATCTGTTGCGCGTACAGGATGGCAAGCAGACGAAAATGCCGTTTAACTATAAAGAAGCGCTCAAGGGCCATGGCACACAGCAAAGTTTTACACTAAAGCCGGGAGACACGATCGTTGTTCCGTAAGATTCGTAAGCGACTTCAAGAGGAATCAAGATGAGCAAAGGCCGAATCATCGTGACCCTGATGCTGACCCTGATCGGGTTCAGCGTGGCCTGGGCGCAGAGTGACCAGAATCCGCCGCCTGCACCTACCCCCGTGCCTGCATTTGGCCAGGAAACTCCGGTGCCGCTGGTGAGCGAGAATCCTCCGATTTCCGCCGTCGACCTGCCAGGGCTGGAGCCGCATGCGGCGCCGGAGAGCTTTCTCATGCCGGGCCTGCATTTCAGCGAGTCGGTGGATTCCAACGTGGAGAACACCTTGGGAGGATCGCAAACCAGTTCGATCACTCGGGGCCTGGGAAGTCTAACCCTGCAAAAGCTCTGGAAAAACTACGATGTGGCAATGGATTACATCGGAGGAGTCTCCTATGCCTACAAAGGCTCCGGGGTCGAGCAGCTTCAACAATTTGACATGGACAACCGAATCAACTGGAAGCGTGGGCAACTCGCTATCCGTGATTCGTTCAGCTATCTGCCGGAGGGGGCCTTTGGTTTTGAAGCCTACGGCGGAAGTGGAGCATACAATGCAGGCCTTGGCACTCTGGGAGCAGGCCTGTTGGGAGCCGGCGCATTCGGCGGGCAGACCAATGTTTTCACGGGAGGGAGTGGGATTTCCCTGGGGCAGGTGCCGCGCCTTACGAACTTGGCATTGGCGGATATTGTCGAGGAGTTAACGCCGAAATCGTCAGTGACACTGGCTGCAGGATACGCGATCGTACATTTCGATGGCGACCTTGTCTCCAATTCCGGTACGAGCGAGAATGTTACTTTCGTCGGCAGCAGCGAGTTAACCGCTCAATTCGGGTATGATCGGATCCTGAATGCGAAGGATCAAATCGCATTAAGCTACGGTTACCAGGGCTTCGACTTTTCGACCGTAGGTACAGCGTTTCATTCCAATGTCATCCAGGGGATGTACGGGCACCGCATCTCCGGGCGCATGGATTTTACGATTGGTGCGGGTCCACAGTTCACGCACCTCGACGCAAACGAACAGGTTTGCACGATTCCGGTTCTTAACTCGAATGACTGCCTGCCCTTTGGAGGGGTGTTTGTCGTTGATCATGTAAAGGCCAATCACATCGGCGCTGTCGGCCGCGTTTCGCTCCGCTATAAGTTTCCAAAAACCTCCGTCTCGCTCAGCTACCAGCGATACAACACCAGCGGGTCAGGGGTTTTCGCAGGTTCGCTAAGCAACAATGCGCACCTCGACGTACGCCGACCCTTGAATCGTGTCTGGGACCTCTTTGGGGACGTGGGCTACTCTAGGAACTCTCGCCTGCAGATTCCGGGATCGGCGGTCAATGCCAGCGTTTTCACATACTGGTATGCCGGTGCCGGAGCGCACCGCCAGTTTACCCGCAGTCTGCGCGGATTTGTGAGCTACCAGTTCAACGACGTGTCATTCAATACTGTATGTCCGCTGGCGACCGGTCCGAGCACAGTCGGCTGCAGCAATTTGTCCCGTCGGCAAGTCGGTTCCGTTGGACTGGATTGGACTCCGCGGCCAATTCGGCTCGATTAAGCTTTGAGGCTGGCCTTCGCGGCCGGCAGAACGGGTATTGAAATTATGGAAAATCGCGAACTAACCATGGACGATTACCTGGCGATGTTTCGGCGCCGGATGAAGGTGATCTTCATCCCGGCGCTCCTGGCGCCGCTGGCCGGATTTCTCGTCTCCTATGCTTTTTCCGCCAAGTACACGTCGCAGTCGCTGGTATTGGTGGAAGGCCAAAAAGTGCCGGAAGGCATCGTCCAGCCCGTGGTGACCGCCGATCTTACCCAGCGCATTGCGACCCTGCAGCAGGAGG
>Ga0210393_10004729_pt1 | contig 10739 bp, 17 predicted proteins | sample IncBWC27OmetaG_FD_160068 | JGI IMG/M metagenome (GOLD analysis project Ga0210393, IMG submission 160068) | Forest soil microbial communities from Barre Woods Harvard Forest LTER site, Petersham, Massachusetts, United States - Inc-BW-C-27-O ...
GTACGCCGATAGAAATCGATGCCGGCATGCCGACGCCACATTACTCTAAGCCGGGTCCTGTTTATGCAGGGCGGCATGACGAAGCCGCAGCCGAGGCTAAGTGAGCGTGGGGCTTAGGTCCCCGGGCGATTGCAATCCACGAATATCGCTGACCCGGCGAGGCTCTCCGTTTTTCAGGAATATTCTCCACCGGCATCCGAGATGCCATTTCGAGCGATAGTCGTTGCCACCAAATCGCGACACGTTCACAAGGCAATCCTTGGTTTTGAACCCACAGTGAACCCACACACAGTGAACCCACACAGTGACCTCGGGCGGATTCCTTGTGAGACGACCGCATTTATTCATATATATTTTCAGGCGGTTAATGGTCGGAGCGAGAGGATTTGAACCTCCGACCCCTAGTCTCCCAGACTGACTACCTAGACGAGCAAGAGCAAGCAAATGCGTGCATAAGCGTGCGTTAGACCTTGTAAGCCCAGCAAATCATTGGCAGACCAGTAGTACGTGACGAGCGCTGACGAGCGCCAACGGGCGCCTGTAATCTTCCCATGTTCTTCCCAGCCGGCAAGGAGTGGCAATGAAGCTGACGACGAAGGGGATTCGAAGACTGAAATTGCCGTCAGGCAAGACCGACCAACTATTCTGGGACGACGACATCCCGGGCCTCGGGCTGAGGCTTCGCGCCGGCGGCTCTCGAACCTGGGTGTTCCAGTACACGGTTGGAGATAAGCAGCGTCGCCTTTCGCTTGGGGCAGCGACTCGCGAAAGCTTCAAGACGGTCAGGCAGAAGGACGAACGGGGTAGCGAGGTAGTCAAACTCGGCATCCGCGAGCGGGCTGACCAGCTCCACGCACGGGTGAAGCTCGGAGAAGATCCCGCTGGCGACAAAACGGAAAACCGCAGGCGCGCAAGCGACACGTTCGAAGCTCTCGCGAAGAAGTATTTGGCTGCCAAGAAGGCAGGAATGCGCCCCGGCAGTTATGATCAAATCCGACGCCACATTGAGACGTATGCCCTGCCGCTCAGCGGACTGCAGGTCGCAAAGATCGTGCGACGCGACATTGCCATCCTGATCGGCACTGTCAAAGAGAACAACGGGGCTGTAACTTCTAATCGGGTACGCTCTACCCTCTCGGATTTTTTTAGTTGGGCAATGTCCGAAGGTATCGAAGGCATCGATGGTAATCCGGTCATCGGCACAAATAAATCTGACGAGTCGCCCCGCGAGCGCGTGCTCAAGGATCACGAGTTGCGGGCGATCTGGAAACACGCGGGCGATGATCACTATGGAGTCATCATCAAGCTACTGATGTTGACCGGCCAACGTGCCGACGAGATCGCGAGCCTTCGCTGGTCCGAAATTACTGAAACGACCATCCCCGAAAAGCGCGTCACCGACGCGATCAGGTTGCCCCATTTCAATATCAAGGCAATCGATCTTCCGGCCGATCGCACCAAGAACAAAAGGGCGCACATTGTGCCGCTGTCTGATCCGGCGGTGTCGATACTCGAAAACCAGCCACGGCGGGCGAACGATGATGGAAGTATCCGCGAATTCGTGTTTGGCATCGGTCAACGTGGATTTTCTGGCTGGTCCCGCTGCAAGGAACGTCTGGACGAGCGCATCGCCAAGGAACTTGACAAGCCGCTCGACCACTGGACGCCCCACGATTTGCGGCGAACCATGTCGACCTTGATGAACGATCGACTTGGGATACTGCCGCACGTTGTTGAGGCGATATTGAACCACGTTGGCGGCACGAAGGCGGGTGTTGCCGGCGTCTACACCAAGGCTCTGTATTTGAGAGAGAGAGCCGAGGCGCTAAACTTGTGGGCTGATCACCTCACCTCAATTGTTGAGGGGAACGAGAACAACATCATGGCCCTTAAGCGAGCATAGCGCCATGGCGACCGACGAATGGATCACCTTTTCAGAGGCGACCGAGATCATTAGAGCCCGGCTTGATTACAGCATCGGCCGAGCGGAAGCCGTGGTGCAACAAACTAAAACATCAGGTGAAATACGTTCGTTGCGTTCGCTTATGGCCTTCGATGGGATCATCGACCCACACAACCCCCCCGAGGCAGGCGCCGTCCGTTATAGCAGGGATGATCTCGTCGACTGGATCGGCAGACAGGTGCCGACCGCTCCACCAAGCCGCTACCCAGGTGATGCCGAGCTGATCCGCGAAGGACTGCGCCTCATCGCCGGCGGAATGAACTTGAGGGCTACCGCTCGGAAACTTGCACCTCGAGCTGAGGGCACTAGCCTGGATTCGAAAACTGATCGTCTGCGTAAGGCCCTCGCTAGGGCACGGCCCGGGACGTAGCAACGTCCCAAAATCTCCCAAAATGCCCCAAGCGGAGCAGCGGCAAAATCTGTCCTATCCGTGCAGCACAATAGCCGCACGGAGACAACACATGGCAGTGAAGCCGCTAACCGCCCTCGAATTGGTAAGAAACTTTGACGCCCTGCCCAACGACGCGGTGGTGCCAACGAAGGTAACCGAAATTCTGCTCAATACCTCTGAGTGGACTCTCCGGCGCAATCCGCCGCTACGCCGGATTCAAATCTCTCAGAACCGGTTCGGACATCGGGTCGGCGACATCCGCGCCTTGGTGCGGGGCGAATTGACAGCCGCCTGAAACGAGAAACGGGGCCTTGCCGGGCCCCGTTCGTTTTTCTGTCCGTATCCAGCCAATCACCGAGATCAGCATGACCAATCTGGACCAGCCTCCGACCGACATCAACGCCCCGAAGCGCCGCGGCGCGCGCAAGCCCACACTTGATGAACCCGTCGTCATTTCGCGCTTCTTCAAGAACCGCCGTCACGATCAGATCGTCACCACGCTCGAAACCTTCGAGGGTCACAACCTCCTCAACGTCCGGACCTGGTACACCGACAAGAAAACGGGCGTGGATCGGCCGACCGCCAAGGGCATCACCATGCCGGTTCGGCGCCTGCCGGATTTTCTGAAGGCGGTGAACGACGCCTTGTCGAAAGCACGTGAGCTGGGCCTCCTGGAGGAGGATGGGGGCGATGAATGAGCGCCTTGCAGCACTTCGCTCAAGCGCTCGGCGGCGACATCTCGGGCATCTCCATCCTGTGCCCGGGCCCCGGCCATTCGGCTCGAGATCGGTCCCTGAGTGTGACGCTGGCACCGGCGGCACCGGACGGATTTATCGTTTTCAGCCACGCAGGCGACGATTGGCGCGACTGCCGGGCGCATGTCCTGCAGCGCCTCGGCCGGCAGGGCGAGCGCGATCAGGGAGGTCGCCATGACCGGCCGGCCAAGCGCGATCGGGTCGCAAAACCTCCCGCCAAGAGCAACAGCGACCTCGCCGTTGCAATTTGGAAGGAGGGCATCGACCCGCGCGATACACCCGTGCGGCGCTATCTTGCCAGCCGCGGACTGGAGCTACCGGACGAGATCGCCGGCCGCGTCGTGCGCTTTCACCCGGCCTGTCCATGGCAGGGCGAACGCCGCCCGTGCATGGTGATGCCCTTTCGCTCAATCGAGAACGACCGGATCGTCGCGATACATCGGACGTTGTTGTCTGCGGATGGCAAAAAGCTCGACCGCAAGATGCTCCCTGTTTCTGGTGCAGCGATCAAGATCGACGCTGACCAGGATGTAGAACAAGGGCTGATGATCTGCGAAGGCTTCGAGACGGGGCTTGCCGGCCGAATGCTCGGCCTTCGGCCTGTGTGGGCACTCGGGTCAGCCGGCGCGATCGGCGACTTTCCAGTGCTGCCAGGCATCGAAATACTTACAGTTTTCGCAGAGACCGATGACAGCGGTGCCAATGCAAAAGCGGTCAAGACGTGCGGTAATCGATGGGCTGCGGCAAAGCGCGAGGTGATGATTGCAACGCCATACGCGCGCGGCGACATGAATGACGCGGTGCGGACATGAACATTCCTGCACCCTCACCCCGCGCCGACGCGGTCGTGAAGCTTGAGCGGTTCGTCCTCGACGAACCGCCACCGCATGACAGGATTCCAGATGGCGCCGACGACGCGCCCCTCGTCGAGGTCGCTTTCCCGGCGCGCCAGACGGCCCCGTTGGGGGAATGGGACGCAGGCGATAGGGTCGAAACGCCACCGCCCCGGCAATGGTTGCTTGGCAACCAATTTTGCCGCCGTTTCCTATCTGGTTTGCTGGCACCAGGCGCGACCGGCAAAACGGCGCTAAGGACGCTGCAATATCTTGCTCTGACCACCGGGCGGCCGCTCACCGGCCAGTACGTGTTCAAGCGCTCGCGCGTGCTCCTGTTGAGCATGGAGGACGACGACGACGAGCTCCAACGTCGCCTGACCGCGGCCCGCATCCACTACGGCATCGAGCCCAGCGACCTGAAGGGCTGGCTTTTCTGTGCGACCCCTAAGGGTATCAAGCTTGCCGAGGTGAAAGATGGAGCGCGCCAGGCCGGCCAGCTTGAAGCCATGCTGCGAGATGCGATCAAGCGCCGCTGCATCGACCTCCTCGCGCTGGATCCATTCGTCAAGCTGCACGCGCTGGAGGAGAACGACAACGGCGCTATGGATTATGTCTGCGATCTGCTGGTGAAACTGGCGATCGAATTCAACATCGCGGTAGACGTGCCGCACCACACCAAGAAGGGTCAACAGACCGCGGGCGATGCCGATGCCGGCCGCGGTGCAAGCTCAGCCCGGGATGCCGGCCGGCTGATGTACACGCTCACCCGCATGAACGACCAGGAGGGCGAGACGTTCGGCATTCCGGCCGAGGAGCGGAGGCTCTACGTCCGTCTCGACAGCAGCAAAGTCAACATTGCCCCGCCATCAGGCGAGGCCACCTGGTTCAAGCTGGTTGGCGTCAAGCTCGACAATGGCACCCCGGACTATCCCGCCGGCGACGAGGTGCAGACCGTTGTTCCGTGGCATCCGCCGAAGACATGGGACGGCGTCACCAGCGCCCAGGCGAACGCTGCGCTGGACGAGATCGCGGCGGGCCTACGGAACGGCCAACGCTACTCAGACGCGGCCAAGGCCGACGAGCGAGCTGCATGGAAGGCGGTGCAGATGCACTGCCCCGACCGCACCGAGCCGCAATGCCGCGAGATCGTGAAGACATGGGTCAAGAATGGGGTGCTGGCCGTTGAAGACTACGACGATCCCATTACCCGCAAGCCCCGCAGGGGGCTCCGCGTTTGCCCCGAGAAGCGCCCTTCATGACTTGCGCCATCACACCAAAATCAATGGCGCGCCAATGGCGCAAGTCGGTTTGCGCCATCATTGAAAATTCCCTAGGGCTGGTGATGGCGCAAAGCGCACCATCATTGCCATGTCCGCCAATGGCGCACCAATGGCGCACCAATGGCGCAACCAAGCCTCGCGCGCACCCCGTACCGCCCGCTATGCGCCACCAGCGCTTTGCCTTCGGCGACGCTCGGAGGCGCACCGCTACCAGCATGCCCGAACAGCGCTCATGCACCACGGCCAGCAACTACAGCCTCACGACGCCACAGGTACAGCTCGTCGGCACCAATCACGGCTTAGGCTGGTACACCGCCTTGGATTAATCCTCGAGGGGCTTCGTGTATGCCTCAATCCTAAGTCCGAACCCTACCAGCAGTCCATTCAACTGCCAGCACGCCCTGCGATAGCCGTTGATCAGACTCAGGTATTTGCCACCACGCGGTCAGAAGCGCCGCGCTGGGAAGGACATGGGAAGATGGCAGCGCTGCAAAACGCCATTGCCGGAAGGGTTTTCGCGCGCGTTATATCTTCTTCTTTCACACTGCCGACCGTAATCGCGCGCGCGAGGCGATGCCTGGCGAAATGCAAGAATGCTGGCGAAATCTCCATATCGGCCGTCGAAAAGACCAGGGGTGGGTGGTGGGTGGGGGAAGCTCGGCCGGCGCGCCGCATACCCGACCTGTCCGTTCTCTTTCGCGGCTCGGGTGCAAAAAATTCGGGTCCGTCCGGCTGTAAAAATCCGGGCCGTGCTGGGATGCTGTTTCCCGGGCCAGCGGGACTCGGGGAGTGGCTTTTTCGTCTTCACGCTACCGGAGGCGAGCAGACGGCAAAACGCGCCAGCGACTCTCCTATTGGGCCTGGCGGGGTAGGCGATGCCGCGCCTGATCAAGAGCGAGGAAGAACTTCGGGCGGCGTTTCGGGCGCGGCGCGACGAATTGAATGTGACCCATGCGAGCCTTGAGGTGCTGATTGGCCTGCCCGACCGATATCTAAGCAAGGTGATCGCGGCCAAGCCGATCAAGGGAATCAGTCCGCAGACGTTTCGCGACATTCTCGACGGGATGGCGCTGGGCATTGTCGCGATCGTGATCGATGAGGATCAGGCCCAGGCGGCGAAGTTGGAACCGCGGTGGGTAAGGCGGCGCCGGATGCCGACCGTCTCCGGTGAGACGCCCACCGACGAGACCGAGCAGTCCTGATGCGGTGCGTTGCTGAACGCGGTCGAACATAGTTTCACTTAGGACAACACGAAGAGAAGATGACCCGTGAAGGATCGGTCAATCACGATTCGCATCGATGCCGAACTTGAGCGGCGGCTTGAGGAGGCGGCCGGAAGAGACGATCGGCCGGTCTCGCAGTGGGCGAGGCGCGTACTTGTTGCCGCGGTTGCTGAGATTCCCTTGAAACCAAAAATGCTGGAGGCACGATAATGGCGACTACGCGAAACCGAAGGGCAACGCTGGAAAACTCGACGTTTCCGGGAGCGCCACAAGTATTGTTCCCGGGCGGCGATTCTACGATCGAACGCGGCTCGGGATCGGCCTTCTTGAAAGCAAGCGCCGCCACGCAGGCAAAATTTGCGGCGGCTGACGCGTTGATCACTGCCGGGGATGCGCTGGACTTCGCCCGCTCTTCACACGCCAGTCCAGCGCAGATAGCTGCCGCGCTTGCGGCGTTGAACGCGGCCGATGCCGCCGCAACCTCACTCGGGATTTGATCATGGCTGAAGCATTGAACATCATGGACCTCTCGCCCGCCGAGGCAAAATCGCAACTGGATGCGATGACCGAGGCATACCGCGCCAGCGCTGCGAAACCCGCCGCAACGAAGCTTTCTGGCATGTTGGCAAATGGGGATTTTCTCCGGACCATTGACTATGGCGGCACGGTACCCGGCCTCGCCATTCCCCGAGGTTCCTCTTTCGATAAGTTGCAAGAGGCCGTAGCCGAATTTCACGCCGAACAGGGCGATCCTGTCAGCCGTGCGATGGCCGGACATCTCGACGAAATCAACGACAGCAAGGCGCTGCAGATGAAGCAAACCGCTGACGTGCTGCGCGGTATGGAAATCGACGACGGCGCGATTCGCCAGTTACTCGCGGGAGAGCCGGTTTCGCGCGCCGAGTACGATCGCGTCAAAGTATTGAAGCGCGATATGATGGAAAATCAACCGTTCATCGCCGCTTTTCTCAATGGAGACCGCACCGCAACGCGGCAGATGATGTACGCGAACATCGTGTTGACAAGCCCGATCAAGGAAGATGCCGCATGATGGGCCTTTCGCCGGCGGGCAACATGCTGAGCGGCACGATCCCGGGGCTTGGCAACGCGCTCGCCCAGCAAGTCACTGACCAGGTTGACGAGGAACGCAAGCGGCGTGAACGCGAACTCGCGGAACAGCGAGCCGGCCTGTCACCGGCCGGCCGCGCACTCTCCTATGGAGGGGCAATGCTGAGTTTTTGAAATGTCCGCAGTGACCGAAACCGCAGAAGAAACGCGCGTTGCCGATCTCGGGCCAGCGATGCTGAAGCTGACGCCGAAGCAGCGCAAATTTGTCCTTGCGCTGTTCGAGGCGCCGCGTTCGCATGGCGAAGGCACATTTGCGGCCGAGATGGCCGGCTATCAGGCAAAGAGCCGAGACGTGCTTGGCGTCATCGCTTCCCAGCTCAAGGCCGATCCGAAGATCCAGGCAGCTATTGCGGAAACCTCACGTCTTTACCTGACCGCGCTCGGTCCCGCCGCGGTTCGATCTGCACGAAGGGTGCTGAACAATCCAAAACATCGTGACCACGGCCGCGTCCTCGGCATCGTCTTTGACCGGGTTTCCCCCGTGCAATCCACTGCCCTGGTGAAAGTCGAACACGAAGCCGCGCCCAGCATGCGAGCCACGGCCGAGGTGCTTGAGCGCATCATGCAGCTTGCTGCGCGCGCGAAGGTTCCGCCCATGATCGACGTGACCCCGACGCCGGAGAAAGCGTTATGATCAGATTGCAGGAGCCGGAGCTTTCGCCTCTGCAGGATCATTCAGCCTGGCAAGCGAGTTGGAATGACGACGAGCGATTGTTGGCGTACACGCCACCCGGATATCGGCATGACCTCGTCATCATCTCCCAGGTCAAGCGGGCGTTGCAATCACAAATGCCAGACGATCTGCGGCTGGAGTTTCTTGAGGGCTTGGATCGCTGCGTGCGCGACCTCCTCACGCTCGAGGCCATGCAGCGCGTTGAGCCGGCGTGCGACACGGCCATGAAGATGCTGCACGAGATCGGAGCGCTTTCCATGCATGACAGATGTCGTCTCATGTGCAAGTGGAACGTGATCGCAGCGTTCTGCAACCTCAACCCATCCCTCATCGAGGCCATGAAGCTGGTCGCTTGCGTGCGGGAGCGCGCCAACTCATGACGAGCGAAACGAAGCTCCGAGCCTTTGTTGACGAAATCCGCAACCTGCCCGCGTTCGTCGCGGCGCTTGCTGCAGACCCCGGATGGGCGGATCAACTCGAAGGAATTGAGAACGGCCTGGAGATGATCAGCCAAAAGGCGAACAGCGAACCTGAAGCGATGGATATCCTAGATGAGATCGTACGTACCGCCTCAAGCAAGGACGTACCCCTAAAAACTCGCCTGCTACGCGTCGGCGAACTCGCCGTCAAAGTCCGCGATCTCGGGCGATTGGTTCATTAGGAGCGAATCATGCCTTTTCTGTTTGGGGACAGTGGCGGCGGGAGCAGCGGTAGCCTAGCCAGCATCAGCAACGCTGCGTTCTCAAATTTCGGCGGCGCGGTGTCCGACTTGTTCGCCGCGTCCGGCGACCGTGCCAAGGCGCAAGGCGATCTGATCGAAGCACAGAACTACGATCTGGCTTCGACACTGGCGCTGCAGAACGAGCAGTTCACACAAACCTCAACCGCGATCCGGCAGGCGCAGATCGACCGCAACACGACCCAGGTACTCGGCGAACAGCAGGCCGATGTCGCCAGTGCGGGCTTTGCCGAATCAGGATCGTCGCTTGACCTTCTGGCCGACAGCGCAAGGCAAGGCGCCCTGACAAAGGCGGTGGCCGGAGAACAGGGCCTGATCACGGAAGCTGGCTATCAGGAACAGTCGCAGTCCTACCAGAACCTGGCGCAATCGGCGCGGATCGCGGCTGACGCGGAAAACAAGGCGGCCGAAGGATCGACCTTCACCGGAATTATCAAGGGCTTGGCCGGAGTCGCATCGATCTTTCTGGCGCCGGCTACAGGCGGCGCTTCGTTGGCAGTCGGTCAAGCCGCGGATTCAGCTATCGGCGATCCGAGCGGCATCGGCGGGCTGTATTGATGAGCCGTTCGCTGTTGGATGCCAAGATGTTCGCCCGCGGGGAGCGGGAGAAGCTCGAAGGTTAGACCTGTCCTGTATCAATCTGACGTTGGAACGTAAGGTTCCGAGGTGGTCCAAGTGTCATCGTCGGCCGAATCGAGATCGATGCCGAACGGTCGGAACGATCCCTCTCCGGTGTGCCGAGTAACGACGAAACCTCGCGATAGCATCGTGGCCATGATGCTGCCAGCGCCGGAATCTTGTCCCTCGGTAGGAGCCGAAGTCGTCTGCTTCGCGTACTCGAAGGTCTTGTTCACGGTATCGTCCTCCATCCTTCGCCCGTTATTTCAATCGCCGTCATCTCGCCTTGGTTCGGCGGCGGGGCGGGCTGCCTAATAACGTTTCCGTGTGTCACATAATGCACTGGTTGGGATGCAGTGCTTTCCACAATAGCACGAAGGTTTTCAAAAGGCGTAGTCGCGTTTTGCGGGAATTGATTGAACCTTAAAAGGTACCCTTAACTGCATTTCGTCTCGGAAATCCTTATAGAGCGCGCTCAACGCTGAATACATTCTTGCAGTGCATTGCTCGACGGGCAAGCCCAGAGTTTTAGCCTCTCGTCGGCTGAGGGTGTAGTCGTGACTGCCACTGTCGCTAGACAAAAATGAAATGATCTTCTTTCGGTTGTCTGCGCTTCGGACGTGTGAAAGTAGCCGCTCCGCCAGTGACTGCGTCTGCTGTCGTCGTCGATTGGTTTCGCCTAAGACGAGTGGGTGAACCTGTCGCGCAAGATCGAGTAGCACCTGCGACATTTCAGACGGTCGTTCTTTACCGATCGTGCTCTCAGCCAGATCGAGATAGCCTTTTATTGCCTCTACGCTTACTTGGGTTCTGGTGCCGAGCGGGGCACCCATCACCTGAGGGCCAAGGGGATGGTTGATGCTTGGATCAATCGGGCTCAGTGTTGCCTGCTTGGTCATGATGATGCGGTCTGCGCCAATCGCCATCATGGTGCCAGCGCTGTGTGCCTTCAGCGGCACAATGACTTCCAACTCATCGCAAAACATGCGCAGTAGAGTGAACAAACTCCATGCAGCCATCCCGTCGCCGCCGCGCGTGTAGAGAATCAAGGAAATGCGCTTGGTGACCCCGATCGCATCTAAGTGGTCCACGAAGGTGTCGAATACTTCGGAATGGATGATCGTTTCTTGCGC
>Ga0210393_10004730_pt1 | contig 10738 bp, 8 predicted proteins | sample IncBWC27OmetaG_FD_160068 | JGI IMG/M metagenome (GOLD analysis project Ga0210393, IMG submission 160068) | Forest soil microbial communities from Barre Woods Harvard Forest LTER site, Petersham, Massachusetts, United States - Inc-BW-C-27-O ...
CGGGTTGTTACGTCTTTCGGTATTTCCACCATGTGGGTCTCTTTGTTCAAACGTCTCGAAACAGTGAAGAGGCTGTACGTTCCACAACGGTCCGCGAGCCAAGACAACGCCAGCAGGCGAAGAGAGTCAGGAATGCGACTTGGGCCGCCAGGACAAACCCACCTTTTTCAATTCCTCTTGCCGAGGCCGGGTTGCGCACATCAACATCGATGACAAATTCGGTCACGTTCTCGAGGCCGAGAACGTGGCGTATTGCGAGCAGAAGAGCAGGATAAAGCCTTTGTCCCCGGTAACGGCTCAGGGTATGGAAGTTATACAGAAAGGCCCGCCCCGAAGCCTTTGCTAAGCGGACGGGACCGACTGTACGGTCCCGGTAAGTGACCCAGCCAAAACTCACGACACGGCCGTCGAGCAGCCAGCCAAAGAATTCGTCACCGTGAGCGAGTCGCGAGGCCACAAGGCCGTTCGGTTCCCCCGCTGCTCGCATTGCTTCCTTGGCCAAATCTTGATCAGCGGCGGAGGCTGCGCCCGCAACCCGGACAAGGGCACACCCATCGGGGCAAGCCGGACCGACGTCCTTGCGAGGCGCCCACAAGACCATCACGCGAGTCCGTCTCGCGATCCGCCGAAGCAAACCTCGAAAGATTCGGAGGGACCAAGGTGTTGAGTCCTGTCCACTTACTGACGCCTGGCGAGAATTGGCACGCGGTACTGCGCAACCCGGATTCATCGGCGAGTCTCTGTAGCTCCAGCTATTGCAGTTTGCAGGCGGTCACTTAGCCGCCAACCTTTGTTGCACAGGTCCAAGACCCCTGTGGCTGCGTGTGGCGCGCTCGGCCGTCATAGTTTCCTGCAGGCCGGAAGCGACGCCAACGCGCGGCCGCCAGCCAAGCTCATTTTCCGCCCGGCTGCAATCAAACTTCATGCGAGCGAGTGCTGATTTGACGCGGTAAATGGAAAGAGGGACAGGGCGGCTCAGAATCTTGGACAAGAGTTCGAAACCGAGCGCCAGACTGTAGACGACAGCCACCGGCACGTGGATGACTCTTGCCTTTTTCGCGTTTTTCGAGATGTAGTCACGGACAACTTGATTCTGTGTGATTTGGGTTCGATCTACAATGTGGAAGACCCTGCCATCGAATTCACTTGTTTCGGCGGCCCGGGCGATCGCATCAATCACATCTTCTACATAAACTAGCGGTAGTTCGCGGGTGCCATCGCCGAGGACGACAAAGGAATTTCCGATCTTGCGGGCAACTTCAGGTGTTAGTAGTGTCATCCCTGGACCGAAAACCCTTCCAGGGCGAAGCAGCACGGCCCGGAGATGCCGATCGCGAACCGCATCGAGCACTATTTTTTCGGCTGCGGTTTTTGATTGCGTATAGGCTCCCCGCTTTGTTGGGGATGGTTCCACCGGCCAATCTTCTGTTATGACGTCGCCGCGCTGCGCCACCGCTGCGTGCAGGCAACTAAGAGAGCTGATGTAGACGAGACGCTGCACATTGTGCCGAAGCACGCTATCAACAATGTTTTGCGTGCCGCACATGGTGCCGCGTTCATAATCGTGCGCGCTACCCTTCATGGCCGCGCCCACGTGGTAGACAATTTCAGTGCCCGCTGCGGCTAGGTCGACGGCAGCAGGGTCGCCCAGATCGCCCAGGAAAACTTCGACGTTGCCTTCGTTCATGAACTCCGCCTCCGGCTGGCGTCGAACGAACATGCGAACACGGTTCCCTTCTTGCAACAGCCGTCGCACGAGATGTCGGCCGATTAGGCCATTTGCACCGGTCACCAAAACCTTGGCACGTCTCTCGTTTTGGAATTGTGCTTGAAATTCTATTTTCGCGGCATCGGCTTGCCTAGAGACGCGGTTCGTCCAATAGACTGTGGAGCGCGCTTGCTCGGCCGACACCGGCATTGGTGCGCCCGTTTGTAACGCGCTATAGAACGCAGTTACCAAGGAATGCAAACCGTCGTACTGGACGATTTTCTTGGCCGCGAAGCGAGCGACGTTTGCTGGAACCTGCGTACAGATGCTGAACCCCTCGCCGATCGCTTGAAGCGCGCGTGCCGGCGCTTTTGGGAGCGGAAGTTGCGGTGTATGACTCACCCACATCGCGAAGAGGTTCGCGCGGATCACTCCTTTCGTGCCCTGGACGACGAACCAGTTCTGCAGAGGCCGTACATTCCATGAAATCTGGATATTCGCTGTGCCGCGTAGGCATTGCGCTGCTATGCGCCATTCGTCAAACAGGAGGTTGGAGTCACCTCCGTGTGTACCATAAAAGGCTTTCACGTCTTCGATTGCGCCCAAGAAAGATTCGGCGAGATATAACGCGTGTACACCCTGGTCCAAGAAAGGATAACCGCCGTCTTGATAATGGATTGGCAGCGGCCCTCCGCGGTAAGGAGGATATTCGCTGCTGCGGAAGTAATCGAAGCTAAGCGGAACTCCAATGGCGCCCGAACGGACCAGGTTCAGCGCTTTAGATACGAAACGGTCGTACAGCATGGAATGGTTGACGCAAACGGATTTCTGCGCGGCTGCGGCTGCGGCAGAAATGCGGTCGACTTCTTCTGCATTGATCGCAAGCGGTTTTTCTACCAGAACGTGGCAGCCGTTCTTTAGGGCGGCAATCGCCAACGCCGCGTGGGTGTCGGGAGGCGTGAGGATATGAATCACGTCGACTCCCTCGTTCATCATGGCTTCCATCGTCGGGAAGACCTTCGGGATGTGGAATCGAGCGGCCAGACCTGTGGCGCGGGAGCTTACAACGTCCGCGATTCCAGTAATCTGCGCGTTAGGTACTCGCTGAATCGCGCGAGCATGAAATTCGCTTATGTAGCCGGCTCCAACCAATCCGACCCGGAGATTTCTATCTGGAGGCACTCAGGTTCCCTTTCCAATTTAATGCGTGTCGCAGTCAAGTTGTTTCATATGGGCAAATGGTCTAGCAGAGGTCTCCCCAGCGGCTAACTCAACTACGATACGGGCATTCGCGGCCCACGTATGGCGATGCAAGACAGTGTCTCTTGCCCGCGCACCAACTTGAATCCGAAGCGCTGAATCTTCCACGAAGCGAAGAAGCTCTTTTTCGAGGGCCGTGTAATCCGCGTGAGGAAACATGACGCCCGTAACATTGTTATCGACCACGTCACGCATTGGGCCGAGGTCAGGGACTACGCACGGCTTGCCCATGGCCATGAACTCAAACAGGGCAATCGGAGAGCCGAACGCGTTGGAATCCGGGAGCACGCAAATGTCCATCGCGTCGATGTAGGCAGGCACGTCATCACGCGGAACTGGTCCGGAAAAAATGACGGCACTTTCCATCCCTAAGCGAAATGCAGTGCATTTCAGGTTCTCCATCTCCGGACCATCACCCACGAGTAATACTTTTATTTCTGGATGAAGTTCTCGGATGCTCTTCGCGACCTCGATCAATACGTCCAGACGATCCCAGCGATAGAACAGTCCCACGTGACCGATGACGATTGAACACTGGAGACCCAGGCGTGACCGAAGTGAGTGCTCAGTACTCGAGTTACGGAATCGATTTGGATCAATTGCATTGGGCAAGACGTGTACGCGCTCACTGCTGGCGCCGCGCTGCCGAACTTCGTCCGCTAGGACACGGGACACGCAGAGAACGTGGTTGGCACGCGAGAACACCCATGCGTCGATCCTTCGCGCCAGGCGCTCCATGATCAGGCCGCGGGCTCGCGTAAATCCTGCGAGTTCATTCACTTCGAGCACGACTGGCCGCCTCAGCCATTTCCCCAAAAGCAGGCCCATGAACATGAAGTAGGCGTGTCTTTCATAAAGGACGGCATCCGGCTGACGCCAGATGATTGGCAAAAGCCGGAATGGGAGAAACAAGTTGTAGAGAAGTTCGAATACTTCAAAAACGAACTGTGGACACTCGCAGCTAATGTATTTCCAAAGTTGCTGAAAGCCGCGCGCACGATCCTCTTTACGCAAGAACGGCATCATGCCAGCGGACTTGAGCGGATCAACGCCTGGAGGGGAGATGACCGTCACTTCGTGACCATCTGCTCTTAGTGCCTCCACCAGGCTGCGAATGTGCATGGCTTGGGAACTGCGGCCCATGGTGCGATGGTGGTAGATGAATTGCACTGTATGCCTCGGAAGAAAACAGAACTGGCAGCGGCGACTGCGGCGTGCCGGGCGAAAACATTCAATGATCAGCTGGGTGCCAGCTATCGAACAGGTTCTCTTATGACCGGTAGAGCCGGTACGGATTCTATGCAGCGTGGGGCGCTGGAGTTCGAGAGCCGCAACGATTGTAAAGACTCATGTAATCATCGAGCATTCGTTCCGGTCGAAAATATTGCTCGTAACAGAAGCTAGCCAGCTGGCCCATCTTTGGAAGTTCTTGTCTCCGGGCAATCGCGCCGGACAACGCGGACGCCATGCCTTGAGGATCGGACGATGGCACGAGTGTGACTGCGCCCGACAAACGGGCGATTTCGCCCATGCCTCCGACGTCGGTGACCACCGCCGGCAAGCCAACCGACATTGCTTCCAACAGAGCTACGGGCAATCCTTCGGTTACGGAAGAACTAACAAATAAATCAGCCGCCAGCATGAATGGCGAGACATCAGTTTGCTCGCCGAAAAAAGTGACGCAGTTGCTCAGCCCGAGCTCCTGCGTAAGCTTTCGGAGACTTACCTCAAGCGGCCCATCGCCAACTATCCACAGTTGCACTTCGGGATGATGGGAGCGCGTGAGTGCAACCGCCCGCAAAAGCGTGGCATGGTCCTTCAGCGGGGCCAAACGGCCAACATAGAGTAAAGTAAAACCTTTTTTGGTCCTCGGAATAGCATGAACATCCGGCGGGCAGGCGCCATTATAGATGTGAATAATCTTGTCGCGGGCGGCGAAGGGAGCCTCCCGCAAATTGGTCCGCGTGCCTTCACACACTCCAACGATCCAATCGCACCAACGTGAAGCGAGCGCAAATTTTAACTCTCGACGAATCTGGTATGGAGGCTTGACCAAACCGTGCCGGGTTACTATGACGGTCTTTACTCCTGCGAGACGAGCGGGAAGAGCGGCGATGATCGCCGCTGTAGCATTGTGGCAATGCACCACGTCGGGGCGAGAGCGCCGAAACGATCTGTACAAACCGCGCACGAGCTGAAGGAACGAAGAAGGATGGTGGAGAATAACCTCAAAGCCTTCGGCTTGCAAAGCTTCGCCAAGCACGCCAAGCCGATAAAGGCAGTGGACCGAGGCGGTGTGGCCCTTGTCGCGTTGCAACCGACACAGCGTGGCCGTTAGCTTTTCCGCTCCCCCCATTTCCATGCTGTCACCCACGTGCGCGATGTTTAGCCGCGGGGTTCGCTCGGCTTGCGCGCCGGCTACAGACGTGGGACTGAATGCTTCCGCGACGCTACTCATTGGGATGCCGCCTTGTTGAATTCATCTTGCAACTTCCACGGCCACCGGTTGCGGAACCAGGAAATCCACCAAACGATTAAGTGACGAACCAAGAGGCGTAGGCAGCAAGGCAGAAAGTTGCAGGAGGCGACGGCGATCATCCTTCTGCAGCACCGCAAACATCCGGCTTGTGATCAGGAAAACAATCGCACCTGCGGGTACAGCAACGCTCAACTTCATGAGAGGGCTGAACGGAATGGCCACAATGCCGAGGACGACGATCGCCATGGCAAGAGTTGCGGCAGCAAGCCTGAGCAGAACAGGCCCATCAATTCGAACTGGATAGCGGACCAGCACACGGCCCCAGATAGTCAGTGCGGCAAACGTTTGCGCGACGCCATTTGCCCAGGCTGCGCCGAGTGCTCTGTGACTTGGAATCAACGCGAGGTCAAGGAGCACGTTTATTGCCGCGGCCACGCAGCCCCACTTCAAGACAAATCCGAGGTCTTCGGCGGAATACAACAGAGTCTGGGCGGGAGTCAGTATCGCTTTCGGAATGCTGAGTAGCGCCACTACGATGAAAACCGGTATTGCTGGGAGATATTGCGACCCATACATGACTCGCACAAAGGGACCGCCGATGCAGGCAAGGCCGATCAGAATCGGAAGAGCCCCCAGAAGGACATAGGTGGATGCCTTCGAGGTCATACTAAAGAGGCGCTCTTTATCGCGCCCGTACTCGGCCATCTGCGTGGCCGAAAGCGCATTGGCGAATGTCTGGGGCATGCGCATGAGGCGGTCAGCCACACTGAAGCAAACCGAGAAGAAGGCTAGTTGACGAATGTCGGGCTGCAGCAATTTCAAGAAAATGATGTCGGACCGGTCCCAAATCACGATCTGCAAAATCATCAGACCGGTGCTTAGACCGGAGAAGGAAAACATTCGTTTGCGAATTTCTCGCGGCAGTGGAACCCGAGGTACAGATTTCATTGACCCAAGCACCGGAATGGTTTTTACAGCCAACTCTACTGTGCGATAGAGCAGAACACCAGCGGCGATGCCAACCAAGTTCCAGCCAACGAGGAGACTTACAGCAACTGCAAGGACATAGACGACCGCACCGACAAAAGCTCCACGCGTATTGAGCGCGGCATCCTCGGCAGCGCAGTTCGCCTGCGAGGGCACGAACGTAATCATGTTCGGCACCATGCTCAAAACCAACAAAATGGAACAGACTCGATACGCGGGGTCAACGAGAGTGAAAACGGCGACCATGCCGATGGCCGTTAACACGCATGCAATCACCGTCTGGGCACAGAGGTTGTAAAAGAATACGGCGCGAGCGAGCTCCTTTTGTCCACCGCCGAAGAATTCGCCCATGTACTTAAATGTTGTAAGCGGGATGCCCAACGATCCTACCGAGCACGTGATGGAGGTCAGCCAAAATATCAGATTGAAGTAGCCAAGCCGCGTCGGCCCGATGGCTCGCGCGATGGCGACCGTCGTCAGCAGAGTGCAAACGAGCGTAATCACCACTTCCAGGCCCATGAAAATAAAATTGCGCCCAATGACCTTGGCATTACTGGGGGCGAGCCTTGGAGCTGGAATGGGTGGCGTCGTCAAACCAATTTTCGGATTGGATAGAAATGTCAAAATACCTGCGAGCTTATAAGAACCGGGGATGAGCTGTTCGGAATAGCCAGAAAACTAGGGAGCCAAACCGAACTGGGAGGCCCGATCAGATCTAAAACGACGGTTCGGTTTTGGCAATCGTCGGTGCGACGAGCGGCTGGCTTACTGCGTCCAGCAGATAACATTTTGGTTGGCCTCCTGTCCATCCTTGATGATCGGGGAGGACGTCAATGGAGATTCTTCAGTCTCGGCAATGAGAAAGTTAAATGGTCTCAACGACTGAAGAAATCTGAGACATTCCACCGGATCGCGCTTGGTGCGCACGGCAACTCGAGGGTTGGCTTCTACTGTTATCACGCATTTTCGAGCCGAGGCGATAGTCTCTGCAGCGCCTTCGAGCACCTCTAGTTCGCCGCCTTCCACGTCGAGCTTTATGGCTACGTCGCCGCCTCGCGCACCAAGACTATCGATGGTGACGACTTCCAGCGGGCCATCGCCAGGAACGAGAAAACGAGCGTAATCTGAGTTGTCATAAGTTGGAACTTCCAGCCGACCGGTGCCCTTGAAGCAACTTACTGCCTTGGTGATCGCATTCGATGAAATCGGCAGTTGGGCCAAATTGCGCCTCATGAAGCCTGCTACGTCTGGGTTGGGCTCGAAGGCAATCACTCGCGTGATGCGGGAAGTTTGTGAACAGACAAGCGCTGAGAACGTCCCAATGTCTGCTCCGCAATCGAATAGGACCACGTCAAAGAGCGGTTCAAGCAAGCGGCAAAACGAATGAATCAGCCGCTCTTCATACTCTTCAACATCTCTCTGGTCCCAGCAAGTGTCAGCGCGGAACAGCGGCACACTGAAACTCACGCCACGGCCCAATTGATATTGCGCGACCACATTGAGCATTCCTAATTGTCCGAAGATTCCCACGAGGCGGCTGCCGCCGCGGATCCGCCAACGGGTCATGGTTTTGGCCAATCTCAAGAGCAGCGGAGCGTGATTGACAGTTTTTGGGACCGGAGACATGTTCGTGGTTCCCAGCGGGGCCTGATCAGATACCACAACGCTTGACCGCGAACGAGTGTACGCCTGGGGATAAAGAATTGTTTTCATCAGAAGTACAATGGAGAGAACTTAGATCTTTTCGCGCGACAAGAGCCTAGTGTTGCATGAGCTCGGAAATGGTGACGGCCTTGCGATCCTTGCCCAGCGCGGCTTCGATTACCCGCGGCAGTGCTTTTAACGCCGGCGCGCTGGTGCCGTGATAAAGAATGATATCTCCGGGGGCTAAGTTAGTTCGATCCAACTGCGCTTCCACATCCCCCGAACTGGCTCGATAGTCCTTTAGATCGACGTTCCACATCACCACTTGATGGCCGGCCGCCCAAGCGGGGATAAGGCTGCGAAGCGACAACTTGCCGTGAGGCGGGCGGAAGAGTTTGCATTTCTCTCCTAGGATACGGTCTAGGACCCATCGGCTCATTTCTATCTCTCGAATGGCGCCAGACCAGGAAATCCTGTGGAAGTACGGGTGGCTATACGAATGGCTACCGACTTCGTGCCCCTCTTTCTTCATCCGCAGCACGAGGTCCGGATACTGCTCTGCGGCTCCCCCGACTACAAAGAACGTTGCTCTCACCGCGAAATCTCGAAAGATGTCCAGCATCCGCGGCGTGTGAAGTGGGTCCGGCCCGTCGTCGACAGTGATGGCAATCTGCGACCGCCCGCGATTTCCGTGTTCAAGTAATTGGCTTTTGGGAACGGCGCAGAAGAGCGCTCTCTTGATCAACGCGTGCCCTTTCGCTGGATGTCCGTTCACCGTTGAAGGAACGTTTTCTCGCCACAAATAGGTGTCGCTATAGTGTTGTGCAATATATTCTTCAGGGACAAAAACATGAGCCGGATCTCGTTTCGTCTGTTCCGATAGCCGTTGCAATGCAAATTGTAACCCCTCCTTATCCCCGTGTCGGATGAACTTGACTGTCGGCTGGTTGCGGAGGGCTTCTGGAACTCGGACCGCCGTCGTAATGATTGGAATATGCAAAGACATGGCGCGCAGCACTGAGAGAGGGACTCCATCCTGGAGCGAAACCAGCACGTGGCATCCTAGAAGCGAGTCAGGCGTGATCAATTCATCGGTCACCCACTGAGAGTGCGAAGGTAGTTCCTGGACTGCTGACTCGCTGGCAACACGTTGCGGATCGTGCGAGGCAATGATGACCAGTTTGGCAGATACACCAGTCTTGCGCAGATTCGTAAATGCAGCGAGCAAGTAAGCGAAGCTGCCGTTGGAATCTGGCCCGAAGACAGCACCTATCACGAACTCTTCCGAGCTACGTCGCAACTCCGCGGTTGGGGGCTCAGCCGGGTTGATCGTCACGGTAGGCATACCAGATTTTTCCACTCTACCAGCACCCAATTCTGCTCGGAGCGCGGCAAACGGCCGATGCAAAGCTTCGGCAGTCGGCACCAACTGATTGCAGCCGATGGAATCTGGATTAGCGTTATCGTACCGTTTCCCCACCCGCAGGCTTGCCGGCATATCTGGTGTGAGGATTGACGGCAGTTTGTCCTTCGATTTGGCTGGTGTGCACCGCGATCAAGGGATCGCGACATTGCCGGATTGCGTCTATGGCTAAGTACATCTGCCAGGCGGTGACGAAATGAATGGAGCATTCGCGCCGGTTCGCTTCTTCCACCAACAAATTGAATGCCGTTTCCAGCACGTCGCACAATAAAGCAGAGGAGTTCCTTTCTTGGGCGCCATGCGTATATAACTTAATGAAGGTATGGGCCCCAATGCGCGGCGCTAACTCCACCCATCGCCCTACACGATAAGGAGTCGCCACGTTTCCGTAGCGAAGTTCGCCGGTTTCGAGCCTGGGCAGCCAACGGTCTCTCCAGCGCATCCCCAGTGGCCCTGGAATGATGAGCAGGTCGCCTTCGACGCCACTGCCGGGCGTAACAGCGACGCCTTCGTCATACGATTTCGGGCGATGCGGGTCGCCGCTGCAATAGTAAATCGTATTTACCAAGCGAGCTTGAGTTGGAGAATCGCCAGACGGCATAGTGAAATCGGAGTAGCAACCAAGGTCTCGTAGCAGGCGGATTTCATCGCTAAGTCCACACAAGCGGCCATCCGGCCTCGAATTGTCCAAGGCCCAGTTGCCGTGGATGAATCCGAACGTCAGCTTCCCGTTGTGCTTGCGCAGCAGACCATGCTCGCAATGCAATACGCTACAAAAACTGCTCACGCGGTCGATAAAGTTCTGGCGACCTTCGCCATCATGGTGAAGATGGACCTCCACATCCGCTATCCCTTCACGAACCATTTCCGCAAGTGGTTCCATTAGGCTCGAATGATATTCTTCTTCAGGAAAAAAGAAAGTATATCGGGGCGCGTTGCCAACAGAATCCGGTTTGCATCGCCTCGCAATCTCTGGCCATGCAGACCGCCATCGGGCGACGCGAGACTGCGCGGTGCCTAAATCAGCGTGCCGCCACTTGGGCTCGTAATGGTCCGCAATGATCACCCAAATGCGCTCAAGCGGAGGCGTGGTACGCCGCGTAATCCGCCGCAGACGCTGCCTGATATAAGAGGGACCCCAGATTTGCGAATTGTGGATTAATCGCATGGTCGCGCAGCTAATTTGAGATCGATCGCGTCACCGGCTCAACACAGGCGTGGCTTTAGTCCGCAGTTG
>Ga0210393_10004732_pt1 | contig 10734 bp, 12 predicted proteins | sample IncBWC27OmetaG_FD_160068 | JGI IMG/M metagenome (GOLD analysis project Ga0210393, IMG submission 160068) | Forest soil microbial communities from Barre Woods Harvard Forest LTER site, Petersham, Massachusetts, United States - Inc-BW-C-27-O ...
TCTACTCTCGAAAGGTCCGATCGGGCAAACCTACCAGCTAGCTGGAACCCTGTTTCGACGAAATCGGCATTGAAATTTCAAACGACTCACCCGGCATCGGGTATTCCAAGACATTAATGCTTTGGAACGACGGTGTCGAAATGGCGGTAGGCCCACCAAATGCGAAATGATCTGAACACCCGGCGAAAATGGGCCGGCGGCTGCGTTGCTCATCGATCTGTGTCTTCGACGTCAGGACGCTGGACCGCTAAAATCTCGCCCCGCTTCTAAACGATGAACCTGCAAGCCAACAACTATCCACATCCAGGTTCCACGCCACCGTCCGAAGCTCCAGCCTCGCCGACTTGGGCCTTGCCGCGCTTGGAATTGTCTTTGGCGATATCGACACCAGCCCGCTCTACACACTCAAGACCATCTTGAGCATGACCCCGGCACGCCCACAAGCGACGTTGTGTTTGGTGTGCTGTCGCTGATCATCTGGACGTTAATCATCATCACGTCAGTGAAATATGTCGCTTTTGCCATGAGTATCGATAATGAGGAGAAGGTGGCATTCTTGCCTTGATGTCGCTGCTGGGCACTAAAAAGCATCAGCGGCCCATCATCGTCGCAATCGGGCTTTTTGGGGCGGCATTGATTTACGGCGATGGTGCAATCACGCCGGCCATCTCGGTACTCTCCGCGCTCGAGGGACTGAATATCGCGACGCCGGCCGTCCCACCCTACGTGTTGCCGGGAGCGGTGCCGATCCTCATTGCTCTTTTTGCGATTCAGCCTCAAGAAACCCTCGGATTGGCAAGGCCTTCGGCCCGATTATGTCCCTATGGTTTTTTGCGATTGCGGTCATGGGTATCGGCGGCATAGCCCGTCATCCAGCCGTGCTTGCGGCCTTAAACCCTCTCTGGGTTGCACTTCCTGTTCTCCAACGGCTTTCTGAGCTTCCTCATTCTGGGTGGCGTTTTTCTCTTTGTGACAGGAGCCGAAGCGCTCTACGCCGACATGGGCCATTTCGGCCGTCGCCCGATTCGATTGATCTGGTCGTTTATTGTTCTTCCGAGTCTGGTGCTGAACTATGCCGGCCAATCCGCTCTTGTGCTCGAAGGTACGCCGACTGCGGACAACATTTTCTACCGGCTCTGTCCCGAGCCTTTGCTGATCCCTTTCATCATCCTAGCTACAATCGCGACCATTGTCGCTAGCCAGGCGATCATTACCGGAGCGTTCCCCATGACCCGGCAGGCCTATCCAACTCGGCTGGCTGCCGCGCCTGAAGATCGTACAAACATCTGAAGAGGGCTACGATCAGATCTATGTCGGAGTTATCAACTGGCTGCTGATGATAGCCACGTTTGGCCTGACCCTGTTTTTTGGCAAGTCCGACCATCTGGCTGCCGCTTTCGGTATCGCTGTATCTGCAACGAAGATATTGACAACCGGGCTACTGTTTATCGCGATGCGCGATGTCTGGGGATGGAGTTTGTTCGCTAGCGCTGCAGTCGCGGGCGTATTCTTCTGCATCGATGCCGGTTTCTTCCTCGCGAATCTCACCAACTTGGCTCAGGGCGGTTATGTTCCGCTGCTTCTGGCCGCACTAGTCTTCCATTACTCGCCGCCGACGAGGTTGTCAGGACATTGGCCAGGTCGACCTTGCCGCCGCCATCCGGAAACTCCCGAGCGTTGCCCTTAAGGCACGGAGACAGAATGAACTTTCTAATAATCCGGTCGCGCTTGGTTCGCTCAGGCAAAGCGACGCAGCGATTTATCAGCCGCGCGGTGAAGCCGTATCGCGCACCTTCATGGATTACGCCTTCGTAGCTGATTTGTATTCATCGCTAATTTTCTCCCTCACTATCCGTCGTTCAAGGCCGGGATTTATTCATCCGAATCGTAAGCAATCAAGCGAAGCCTAAGAGGCAGAAGTTTCGCTTTTGCTGCGACGACGAGGTGTTTTTCAAGCTATCTTCCACGCCCAAGTGCCACGCTCGTCGTGGTCACACGACCTTTAGTTCATGACGCGATGTCGATACTCGTACCAGACCGGTGGATCTTCATCGTAAAGGCCTGCCGCCCGTTCTCCTATGGCGGGGAAGGGGCCTGCCGTTTTAAGAGCAACATCCCGCGCAAGGTCAAGAGCAATGGCTCGTGTATGCGCCAGTGGTCGAGACCACATCCGCGAGCTGGTGAAAACCGTATGGCCGTCGGCTCCCGCGAGAATCGAACCTCAAGGTATACTACCACAACGGGTGACCGAGCCACTTCCGCGGTCACGATCTGCCATGACGAACCTCATGGTGAAAGGCAATTTCAAACCGCAGGCGGTCCGCGTCTGCCCGTCACAAATGAGACTACGATGAAGATTACGGCTACTACAAGCAGCACATGAGCAATCCAGGACGCTTCTCCAGCAACACCACTGAAACCGAACGCTTCGGCTATCAGGGCCACTATCAAAAAAATAAGCGCGTATCTTAGCATTATTTAACTGCTTAGCGGCAGTCCATAGTAAAAAAAACAGTTGAATGGGGAGTCGGCAGCTTCCGGCGAAACGCCTCGCACAGCAAGAATCGGGCCGCCTTTGACAGAGTTTAATCTGAATAGAGCATATGCCTCTCACTTACGAGGCGATGCACCAGGAGCATCATAATACACTTACATAGGCGGCCGACCGTGCATCAAACGTACGTGAGGACACGAGGCGCCAGAACTTTCATTTCTCCAAAATCCCTCGCGCTTCTTCGGTGCTTACTCCCAGTCTTTTCTGGATACGTCCAAGAAGCTCATCCTCTTTCCCCTCGACGTAAGTCAAATCGTCATCGGTAAGTTTTGCGTATTGTTGTTTTAGCTTCCCTTTCACTTCATTCCAGTTCCCTTTAATTTGCAGTTTGTTCATAATTGTTCCTTCGTGCGCTTAGTGATGAACGGATGCTTAAATTAAAATATTTTCAAATTAACAGCCCAACGCTCCTCGTTGTTCGTGCTCTTCGTTTCTCCCACCACCTACGCCAGTCGACGGCGGAAAAACCAGGTCGCAGAGGCTTAACGTGAATGCGGCGATGACCGCTATCGTCCAAACGTTAGCGAACGTCCGCTGCCGGGAACTTTTCAGGAAGACCACTTTCACGATGACTATCATATATCGCAGCGGATTCGCGAAGGTCAATGGTTCCAGCCAGCCCGGCATGTTTTCTATTGGGGGTGACTTGCCTATTCGTGCGATATTGTACCTTAAGAAGGCCCCTGCTAATGAAGAGGCGGCAGGGAGAGGAACTGCGGTATTGGTCTGTGGCGTGAGTCCGCTGGCGTGGCGGCGACTGCTCGTACAGCACAACCAGCATCGCTGTCGATTGCGGGTAAATCGACTTGCGCTTTGAAGCTCGTCCGTGTTGCTAGTCGCGACGACCAGCTAGTTTGCCAATCATTCTTACGAACAAAACGTCTGCTGCGCGATCTGGAAACGGTTCGCCGGAACTTAGAGAGCCGTGCCTGTTGCCTCAGGGCAACGCTGCTGACAGCCGACACCTTGTTGCGATGGTCAAGGAACAGATCACCAAAACCGGAGTGATTCCAGCGATGACCAGCGCCGATGATGGCTACAACTACAGCAGCAGGAAGGCTAGAGGAAGTGCTCGGCCTTGGGGTCAAAGTGGTCAGCATCAGCGGAGCCAAAGGCAAGAGGCTCCTCGAAACCCAGCAATGGAAAAGCCGGGCTTACCGACAGGCGCGGGCCGAGCGCAGCGCGATTGAGTCACTGGTCTTCACTTTAAAATTATAAGGCGTTCGATGTCGATCTGCACTTCCTCGTGGCACTGAAGGTTATCAGCGAGAAATATCTCGGTGATGAATCGGCTCGGGCCCGTTTTCTACGCGAAGCCCGCGCGGCGGCCAGAATTCGCCACCCGAATGTTGCCTCGGTTTTTCACCTGGGCAGAATCGGCGAGAACTACTTTTACGCGATGGAGTTTGTCGAGGGGGAAACGCTCGAGCAGCTCACCAAACGTTCAGAGCGGCTCGAGGTAAAGTTGGCACTTGCAATTGCGACACAGGCCGCAGCCGGTTTGGCTGCGGTGCACAAGCAGGAGCTCGTTCACCGGGACATCAAACCAAGCAATATCACTTTGGTCGCGATATGTGAAGAGCTTGGTCTTCGAAGCGTTTCACCAAAGGGACGGCTGTCAGCGAGCGGTTCGGCTAAGGGCGCGAAGCCTGAGAGATCGTCCTTGCCGGGCTGTTTCAAAAGGGTGACAATGGCCGCCGCTATTCTCACGAACATGTTCCGCCTGATCAAATCGCCCTTCCACAAACCGCCGGGATGCGCTGCGGTTGTAGCGGCTTCATGGCTTGGGATCTTAGGGCTTGAAACCGGCGGGCAAGCATCGGGGCGAGAACAAGTTGCTCCCGCCCCAGGCAGACCTTGGGCACCGCCCAACCTCCCTGCGTACGAGGACGCTCTGCGGAAAGACTCCGAGGAAGCCTTGGAAAAGGGTAAGCAATTAGTCAACGTGCGAAAGGAATATACGCTTCCGGATCTCATTGATTTAGCTGAGCAGTTGAATCCGGCAACGCGAGCGGCATGGCAAAACGCGAAGCAGGCACTCGCGCTCGTCGGCGTCAGTAAGTCTGCCTATTACCCTTTTATATCGTTAGCGGCAGCGGCTGGTTACACAAGAATTTTCGCTCCCTTTCCCGAGGCTAAGGTAAACGTAGAAGCGCTCACAAGGGCCATTGCTACCAGGGGGTCGCCGGCATCCGCGGTGACGTTTACCGCCGGCCCCCCCTTCTATCTTGATTATCTCTATCAGTCCGAGCTGGCGATGAAATGGCTCCTGTTCGACTTCGGACAACGCGATGCGACCGTAAGCGCGGCCAGGGAAGGCCTTCTGATCGCCAACGTCGCCTTCAATGCCACCCATCAACGTGTTGTGTTTCAGGTCAGTCAAAGCTTTTACGCCTACAACCTGGCGCGAGAATCAGTTAAGGTTGCAGAATCCGCGTTTGAGACGGCCCAGACCGTGCGTTCTGCGGTAGCAGCCCGCGTGGACAACGGGCTGGCAACCCAACCGGAATTTCTGCAGGCGGAGCAGCAACTTGCGGAAGCCCAGTTTAGCCTCGAGAAAGCCCGCGGATCTGAGCGAGATGCCTTCGTCGATCTGATGGAGGCGATCGGTTTGTCCCCCTCGGTTCGAATCCGGATCGTCGAAAGCTTCGCCGGTTCAGTGGCCATTGACCTCGAAACACCCGTAACTTCGTTCGTGATGCGTGCGCTATCTCAGCGCCCAGATTTAGTCGTTTCGCTGGCGAAAGTCAGAGCCGCCGAAGACAAGATCAAAGCAATTAAGGCATCTTATTTTCCTAAGATCAACGCGCTCGCTAATGTCGGATATGGTGAGGAAAGAGGGAGCGTAGGCTCCGCCATCTCAATTGACACCAGCGCGCTGACTTATGGCGCTAGTCTTGGATTCGAGCTGCAGGTTTTCGACGGATTCCTTAGAGATCGATCTTTGCAGGCCGCCCGCGCGGAATTGCAGGCTGCCAATGAAGAACTCGAGCGAACCCGTGACGAAGCTGTCCAGCAAGTCTGGAAAAGCTATACCGATCTGCGCACCGCAATCCGCAGTGGAGCTGCTGCAGCTGCTTTGCTGAAGTCGTCCCAAAGCTCTTACGATGCAGTCCTTGCCTCTTACAAGTTAGGTCTCTCGACTTATACTGACGTCGTGACCAACGAATCGAAACTGACCAGCGCGCGAAATTCGGTCTTTGAAACGAAATCCTCGGTCCATCAAGCCGCAACTGGCCTCGTCTATGCCATGGGAGAACTAGGTAATCCGTCGAAGACCACGAATCCTACTCCAAAAAAATAGCCGCACTTGGAGCCGCGCCGTGAATCCTCATCTCTCGAAATTTGTGCTGATCTTGCTTGAGGCACCCCTTTTTCAGAGCTGCGGCTCTTCCCACGAACAGGTACCTTCGTTGGATGTCTTCGGATCTTACTTTCCCGCCTGGTTAATCTCCTTGGCGGCCGGGATTCTGCTGACTGTAGTCGCAAGTGGCGTGGGAAACCTGATCAATATTAGACCCTCCGGCTTTCTGCGCTTTATCGTGGACGTCAGCCTGATACTGATTTTTAGCGTCTCTGTGTGGTTCTGGTTCTTTGCGGGATAAACACATGAAACCTGGTTTGAAAGCAAAATCTGAAGTGTCCACCGAATCGGGCCGGAGCCCGAGTGCAGGAAAATTCAAGCGCTTCTTCATTCTGATCCTTAGCTTGACCATAGTTGTTCTGGCGGTGGTCTTGAGCCTGCGGGCGTGGGACTACAATGAGCGACATCCTCGGACTGACGATGCGATATCCAGGGCGAACATCATCGGCATCGCGCCTCGCGTGTCCGGCCCCATCATCAAGCTCAATGTAAGTGACAATCAGTTCGTAAAGGGCGGCGATCTTCTGTTCGAGATTGATCCAGCAGACTTTCAACTGCAGGTTGACCAGGCGAAATCCGCTCTGGATGCCTTAGATCAACAGATAGAAGTCGCCAAGACTCAGGATGCTCAACTAAAGTTCCAAATCAAAGCTGCGGAAGCGGGTGTCCAGCAGGCCACCGCGGAGCGAGATCAGGCCGCGGACACATTACATCGTCTGGAACCGTTGTTACCAAAAGCTTTCGCAACCAAGGAGCAAGTTGACCAGGCACGTACCAAGGTCGCTTCCATTGACGCTGATGTCGCTCAAGCAAATGAAAAGCTCAACCAGGCGCGCGTCGCCGTCAGTTCATTGGCCACGCTCCGAGCGCAGCGTCCTGGCACGGTTGCAGCTTTGGGTACGGCGCAGTTAGAACTATCTTATACCCGTATATGTGCGCCCTTCGATGGAGAAGTCGTAGGGCTAAACATATCCGAAGGAGCTTATGCGCACGCCGGCGTTGAGGTTTTTTCATTCCTCGATTCTCGAAAGTGGTATGTACTGGCAAACTTTCGCGAGCGACAATTGCAAAGCATACGTCCCGGTATGAGAGCCGAGGTTTATCTCTTGTCGAATCCAGACCGACGTTTTCAGGGAATCGTCCAGGGCATTTCGCCCGCGGTACAGTCCCAGCAAAGTGACGTCGACATCAAGGGGGTTCCATTCGTAAAGCAAGCACTTGACTGGGTGCGGCTTGCTCAACGATTTCCCGTCCGGATCGAAATCGAGAATCCTGACCCCAAGATTTTTCGGATGGGCACGACGGCGGTGACGACGATTGTGGGTTTTACTCCATCTGAGAGCACAAATCCAAACAAGGACAAGCCTTGATCGACAATTATTTTTTCAAGTTCGCCATTAAGCGGCTGATATACGATGCCTGAGAAAATTGCAAACTATGCCAGGGGTGCCCAAAGCGGGGGGGTCTCGCTTCCGGTTATGTTCTGGGACTGTCTCAAACCGTTCCCGGGACGCGGTCGGATAACGCTCCGGTTGGCCGTGGTCTGCACTTTAATCGAACTAGTAGCCGATACGTTCCGAATGCCGCTCCAGGACCTCTTGCCCTTTTTTGTTCTGTTTGTAACCAAGGAAGAAAAAGTAACCACAGCCCTTAGTGCGCTATTGGTTTTATTCGCAGTCACCCTGGCTATTGCGGCGGCAATCTTAATTTACAAAGCTACCGGTGACCGCGCAGAGTTTCGAATTCCGGGCATCGCGCTGGAAATCTTTATTGGCATGTATCTATTCCGGGTGCTCTCAATCCCGGCGGTCGGATGGATCCTGGGCTTTGTCGTAGCCGCAGCGCAAAGTTTAGTTTATCTTTCTCCCAACGCGGAGGAAACAGTCCATCAGTTTCTCTGGCTCTGGGTTGCTATCGCCTTCGCGACCGCCGTCGCATGGTTAGCAAATCTCTTACTTTTTCCTGTCTCGCCAGTCCATTTGCTTCAGCAAGAATTCGTGGCTCGATGGCACGCTGTCTCAGCCGCGACCGAAGAACTAGCCACAAGTCGGCCTTCCGCGGGCGCCCATTTGCTGCGTCCGCTAGTCAAAGGTGGTCCGATCCGTTTTCTCAAACTCTTAAAACTATCGTTGATCGGGTCCCCTGACTTGCGCGGAAAACAGGTTCAGTTGAGGCGCATGATTTTAAGCCTCGACAAAATCACGAGACTGATCTTCTCCTACGCGAAAGCACACCTTAAATCGTCGGCTTCCGTAGCCATTGCTTCCGGCGAGACAGCCGTTTTAGGCGGACTGAAAAAAGAAGCGCAATCCTTCCAACAGGAATTCGAGGCAGGCTTTGTTCCGTCGCCCACCGCGACACGGCCCACAGCGGAACCGGCCGGAATTATAGCGCCCGGACTCCGGGAAGCTGAAAACACGTTCCAAGATCTTGCTGGCGGAGATGCGGAGGCTGACGACCACCCTGAGAAAGCCGCAGCCCGGCGTAAGCGGTCCCTTTTTGTGGCGGACGCCTTTAGCAATCCGAGGCACGTCCAATTCGCTCTTAAAGTCACCTTGGCGGGGATGATCGGCTACTTGTTCTACACAGCGAGCGATTACTATGGGATTCACACGGTGTTTTACACTCCTCTGATCATTGCGCTGGCCAGTACCGGAGCAACTATTCACAAAGGATTCCTTCGAATTGTCGGTTGCAGTATCGGAGGCGCTTTGGGTCTAATCTGTGCAATCTGGGTAATCCCGAGGTTCGAGACTCTGGGAACATTCCTCTTGATTGTATTCTGCGTGCATGCCTTGGCGGCATGGATCGCAGTTGGTGACGATCGGATTTCATACATCGGTCTTCAGATAGCGCTGGCCTTTGATCTCGGGTTCCTTCAGGGATACGGTCCGCCTGATAATATCGACCCCATTCGGGATCGATTTATCGGCATTGTCCTTGGCATCTGCATCGTCACAACCGTTTTCGCCGTGATCTGGCCGGAGAGCGCAGACTGGAGTGCCCGCGAACGCCTTGCCGCTAGTCTCCGAAGCATCGCTCGTTTGCTGCGCCTCGGGCGGGGAAACAATGGTTCTCAGAATTGGAGCTCGCAACGAGAGCAACTCGAGCTGGAAATAGCCTCTCGTCTTTCTGAGGCCAATTCGTACGAGGAGCAAGCTGCCTTCGAAGAGTTGATTCAAGGATCGAAAGCCATCGATGGACCGAAGCTGGGGGACGCAATTACCGCAACAGAGGAAATTTACGTTCGTAGCCTCCCCTGGATAAGAGAACAAAGATCAGGCCAGACTATTCAAGAGGGCGGGGAGCCGAAGTCTGCGTCAGAATTTGCCGAACGATTGCCAAATGCGGTTGAAACGTGTGCAGACCGGATCGACCAGCACCAACGGCAGATTGCTGACCAAGATCAAAAGCCGATCGATTACCTCATTGAAAAAACGGATTCGGACGCTGGCAAAAAAGCTGGGAGCCTCGAAGATCTTCTCAGCGCCGTGGTAGAACTTCAGGTCCTGGTTTCGGCACGAGAACGGTAAGCCCCAGCCAAAAACCGAAAGTTATTGACCGTTTGAGGGGAAAGATCGAGTCCATGGAGCCAGCCTTCGATCTCCCTGACCGTTAGAGTCTTAAAAAGGCGCATTCGCTTTCCGTTGACCTTGAGCCCATCGAGGTAATAATGGTGATCGCGGTTGCCCTCATACGGAAGTATTCGCGATGTTCGGCGCGCCATCCGCCGTTATTCGCATATTTTCCAAATTTTTGGTAACAACTGGCAACTGGCGACAGAGAATGGGCTGACCTAGAGTCATCGAAAAGCTATCGAATCGAGTCTGGAAGCCGAAAGAGGAGGGATGGCTGAGCGGTTTAAAGCACCGGTCTTGAAAACCGGGGATCCGCGAGGATCCGTGGGTTCGAATCCCACTCCCTCCGCCAATCGTTGATTATGAACGAGTTACAACGAGAAAGAGGCCATGGTGTTCGCCTCATTGATGGCTGCAAAGTACAACGGCATTTGCTCCGCAATTTGATCTGGAGACAGGAATCGCGCCCCGTACTCTTCAAATGCCCGGATTACGGGTTCGAGATCGGAAGTTGAATAGGTAACAGCCTCAGATGGCAACTCGAGCTTCTCTGCACGCGAACCCCTCGCGCGGAAACACTCCTCGAGTCCACCGGGCATGAACAGGACAAGAGTGCGGAGCCGAGGAGACCTGACAACGAAAGTGTGCGGCTTAAGCCTAGGTAAAAACAGACACTCTCCAGCACCTGCCTTGAAAACTTCGTTTCCAACATACATGTCCATCTCGCCCTCGAGAATGTAAAACAGCTCGTCCTCGCGCCCGTGCACATGTGGAGGCGGTTCGTTGCCGGGCTTTAGAAGCCCCTCAATCAGAGTAAAGCTTCCACCGGTATCCTTACTCTCTGCGAGAAATGTCAGCAGGCTGCCCATGTACCAGTTCGATGAATCGAGCGATCGGCTTCTTTTGTATGCGACCAACGGTGACAACGTGTTTTTCATGTTTCGAAAAAACACTATTTTTCCAGGGGCTGATTGTTTTTGTCCCAATTGACGTAATCGCCGTCTAAGTCACGAATTTGCGTGCCTCGTAAAAGGTCTCGTTAACTGGAAGTACTCGAGCTCGTCCTCGTACTCGGATTTTTTGGAGGCTGACCAAATCAAAGTAAGCTCTATTCGGATGGAAAAACTGGTGTTTGAGTCTGCTCCGGACAGGAGACTTCGACTTGAATGTCTCCCGGCGCGTGGAAGTAAAAGCCCCAGCTGCCGTGCATCCCCTGCGGCGGTTTCACCGCGTAGCCG
>Ga0210393_10004733_pt1 | contig 10732 bp, 11 predicted proteins | sample IncBWC27OmetaG_FD_160068 | JGI IMG/M metagenome (GOLD analysis project Ga0210393, IMG submission 160068) | Forest soil microbial communities from Barre Woods Harvard Forest LTER site, Petersham, Massachusetts, United States - Inc-BW-C-27-O ...
GAATGTGTGAATACTATAACTAAGGATCTAATGAATGTGGTTAATCTGTCAGATATGCAGATCTAGAGCTAAAATGTGATCAACGAAGTGATCTGAAGAAACAGGCAAACACAAATGCGCGCGCGCAAACACGGGCGCACGCGCACGAACGCGGTGCATTCAACAGTGGCCACCAAGCAAGTAGAAGGGGGGTTGGGGGTTACAGCTTTGGCCCATTTGGTGATGGACGCGATGCGGTCTGTGAGGGCCTTGCTGTGTAGTTCAGAGGCAGACTGGGGCAACACTTGGTCTAGCCCACTCCCGAGCGTGGTCGCTTTAGGGAGTATAACAGTCGCTGGTGGGGCGGGAGGTGAAGGGGGAGGTGCGAGGTTAATGGTGAGCGTAAGCTCCAAAATCCTGACCAGGTTGTTGATGGTGTCGAGTATCTTGTTGACATTGAGGGTGGCTTGGTGATCCCTGAGACCAGGCAGTTGAAGAGGAGGTGAGGAGAGTGTAGTCGCCATCTATTTGACTGAGCTACGGTGAGGAGGAGACCACTTTCCCTAGGGGATGGTGGTGGTAAGAGGAAGAGAAGGGATGAGACTACCAGGGCTAGCTTCCAGTTACATGTCTTACTGTAATGGCCACAGTGATGAGCTGAATGTTATGATACGATAACCCCGCTACCGCAACGTTGTAAAGAGTAGTAGACTAGTAGTAGACTAACTGGCTGACTGCATCTAGCGAGAGATGGTGGAGCCAGAAAGAAAAATAGGAAATCGATGCGTACGACGTCGACCAGGAACAGGAATGTGGTCTTCTGAACCAGATCACACGTGTGGCGTCTACTGTAAATTGTACGTCAATCACAGCGATTTGAATACAGTTATTGCGATAATGGCTTGCGCGTCATTCTCATTCGCCTTCAACGGGACTGGCATCGTATTAATACTATTGAAAGGCAAAGGTAATATACATGGGTGAATACACGACGAGGCCACAGTATCGGGGCAAAGAAAGACGCAAAGACCGCGAGAGGCATATGGCCATCTTGGTGGAGAAAACAAGGCAAGAAAAAAAAGGTAAAAAAAGACAGAAGCTCTCCTTCATATATCCTCAGACGCAACGGCGACACGCTCCATCGCCTCCAACGCTCTCCGCGCGCGATCCCTCACCTCCCTATCCACGCCCCCACCAACAACACCCCCCGCAGAGCCGTTACCGCCCCCGCCAAACTCAACCAGATGTCTAAGCGTGCTCTCGATCCCAGCCGCGCGGAGCTCGGCCACGCCCCACGCAAGCTCGATGATCGCGCCCAGCGCCGCACAGCGCGCTTCCGCCGGCGCATCGACCAACGCTCCCCGCAGCGATCGGAGCAGCTGCTCGTGCGCGAGGATGAGCGCCTGTCGCTGCGCGTGGCCGTTGGCCAGGTTCGCGAGCGTGAACGCAGCTTGGAGCGCGACGTCCGCGTCGCGCGATTCGAGGGCACTCGCGAGGGCGCCCAGGAGCCGCGGCGTGCCGAGCGCCTCGAACACCGCGTCGACGTCGTCCTCGCAGTCGGCAAAGTTGCGCAGCAGGTAGAGCGCCTGCTCGCGCACGCCCGCGTCCGTGTCATCGAGGCGCTCGTCGAGCGCGGGCCAGCCGACGTCCGACATGATCGCACGTTTTGTCTCCAGCGGGCATTTGTACACCAAGTTTTTGAGCGCCCACAGCGCGCTGAGGCGCAGTTCGGCGCTGGGCGAACGGAGAAGGCGCGCGAGACGCGTGGCGACGCCTTGTTCGAGAAACGGTGTCCGTAGGGGGGAGTACTGGTTTACGAGGTTGCAGACGGCCGCGAGCGCAGCATGCACGACGCGCCGGTCTTCATCTTCTTTTGTGAACACCGAAAACAGCGCCGCGCCTAGGCCCGAATCGACCAGCGACGTGCGCGTAACAGCGACACTGCGCGAGAGCGCACGGACGCACTGGCATGCTGCGTAACGCACGCCAACGTGCCTGTGGGTGAGTGCTGATGCCAGCGGGGGCAGTAACCGCTGGCCGTCGGTTACATCTCGCCGAATATCGTTATCCGCAAGCGCCAGGACCGCAATCGTTGTAAGCGCCGCTTCACGCAGGCAACAGAGGCTTTCTGGTTCATCCTCCTCCCATTCTGGCGGTACCTTGTTTTCTGTCACTGATGGTGGCGGCGTGAGAGTGTGGACGAGGTCGGAAAGTTTGGACAGTGAGCCTCTGTCAAATGCAGTTTGACATAGCTCTCTCTCGTCCATCACGAGGTAGTCTAGAGTCCGGTGTGTTGAGTGACACAAATGGACTTGATAGAAGAACGTTTCTCACTGAGAACGAAACACGCTTTAGTCCGATTTTGTGGCGACTCGTTCTTCGACTCAATCATTCGGTTCATGACATGCATGACAACAAGGGAAGCAGTCAAGTCCGGGGGTGATGGGTGATGGTGGTTGGCCGCGCTCGCCCGAATGATATTCGTCGCGCTAGTTAGCCGTCAGTACATCGAATGGGCATTTAAAAACAGGGCATTCTCTACCATAGGCTAGCAGCGAGCTGCACATCCGCAGAACGAGATTTACATAGACCCAATGCCAGCGGGAGGGTAATTGGAAACTCTGAAACACCACAGAATTGAGAGACCACGAAAAGATAATTAGGGAAAGCGCTCACCTGTGCTTGGCTTTCCTGTGGGAGCCTTAGCAAGGTGAATAGCGACGTCGTGGTTGTCTTTGGCAAGTGCAGCTAGGGCATTTAATGCAGCCTCTTGGACCTTGACGTCACGGCTGCGCAGCATCGTTGTGAGATGACGAGCGACCCATCCGCCGCCACTGGACTGTGCGGGCGCTATAGTCTCGGGACGTTCCCAGCGGCGCCGCCCGCGCGAAGCTTCTCGTCCGCGCTCGGCCGGAGGAATCCACTCCGCAACTGCGGTACGATGACTTGTCGCGCGGAGCGCCGCACCAAGGAGCTGCGCAATAGATGTGGTGGCTTGCGTCGATGCGTCCGTGAGGAGGGGGAGGTACACATCGAGAACTTCGAGCTGCGCAGAAGTTGTCAGTGCCTGGTATTGGTGCTGGACAACTGATGGGCGCAAGATTATTACCTGGAAAAAATACTCCAGGGCGAGTTTGGCGTCCTCACGCACGGGCGACGAATCATCCTTGAGACCCCATTGTGAAGGACCAACGAGCTCCGCGCATGCTGCGGCAATGGCACGAAGGGCACGGGCGAAGGCAGCCTTGGTCGCCGTGGATTCGGAGGGGCCAAATCGTGAGATGGCATAGAGGAAGGCCTGATGCGCGTTGGCGTGGAGTATGCTGCGGAGCGCTTCTGGAGAGCCTAGTAAAGGGAAAGGAAGGCGAGGAGGATGAGTAGGCGGAAGAGGGTTCCGCAGCATCGATTGCGCACCGTAGGATAATGAGGTGATGACGTGGGCAGCCTCAACACGGACATCGTCCTGGGATCCCGCAGCCTCCTCGAATTGTTCTGGAGCGTTTATGCATTTGACAAGGCTGGCAGGAGAAGGTTAGTTAGGACAAGGGGAGAAGGACAAGTCACGGACGTGGCCACAAAGAGCTCGTCCTGGGAAAGAGATAGTTTGGCGGAAGGATTTCCAATAACATTGTTCTTGACTCGTTTGAGGGCCGAGACATTGACGGTCTGAATGGTCATTGTAATGGTCGCTAACGTGAAGCGGGATCAATCACGAGAACAGAGGCTAACAAAGGGACAAACGGGGCTTCAGGCCCAGGCGTAGCTGATTCCTATAGCGAGAATCTTCCCAATCACCCCCGCAGCGTCCGCAGATTCCGTATAAATGCTGCCATCCAGGCCACCTGCCTGTCCCCTTCACACCATATTCCCCACCGTGATAGTCGCACTATGGAACTCGAACTCACATGCATTGATCACGATGCTGACGTCTATGATGTTCGAAAAGCCGTCGAGGCAGTCCTCCATGGCCCTGATCTCTACGACCCCAACGACAAAGATAACAAAGGTCGAAAACCCAATTTTCAAATCGAAATGGGCAAAAGTCCAGCTGGTCGTATCCACAACCGCAAAGCCGCCCTCCGTCTTCCCTCAAAGCTGGGAGACCGACTCTTTAAATGGTACAGGGAGTCAGACGAACACAGGATCGTGGTCAAGGAATGTCCTCTCCGACTCTTCAGATCCTATAACATAGTTCCTCTGGACGTGAAGCAAGTGCTTGAGAAAGCGCTGTATATCGATCCGGAGAAGGACAAGCTCCGCACTCAAATAGAAGATCGCGCGCACCAGGTTCGTCTGCGAATTGCAAAAGTCCAGCTTGGCGTATGGTACAAGTCGTCGAACTCTCCGGACTCAGGGAGATCATTCTCGATCGAATACGAACGTGATTTCCTCCGCCACAGCGCTGCATACCTCAATGTGGTGTATGAGCACAAGCTCATTCGCATCGACGTAAGTGCCACTCTGCTCCCTGTTTAGTCACAGAGTTCCCTGAAGTTCCCCATCACTCAGATTGGCCAGCGGGAGACAGAAGAAACTAACTATCTGATTCTTGTCAAGTTCTCAAGCATCCGAAAGCTGGGCCTTGGCTGGGATTTTGGACAACCTTGTGAGTCCCCATCGGGACACCATCAACGCTTCGCCCCGCTGACAGTTGACCCATAACAGTCATCATATTCGACCTGCATACGCCACCCAGTTTCGAGCAAGAAAGTTATAACAACCGGGCTCCCGGGGGTGTCGAACGCAAAGGGAAATACAAGACGCGCGACCGGATAACTGCCATAGACAGTGCGCACGCAAGCATCGCGGGATACGCCCACCACCTTCGCATTCTTCTTGCTGAGCCAGATGATCTCAGCGAGTTTGAGAAGATATGCCACATCGCGCAGTGTGAGCCCCGTCCCATCCGCATTCCCAACGGACTCGTGGATGCCCGCGCCGAGGAATTCTTCTCATCCCGCGAGCTCTTTCACGTGCAGCGTTGGATCAAGACCATGGACTGGAAGAATGCCTTCCAAATCGAGTCGTACTTGCGTTGCGGCCTCCTCAACACTCGCGATTTGCTAGTTACCCTCCAGAAGCCCATCGAGGACGCCATCGCGTATTACGGTACTGAGTCAAGCGAATTCCTGCGCTTGTTCGCTGTGGAGCTCAAGATGCGCACTGGCAAAGCGGACGAAGACCCGAAAGCTTGTCTCGAACGTATGCGCTCGAAACATACCAAAATCAAACGACTTCGTCTCGCAAAAGGACATATCTCATGCCACCATGTCATCATTACCCCCTCGAGGATACTTCTCGAAGGGCCGTATACTACCCAGTCGAACCGCGTCATCCGCCATTATCAAGATCACGATGCGGCTCTCGCGGAACGCTTCATCCGCGTCGAGTTCCGCGACGAAGACCGCCTTGCGTACCGCTGGGATGGCGATGTCGACGGGACATGGTTCCTTCAACAGCGTGTTGGAGGGATCTTGCGCCATGGATTCGAACTCGGTGGGCGCAACTTTGAATTCCTCGCGTACTCAACTAGCGCGCTGCGTGATCATTCCGTATGGTTTGTTTCGCCGTTTCGCGATCCCATCGAAGGATACGTGACCGCAGAGAAAATCCGGTCCTCGCTCGGGGATTTCTCGAAGCTGCTGCGGATGCCGAGCAAGTACGCGGCAAGAATTGCGCAAGCATTCACCGCGACCGACCGCAGCGTGAAGCTCCAGCGCAGCCAGTGGGAGGAACAGCCCGACATGGGCACACACACAGATGGCGTGGGCACCATTTCTCCCGAGTTATCCAACATGATTTGGGAGGAAAAGTGCAAATCCGGTCGCAACTTCAGGGAAACTCGTGTCCAACCGTCGGCGTATCAATTCCGTTTCCTCGGATACAAAGGCGTCGTCGTTGTGGACAACAGGCTTGAAGGCGTCAAGCTGCGCTTGCGAGAATCGCAATGCAAGTTCCCTGTCAATGACGTCGAAGAGGCATCTTTCGAAATCGCGCGCTCCTTTGACTACCCGAATCCAGTCCACCTAAACAGGTTCGTTGCTGTCTTCTCTTTCGGGAACATTAACAGGTATGGTCATTCTCTAGGCCTGCAGTGATGGCACTGGAAGACCGCGGCGTTGAAAAAGATACGTTCAAGGATCTTCAAGAAAAGGCGAAAGCGAAGATTTACCTTTCCAGCGATTCATTGGAGAAATTCCTAGAGTTGCTCAGAGACCACTATCTAGGTGGCAAATATCACCTACGTTTCATTCTCGAGCAACTGATCAACCTCGGGCTCGACTTCAAGGACGGCGTCCATAAGACGGCCATCAAAAGTGCTTTCTTTGAACGTCTCCTTCGCTACTCCATGCACCATTCGCTTCGCGAGGTCAAGTTCAAGGCGCGGATCCCCGTACCCGAGAGCTACCAGTTGGTGGGCGTCGCGGACGAGGGCAGGGCGTATATCAACGAAGGCCTCAATGAGGATGATGTATTCACATTGAAACCTGGTACGATCTACGGTACGTTTCTCCGTTGGCTTGCTAGTATACTACCTCGTCACGTGTACCGTGACATGTAGTCTGTGTGCAAGAATCCGTGAACGAGGAACCTATATACTTGAGGGGTAGTTGTGTCATCTCCAGAAGCCCGGTTATTCATCCTGGTGACGGTACGTACATGAACGTTCTTCCTCCTTCAACGCGCGCGGCGAAGGCTCATTATTTCCACAGTGCAGCGGGTGTTTGCAGTGGGCGAGCCGCCAGAAGACAAGATCTGCTTTTTCCGTGGATTGAAAAATGTCGTTGTGCTTCCTGCTGTCGGTCCGGTTGGTGCGTACTTGCGAGTCCCATGTGCGCTTATATCGACGTATTGACCTTGCAGCTAACCCGGATCGTTCACTGGCATCGTGCCTCGCTGGAGGTGATTTGGATGGGTTAGTTGTTGCGTGACTGGACACCACAAATACTCACAATTTTCCAGCGACACATACGATATCTACTATCACAGCCAAGGTTTACTTCCTCGGATCCACACGGAGCCAGCGGACTACCCTCCCGGCACCACCCGGACACTGGACGATGACCATGGCGATGCTACGGTCGAAGATATTTGCGATTTCATCGTCGAATACATCAACAGCGATGTCATGGTATGCTTCCAGCCATGTTTGTAACCTGGTATTCACACTTCCATGTAATCCAAAAGGGCCTGCTGGCGGACAGGCACATCGTTATTGCCGATCAATCGAAGGTGTGTTCTTTGTTCACCTATAAACTACCGCGATCTCACCCTCCGATAGGATGGTGTGTTCGATACGCGGTGCATGAAACTGGCCAGACTATGTAGCCAGGCGGTGGACTATGCCAAGAACGGTAATCCAGTTGACATCCACAACAACCTCCCCAAGCCGCTGAACAAATTCAAGCCGGATTGGCACAAGGCGGAGGTAACGGGCGCGCGGGAGCTCGACTACTACGTGTCAGATCGCGCGCTGGGGGAACTGTACCGAAACATCAAGCTGACCGACCCGAAAGAGCCCATCGAGGATCTCTCCGTCGAAGGCTCCGGAGGAACCGCGCCGCTCGAAGACCCGATCAGCCGCAAGGTCGCGCCGCTCGTCCGGAGCACGCTCAAAACCACGCGTGACGACGACGACGACCCCGCCGACTCGGACCAGTCGGATACTGACACCGGACACGCCGAGCAGCTGCACGCGCACTACGTGCGCGAGATGCGCTTCATCTGCATGACGCACACGCTTGTCGACGCGCCGGACGTGCGTCTGACGGAGGAGGAGGTCGTGCTAGGCACGATCCTCGCGAACTGCACGCAGTCGCGGTGGCGCACGGACCGGTCGTACCGGATGAAGCTACACGCTGAGGAGTTGGTCAATGACATTCGCGCGCAGATTGTCCCACAGCGCGAGGAGGGGGAGGAGCAGCCGACGGAGGAGCAGATGCAGGAGCAGCTACGCACCGGTTTGCGGCGTGCGTGGGCGGCGTGGTGCTGGGCGCAGAATCACCAGGACGAGGTTTACTTTGAAAGCTTTGCGCTCCTCGTCCTCGGCATTGTGTTCGATTGTCTCAAGCGCCTCGGCGCGCTACCGGAGAACGAAATTCCGTTTGGCAAGAAGTAGTGCGGTTACCAGTAAGTCGGGATCCTGAAAGTTGGCCCGTTGTGTAGTAACTTGTACATTAGTAACGTAGGGAACGCGTAGAGAGTGTAGGGACAAATTGTACAGTAACCAATCGCGATGACGAAATTTCTATCAGCATTTGAATCTCTACAGAGACAGAGTTCATCTCGCCACTGAATCCCTAACGGGCGTTTGGTACGGTCCAGGATACATTCTGGGATGCGCGAATGGGGCCTGGCGAGAGCATAGTCAGTAATCGACGGTCGCAAGGCACAATGATAGGGACGTCATACCTCAGCGAGCGCTTCCCGAGTGTGGCAGAAAATCCACAACCCAACCCATATCTCTCCCTCGTTGAATCGCCAGGCCTGCTTGGACAGCGCCCATGTCATTATGATGCCTTTGCCCACATGGAGTTGGGGAGGGACGGAAGCCGTAAAATCCTGTAAAGGGAGATGTTGTAAGATGCTAGGAACTAGGGTACTGTCGATATCCCTGCTCCTGAGGTCGTCACGACACCACTTATTTGAGACGCGAGTTCAAATGAGGGTAACATGACGAGATGCCCCACAACGGTTCAATGCGTAGCACGTGTAGATGATTTACGGCAGAACAACACCAATGTATACGTATCGCACGTACAAGTAGAGACGTGTCCTGGAAACCCGAGCGTAACCGTGTCCTTTTGGACATCTGTACTGGTTACTGCGCGTGTTTCGCTAGGTTGTGTGCAATCGGAAGAGAACTTACTGTAAACGCTCGAGAAACGAGTCGGGACTGGACTCCGGGTTGGACCAGAAGGGGAGATGCTGTCTTCCCTTCTTATCCAACTCGGAATACATCGACGGTATCTCAAAGAAAAATGAGGTGCGACCGTATCCCCGATGGCCAAGGACAGTGGGGCTAACGATCGGAATTTTCGGACGAGCAGAACATCCAGAAGACATCGCTTGCTCAAAGTGTTCTCTTCTTCGAGGGGCCCCTCGAATTCAGGCAAAGCAATGAAAACGTTAATGAGGCATATAGTTACTGGGCAGAATTACGCACACTGTTTCGGGAATGCATGTGCCAGTTTTGTGATGGAGCTCGGATACAGCACCCTGCACCACCATAACAGTGGGCGAAAGAAATCGATAGCATGATCCATCAAGGGATCTAGAGGCAAATACCATTATCGGTGGTTCCTCTCATCGATTACGGTATTCCTTCGGAGGGACTCTAGCATCGATGGCTCAACGAGTCTAGGGATGGTCCACGCCCGAACTCTCCTGTTCATCGTCATTCGTCAGCGTAACAATAAGCAGTGTGCAGTGTGTAGAAAGTAAGAAAAAAAATACACATAGTCAATCAATACCGGACGATTTTGCGTCGCGTACAAGCTGCCATCAAGGTTGGGGGTACATCACCTTCTGCCCTGGCGCGGTCGTGGCACCAACGTTGCGCGCCGACTTCAACTTTCTCATTGCAGCACCAGTCTAAGCCCTTGTAACATCCATCGGACATCCGAGCTTGCTCCAAAGTTACGCGTAAGATGGGTTATTGGACGAGGCGCATTCGTTGAGTTTGAGAATTGCAGTGTACATCCAGATCATCCAGATCCGGTCTGTAGTCGTGTGCTGGTGGGAAGAAAAAGTGAGCAACTTGTAAGTGCCCTCGGATATCCCCGGAATTGAGAAGCTATCCGAAGGGGAAAGGGGCATTCTCGGACGGCGACAGATAAGGCAAGACGAAATTCTTCCGCGGGATTTTGTGGACCATAGTCGACTGGATTAATACTCATTATTGTGCCCAAAACCCGTAACTACATTAATCTACGTATGACTTGACCAAATTTGGTAGCAATGGAGTGAAGGTGTGCGGTGTTGAACGTTGAACGATATCTATGGGTTATGACAGAGTCAACTGAATACTAGCTGCGAGTGGCCCTGACGGATTCCTCGGGCGTTTTTGTCGGAGAATACAGTACTGTAACGCCGTTCGCTAGTCGAAAAGATCGAGCCAGGCCCCTCGCTATTGTTGTCGCAGACCAGTGATCCGAACGGCAGTGCCCGTCAGGCCGCCGGATATCAGCAGATCGCGAGCCAGGCCCATTGGCCCGCCTTACCTAATCAAACACGGCATAGCCCGCCCGGGCCGCGGGCCCGGGCTAAAACTCTAAAATGCTTTTTCTCCCTTGTCGAAATATCGCATCGCGTGTTGAACATGACTTCCCTCGCTTCATTGCTCTGCACGTAAACTCGAGCAGTGTCCAGCAGACACTCCCCTTGCGATTCCTTGCGCGAGGATATACCTCTTTGTTCTAAATGGTGATTATCCCGGCAAATACAGGCCGTTGTCGTCATCATGTCGTCATGTAAGCGCCAGAACGGATGTTTGTAGATCTGGTCACACTCCGCTACGCTTCATTGCCTCATCGCTCCCCTCAGACCGCCGTACAGAACAAGAAGAATAACTATGACTTGGCAATGCACAACCCAAGTGACGGTATGCCGCTGCAGAACATTGCCCTCTGAGTCGGAGCTTGAGGTGCCCATGCTCGCGCAGAAACTGTGTGCATGCAATCCTGTGGCAGTGTCCTCAGCGTCACAGGTGACCAGCATGAATGTGCTGCGTCCGAGTCCGCCGAGTATACCT
>Ga0210393_10004737_pt1 | contig 10724 bp, 9 predicted proteins | sample IncBWC27OmetaG_FD_160068 | JGI IMG/M metagenome (GOLD analysis project Ga0210393, IMG submission 160068) | Forest soil microbial communities from Barre Woods Harvard Forest LTER site, Petersham, Massachusetts, United States - Inc-BW-C-27-O ...
CGAAACAATCGGCCGACCTGCGTTTTCCGCAAGCGGGGAACTTGTCGAGATTGTCACGACACAGATCGATGTTACCGAACGCAAACGCGCGCGGGAGGAGCATAAGAGGCTCCTCCAGTTGGAGGCGGATTTCGCCCACATGAACCGCGTGAGCATGTTGGGGGAATTGGCTGCCTCGCTCTCTCATGAGATCATGCAGCCGATCGCCAGTGCGCGCAACAACGCCCGTGCCGCTCAGAAATTTCTGGAGATGGAGCCGCCGGACCTGGGCGAGGTCAGAGAAGCAGTCGCCTCCTTCGTTAGCGATACTGATCGAACCGGAAAAATCATCGCCCGCATCCGCGAGCAGATCAAGAAGGCGCCGCCGCGGAAGGAGCGTTTCGACCTTAATGCGGCAATCGATGAGGTGATCATATTGGCGCGAAGCGCCACCAACCGGCACGGCATCTTGGTCGAGATGCGGCTCGCCGACGGACTGTCTCTCGTTGCGGGGGATCGCGTTCAATTGCAACAAGTCTTGCTGAACCTGATCCTGAACGCGGTTGAAGCAATGGGGTCCGTCGAGGCGGGGGCACGAGAGCTGTTGATCAGCACGGAGCAAGACCGGACAGGTGTGCTCGTGGCCGTGCGAGATTCCGGGCCGGGCATCGATGCCACGCATCTCAAGCGCGTCTTCGAGGCGTTCTACACCACCAAGCCCGGTGGAACAGGCATGGGCCTATCGATATGCCGGTCCATCATCAAGGCCCATGGAGGGCGGTTATGGGCGACCGGGTGCGAGCCGCGGGGAGCTCTCTTTAAGTTCACGATCCCCGCTGACTGAGCCGCCATTCGTGATCGATGTCGATTTCCAGCTCTTCGCGTCGTTTCGCTGCGAAGCAGCACTGCGGAAAGGGTCGGCTTTCAGGGCGAGCGCCATAAACCTTCGTATCGTTCCGTAACCCCTGTAAATGCCGGACGATTACCTTCGTTCAATTGAGCCGCTGATCGCGATCGTCTTAGGGTGCATCCGTCGGAAAAGCGCACAGGCTTGCCAAGTGCGACAGGGGGAAAATGATCGACGAGTTACTACGATAAAACCAAGAGGAGACAACAATGCCCAACTTCTCCGAAAGTCTTAGACAAAGCAGAGCCACGCGATGCTCAGTTTGCGATGGCAAGTTTGGTCTCGTCCGGCACTATTCGTGGCAAACCCCGCTTTGTTCCAAGAAGTGCGTCGATCGCTTCAGGGCTCGCAGGGAAGGTGATCACAATTGGGTGGGTTGGCTCCAGATCGCCTTCAACCAGTTGCCATAGTTCGGCGCGAGGGCTTTATGACGGTCCAGATCTCACGACGAGGCAAGGCATTTTTAGAAACAGCACAGACTTTGCTCCGCGCTGCCCAAGCCATGACCGACCAAGCGATCGCGGGTCAGCTTAAGGCGCTTTCCGACGATTACCAGCGGCGAGCCGAGAAAGCTTCGCACGTTGATGCGGCCAAAGCGTTAGCTCGATCGGCTGCCAGCGCTGAAGGCGAGTGGCTTACATGACCTGATGGGCAACTTCACAGCCCACGCTGAATTCGGAGCATGTTTGCGGAATGAACGTCCAGTTTTGTCTCAGCTTCGTGCTCGGCTCCAGGATTGGCGAGATAGGCATATGCACGCTCAAAGGAACGATCAGCGCGGCAACTTGACACTTGCAATAGTGGCCGCATTTCTCGCGCTAGTGGGTCCGGCTATCATCCTCTTTGACGATTTCGGCGCCAGAAGTAATTCGCAGGGTAAAGGCAGCTCGAGGATGGTCCGGCCGCGGCGGTGTCCAAGGCTGGCGCAATTTGGCCAGAGCCGGCCCCAGGCAGGATCACACGATAGGACGAAGAAACTCATCAGTGCATTTCTTGTAAGCATCGGCGAGAAAATGGTCAAACGTCTCAATGCGGATGAGGTCGACGCGATCGAATGACGCTGCACTGCGTGAGTCCGGTACTGGCCCCCTTACCCGATCGGGTACTGAATCGTGTTGCCCGATGGAACGATCAACCGCCTCAAAAACCGCCACACGGGCCTCCACTCACCGTAAAACCTGCTATAGTCACTTGCCCAAGCCGCTCGTGGGCGTGCGGGGGAGTGCTTCCGGCCGATCACTCCGAAAGCATTTTTGAACCTTTCTTCACGACGAAAGCGCAAGGCACGGGCATGGGATTGTCCGTTAGTCGCCGCATTGTTGAGTCGCACGGCGGCCGCTTGTGGGCGAACGCAAGACCGGATCGGGGTTCGATTTTTCAGTTCACGTTACTGCAAGCCCGGGCAGTTGATTTTTCCTGACGCCATGATCGAGGAGCACCGCAAGAAACAGGAATCGGTGCGGAAAAGCGAAGAGCGCTTCCGTACGATGGCGAACACCGTGCCAGTGCTGATTTGGACTACGGACGCTGACAAGCTCTGCACCTATGTTAGTCAGACGTGGCTCGATTTGACGGGGAGAATCTTCGAAGAAGAGTTGGGTAACGGCTGGGTTGACGACATTCACCCTAGTGATCGCGGCACACGCCTTGACGCTTACGCGCATTGTTTCGACCAACGCAGCCCCTTTACGATGGAATATCGCGTGCGACGGCACGACGGTGAGTATCGCTGGCTGCTCGACAAGGGCACTCCCCGCTTCGCTTCCGACGGCACTTTCCTAGGGTACATCGGCTCGGCCACGGACATCACCGAGCGCAAGCGCGCAGAGGAACGCCTCCGCGTGCAGCACACGGTCGCGCAGATCCTGGCCGAAGCGGCCACGATCGAAGAGGTCACTCCGAGAATACTGCGGGCTATTGGCGAGTGTCTGGAATGGGACGCGGGCGCGCTCTGGCGCGTGGACCGGCAGGCCGAGGCACTGCGCTGTGTCGAGCTTTGGCATAAAGCGTCTATTGAGGTCCCTCAATTTGAAAAAGTCAGCCGGGAGTCCATTTTCGTTACAGGCTTGGGACTACCGGGCAGGGTGTGGTCCAGTCTTGAGGCCGAATACATTGCCGATGTCATTACTGATGAAAACTTTCCGCGCGGACCCACCGCCGAACGCGAAGGATTACACACGGCCTTCGGCTTTCCCATCCTGCTCGGGAGGGAAGCCTTGGGCGTGATCGAGTTTTTCAGCCGCGAGATCAGGCGACCCGATCAGGAGCTGCTCAACATGCTGGCTACCATCGGCAGTCAGATCGGTCAGTTCATCGAACGCAAGCGCGCCGAGGCGGAATTGCGCGATTCGGAACAGAATTACCGCACGTTGTTTGAATCGATTGACGAGGGATTTTGCACGATTGAAGTCTTATTTGACCGGAACGAAAAGCCGCTTGATTACCGTTTTTTGCAAATCAGCCCGTCGTTTGAGCGGCAGACGGGAATCAAGAATGCCGTTGGCAGACAGATGCGCGAAATTGCGCCACAGCACGAAGAACATTGGTTCGAGATCTACGGCAGAATCGCCCTGACGGGGGAGTCGATGCGCTTTGAAAATGAAGCCAAACAACTCGGACGCTGGTATGACGTTTACGCCTTCCGGGTAGAAGACCCCAAGCGCAGACGTGTCGGAATCCTTTTCAACGACATCACCGAGCGCAAGCGGGCGGAAGCCGAGGCACGAGACAGCGAGGCGCGCTATCGCGAAGTGCAGGCGGAGCTTGCGCACGCGAGCCGCGTCGCGTCGATGGGGCAACTAACCGCCTCGATTGCCCATGAAATCGCCCAGCCGATCGCCGCGGTTGTCAACAACGCACGCGCTGCGATGAACTGGCTGGGCACTCAACCGCCAGACCTGGAGGAGGTCCGGCAGACGCTCGGCGAGATCGTCAATGACGGCAAGCGAGCCGGCGATGTCATCAGCTGGATCCGGGCCCTTATCAAGAAGGAGCCTCCGCGGCGGGAGGCAGTGGAGATCAACGAAGCGGTCCTTGAGGTCATAGCTTTGACCCATGGCGAAGTGGCGAAGAACGGCGTGTCGGTGCGGACGCAACTCGCTGAAGGCTTGCCGCTCATTCAAGCAGATCGGGTCCAATTGCGACAAGTCGTGCTCAATTTGATCATCAACGCCGTCGAAGCGATGAGCGGCGACGGCGAGGGGTCGCGTGAGTTACTGATCAGCACCGGCAGAGATAGCTTGAACGGCGTGCTCGTCAGTCTACAGGATTCGGGTCCGGGACTGGATCCTGCAACTCTTGAACACCTTTTTCACTCATTCTACGCCACCAAGTCCGGCGGCATGGGCATGGGACTATCAATTTGCCGTTCGATCGTCGAAGCGCACGGAGGACGAATATGGGCGGGCGCGAATGAACCTCGGGGCGCGGTCTTTCAATTCAGCCTACCTCTAGAACGCAGCGAGACCGTTTCCGCTGAAGCGCGCTTCTGACACGCTCGAACTGTAATCGGAAAACCGATTGTATGAAACGCTTGGCAACTATCCGTCGACCGAGGGAGCGTTGGCGTGAGGAATATTTACCGCCCAGAACGTAAAATGCAGAGCGGCGATAAGGCAGACGACAGCTGCGAAAGTGCTGAGCGACATGGCCTGACGTTGACCCGTGTCGATTCTTTGGTACTGAACCTCATCCGGGTCTTCATTTGATTGTCCTCAAACGGCAACTAACTTCGATCGCCGCTAGGCACGCTCAACCTAATTGCCGGTTGCAGTGTCGCGGACAACGGCCAATGTGCGGTTATCGAGGATGAGCCACTGATGATCGACCTGGACTGCCACGACAGCACGATCTTCGTTTGGCAACCGTTCCTCAATACGACGATCTTCACTGCATCCTTTGGGAGTCCTGCTGCTAGCAGCGCCGCATATTAATCGCATCAACGACATCGCTGCCTTTCACAATACCTCCAAACCTGTTGCCCATGGACCTCTCAGCCTGAAACGACGACAATCGGGTCAGCCTTCATCGGTCCTTTGTCAGCTTTCTTCGACCAAGACCGGTAGTACGCCAGCGCGGTCATCATCAAGATACCCACAATGCTAACCACGATCTGCATCCAGATAGCGCCGGAAATATCGACCAACACGAAATGTGCAGCAAAGGATAAGAATATGCCGGAGCAAAAGACTTCGAGCGACTGCTGACCGCATTTGATTGCGGGCCGAAAGATCCGCCATTCCAGCCCCGGCCAATCACGTGGTAGCAGACGAACGACAAAAAAGGCGAACACAACAAAGTGTAATAAGCGATAAGGCGCGAGGTTGGTTTTGTCGTCCGGGTTGAAGGCGCCGTAGATTTCCGGTGAGATCAGTGACCGCAGTTCGTCAAACCTGGCCGCCATTGTCATCATCAGAGCGAACAGAAGATAGGCGGAGCCAAGCACCAACGCGGTACGCGATCGAATGAATGGCATCGCACGCGCCGATCCACCAAGCGCAAACCAAGCCCCAAACGTGAACAGAAATTGCCATGCGAATGGATTGAAATACCAGACGCCAGTCGGATAGGCCGGAACATTCCAGCTGAAGTGCCTGGCCATCAAATAGAGCAACGCCGAAGCGCCCAGGGTCATATTGGGTCTGCGCAGCATCAGCCATAGTATCGGCGGGAAAACACCCATCAGCACAATGTAAAGTGGTAGAACATCCATGTTCACCGGCTTAAAGCGAAGTATTAGCCCCTCGAACAAGAACTGCGCCGGATTTGCTAGGAAGCCACGTATGTTGAATTCATCGGTGAGAGTTATACCTCTGCGCAAGATATCCGATTTCGGCGAGGTAGATCACGAGGAGGAAGACGTGGGCGACATAGATCTGCCAGACACGCTTCAGGAGCCTCGACGCGCCGACGATAAACCCACGTTCGAGCATCATCCGCGCAAAGACAAAAGCGACAGTGTAGCCGGAAATGAAGATGAAGAGATCCGCTGCGTCGCTAAAGCCGTAGTTCCGCGTCGTCACCCAGTTCACGATGTTGTTGGGGATATGGTCCAGAAAGATTCCCCAATTTGCCACACCTCGGAATAGGTCGAGTCGGAGATCTCGGCCTTTCGCCGGGAGCGTAGCGAGAATTTTCATAGGTAATGCACCTAAGTCGTAGCATGCGGTATCTCTTCCGCCGACTGCTTGCCTGCGTCGAGCAGCCGCCGTTTACGGCATATAGAACCTGCCCCCAGCATTTCGACGTGGTCGCTCTGAGCATGGCCGCCCGATAACTGCTCGTATTGTACAATTGTGCGCATTCTGGCTTTCAGTCAGCCGGCAATATCTCAACCCTGAAAATGGAGAAACACTATGATGGTCTCGTAAGGTGACTTGGATCACCGGGCACATCCTCAAAAGAAGGCATAATCATTCCAGCTACGACACTTCCGTTCAATATCGTGGCAGGTAGTCGCGGCACAGTTGCGGTCAGGCGATAGATCGCAATACAGGTGCCACAGCCTCAGGAAGAGTAATCGAGACGCTGGCGCCAGCGCTCGGGCCATCGAATTTCGGAACAAACGCGGATGTTGCGGCTGACATCCACCAAGGCGGCGAGACGCAAGGCGGGTCGGCGGGAGCCGTTACAGGTGGAAAACGGAGGTAACTCGTGAACAAGATCGACAATACCGCTGAGACTGTCCCGCACTTCATTCCGCGTCGATCCCTCCATATCGTCTTTGCCTCGACTAGCGGCCACACGCAGTACGTGGTGGAAGCGTTGATCGACTCTTTGAAGAGCACTTCCCCAGACTGGGAGATCAAGGAAACGATGGCCGAGAAAGCGCGGCCACAGGATTTGTTAAACGGAGATGTTCTCCTGCTCGCCTCCGCGACCTGGAATACCGGGGGCATTGAAGGCCAATTGAATCCGCACATGTGGGCGCTGCTCCAGGACAAGGCGAAGGCTCTGGACCTGGTTGGCAAGCCGTGCGCGTGCATCGGGCTCGGGGACCATCGATACTTCTATACGGCGCGGGCAGCGGATCATTTGCAGCACTACGTTGAGGCTCATCATGGCTGGCTCATGCTTCCGACGCTCAAAATCATTGACGAGCCCTACGGCCAGGAGGAGGCAGTAAGAATTTGGGGCAAACAGCTGGTGGATGCTTCGAAGACGGTAGCTGGGCCTTAGGCGATGCCCCGCATATCCCTCAAAATGGTCGGCGCCTCCGGACAGGGCATAAATTCCATTGGCGCGATGATCGCCAAAGGCCTCAAGAGATCCGGATATTGCGTGTTCGGCTACCGGGAGTACCCCTCGCTCATCAAGGGCGGCCATGCGAGCTATCAGCTGGACATCTCGAATCAACGCTTCCGCAGCACGGAAACAAAGGTGAACGTGCTTGTCGCGCTCAACCATCATGGGCTCGAATTGAATATGGAGGAGCTGAAACAGGGAGGGATCGTGGTGCACGTGACGCCCGGGTGGCAGTTTCCGGAACATGATCGGAAACTGATCGCCGAGCGAAACCTTCGCATCATCTATTTTCCGGTTGATGACATTCTCAATCGCCTCGGCGCGAGGGCGATTCTGTCGAACGTACTGCTGACCGGCTTTGTCTGGTCCATGCTTGGCGAGGATATCGATGCCCTCAAATCCCTCGTCGGAGAGACGTTTGCGAAGAAGAAAGCTCTGCTCGAACTCAACATGCGATGCCTTGATGAGGGATATTGCTTCGTCGATCCGGAGCAAGGGAAGATCTCCGTCGCGTTGCCGCCACCGGACAAGGGTTTCGCCGCCGACCTCTTGATCACCGGCAGTCAGGCAATGGGACTCGGCGCGATTCATGCGGGGGTGCGGCTCTATGCCGGCTACCCGATGACGCCCTCCAGCCCGCTGCTTTCATTTATTGCCGGGCTCGAAAACAAGACTCATATGGTGGTCAAGCAGGCAGAAGACGAAATAACCGCCGCGCAGCTCGTGAGTGGGGCGATGTTCATGGGAACACGTGCGCTCACCGCCACTTCAGGTGTCGGTTTTGATCTTATGAGCGAGACATTGTCTCTGAATGCGATGATCGAAAACCCGACCGTCTTTGTGCTGGCGCAACGTCCAGGTCCGGCAACCGGCCTGCCGACCTGGACTGCTCAAGGCGGTCTCTTGCAGGCAGCGAACTGCTCCGCCGGTGAATTCACGCGCTGCGTCATTTCGGTCAGCAACAGCCAGGATGCCTTCGATTTGATGCCGGTCGCATTCAATCTGGCAGAGCGGTATCAAATCAGCGTCATCGTCCTCACCGACAAGCAGATCGCCGAGGCGCTCTACACGCAACAGCCTTACGACCTGGAAAAGGCCGAAATCGATCGCGGCAGGCTCGTCGCCGATCCCGAGAAGCTGAAAGCTCTCAAATCTTCCGATCGATTTAGCCCGCACGCCGAGGGCGGCGTTTCGTTGCGATGGCTTCCCGGCAGCGACGCGGCGACCTATTGCGCCCAGGCCGATGAACACAATTCCATGGGCGCCGTGGATGAGTCCGGCGTCAACACCAAGGTGCAAATGGAAAAGCGATTGCGCAAGTTCCACGGATTAAAAGCAGAGCTTCCCGCACCTCATTTGAGTATCGGCGGTCGCAGCGCGAAGACGGCCGATTGGATGGATTCAGGCGACGAAATCGAGTTGCTCGCGATCGGCTGGGGAAGCACCGGTGACGTATTTCAAGACATCATGTGCAGCGATGAACTGAGAGGGCGGAAGATCGCGTATTTGCACTACACGTATCTCTGGCCACTCCGCACCGAGGAGCTTCGCAGAGTGGCAATGCGATCGAAACGTATTGTCCTGGTGGAGCAGAACTATCAGGGGCAGTTGGGCATGCTGATCAGGATGGAGTGCGGCCTGGATATCTGGGATAAAATTCTTAAGTACGACGGCCGGCCGTTCTTCTACGATGAACTGCTCTCGTCGGTGCTGGAGAGATGCGCCGATACCGCGGAAAACCGGGAGAATCCTCGCGACGTTGAATTTGCGGATAGCTCATCATGAACATCGCCCTGCAGACCCACCCGCTTGCTCCTTCCGAGTACTACTCGGAAACCAAATGCACCTGGTGCGACGGTTGCGGCAACTACGGCATCTGGACGGCCGTGAAGTATGCGCTCGCGGAACTGAACTTGCATCCGTGGCAGGTATGCCTCTGCTACGATGTCGGCTGCAACGGCAACGGTTCGGACAAGATTGGGGGTTACCGTTTCCACGGGCTGCACGGTCGCGTCATCCCGTTCGCGGCGGGCGCGAAGCTTGCAAACATGAATATTCCGGTGATCGCCTTCGGCGGCGATGGCGGGACGTTCTCGGAGGGTGTCGGGCATTTGGTCCATGGCCTCAGGAGCAATTATCCGATCACGTTCGTTCTGCATAACAATGCGAACTACGGACTAACGACCGGCCAGGCGAGTTCGCTGACGTGGCAGGACCAGCCGATGAATACGAGTCCCAACGGCATCCCCGAGCAAACCTTGGCGAGCATGGACTTCATCTTCTCGCTGAAGCCCACCTTCGTTGCGCGTGGCTTCAGCGGCGACATCAAATTGATGACCCGCATTCTCAAAGCCGCCATCCAGCATCGCGGCTTTGCCTTTGTCGACATGCTGCAGGCGTGTCCGTCATACAATCACTTCGCAACGCACGAATATCTGCTGGACAGGTACTTTGATGCAAATGCCGGGGGTCACGACCCCAGTAATCTGGAGCAGGCGAAGGCGCTCGCCACCCAGGTTCAGGATCGCATCGCCTGCGGCATTCTCTATCAACGCGAAGACATTCCCGACTTCTATAACCGGCTACTTCCGCGGCAAGGCCTGCAGACGACCTGCGTGAAGGAGGTGCGGAGGTATGACGTGAGCGAGTACTGGAAGGACCTGGTGTAAGAAAATTTGACGGTTAGAGGGACATTCGACGAGGCATGGGGTCCGAAAAGCGACAAAGATCGATCACGGATGGCGGCTCAGTCAGCGGGGATCGTAAATTGAAAGAGAGCCCCCACGGCTCGCACCTGGTCGCCCACATCCGCCCACCATCGGCTTCGATAATCGAGCGGCAGATCGCGAGACCCATGCCCGTGCCACCGGGCTTTGTCGTGTAGAACGGTTCAAACAGACATGCTTGCCGAGCTGAAGGACGACAATCAGCGCCTGATATCCGGGATGCGGCAAGTCCACAATACCTGTGATGAATACCACGACGTCGCCACCGCAAGCCTGCTTGAGAACTGGATCGACCAGGCCGAGCGGCGGACCTGGTTCCTCTACGAGGCTTCGCATCGGCCGCCGGGATCGAACAGCTGAGCGATCAACGCGTCAGGCAATCGGTCCTGCGTCTGCCGGTCTGTAGGCTCTCATTCGTTCAAATTGTATGCCTCTTCGCTCTGGAGACGATTAGCCGAACCATGAGCGGCTTTTAGAAGGCCTCAAGGCTTCCGCAGTCGGACGTTTCCTGGCTGGCGCGCCGATTTTCGGCGCGGTGCGCAAGCGGTAACGGCCGCGTATCGAAACGCGCAGCCCAGTACAAGATCTAGCGAAGTCCGGCCTCACAATACTTCCCGCAGCTTCATCTAACTCAACCTGGTTCGATCACTGCCTTGGGCCATTTCCAGGGGTGCATTGGAGACGCGGCAGGATATCGCAGGTCGATTCCGGACGAAAACCATAAGTGTTTCAATAAGGAGGACGAAACGGCCGTACGACCGCGATGAAGCAGCACAACCATTCCAGCGATGATCGTCCCATTCAATATCGTGGCAGGCATTCGCGGCACAGTCTCGGTCAAGCACTGACCAATATCGCGTCAGATCGCA
>Ga0210393_10004738_pt1 | contig 10724 bp, 11 predicted proteins | sample IncBWC27OmetaG_FD_160068 | JGI IMG/M metagenome (GOLD analysis project Ga0210393, IMG submission 160068) | Forest soil microbial communities from Barre Woods Harvard Forest LTER site, Petersham, Massachusetts, United States - Inc-BW-C-27-O ...
CGCGTGCGTGGGGGCGAGCCCCGGGATATCGAACAAACGGGTCACGGAACCCGGGGTGAGCACCAGCCGATCCCAGGACATGCTGTGGCTGTGTTCTTCGGGATCGCAATAAGTCAGGGTCTGTTGGGTGAAGTCCACACGGTCCACTCGGCCACGAACCGCGTGGACCCCTTTGAGGGTATTGGCCAGCGGCACTGCGACAAAGCGAGCATCGACGACCCCGCCGGCGACGTCCGGCAGCAGGGGCGTGTAGAGCATGTAATCGACCGGAGAAATGATGGTGATGTCGACGGGCGCACGCCGTCGGCGCAGAATTCGGGCGATACGACGGGCGCAGGTGAATCCGGTGAAGCCGCTGCCGACGATCACGATTGAGGTCACCACGCCGAGTCTAGGGCGGGTGCTGGGATGTGTGTGCTCGTTCAGTGCACCGTCGCGAACATAGCTCAGGGCTTGGCGTGGTCGATGATGCGCCGGCAAGACCAATTTCGCAGCGCTTTGGCGTCGCGCGATATCATTGGTCAGGCCAACTCCCAAAGATGCTGTCCGACAGGGCATTTCGTGCGGTTGTTTGACCGGTCCTTAGCTCGGGTATCAAGTCCGCCATGACTACCGCAGGCCCCGCTCCCACGCCCACCGGTGAATTGTGGCCGGGCAAGGCCTATCCGCTGGGCTCGACCTACGACGGTGCGGGTACCAACTTTGCGCTGTTCAGCGAGGTGGGTGAGCGGGTCGAGTTGTGCCTGTTCGACGACGACGGCACCGAGACGCGGATCACCCTCCCCGAGGTTGACTCATTCATCTGGCACGGTTATCTGCCTGGGATCGAGCCCGGCCAGCGCTACGGCTACCGCGTGTACGGGCCGTATGAGCCCGAAGCCGGGCTGCGGTGCAATCCGAACAAGCTGCTGCTGGACCCGTATTCAAAGGCCATCGACGGCATCTTCGACTGGAACCAGTCGCTGTTCGGCTACACGTTCGGGGATCCGGACAGTCGTAACGACGACGACTCCGCGGCCAGCATGCCCAAGTCGGTGGTGATCAACCCATTCTTCGACTGGAGCTACGACCGCCCACCGAACCACGAATACGCCGACACGGTCATCTACGAGGCGCACGTCAAGGGTCTGACCGAGACGCATCCGGACATCCCCGAACAGATACGCGGGACCTACGCCGCGGTGGCACACCCGGTGATCATCGACCACCTGAAAAGCATCGGCGTCACCGCCATCGAGCTGATGCCGGTGCATCATTTCGCCAACGACTCAACGTTGCGAGAGAAGGGCCTGAGCAACTACTGGGGCTACAACACAATCGGGTTTTTCGCGCCCGACACTAAGTACTCCAGCGCCACGTCACCGGGCGGACAGGTGCAGGAGTTCAAGGCGATGGTGCGCGACCTGCACCAAGCGGGCATCGAGGTCATCCTCGATGTGGTCTACAACCACACCGCGGAGGGCAACCACATGGGACCCACCCTGTCCATGCGCGGGATCGACAACGCCGCGTACTACCGACTCGTCGACGACGACAAGAGCTATTACATGGACTACACCGGCACGGGCAACAGCCTCAACGCCGGGCATCCGCATGCGCTGCAGCTGATCATGGACTCGCTGCGATATTGGGTGACCGAGATGCACGTCGACGGCTTCCGGTTCGACCTGGCGTCCACGCTAGCCCGGGAGTTCTACGACGTGGACCGGCTGTCGACGTTTTTCGAACTCGTGCAACAGGATCCCACGGTCAGCCAGGTCAAGCTGATCGCCGAACCCTGGGACGTCGGGCCGGGCGGTTATCAGGTGGGCAATTTCCCGCCGCAGTGGACGGAGTGGAACGGCAAGTACCGCGACACGGTGCGGGACTTCTGGCGCGGTGAGCCCTCGACTCTCGATGAGTTCGCCTACCGGCTGTCCGGATCGGCCGACCTGTATGAACACACCGGGCGCAGGCCCGTTGCGTCGATCAACTTCGTCACCGCGCACGACGGATTCACGCTGCGCGACCTGGTGTCCTACAACGAGAAGCACAACGAGGCCAACGGCGAAGACAACAACGACGGCGAAAGCCACAACCGGTCGTGGAATTGCGGCGCGGAGGGGTCAACTGACGAAACGCAAGTCGACGAGCTGCGCGCTCGCCAGCAGCGCAACTTCATCACCACGTTGCTGTTGTCGCAGGGCGTGCCGATGCTCTGTCACGGCGACGAGCTGGGCCGCACGCAGAACGGCAACAACAACGGCTACTGCCAGGACAACGAACTGACCTGGATCGACTGGGCCACCGCCGACGCTGGTTTGCTGGAGTTCACCCGCCTGGTGTCAACGCTGCGCGCCGACCACCCGGTGTTCCGCCGGCGTCGCTTCTTCGACGGCAAGCCGGTGGGTCGCCGCGGCCAGGACGGCCTGCCCGACATTGCCTGGTTCACCCCTGAAGGAGCGGAGATGACCGACGAAGACTGGGGCGCAGGCTTCGCGAAATCCGTCGCGGTCTTCCTCAACGGCCACGGCATCCCCGATCGCGATCCACGGGGTCAGCGGGTGCTCGATGACTCGTTCGTGTTGTGTTTCAACGCCCACTACGAGACGATCGAATTCACTCTTCCGCCAAAGGAGTTCGGCCCCGCTTGGAACCTTGTGGTATACACCGGACCCGAGGAGACGACGCCCGCCGATGAAGTGCCGGGGGGAGGCAAGCTCACCGTGGAAGCACACACCGCCGTGGTGCTGCAAGCCGCAGAAGAAGCCACAGCGGGTTAACGCGAGACCGCCCGAGCCTTAAGCGCCCATTTCCGGCCGATACGCTGTGCCTGCAGCGGGCTTTACAGGAGAGGGCGAATATGTCACGGACAGTCGTGGTTGGCGCGTCGAGCGGGCTCGGGCGCTGCATTGGTGTGGGACTTGCGCAACGAGGCGATCGTGTCGCCTTACTCGCTCGCCGTCGTGAGCGTATCGATGCCGCGGCGAAGGAAGCGGGCTCAAACGCGATCGCCATCGAATGCGATGTCACCGACGAGGCATCGTGCCGATCGGCCGTCAACGAGGCCGCCGACGCACTGGGCGGCATCGACAATCTGGTCTACACGCCTGCGGTCGGGCCGCTCGTCCGCATGGTCGATACGGACGCCGAAACGTGGCGGCGCATCTTCGACACCAATGTCATCGGCGCGGCGCTCGCGACGGCGGCGGCGGTGCCGTACTTGACCGCTTCAGCGGGCAAGGCGGTCTACCTCTCGTCCGACGCGGGCACTTTCGGCCCTCCCTGGCCCGGCCTCGGCGCGTATGGCGTCAGCAAGGCAGCGCTCGAGAGGCTCGTTGAGGCGTGGCGAGCCGAACACGCGGATATCGGCTTCACCTGCCTCATCGTCGGCGAGTGCGCGGGCGGCGAGGGCGACGCGCAAACCGGAATGAACATCGGGTGGGATCTCGAACTCGCCATGAAGGCCGTCCCGCTTTGGTCGTCGCGCGGCTGCATGCCCGGCAAGTTGATGCCCGTTGAGGACCTCATCGAGGTGGTGTACACGATCCTGCGCACCGATGCGGCGACGTCGATGCCGGTTGTGGTGGCACGAGGTGCGCCCGCCAGCCCGCCAGCGTTTGCGGATTCCGCTCCGTCGTAACCGCCGCCTGCCAGATCAGCGACGGACGAGCCTCTCGCGGACCAGGTCGGTGAGAAACCGCCTGCTCGAAGTTGGCTGGAACGCGCGGGCCGCATCAGTAAGCGCGTCGCGGGAATCCGGGCGCAGTTCGATGTCGGCGGCCGCGACATTGAACTCGAGTTGCTCGACGCTGGACGCGCCGGGAATGGCGACCACGCCGGGCAGGCTGATCAGCCAGGCCAGTGCCACCTGGGCCGGCTTGGCGTCGACTTCCGTCGCGACGTCGCGCAACGTCTGCAACAGCGGCTCGATGCGGCGCAGGTTTTCGGTGCCGAACAGCGGGTTCACCGCGCGAACGCCCCCGGGACGATTGTCGAGGCCGTACTTGCCGCCCAGCAGCCCTTGTGCCAGCGGGCTGTAGGCGATCACGATCCGGTTCTCGCGTTCGGCGAAGGGGACCAAGTCCTCCAGCGCGTCGGCGTGGGCGAGCGAAAAATGTACCTGGTTGCTGATGACCGGCCGCCCGAGCGCAGCATCGGCTTTGCGCCATCGCGCGAGCGAGTAGTTCGAGACGCCGGCCGCACCGATCTTGCCGCTGTCGAGCAGGTCGCGCATTCCCGGCATGATGACCGAATCGGGGACCACCGGGTTGGGCTGATGGATCTGATAGAGCGGGATGCGATCCAGCTGTAGCCGGCGCGCGCTCGCGCGCTCGCGCTGCTTGACCACCGCGGGAAACGGCGCGATCGGCATGATCTTGCTGGCCACTGCCACCTCGGCGCGCTCGTCGCCGAGTGCCTCGCCGAGGATCCGCTCGCTCCTGCCCAGCCCGTACACCTCGGCGGTATCGAACAGCGTGACCTCCAAGGCGCGGGCGCGCCGCACGATGTCACGGGCGGCGCCGGAGGCGTAGCTGTCCCCATAGCCCCACTCGCGCGAGCCGAACTGCCAGGTACCAAGTCCAATCCGGCTGACCCGTCCCACTCCGTCGACGTCGAGGTACTTCATGTGCTCACCGTACTCAGGTAGCCGGTCCTGGGCCTTAGCCGGGGATCTTGTTGAGGATGTAATTGGCGATGCTCACGACCGTTTGCCGAGGGGCGTCAGCATCGGTCGTGCCGAGGTGGGTAACTTCGAGGTCGATGACGACGTTGGCTTTGGCCGCGAGCGCGCGGATAAAGTGCACCTTTAGTCCCTTGGGTGCCAGATCCATCGTGGTAATGCCGTTGCCGGCATCGGCGGGAGTGCTCAGCGAAAGTGGGTACGTTGGCCCGCCACGAGCTGCCACTGTCACGGTTAAGCCGCCGCATTGGCGCCATCCGTCCAGCAGTTTCGCCAGTTGTGATTGCGCGGTGGGCGGATCACCAAACGCGGTGACCGCTTGCATGACCTGGACCGACTTGAGGAAGCTACGCGTGTCGTCGAATTCGGCCGCGTGGTATCGCTGGATGGCGTTGATGGTGTAAGCCTCCGGAGCCCCGGGGGTGACGCTTTCCCAGCACTCCGGACGGTCGATGCTTGCGTCTTTGTCGGACTTGACGGGATGATCCCAGGTTTCGCCGGCCTCCAGATTCTCGTCGGCGGTGATCTTTTTTAGGGCATCGAGATCGGGCAGGAGCGTGATGATCGCGTCTGGCGCGACTGTGGGCGGTGGTGGCGGCTCGGTGGTGGTGCTGGTGGTGATGGCAGGTGCCGCGGTCTGGTTGGAAGGGAAGGCAGCCAGGGTGGCCCATCCGACCAGAGCGAGGACTGCAAGTGTGATGAACGAATACGACAGTGCCACTCCAGCCAGAGCACGGTCACGGCCGAGCTCACCGGTGCGCCGGATCTGCGCGAGACCCAGATGTCCCAAAATCGCGCCCGCGGGAGCGAACACGAACGCGAACACCAGAGACAGCGTCGCCAAGGTGTTGACAGGCGGGCGGTAGGGCGGCGGGGGCGGTGGTGTGAAGGCTGGCGGTTGCTCGGGCGGACCGCTGAACGGGACGCGGCCAAGCGGGTCATACGTAAAAGGGTCGTACCCGAACGGATCCTGAGGGTTGGTCACGTCAGTGGCCTCCTTAAGTAACCCGACTATCCGGTCAGCATGCGCCCTATGCTTTAAGCCCGCAGGCTATCAGGTCACGCGCTTTTGGCTAGGTTGGACAGGCCAGATACGTTGTCGCCCTTAGCTATTCGGCGGATCAGCATGCGGGTGGCCTTCTCCAGGATTTCCTGAGCGGCCTCGGGTCGACGGGTGCGCTCGGCGCGACGTGTCGCGGCTGCGGTGGTGTGCCCTTGTCTGTAGCCGGTGACGACGCGCGGATCCACATAGGAGCCGCGGGCGACCGCCGGGGTATTGCCCAGCTCCTCGGCGACCTCCCGCATGACCGCGGCCTCCACGCGTTTGGCCACCCGCTGCGAGACGGCAGGGTCCGCGTCGGCAAAAGCTGCGGCGGCCAGTACCGTCCCATGCCAGGTTCGTAAGTCCTTGACGCTGTAGTCGTCGCCGACGAGCTCCTTGAAGCGGGCATTGAGATCGTCAGCCCGGACATCTATCCACCCGGATGCGCTGCGGCACACCAGCAACCGCTCGGTGCGCTCGGTGCGGCGCATCAGTGCCCGCACCGCACGAACCACCGCGGGATCCTCGACTTCCAGGGTTCGCCGCACCCCGCTTTTGGCGGGGTAGTCGAATTCAACCGCCTCGCGATGTACCGTCACGTGCTCACACAACAGGGTGGCAATCCCGTAGGACTCGTGTTCCTCGGCATATTCCTCACCGCCGGCGCGAAAGTAGCCACGATCAAGCAGTCGCAGCGCCAGCGCCAGCACCCGCTCACGCGTCAGAGTTCGACCGGCGAGGTCCGCGGCGACGCGGTCGCGCCAGGCCGGCAACTGCGTAGAGAGTTCCAGGACGCGGTCGAACTTCTCCTCGGCGCGCTCTTGCTGCCAGGCCGTGTGGTACAGATATTGGCGGCGTCCGGCCGCGTCGGTGCCCACGGCCTGGATGTGGCCGTTGGGGTACGGCGAGATCCACACTTTCTTCCAGGCCGGCGGGATCACCAGCTCTTTGATCCGTTGCAGGGTGTCCTCGTCGACCAGCAGCTCGCCATCAGGCCCGTAGTAGGCGAAGCCCTTGCCGCGGCGTTTGCGCGCGATCCCTGGCTTGCTGAGCACACTGCGACGCAGCCGCATCTTGGCCTCCAGTCCCGTGGGCTGAGTGGAGAATTACCCGCCCGGCGAACCTTTCACACAGATGACGCCTTTTACCGCCAACGCAAAACGACCCGCCACGGCGGTGTGGCGGGTCGTTTCTGGCAGCATCAGCCGGCCATAAACTCCTGGTAGGCCGACTCCAGATTCGACGGCAGCGCCGTCACATTGCACTGACGCTCGGTGTCGCCGATCGGCGCCAGGATGCCGCGCAGGTCGTAATACTCCTGCGGATGCGCGGTGAAATAGTTGCGTAGGTTGGATGCGGCCTGCGCGCGCGGCTGCCCGTAGGCGGCCGCGACCACTTGGTTGGCATCCGGATGTCCGGCCAGGTATTGCCGGGCCCATCGCCCCGCGACCATCTTTGTGCCTGCCCGCGAAAATAATTCGTCACTAAAAGTGAGCCGGGGGTTTCAAACCGTTGCGCCAGGCTATTCAGCAAGGACCGCCGCTGCTGCTTAGTGTGCGGCGGGGCGAGTGAGGTGGAGCATGAGCCTGGGTGATCGGGCGTCGAGCATCGTTGCTTTTCTGCGCGCCGGTTATCCCGCCGGTATGCCAGCCCTGGGATACGTGCCGTTGTTGGCTCTGCTGCCGCGGCGAGTGTCCGACGACGAGATCCGCTTGATCATAAGCAAACTCATGCCTGGACGCAGGCCGGTCGACAACGTCGATGTCGGGGTTGAGATCACCAGGGTGACGCGCGAGATGCCTTCACCGGACGACATCGAGCGTGTGCAACGTCGACTTGCCGCGACCGGTTCGCCTGGCGCTCACCCGGACAAGCCGAACACTGTGTAGTTCGGATCCGAACCGCCAGATCTGAACCAGTGAAGCGCGTCAGACGCGTTCGAGGTCGACCACCAGCGGCCGGTGGTCGGAGATTGGCATCAGCTCAGCCTCGGTGGCACCGCTGCGTAAGCGATCGTCGTCGGTCAGGATGTGGTCGAGCTGGCGGTTGGGAGTGTCCGCGGGAAACGTCGCGGCCAAGGCCAGTGTCCTCATGCCCGACCAGCGACGCACCGTCGGGGGTTTCATGTTGAGGTCTCCCATCAGCAGCCGTGGACCCGGAAATCCCCGCAGGTCGTGGATCAGGCGGCGCAGCTGGCGCCGATTCCAGCCGGGTACGAAAGACAAGTGCGTGTTCGCCACTGTCAGCCGGCCCCGCGGGGTGTGCAGTTGTGCGATGACCGCCGCGCGTGGTTCTTCGTTGACGACCATCACCCGGTTAGGCCCCGGCAGGTACATGGGAAAGCGCATCGGAATCCGGGGTAAACGCACCACCTGCCAACTGGCCACCGGAAACCGAGACAGCAGCGCAATCCCGTATGCGGCGGTCCCGGGTTGTTCATGGCCGGTCGCGGCCATCCAGGTCGCCCCGGGGGTACCCGAGATCGCGGCCACAAACCGGTGTTCCACAGCTCCCATCGTTTCGGCCGCCGCCGCGGTGAGGTCGGCCCGATCCGACCGCGGCTGCTCAAAGTCGACCTCTTGCAAGGCCAGCACGTCGGCATCAAGGTGGCGCACGCAGTCCCGCAGCCGTTGCGGATCCACGCCGTCGCCGAGGGTGCGCCCATGCAGGATGTTGAAGGTCGCTACGCGCATAGGTTCTCGGTACCCATTTCCCGGGGCTAGCGGGCTCCGGGCACCTGCTCGCGAGCCGCCACCGATTGGCCATCACCGTTGTCGAACACCTCGATGACGACATCGGAGTCGCGATAGCAGGCCAGCGATGTCAGCCCCGGTGTGCGCGAGATCACGGCGTGGGCCGTGTCGCCACTGAGCGGGTAGTCGGCCACGGCGTGACGCCAGTGTGCGGCAACGACATTCGCGCCCGGCTGCAGCCGAGCGCACTCGCGGCGCAGCACCTCTGCCAGTGCGTCTTCCTCCAGGTAGTAGGCGACCTCGCTGAGCACCAGCAGATCGAAGGGTCCGGGCGGCCACGTCGCGTCCATGGACAAGCGAGCCAGCGTCACCCGGTCCCGGCAGCCGGCCTCTCGCAGCCGCGCATCCGCGCTCTGCAACGCGGCATCGGCCACATCCACCGCGGTTACGTGATCGCAGCGCAGTGCCAGCGGCGCGGTCAGTGTCCCGATGGAACAGCCGGGCTCGAAAGCGTGCCGGTACCGCTGGTTGGGCAGCAGAGCCAAAGTGATGGCGTACTTGCGCTGCTCGTACCACCGCGTCGATAGCTGCCAAGGATCGTCACCGCTGGCATACATCTGGTCGAAGTAGCCGTCGGGTAGCCGTGTGCTCAACGGAACACCAGCTCTCCCACCGCCAGCAGTCGCTGTAGAACGAATGCCGGCACCACCGGTGGCGAGTCGGCGGTTGCTGCCTCGAGCTGGCTGCGAAAGCAATGCGCCGCAAGGCGTTTACGACTAACGGCCCACCCAGGCAGTGGCGCCGAATATGCCCGGTCCCACGGCACCCCTGGATCGGCCGGGCTGGCCCAGTGCCACATCCAGACCGGATACTCCAGCAGCGTGGCGCCGGTGCGCGCGCACGCGTCGGCCGCCGCGCGACCGACGGCCTCGTGGTCGGGATGCCCATCGCCCCGCCAGGTGGCGGCACACCAAGTCCCAGGCGCAACGTCCTCGAGGATGTTTACCAGCGTATTGGTGAGCCCATCCTCGTGGTCGGCCAGACGGCCGTCTGGCAGACCCAGCGATATCGGCGGAGCAATCCCCAAAATACCTGTTGCTCTGCGTAGTTCGTGTCTTCGTGTGGCTTCCAGACGAAGCTGTTCGGACAGCGACGCGCCGGGCCGGGCCGCGCCGCCGTCACTGACCGACACCGCCTGGACGTCGACACCTGAGGCGACCAATTGCGCAATCGTCGCGCCCAAGCCGAGAGTCTCGTCGTCGGGATGGGGTGCGACGACGACCAGGCCTGGGCAAGCGGACAGATCCAGGGGCGGCAGGGCTCCCCGGTCGAGGGCGGCGAGCCAGACTGGCACCGGGGTGCCGCCGCGGGTCAGCGGCTTGGCCGCAAACCTGGTGCAATTGCTTATCGGGATGGTCCTCATGTCGTCCTCAGTGCCTGCTGCCCGCGAGCCGTCCGAGTTCGGCCAGATCCCGCTCGGCGTGGCTCTGTCGTATGTAGATGCTCAAATCCGCTACCCGCTGCGCGTGCCGGCCGTCCTGACAAAGCGGGCCCGGTCCCAGGGCGCGGCCGGTGCGGGTGATGGCTTCATCGGCCGCGTGTTCGACGATGCTGCGGACCCGACGGGCCAGCAGTTGAGCGGTGTTGGCCCGATCGAACGGATCGGCGTCGATCTGGAATGCCGCGTCGGCCAGCATCGCATCGCCGGCGGCCAGCGCGGCGTCCACGGCGCCCAGATGGGCCAAAGCGTACGCGTCTGCCGATTTGCGTCCGGCGCAACGGTATAGCGGCTCGGCAACGCGACGTGCTCCGCCGAGCCAGCACGCGGCCACACCGATTGCACCGTGCCAGAACCCGGGGCGGTTCAAGTAGTCACCAGGGTCGCCCACGGCGACCGCCTGGGCGTTGGTGAACTGCACCGGCCGGGTGTCGCTGCCGGCCATCCCGGCGTTCCACCACGTGGTCGGCAACGCTTTGACGGCAGGGTCGACAATCGCTACCGCGAACAGGCCCCGTCTTCCGTCGTCAAGCCGCGCGGTGACCAGCGCATTGGTGCAGAACCCGGCCCCCGAGCACCACACCTTGGTGCCACTCAGCGTGAATGCGCCGCCGCTGATATTGGTTGCCATCAGCACCGCGTCAGATGACTCGGCCGCCCAGACACCCCACAACTGGCCCGATTCCGGTGGCTTGCCGCCCAATTCGTGCAGTATCGCGACCGCATCAACGTGGGCCTCGGCGATCCGCGCCGCAGCGATGTCGTCCTCGGCAAGGTGCGCCAGGCCTTGCCAACGCTCGCCAGTACGGCCCGACGCGGGCAATGGCA
>Ga0210393_10004739_pt1 | contig 10723 bp, 9 predicted proteins | sample IncBWC27OmetaG_FD_160068 | JGI IMG/M metagenome (GOLD analysis project Ga0210393, IMG submission 160068) | Forest soil microbial communities from Barre Woods Harvard Forest LTER site, Petersham, Massachusetts, United States - Inc-BW-C-27-O ...
CGACCCTTTGAGTCCCATGCATGCCCTGGATTGGGTCAATGCCTATGCGCTCGCGGTGAATGAGGAAAATGCCGCCGGCGGCCAGGTCGTAACCGCACCGACCAACGGCGCGGCCGGCATCGTACCCGCGGTGCTGCACTACTACCGGCGCTTTGAGGCGGGAGCTGACGACAGCGGCGTCATCCGGTTTCTGTTGTCCGCTGCGGCGATCGGCATGTTGTACAAACAGAATGCCTCGATCTCGGGCGCGGAGATGGGCTGTCAAGGCGAGGTCGGGGTCGCATGCTCCATGGCCGCGGCGGGGTTGGTTTCGGCGCTTCACGGCAGCAACGAACAAATTGAAAATGCGGCGGAAATCGGCATGGAACACAATTTAGGTCTGACCTGCGATCCGGTCGCCGGCTTGGTACAGATCCCCTGTATCGAACGCAATGCCATGGGATCGGTCAAGGCCATCAATGCGGCCCGTCTGGCGCTGCGCGGTGATGGCTCGCACAAGGTGTCGCTCGACCAGGTGATCAATACCATGCGTCAGACCGGCCTCGATATGTCGACGATTTACAAGGAAACCTCGCAAGGTGGTCTCGCCGTCAACGTACCGGAATGCTAGAAACACCGCGGCGGTGATCCCGCCTGGCCCCCCTCCCTGTCGCCTCTACCCGGTCGCCTCGAGCCCTTGCGCAATGCCGCTGATCGTCGCGCGCAACGCCCCGAACAACCCCTGGTCTTGACGTTGCGTTGCGCGCCATCGCCGCAGCAAATCCACCTGCATGAGATGCATGGGATCGATGTAAGGATTGCGCAGCTTGATGGAACGCCGCAGCGTCGGATCGCTGTCGAGCAGTTGCGCTGAACCGCGCAGGCGCAGTACCAAATCCAAGGTCAGCGCATATTCCTTCGCAATGGATTGTGCGTGAATGCGCAGCCGATCCGGCGCCAGTGCGTCGTAGTGGCTCGCGATATCCAGGTCGGTTCGACCCAGCATGGCCTCGACATCATCCAATAAGTGGCCGAAGAACGGCCAATGCGCCGCCATGCGCGTCAAAACCTCTTCGCCGTGAAGCTGCAGCGCGGCTTGCACACCGCTGCCGAAGCCAAACCAGCCCGGCAGCATGTGCCGGCTCTGCGTCCACGCGAACACCCAGGGAATCGCGCGCAGCGACTGCACGCCGCCGGCGCCCGCGCGCGCCGCCGGCCGCGACGCAATGTGCATGCGTTCGATGACATCGAGCGGAGTTGCGGCGCGAAAATATTCGAAAAATTCCGCGCTGCCGAACACCAACTCTCGATAAGCCTTCAGGCTTTGCGCCGCGATGGTGCCCATGGCGGCAACGAGTTCGGGGGCGATCGGCGTTGTCTCCACGGACGCCGTTGCCAGCGCGACCGAGGCAAATGTGCGCTCCAGCGTGCGCATCGCGATGGGGCGCAGACTGTAGCTCTGATTGACCACCTCGCCCTGCTCGGTCAGGCGCAAAACGCCGCGCATTGCTCCATTGGGCAGCGACTCGACCAAGTGTTCGGTGCGTCCGCCGCCACGCGCCGGTGTGCCGCCGCGGCCGTGGAAAATCAATAAATTCGTTCCCGTCGCACGCGCCGTATCCAGCAATTGAACCTGCGCCACTTGCAGCGCCCAGCGCGATGCGGCGATTCCACCCTGCTTGTTCGAATCCGAATAGCCGATCACCACCATTTGACGATTGCCGCGCGATTCCAGATGCCGGCGATAGGCGGGCTCGGCATGCAGCGCCCGCAGCACCTCGCCCGCCGACTCCAGGGAATCGATCGACTCGAGCAACGGTGCGACGTCGAGTGGACATTCACCGGTGCGCTTGTCGGTGATATCCGCCCACCGCGCCAACAGCAATACCGCCAGGATGTCCTCCGGACCGCGTGCACCGCTCACGATGTATTCACCGATTGCACGGCCGCCGAATTTATGGCGCGCCTGCGCGATGGCCTGGAATACCCACAAGCTGCGGCGGCCCATCGCGTCGAAGGTTGCCGTCGGTCCGAGATCGCGCACCAGAAAATCGTGCAGCTGCCGCAGGCGCTCCTGCGGCGGCAGCGCCGGCCACGTCTTTTGGTCCAACCCCTGGGCGATGACCTCGTCGTGGACGCAGGCATGCTGAATGACATCCAGTGTGGCCAAATGAAATCCGAAAGTCCGCACGCGGCGCATGAGCCGGCGCACCAAAAAATATCCGGCGTGGCGTCCCTTGTTTTCGAGCAAGCTCATGGCCGCGAGCCCGATGTCCGACAACAACTCGTCGGGACTCTGATAGGCATTGGGCCGGCCTTCGTAAGATGACTGCAATCGTTCGCTGATCTGGCCGAAAAACACGCGGTACGGCATGCGGTCGTGCCGCGTGGGCACGAGCGCTTTCGCTCCCGGCAAAATCGCCGCGTAGGATTCGATGCGCTCGGCCAGCTTGGCGCTCACCTCGACGCGATTCGCGCTTTGGCTCAAGGATTCCGCCAACTGCCCGCACTCCGTGAAGTAAGTCGACACGATCAGCTGCTGATGCCGGTGCAAGGTTTCGCGAATCGTCTTGCCATGCACATCTGCGTTGCCGTCCATATCGCCGCCCACCCACGAGCCGAAACGCAGGATGTTGGGCACGTCCAGTGTTTCGACCGGGACCGAATAAGCGTGCGCCAGCGCCGCCTCGATCTCCTCGTAGAACAGCGGCACTACGCGGTACAGAATGTCGATGAGATAGAACAGCACGTGCTCGCGCTCATCCACCACCGTCAAGCCCTCGCGTGGGTGCTCCTCGGTTTGCCAGATGCTGGTGATCTCCAGGCGCACGCGCGCCCAGAGCATGTCGAGTTCCGCGCGCGTGGATCCGGGATCGGTTCGTTCCAGCAAGTCATGCGCAATGTGCTGCTGCTTGCGCAAAATCGTGCGGCGCGTGGATTCGGTGGGATGCGCCGTGAACACCGGCTCGATGCTCATTCTGCTGATTAGCAGCATTGCCTGATCCAGCGACACGCCGGAACGCTGCAACCTGCCGATGCAATCAGCGATACCACCGGGCTGAGAGGTGCTCGAATCGCTCAAGTATTCGCGGCGCCGGCGCACACGGTGGGCTTTTTCAGCCGTGTTCACCGCCATGAACCAGATGGAAAACGCGCGGGTGAGTTCGGTGGCGGCGCCGGGCGATCGACCCTCGGTGCGGCTCTTGAGATCGGCGGCGCCTTGCGAATCGCCTTCGCGGCGCAGAATTGCCGCGCGCCGATCGCCCTCGACCCGCTCGAAGAACTCCTCACCGCCCTGGTCGCGCAGCGTCTCGCCGATCAAGCCGCCGAGCGCGTGCACATCCTCTCGCAGCGCCGTGTCCTTGACCGGAAATTGAATGCTTTGACGATACATAATGCTAGGCTCTCGAGGAGATCACGGAGAAATAGTATGAGCTTGTTGGCGCAGATCGCTATATTTCTCGCGGCCGCGGTCATCGCGATACCGATTTTCCGCCGCTTCAAGCTCGGATCGGTACTGGGCTACCTCACCGCGGGCATCATAATCGGGCCGGCCAGCCTGGGACTGATCAATAGCGTCGAGGCCACCCAGAATATCGCGCAGTTCGGGATTGTGCTGCTGATGTTCGTCATTGGCCTGGAGCTGCAACCCTCGAGACTGTGGGTGCTGCGCAGGTCGATCTTCGTCTTGGGAACCGCCCAGGTCGTGGTGACCGCAATCGGCGTCGGCGCCGCCGCCTTTTTTCTTTTCGAGCAATCCTGGCAAGCGTCGCTCCTCATCGGCTTCGCCTTGTCGATGTCCTCGACGGCGCTGGCGCTGCAGCTGCTCGCCGAGCGCGGACAGCTCAATTCTCAATTTGGCCGCTCCGCATTCAGCATCCTGTTGTTTCAAGACGTCTCGGTGATGCCAGCGCTCGCCCTGCTGCCGCTGCTCGGACCCTCGGAAACGTCCGCGGCGCCGGGTGGTTGGCTGGTGATCAAGCTCATTGCCGTGCTCGGCGCGGTGATCATCGGCGGCCGCTTTGTTCTGCGTCCCATGCTGCGCATCATTGCGGCTTCGCGCGTCGCCGAGGCCTTCACCGCGGCCGGTCTCTTGATCGTCTTGGGGACTGCGCTGCTCGTGAGCCAGGTCGGTCTATCGCTGTCGCTCGGGTCTTTCCTGGCCGGTGTGCTGTTGGCCGACAGCGAATTTCGCCACGAGCTGGAGGCGGACATCGAACCGTTCAAGGGCCTGCTCCTAGGCTTATTTTTCATCAGTGTCGGCATGTCGGCCAATCTCGCCTTGGCGAGGGAAAAACCCTTTCTTATCATAGGCTTAACGGTCGGCTTGGTGGTGTTTAAAATCCTCGTGCTGTGGGCGATTGGCCGCGTCTCCGGGCTCCCGGAGAATGCCAGCCGCGGCTTGGGGATCAGCTTGCCGTCCGGCGGAGAATTCGCCTTTGTCTTGTTTGGCCTGGCGGCCGGCTTGCGGATCATTGACCCGCAGGTTGCTGACCTGCTGGTGCTGGTGGTGACGGCATCGATGGTCTTGAGCCCCGTCCTACTCGCTCTCTATGACGTGACATTCAAGGCCGGCGAAACCGACGGCCGGCCGTTCGATACGCCGGTCGATCTCAATCCAAAAGTGATCATTGCCGGCTTCGGACGCTTCGGTCAAATCGTCGGCCGCATTCTGGCCGCGAAGCAGATTGCCTTCACGGCGCTCGAAGCCAATCAAACCCAGGTCGACTTCTTGCGCCGTTTCGGCAATCAGGTTTTCTACGGAGACGCTTCGCGGCTGGAACTGCTGCGTGCCGCGCATGCCGAGAATGCGGAGGTATTCGTGCTCGCCATCGACGATGTCGATGCGTCGGTGAAAACGGCGGAATTGATCCGCCAGTACTTTCCGCATTTGAAGATCTTCGCGCGGGCGCGCAATCGCCAACACGCATTTCGGCTCATGGATCTGGGCGTCCGCTACATCATTCGCGAAACCCTGGTATCGAGCCTGGAAATGTCCGTGCAGGTGCTCGAGGCATTGGGTCAGTCGAAATCCAAAGCGATCGAGACGGTGCACCGATTTCGCGTGTACGACGAAGCGACCATGGCCAAACAGCAGGCCGTGAAGGATGACGAGAAGAAGTTCCTCGAAACCACGCGCGAGTCGGCCGAGCAGCTCATGCACCTATTCGAAGCCGACAGCGAGCAGCCTGACGCGGAACCCACGCCGCGCATTGCCGCAAACTCCTAGCGTCTCGACAGTGTGATACTGACCGGGTCGTGTAGCGTTCGTCAGGGACGGTGAGGAGATTCGAGGTCCGAAAGCAACAGGACCTCGAATCTCCTCACACTCCCTGGCGAGTGCTTAGGCCGGTCAATATCACTACGCCGGGAACACCGGTGAGTGTTGGGCGACATCTGTCCGCGCTGCGAGTGCACACGAGGCCAACCGACCGACGCTTGCCGCACGAATCTCGTCGCTCCAGCAGTGTGAGCTTGACCGTCGAGCCTGAAAGGCCTATGAGGATGGGAAGCTTCGGGGCCCTGCGTCTTCGGGGCCTCGAAGCTTCCCATCCTCGTTAGCCATCCGGGCCGGTCAAATTCAGAGTGCTAGAGGCCCTGCGTCTTCGGGGCCTCGAAGCTTCCCATCCCCGTAGTCCATCCGGGCAGGCCGGTCAATGCACAGTGCCGGGGCGGCTAGTGAGGATTCAGCAATACCGTCGTATCGAAACTCTCGAAACTGGTCAGCACGCGCCGATAGGCATTGTGCATGATGCGCTGCGCGTTCTTGTCGGCGCGCGCGCCAAGCAGCATGCGGATCACGACATCATCCTGCGGCCGGGCCACGTCTTCGCCCAGCAACTGGTAGGTAAAGCGCGCCAATCTTTGACTCATTTCATTTGCGAATTTGTAGCGTACCGCGTCGCTGCCGTCGCCGTTGCCGACCTTGGCTTCCTCAGCGATCTCGCAGATCAAGCGCGAAATGAACCGGGCCTTGTCGACCAGGCCAAGATCGCTGAAGAACTCGATTTCTGATTGAATGTTCATCCTGCGGGGAAGAAGTCTATGGGTTTGGTGGCCGTCAATGCCGCGACGTCCTTCGCATCAAACTTAAACAGCTTGATACGCTGGACGAGTTTCTCTTCGAATACCGGATCGTGCAGTTCCGAGGAAATAACACGCGCCGCGGTGATGTCGCCCGATGGTGCGATGGTCAGTTCGATCACGACCTTGCCCTGCAGCGCGGGGTTGTCGCGCAAAGCGCGCGCGTACATGGCGTCGATGGCGCCCTTGTTCTTGGTGAATACCAGCGCGATTTCATCGGCGCTGCGCGACGCCTTGCCGCTGCCGCCCGCGCGCGTGGCCGCTTGGCCCGAGGCGCCGAGGTTCGGATCCTTGACTTGCGTCGTATAAATTCCGCGCAATGAACCCGAACCGGACGCGAGACCGCTGCTGGTGGGCGAGTTGATGCCGCCGCTGGTGCCGCCGGCCTTGGAGCTGATGATGCTGCGAGTCACCTGGGTGACATCGCCCGGGTCGGTGGTTTTTTGCTGATTCTTCTGGAATTTGTCCAGATCGATCTGGTCGCGCAGCGCGGCGAGGTCGTCGAGATTTGCGAGCAGGCCGCTCTTGGAGGCCTTCACGCGCGGGTCGACCGGCTGAGGCGGCGTCGGCACCTTCTGCACTGGCACCTTCTCCACCGGCTTTTCCTTTGGCGGTGGCGGCGGCGGAGGTGGCGGGGGCGGCGGTTCCATGACCAGCTGCACGACGCGCTCCGGCAGGGAATCGGTGTTGTTGACCCGCTCGGTACGCGGTAGGAATGGCATGATCACCGCGACGATCACGAAAACGATCGCGAGATTGCGCAGGATGACGCGGAAGCGCCGCTCGGTCTCCTCGGACGGCGCCCACGGCAGATCGTAGCGCCGGTAGTAAGGCACCAGCCCGGACGGAACACGGTTTGCAGGATTTAGCGCCGCCATTTAGGTCGCCGCCCGTTCGCGTTCGACCACGGCGAAGGACACCTTGCCGTACTCGGCTTCGCTGCACGTCAACATGATTTTCTTCAACACGCTATACGGCGTGCTCTTGTCGCCCATGATGGTGACCTCGCGCTTGGCGATGTCGGTCTGCTGGGCGCTGTGGATGCTGCGGTCGTTTTGCGCCATCAGGGCCGCCTTCAGCGGCGCGAAGAAGGGCCCTTGGTTGGCGACCACTTGCTGCAGGGTTCCGACCAGAACACCGTCCACGTAGAGCGAATCCTTGGTGATCATGACAACCACGGCGGCGCTCGGCTTGCGCTCCGAGAGCGACTGCGGAATCGAAATGTTCTTGGTATTCGGCAGAATGTCCACCTCGGCCGTGTGCGCGAGCAGGAACACCACCAAGATGGTCATCATGTCGATGAAGGGAATCAACGCAAAGTGATTCGCGCCATGCCGGCGTTGCCGGTGTCGTTTGATGCGATAGGACGTCATGTCGGCGCATCTCCGATGGCGATGTCCGGAAACAATTCCGCCTTGCTGAAAGGCGGCGTCGGAATTTGATAGACGCGAACCGTGTCCATGACCTGCACCAGAACATCGTAGGGCACCGCGGGCCCGGGCAATATCGTCGCGTCGGTCATCTGGGGAAACTGCGACTTGACCTGACGCATGAACTCCGACAGATGATCCAAGTCGTAGCCGCTCGGCGTGTTCTCGATGACTTTCAGCGGACCGGAATTGCGGTCATTCACCACCAGATCGTTGGGACGAATGATCACTTCGAGCTTCAAACCTTTCGGCAATTCAACAGGAGCGGTGTTGCTCGCCGGAAGATTGAGCTGAAGGATATTCGTCTTGGAAAACACGGCGGTGAAAATCAGGAAGAACACCAAGATCACCATCATGTCGATCATCGGCACGATGTTCAGATCATCGCGCCCTTCGTGATAGCGGGCGTGATTGCGTCGCACGAGGCGCGCAGCTTTGGACTTCATGAGAGGCTACTCACGGATGCTGTCACTTTGTCTAGATGCTGCCGCGGGCGGCGGCCGGCGTTCTCACCGACGGCGCCGGTGCCGTCGGCTCATGCGTCTTGTCGGTCTGTCGCTCGGTAATCGAGTTCAGGAACTTCACCGACGCGATTTCCAAGCTGTCGATGAGCGAGGTGGTCTTCGACTCGAGGAACATGTGCGAGAGCAGGAGCGTGATGGCGACGAACAAGCCGGAGGCGGTGTTGTTCATGGCCACCGAGATCGCCGCGGCCAGCAAGCTCGCCTTCTCGGCAGGGTTCGCGGTTGCCACGGCACTGAATGCGCCGATGAGGCCGGTGATCGTACCGAGCAATCCGATCAACAGGCCGACGTTTGCCAGCGACGAAAGATAGTGCGTGCGCTTCTCGATTCTCGGGATGACCTCGAGCAGGCTCTCGTCCATGGCCTTTTCGATGTCATCGCGGCGACGCGCGCTGGCGACGCGCGCCACGCCATAATTCAGGATGGTGGCGATCGAGGCCTTGGAGTTGTGGCACAGACCCACCACTTGTTTGAAATTACCGGCGCTCAAGGCCGGCACAAGCGAGTCCCACAGGCTGCGATTGCGAATGGTTTCGCGCGTCAGGTACACGTATCGCTCGATGGCGATCGCGACGCCGACCACGAATATCAAAGCCAGCGGGTACAGGAATACCCCGCCGTCCTTGAAGAAGTTGACTGCCGAATTCATGAAATTCATCTGCGCGCTCCTAGATAAACTCTATCTTTCGAATATACGATTCAACCAGATTCCGTAAAATCGGCTATGACTTACTTCTCACCCTGGTCCGACGGGCGGCCCGGCGCACCATTTTGGGACGAATCGGCCTGCACGGCCTTGTAATAGACGACTTCGCGTTTGAATACGTCCCGGTCGACCGGGGCCAGGATCTCGTCGACCAGGCTGTTCAGCGGTTTACCCGCCAGATCCCCGATATCGGACTTCTTCCAGGGGACGATGTACATGACCTTCGGTTGCTCCCGATCGCCGGTAACGGTGGCGGTGCCCAATTCCAGCCGGTCCGAGGCGCCGGGCACCTTTTGGCCCGGGGCTGCCGTGGCGCGCGCGCCGGTTGCGGGCGCCGGTCGTGACGTATTGGCGCGCGGTTCGCCCGCCTCAGCCTGGGGAGAGGCGGCCTTTGAGGTATTGGCGCGCGGTTCGCCTGCCTCCGACTGCGGGGTGGCTTTGGGCTTCGCCGCTGCGCCCGGCGCGGGCGCGGGTGTATCCGCCGGCGCCGGTGCGGGCGGTGCGGGCTGCTGGGCTTCGGTCACATTCACAAGCCAGCAGAGCACGATCAAGCTGGAGATCTTCGGCAGCGCGTTCATGCGGGCTCCTTTTTGGCAGGCGCCGGCGCACCGACGCGTTTACGCAATTCAATCACCCAGCCGGAAACCTGTTTGTTCTCGCCGGCCAACTCGATGTAGCGTTCAAACTGCTCGAGCGCTTTCTGCGGCTCCGCCATGTATAAATCGTAGAGCACGCCCAAATTGAGATGCGCAGGTGCGTAGTTTGGTTCAGCGGCAATCGCATGCAAGTAGGCCGCCTCCGCTTCCGCGAACTTGCCTAGCTTACGCTCTACGATGCCCAATTCGTCGCCGGCAATGGGGTTTGTCGGGCTTGCCTGCAGAGCGGCCTTGAACGCGGCCTCCGCTTCCGGCAACCGAGAATCACGCAAATACAGCAGGCCCAGATTGAGTTGCGGTCCGGAGAATTGCGGATACGCGACGCTGAGCTGTTTGAACTCGAGTTCCGCGTCCGTAAGGCGGTTGGACTTCATCATTTGCAGCGCTTGGCTGTATTGCTGTGCCGCACGCGGCGGGATGGGAGTCGAATCAGGCGCGGCGACTGCGCCGGCGGTCGCGGCCGTGCCGGGGGCCGTCCCAGCAGTGCCGGGGGCAGCCGCGGCGCCGGCAGCACTGCCGGCCGAATTTGCGGCGGGGGCCGGGGCAGCACTCGGGCCGCCCGGCTTTGCTTGGGGTGTACTCGCCGGCACCGCAGGTGCAGGCGCGCGCGGCGGCTGGGTCGGCGTACTCTGACAGCCGGCCAGCAGCGCCATCACGCCGAGGCTAACGAATCGAGTCGACCTGCTGTTCACCGATCTCCACCTTGCCGTAGCGGCCTGGATTGAGCTGCGCAAGCGCCGCAAAGCTTTTCTGCACCCATTCATCATAGGTTCCGTCTTTGGTGCGCGCCGTATTGACCTCGTGCAGCTTGATGGCCTTTTCCTCGAACGGAAAAGCCTGTTCCTCGAGCAGCACGTCGTATTGCTCCAATTCATCCTTCTTGAGATTCTTCGGGCGTTCCGAACTCATCAAGTCCTTGCCCAGCTGGCGGTACAACTCCGCGCTTTCGTAGGTCGCCGCGGTTGTAACCTCGGCGACTTGATAGTCGGCGGCGGCCTCGTATGCCTTGAGCGCGGCTTCCATCGCCTTGCGCTTCTCGGCGAGCGATTTCTTGAGAGGCACCACCAATTTGATGTTCTTGAACTCCTCACGCGCCGGGCTCGCCAGCGTCAAGGTGGCTTTCGCCGCCAGCGCGCGGCTGCGATCCGTGCGGGCGGCACCCGCGGAATGATCCGCGGCGATGATGTCCCGCAGCCAGAAGTCGCGCCCGCTGTAATCGCCGGCCTTGACCGCAATCAAGCTCAATTTATTGCGCGCCTCCATGGCGGGATTCAGAGGCTGTGGGAAATGCTTCACGAATGCCTCGAGCATCGCACGCGATTTGCCCGGGTTGCCCGCCTTTTC
>Ga0210393_10004740_pt1 | contig 10721 bp, 9 predicted proteins | sample IncBWC27OmetaG_FD_160068 | JGI IMG/M metagenome (GOLD analysis project Ga0210393, IMG submission 160068) | Forest soil microbial communities from Barre Woods Harvard Forest LTER site, Petersham, Massachusetts, United States - Inc-BW-C-27-O ...
AAGCTGAAGCTCGAGGGTGATGAGCAGATCGGTGTCAACATCGTGAAGCGCGCCATCCAGGAGCCTCTGCGCCAGATCGCCGAGAATGCCGGCGAAGAAGGTGCCGTGGTTCTGGGTAAGATCAGCGAGTCGAAGGACATCAACTTCGGCTACAACGCTCTGACCAACGACTATGAAGATCTGGTCAAGGCGGGCGTGCTGGATCCGACGAAGGTGGTGCGCACGGCACTGACCAATGCGGGTTCGATTGCAGCGCTGATGCTGACCACGGAAGCACTCGTCGCGGAGATTCCGGAAAAGAAGGAAGCTCCGATGGGCGGTGGCGGACATGGCGGCGGCGGCATGGAAGGCATGTACTAAGAACCGCCGTTAGCTACTAGCTTGAATCTGAAAGCCTCGCTCGCATGAGCGGGGCTTTTTGTTGCTCCCTCCCCCGGCAGCCTGAACCGAGCAGACTCCGCGTATACTGGCAAACTTTCGCCTCCTTGCGGCAACCTCTTCTTCCCATCCAACGACAAATTAGTCAGCACAGCCGGAAGGCTCTCAATCCATTTGAGGCTTTAGGAACGTTAGATAAGAGCAGTACGACTCTGGCCAAAGTTTTCCACTAAAAATGAGGAGACATTTAATGAAGAAGTTGATGGTTTGTCTGCTGGCAGTTACTTTTGCGATGAGCTTGACGGCCTTCGCGCAACAAGACAATAGCATGGCCCAGGCGCAATCGGATGCTGCCGCCAAGGCTCCGCTGATGACCCTTAAGGGCACGGTCAAGGCAGAGGGCGACAAGGTGATGTTCGTCAACGATAAGGATGGCAAGAGCTGGGACGTGATGAACCCCGAGGAACTCAAGGAGCACGAAGGACATCACGTGCAGCTCAGCGCGCACGTGTATTCCGACAAGAATTCGATCCATGTCATGAGCGTGAAAATGCTCAAGGGTGGAGCGATGAACAACGATTCCATGAGTAAGTAGCCGGCGAAATCATACAGGAGACGGGCGAACAGAATCCCGTTGCTTGTCAGCCAGCCGGGGTTTTTGCAACCTCGGCTGGCTTTTTTGACTTCGGGCATTTTTCTCCAATTACGCGCCCGCTGTCCGGCGGTCGCTGCTCCGCCTACCGCTCGCCGTAATTGATCGATAGGACACCTGTTGCAGCTTTGGTTATACTGAACCCTTTCCTGATTCTTCTGATCAAACCTTATCTATGGATTTGTTTTTGCTGATGGCGCGTCACGGATATGCTTTGATCTTTTGCCTATTGCTGGCGGAGGCGATCGGCCTTCCCTTCCCGGCTGCAATAGCACTGGTGGCTGCAGGAGCGTCCGTGGCGGCGCATGCCCTGTGGGGCCCCTACGTTGTGGCCGCGGCCATCACGGCATTGCTGATTGGAGATATTGCCCAGTTCTGGCTGGGCCGATACATGGGGTGGGCGCTGCTGGGATTTCTATGCCGAGTCTCGATCAATCCGGAGACCTGCATTCTGCGATCCGCTGAATCATTTTACAAACGCGGCAAAGGTACGCTGTTGGTCGCGAAGTTTATTCCCGGCGTCAACACTATGGCAGCGCCGCTGGCCGGCAGCATGAAGATGCGCTTTTGGCAATTCTTAAGGCTGGACTTCGCTGGAGCTGTACTTTACTCGCTGACCTACCTGCTGGTCGGTTATCTCTCCCGCGATTTTCTCGCCGCCATCTTGCGCGGATTTCATGCCGCCGGCCGGGCAATGGAAGGTGTAATTATCGCCGCCCTGGCCGTGTACGCAATCTACCGCTTCATGCAATACCGCAAGAACAAACCCTACAGCGTCGTACCGCGAGTCCAGGTAGAAGAACTGGCCCGGCGTTTGGCTTCGGAAGACGCAGGCAAGGTGCAGATAGTCGATGTTCGCAGCCATGGCTATTACGACCCCGGGGCGGCCCGGATCAAGAACTCCATCCGCATCGAGCCCAACAATCTCGAAGAAGAGCTCAAGAACCTTCCCAAAGAGAAGGATATCTATCTTTACTGCACTTGAGCGCGCGAAGCGACCAGCGCCCGGGTGGCGCACCTGCTGCGGGAAAAAGGGTTCAACACGTTCGTGATCGTCGGCGGATTAGCCGCCTGGCGCAAGGCCGGCGAACCAACCGAGTCGGTTCCGGAAAACGATCTGGTGAAACTGCCTACGTTTAGTTAGCGGTTATTTTTTAGCTCGTTTCACGTTCGATTCGTTTCGCGTTCCACCCAAGTTTTCCGGAAAAACAGCCTCCATACGCCCCTCCAGAGTTCCATCTTCTGTCTTTTATTGACGATTTCCACACGATCCACACCCTGCGGACGCACTTTCGACGGGAATCTGGCCCACTCTGGCATAGAATAAGCGATTGGTAAGTCGGGTCCTATGAGCGGTTTAACTGACGTCTGGAAACAATTTGAAGGCCGGGTCGTTGATGGAATGTTCCCGCTGCAACAATTGCTTGGAGGTTCCGAGCACAGCGCGGTATTTCTCACCAAACGAAGCACGAACCCGTTTCAGAAGGCAGCCATCAAGCTGATTTCTGCGCAAGTTTTTTCCACCGGCAATATCGATGAAGGCGCTCAACTCGCTCGATGGGCGAACAGCGCGAAGCTGTCTCATGCTCATCTGATGCACCTGTTTGAAAGTGGCCGCGGCCAGATTGATGACGCCAAGTTCCTCTATGTGGTGATGGAATACGCCGAAGAAAATCTGGCGCAGATTCTTCCGCTGCGTCCGCTCTCACCCGCAGAAGTCAAGGAGATGCTTCCTCCCACGACAGAAGCTTTGGCATACCTGCATCAGGCCGGATTCTCGCACGGCCACATCAAACCATCGAACATTCTGGCGGTCGACAACCAACTAAAGATCTCCGCCGACAGCCTTCGCAAAACTGGCGAGCGCGACAGTCACACGCCAACACCCTATGACGCACCAGAGGTAGCCACTACGGGGCCGTCGCCTGCTGCGGACGTTTGGTCTTTAGGCTTGGTACTGGTTGCGATCATGACCCAGCAGGGGTCGCAGACAATAAACGCCAGCGAAGGCTGGGCTAAGATACCGCACAAGGTCCCACAGCCTTTTTACGGAATCGCGCAGCGATGCTTACGCGTGGATCCGCGAGAGCGCTGCACCGTGAACGAAATCTTAGGCAAACCCAAAATTCAAACGCCCCTACCCGCAAAAGCCATTCCGAAGCCGCCGGCGAAGCGCAGCAACATTTGGCGCCTGCTTCCGGTCGTCGTCGCGGTGATTCTATTGGCAGTCTTGCTAGGCCGCAGATCTCACCAGCCGACGGTCCCGCCCGCTCAAACAACCGAATCCCCAACAGCTTCCGCAAACGCCCACGCACCTCAATCGCCTGCGCCGTTTGATGACAAAGCGACACCCACGCAAACCGGCGTTGCCCGGGGTAAGGTGCTGCAGGAAGTCTCTCCGGAAGTTTCACCGGGCTCGCGCAGGACTATCACGGGCCACGTGAAAGTCAGCGTTCAGGTTTCGGTGGATACTTCCGGCAACGTCTCTCAGGCAAGCCTGGTCTCTTCCGGCCCGAGCAAATACTTTGCGAATCAGGCTCTGACTGCCGCACGGCGGTGGAAATTCACTCCCGCTCGGGTGAACGGACAAGCTATACCAAGCGAGTGGATTCTACGCTTTCAATTTGGCAGAACCTCGACCCAGGTTTTGCCCGCTGAAACAAAACCATGAACCGGCTCCTCAACTTTACGCGCTCTCGTTTTTCTTGATCTTCCAAATCATCTGTCGCAACATGCCGAGCAAGAATTCGGCATCACCCTGTTGCAGACGCAGTCGCCGGATCACGCGCCGGACTGCGGCATGAAAAGACTTAGAAGTATTCAACTTCGGATACTCGCTGGCTTGAAGCGCCATCAGCAAGGTATCGGTAATCCTCTCCACCTCAGCGGACAAAGCCGGGGTTCCCTTGGCGGGTTCCGCCGTCGCGGTAGGATCCCGCACCAGTTCGTACAAACAGACGGCAACCGCCTGCCCCAGATTCATCGAAGTGTGTTCATCGCGAGTAGGGATGTGCATCAACCAATGACAATGGCTCATGTCCTCATTCGACAGCCCGAACTTCTCTGATCCGAACAGAAGAGCACACGGGCCGGTTGCCAGGTGGGTTCGAATGTCTCGAGCACCCTTCTCCAACACAACTAAAGAGTGTTGCAGATCCCGATGTCCAATGGCGGTGGTTCCCACAACCAGGGAGCAGTCGGCGACCGCTTCGGTGACGGTCTTGTAAACTTCAGCGGTCGCCAGCGTAGCTGCGGCGCCCACAGCAGAACGAGCGTCCCGAAAGGCCACGTCGTACGGATTCACTACCCGTAGACTAGGGAATCCAAAGTTGCTCATGGCCCGTGCCGCCGCGCCAATGTTGAGCGGATTGCGCACGTCCACGAGGACAACGCGCATACGAACGAATTCGGCGGGAACCGGCAAGCTGTCGCTATTCTACGGCAGAAGTCCGAAAACCCTTTGCAAGCCTTCTGCCGTGGAGCCTCTTTACCCGGACCTGCAATTGTAAAAAATTTGTCAAACTACTCCTGCTGCAACCACAATTGGGCATAAACCGTTGTAAGCTTCAGTTGTTGCTGGCGTCGTACATCTATGGCTATGGCAACTCGAGTGCACGCTTCAGTGAGGAATGCTTCCTATGGGTCAAATCGCAGCGCCGCTAAGCACAGCCAGGTCGGCTGATCCAATGAGTTCTACACCGCCCTTGGCAAGAATTCTCGTTGTAGAGGACGATCCTTCGGTCCAGAAGGCCTTGAAGCGGCTGTTCGAAACCGAGGGATACACGGTCGAAGTTCAGGCCAATGGTCAGTCGGCCCTCGAGAGCTTTCAGGCCGCCCCGCCCGCCGTTATCATTCTCGACCTCCGCCTGCCTAAGCTTTCCGGCAGCGAACTATGCAAAGAAGTCAAGGCTCAGGCGCCGGCTTTGCCGATCGTTGTGTTAAGTGCAACCAGCGATGTTTCGGATAAAGTTCTGCTGCTGGAGTTGGGCGCCGACGACTATGTAACCAAGCCCTTCAGCCCCCGCGAACTTCTGGCCCGCGTGCGCGCCGCTCTTCGGCACACTTCGAGAACGGCCAGCGTCAGTGTTGTCAGTTTCGATGGAATTTCCGTAGACGTTAAGAAAATGGAAGTCCAACGCGACGGTAAGGTTGTAGTTTTAACCGCGCAAGAATTCAAGACCTTGCAGTTTCTGGTGCAGAACGCCGACCGGGTAATCAGCCGCGACGAGTTGCTCAACGAGGTCTGGGGATACCAGAATTATCCTTCTACCCGCACGGTGGACAATCACATACTAAAACTTCGTCAGAAATTAGAGCGTGACCCGGCCAGTCCCGTCCACTTCCGCACCGTACATGGAATGGGATACAAGTTCGTGCGCTGAAACCCCTTGGACTCCACATCAGAATCCGCGTCGCAGACCTTGGCAGGACAGTCTGGAACCACCCTCATGCACCGGACCCGGCTGCGTACCCGCTTTCTCCTCTCCATGCTGTTGATTACCACAGGCCTCACGGCCATGAGTCTCCTCGTTGTACGGCACAGCGTGCAGCGCCATGTGCGCGAAGGAATTGTTCACGATCTGCGAAACTCCGTCACCACATTTCAGAATTTTCAGCATGATCGCGAAATCATGTTGACCCATTCCGCAGAATTAGTGGCGGATCTTCCAATCATCCGAGCCATTATGACCGCTCCCGATCCCGCCACCATCCAGGACGCTTCTAGAGGCGTGTGGCAGTTGACCGGGAGCGACCTCCTCGTCCTCGCCAATCGCAATGGCTCCGTGGTCGCTCTTCACACAAAATCCGCGGGATTCACTCGCGAAGCCGCCCAGCACTACTTCCAGCGATCCTTGAATGAAGAGGATTTCAGCCACTGGTGGTTCAGCGCTCACCATCTCTACCAGACTTTCGTGCAGCCAGTTTATTTTGGGTCCAAGACCGAAGGCCAGCTGCTGGGCTTTCTGATTATTGGCTATGAAATCAATGACCGTTTGGCCCGCGAAGTTAGCAAGGTCTCATCCAGCCAGGTGACTTTCTCTTACGGAGATGAAATCGTAGCCACCACGCTCAGTCCGATTCAATCCCGAAGCTCTGCTTTAGACGCGTTATCGGGGTCGTCGCAGAATGGGTCATCGCAGAGCGGCCCCCAGGATGTGGAAGTCGGCCATGAACTTTTTCTTGCTACCTCTCTCGACCTCTCCAATCAGCAGGAAATCCCGGTGCGCTTGACGGTGCTCGGATCCTACGACCAAGCCGCGAAGTTCCTCGGCAACCTCAACCGCCTGCTTCTGCTGCTCGGTCTCACTGCGGTGCTGGTAGGAAGCGGATTGGTCTTTCTGATCTCGCATACTTTCACCCGTCCGCTGGCGAGTCTTGTGGAGGGCGTCCGCGCACTAGAGCATGGAGATTTCCATCATCCTCTTGATCCTCGGGGGAGCGACGAAGTCGCGGAGCTGACTTCTGCCTTCGACCGCATGCGTTCCAGTCTGCTCAAAACTCAACAAGCTCTCCTCGAATCTGAGCAGCTCGCGACCATTGGACGCATGGCCAGTTCAATCTCTCACGACCTGCGCCATTCCCTGGCGGCGATTGTTGCCAATTCGGAGTTCCTCTGCGATGGCCGCCTGACGAGCGCTCAACGCGAAGAGTTGTATCAGGAGGTTCGCATCGGCGTAAATCAAATGACGGACCTCATCGATTCCCTGCTCGAATTTGCCCGGACCAGGGAATCTCTCAATCCCACTTACGCCAGCGTTACGGATACGGTACAGCGAGCTATGCAGGCAGTACGCCTGCACCCGCGCCATCAGGGAACGCTTATCGAGGTTGAAAGCAGCGGCCAAGGGTCGGCATGGTTCGATCCGCGCAAACTCGAACGGGCCTTATACAATCTCTTGTTGAACGCTTGCGAGGCGGCCCCTACCACTGAGGGCCGAGTTCAGGTCACGGTCGGGCGCAGCGAAGGATCGGTTACCATTGCGGTTGCCGACAACGGTCCTGGCATCGCCGAACCGATCCGGGACAAGCTGTTTTCCCCGTTTGTGAGTTACGGTAAGGAGAACGGCACCGGGCTTGGTCTGACGGTGGTGCAGAAAATTGTGCAGGATCACGGGGGAAAAGTCTTGATGGAACGTACCGAGGACGCTCGAACCATTTTCCGAATCACCATCCCCGGGCGCTCTCCGCGAGGCTCGGCGCAAGATAAGGACGAGGACAGCGACGACAAGCTGACGGCTCGCCCTCTTGCATCATTGAACAACGATCGGGCGAACAGATCGAGCGACTGAAAAATCAATTCGACATTCGGATACTTAGTTTCCATTTCCATTTCTCCGACTCATCCAGATCCGTATGTCGCCCTGGAGGATGTGTGAACAGCCCATGGATTTTTGCGCTTCGTTCAACTGCGATTGCGACAGCCGCCTTAGTCCTGTTGACCATCGGCAGCCAAGGACAGGAGACCGGGCCTGCCCAGACACCTCCCGCCCCTGACACATCGGTACGTGAACTCGATACGCAAGTGCGAGAACTCCGCGCCGTGATTGAACAAATGCGAGCCGAGAATGCCCAGTCTCGCGTCGAGATGCAGGAAATGCGCCAGGAATTACAAGACACGCGCAAACTTCTGACGCCGCTCGCGGCTGCAATCAACAATTCCGTGCCCAGCGCCGAAGCCGCGACCTCCACCCCAACTTCCGCAACGTCCCCATCAGTCTCTCAAGCTGTCTCCGCAACCCCACCTTCGGCGGACTTGGGAAGCCGGATTCAGAAACTTGAAGAATCCACTCAGTTGCTAGGCTCGAAAATTGACGAGCAATACCAGACCAAAGTGGAGGCCGCCGGAAAGTATCGCGCCCGGTTGTCTGGAATCGTTCTAATGAACGCTTTTCGCAATGTCGGTACTTCCGATAACCTCGACTTCCCCAACTACGCTCAACCCCCGGCGCCGGGCAGCACGTCTGAGACCAGCCTTGGTGCCACATTGCGTCAGACTGAGATCGGGCTGGAGATCTTCGGTCCAACCCTCGTCGGTGCGAAAACTTCAGCCGACGTGCAGTTCGATTTCGCGGGAGGATTCCCCGCGACTCCAAACGGAGTCAACTTCGGTATTGTGCGGATGCAGACGGCCAGTTTGCGGCTCGACTGGAAAAATACTTCTGTGATTGCCGGCCAGGATGCCCTCTTTATCTCGCCGCTTTCTCCCACTTCGTTTGCATCCCTTGCGACGCCAGCCCTTGCCTACGCCGGCAATCTGTGGGGCTGGACGCCGCAACTCCGTGTCGAGCATCGCTTCAACCTTCCCAATGACCAGACGCTCACGCTACAGGGCGGTTTTCTCGACAACCTCGATTGGGAGCAACCCAGCGGCGGTCGGTACTTGCGCTCTGCAACGGCTGGGGAACAGTCGGGTCAGCCAGCGTATGCCTTTCGCAGTGCGTGGTCCCGGCAAGCATTTGGCCATACCTTGAGCATTGGCGCAGCGGGCTACTATGGACGTCAAGATTGGTTGTGGGGTCGCTACGTCGATGCCTGGTCCGGCATGACGGACTGGCAGATCCCGATCGCTCACCGCCTCGTCCTATCCGGAGAATTCTATCGAGGCCGCGCGGTGGGAGGCCTGGGGGCTGCCATCGGTCAAACCATTCTCTACGGCGGTAATCCATTCTCCGGCTCGACCAGCATTCACGGTCTGGATTCCGCCGGAGGATGGAGCCAACTTAAATTTCAACTCACGCCCAAGCTTGAACTGAACGGCGTCTTCGCCGAAGATAATGCGTTTGCCAGTGACGTTCGGGGCTTCGCTACTGATGCCAACAATTTCGGCGCGATTCTCGGCCGCAATCGTGGCGGCCTCGGCAATCTGGTCTACCGCCCGCGTTCCGACTTGCTGCTCTCTGCCGAATTCAGACGGCTGCACACTTTCCCCGTCTACGACAGCAGTAGTGTCACAAACCAAATTAATCTCGCGATGGGGATCTTGTTCTGATGAGCCGCTTCACTCAACACCTCGCCGTTTTGTGTTTTCTGTTGTTGCCATATTTTCCCGCCTCGGCGCAAGACGTCGAACTCAAAGGCAAGGTGCAACTCATGACCAGCGGACGCCAGGTAAAGGACGCCTCCAAACTAGTGGTTTGGCTTACTCCAGTCGGAAATACACCTCCAGTCGCAGCCCCGCTTCAGAAAAATTCGAAAATCCCCCAGCTCATCCAGAGAGATAAAAGTTTTCATCCTTCGCTGCTGGTCATACCGGCCGGTGGAAAAGTTGAGTTTCCCAACCAGGACCCTTTTTTCCACAATGTTTTTTCATTGTTCGACGGAAAGCGCTTCGATCTTGGGCTATACGAGAGTGGCACCACTCGTTTTGTACAATTCGACAAGCCAGGTATTTCTTTTATCTTTTGCAACATTCACCCTCAGATGAGCGCCGTTGTGATTTCCTTGGATACTCCCTACTACGCGATATCGAACGGAAATGGAGACATCAACATCAAAAACGTCGCCCCCGGACGTTATCAGATGCACGTCTTTCATCCGTCCGTTTCTCCGGATGTACTGCAGGCTGAGGAGCGCGAGATCACGGTCAGTTCCGCCAATACGTTCCTCGGAACCTTCAGGCTGGCCGAGTCCAACCTGGAACTCGCCCATAAGAACAAATACGGCCGCGACTATGACCCTCCCGACCCCGATAGCCCGGCATACGCGAGACCCTAGGATTTGAACGACTCTGTCCCGAGTCAAGGGCGTTCTTCCACTTTAAGGGCAGCGGCTCTGTTTGGGTGACGCAGCGCTCATCGCTTCTCCGGTCAACCGGACTTAACCTCCGTCCGACTTTCGAAATCGGCATGGGGGCTGGGTCAACCTGGAGTGGACCCCAAAAGTGAGACCGGCGACTAAAGGGCCAGCTACATAAGATGGAGGAGAACAATGCTGGTGCCCCGACAAGAATATTCCCGTGAATTGAAGATGGCTGCGAGGCGCGAGGCCGACTCCGGAAAAGGTATGGCGGAGGGGGCTCGCATGGATCAGCTGAGTCCCAGGCGGTTCGAGACCTTGGAGAAGCGAGTGGCCAGCGAAGGGCGAACTGGCGTTTCCTGGCAAGGGTGCGCAGCCCCCAACCAAACTCAATACCGAGCCGATCTCTGAGCTGAACCTGGGATCGGCCTGCAGCGGCCAGCCGACGATGGAAATAGATTCTTCAAAAAAGGGTTGCGGCGTTTCAGGGAATATCCTCTGCCAGTCGCCGTCAATGACGGTACCGACTCTATGAGCAAATCCAAGAGAAGGCCGAAGCCTGGACAATCCTGAACCGGGCCTGCCGGGCCGCGGGAACGAGTCGGGCGGGCCACTGCCGTTTCCGGCAACGCGGAAAAAGCAAGCGCACGGATATGGATCTACGTAGCCAGATGCAACGCATTGCGCTGCGGTAGTGGGCTTGATGGATATGGGCTTCGCAATCATTGGCTGGCTCGCCCGCCACCGTAGGCCTCCTATCCGGTTCTTGTTCATCAGCTCGCGTCTTTGCTCCACGCTTCTTCCAGGCCCCGCCTGGCGGCGAGTGTTGTTTCATCCTTGCGCTGAATCTGTGACTTGCCGGGTAGACCCGGGGACTTTCACCCCGAGTCCCCCACAGATCCGGACGTGAACCTCTCGATTCATCCGGCTCGTACCACCCAGAGAAGGCTGCCGC
>Ga0210393_10004741_pt1 | contig 10721 bp, 8 predicted proteins | sample IncBWC27OmetaG_FD_160068 | JGI IMG/M metagenome (GOLD analysis project Ga0210393, IMG submission 160068) | Forest soil microbial communities from Barre Woods Harvard Forest LTER site, Petersham, Massachusetts, United States - Inc-BW-C-27-O ...
GTAATTGTGTCGGCATTATCTCTCGCTAGAGCAAATTATTGACAGTTAGCGCGGGAGGTTTTTCCTGATGGCCTGCCGCATGAGATTTGATTTAATCAACAAAGTAGGCCAGCACGACGTACTAGAAGAGCCTCACCCCGAACCCAGATCAACGCTGCGGTACTCATCACCGACAAATCCGGATCTGGGATCGTAATATCAGATTTTGTCTTTACCCATCGAGGATGGTGCTGCCGGATGGACGCATGCTGTTCGAGCCACCCACGAAGAGATCTCAGAACGCGTCTACAAAATGTATCGTGTATGCCTCTGACGCAAAGTCAACCGCGTAGTTTCACCGTCGATACTGATGGCCATTCTCTTTCCCTCGGCTCGACACGCTAGGAGGGAGCACTTGGGCAATACGGACCCCGGGAGTACCGGGTTGTCGTTAATGTCGTATATCTAGAGATTAGCTTTAGGAGAACATAGGGGAGAATAACACCCATTGTTTGAAAGGTCCACGTCTAAGAAGACCAAGGGGAATGCATCAACACTGTCATCGACGGTCTTCTGCCATTGGGCTGGGTCACTCGCGTGGGTGGCCCCTAATTAGTCTTGAACCCAGTCGCTGCATTGTCCGAGTCAGCAATCAACTAAACTATTTGGGCGCAGGCGCCAGCACGCTTACACGACGACCTATCTAGAACGTGGGTCAAGAACGAACAGCGAGATATTCCTGCTGGAAAGACGTACATTATCATTGCGTATGTTATCGGATCCCGGAACAAAGAAGGGAGTGACCAAAGCCAGCGCAAAGACCAAAGATGTCCTGGGCCGGAAGAAAACAGACACCTAGGTAGGCGAGCGTACGCGAACGCAGAAAGTGAACAAAAAAGAGAAATGAGTGTCTTACAGGCGTCTTCCCCCTCTTACCCACAAGTCATGGAGTACGGAAAACTCGCCCGGACCGGACTGTACACAAACCTGATATAGACCTCAGGCCTTAGCTATCAAACGGGATAACAGTACCTGTTCAGTATTGTCACTAGACGTGCTGCCGTTTACGGCGTCTTCAGGTTCAAGGTGACACGGCCAGGGACAAAAGCTTTCAGAACAGTCCGTATCTCATCCTTCTTGCAATAAAAGAAAATGATGCACGAGGAACAAAATAGTCCTCTTCCGTATACCAGCAAGCCCCATGAGAAGGAAGCTAGGTTATTGATGGCGTGGCTCACAAGTCAGAAGGTCGAGGGGTGATGATAGCACGTAAAGGCAAGTCTGAGTGAAGGCCGCAGGAAGCGAGGATCAGAGAACAAGCGCATCTAAAGAACAACATCGGCAAAGATACCGAGTCAATACTTCCCCGATGTCTAATTGCAGATCCCTGGCGTCGCGGAAACCGGGATACCGGTATAAGAGGCCGTGCAGTATTAAGCAGACGCCGCTGGGTGCACAAAAGATTGGCAAGAGGGATTTCGGTGGCGGTGGTTGAAATAGCTGGTGAGTTGCAACAACTCCACGTGAAGGGACGGAGACCTTCTGGCAGTGATTTCATCGCGCTGCACGCCGGTGTTGCGCATGTGGGCTGAAGTCTCTGGTAATCCATTCATCTAAAATGCACATTCAGCAATGCAATGCTTGGAGTATACAAACAGCTAGATCTATGTCATGTACTGCCCAAACCAAATGCCAAAACCTTACCCGTGCGATCTAAATTGTGTGCCCCAGAGTGGGGGAATAAATGGTGATCTATCGAATCTAAGGTGATGGTTCCGGAACCAAAAACCCAACCAAGCAGGCGTCTAACATGAAATCTACGTTGACCCAAGCATGCGTCAGCGCTGTGCGACCATTAGCATCGAATGTTCTGGGATAGCCTTTGACACGCACAAAAAAGCTTTGTCCCGTCACGTCCTGCAACACGCATGAGCTCCTTCTCTCCGCCGGGGTGGAAAGCCAGGTACGGCGTGATATTATAAACCTTGCCGTTGAATGCGGCCCACGCGTCATCGCGCTTGTTATGTACGCGCAGCACTGACGGAGGTATGCGTGCGAGGGACGTCATTCCGCTCTATGGTGACGGATATCGTCAGCTCAACGCCGATGAAGATTGACAAACAGAAGTGACGGGCATACCCGCAGGTCCGCGCCAGAGCTCTTCAGCGCTGCCCAGTCAAGCGGGCTGTGCCCGGGCGCGAGGACTACCTTTTCTCTTTTCTTGGATTTGGATAATTGCGTCGGCGGCTTCGTCGTGGTAGGGGGAGGCATCAATGAGGACGCTGAGGACGGCGCCGGTGGGCCAGGTATTCGAGATGCTGATATTGACGGTGGCGGCATCAGAGTCGATGGTAGAGTTAGTCGCGATGAAGATGTAGAGGATGCAGAGGAGATACGCTGCGCGCTCTCGATGGCGGGGAAAGCAGGTGGTGAATCGTCATCGGGATTTTGAATGAAGAAAGAAGGATTTGTGGGGGTAGTGGGCGATTCCTCTTCTTCTGTGACAGTAGGGTTGCTCTGCTGGACGGAGAGTGTAGGTAACCATGAGCGAAGATAAGACGCCATTGTGAGAGAAGGTAAGTAATCGGATGACGGATGACTCGTACGACCTCTTTATGGACATGCTATGATATGATACGGTAAGCACTGGCAAGCGCCAAGGCAGCCAACTGATGTCGAGGTCGCTCAATCAAAACGCTTTTCAAGATACTGCTCACGGCGCTCATCGTCTCTCAACAACAACGCCTTACGTTATGACGTTGAATCTGATATTCTGATGAATGATGAAACTAAGTTTCAATATAGTAATCTTTGCGTCCGAGTCTGTGACAACTTGAAACCGGTGTAGGATATGAACAGAGCCCGAGTATCATGGATACCTAGATCCCGACCAAGGCCACATCTCGGAAGACTTTTACCGCGGCCGCCTTTCGGACCACTCACTGCAACTGCAACTGAGGCCATTCGGCATGGGGACCACCGCGGATGCAAACACAAATAGGAGGTGTGTGGGATGAGCGAGCGCATATAATCCTGGTCATGGGCCGAGAAAATGAATGAAACCTCTTTCCCCTCTTTCCCGCATACTCAGGCTCGCGCCTACCTACCCAACTCGCGTTTCGTGCCAAAAGGGCCGGACAGCGGCGGAAACTCGTATTTGATATACAAACCGGTTGCCAAGGTAATATTAACAATAGGGGTAATAACCGTGACCAGTCTGAGGCGTCTCGTTTTCAGTCTTCTCTCCTACGCCCCTGCCCCTGTACACTGGCACACCCATCCATCCGCGCTGGCTACGACCAAAATACAATTACTCTCTATCACGACAAAATGTCGAATGGAGATGAACTGGACCGTGATGCCCAAATGAATGTCAGGCATGTACCCGACACAGCACCGGACACTCGAGGTGCAGGAGCATCGCTCCGCCCCGAGGCCGGGATAGCGCGAGTTCGACCTAATGAGAACTTGGCTATAACACAGATGGGCATCCTTTTGGATGACACCAACTGGACGGTCTGGCGTGAGAGAATGAGTCTCACGCTTCAGCTATGCGGAGTGGACGAGTACGCAAAAGGCAGAATCGCTCGCCCTGATCCTGGCCAAGATCCTGTTGGCTCGGCCAACTGGCATTTCAACGATTCGTACGCCCAAACTCTCATCACTAGAAACGTCGCGGCTACCGAAAAGGAGCACATAAGTCAGAGCGCGACCGCGCGTGACATGTGGGCCAACCTTGAGGTTGTCCACGAATTGAAAAGGCACCAAACCTTAGTATCTTGCATGCTGAACCTTTTCAAAACCGTTGCTGACGAAGGCGACGACATCATTGAACACCTCGACAAGCTTAATCAATATTGGGAAGGAATAAAGCTCATGGGCGGCGGCGATTCCAAGATCTCAGATATGTTATTCAAGGACATCATTGCTTTCTCTTTGCCTCCCTCCTGGGTCACCTTCGAAGCGTTGTACGTCGGAGGGGTCATCGACCAGGATCCCAGAAGGCTCATCACTTCGCAGCAAATGATTGGAGCCCTCAAGGAGGAGTACTTGCGTCGCGAGTTGCTAAAATACGAGGACGGGTACGTGTTTTAGGCCGAAACCCATCGGGCTATAGCACAGAAACTGACGTTCGCTGATAGAGCCACCCATCTCCCCCCGCACGCATATGCAAACGGTATGTATTGTAAACAGTGTAACAGACGCAACCACAATACCGAAGACTGCTATCACTTGGGCAAGAGTCCCTGCGCCGGATGCGGCAAATTCGGTCACACTCAAGAAAGCTGCTCCGGGAAGAACAAAAAGAGAAAGCGCAGAAGTAGCAACGACGGCGTCGACGAGGGGAGCAGTAAAAAGAAGGCTCGTAAAGAGGAAGCAAATGGACGCCAAAAGATGGGGGAAAATGCCCCAGGTGCGGCTCGATTTGACTGGTTGGCTAGCTGTGCGACTACCTCGCATGTGACCAACCGGCGAGACGCCTTCGCGACATACGAGCCTGTGCACAGGATGGGTGCCAGTAGTACTCAAGCGCGTATCGAGGGCAAGGGGACGGTAGAAGTCGAGTGCCGGTGCGAAGGTCGCAAAGCCGTTATGCGTTTGCGGGATGTCCTGTACATCCCCGGCATCCCCCATAGTCTCGTCTCTCTCGGGAGATGGGACGCAGCTGGGGGACAGTGGGCATGTCAAAATGGCGTACTCACGCTCGCGAAGGACGGAAAGCGTGTCGCGCAAGGCACGAAACTACCCAACAATCTGTATCGGATGGGTTTTGAAAAACGCGATTCGGTACAAGCGACGTGATTGATGATGATGGACTTTGTAGTTGTAGTACGTATGATTTCATTCCCCTATTAGTACTCGCCCCGCCTTTGATTCTTCCCTTCATCTCTTTGTAAAGTTTGCTTGCCAGTGCGATTCCGCTGCTCCCAAGTAGTGCTTCCTTGATGCCTATGTGTTTGCTGTAACGTGGTGTGCTATATACTACCGTACAGTCCAATAGCAACATCTGGTCTTTGGTATTCACTCGAGTGCTCGGGGCACCGTCAGTAGTACTTGTCGTCGTTCTTGCCACACTTTTGTTCCTTTGTTGTCTGCACTCGGTCTGAGGTCTCTCTCTCCTGCTCGAGATCCCCCCGCGCCCTATTTTCGACCGTCCGAGTTGCTGCTGTCTCTCAGGCTCCAGATGCCTTCATTTTTCTAGCATCCGGGTTTACTTGGGCATCTCGGGACGATATTCTGCATAGCATATCGCCACACGACTCGAGCTTAGTAGTACAGTGATATTGCAAGGGGAAGGTGAATTCAAACCGTCGTCTTCGCACGACCCGGACTGGAGCATAATCGCAACACCGTCAAGTTTTTATCCATTTTAATCAGGCAGATAGTATGCAGTGCTTTGCGCCCGGCCACTAGGAGTCCGAGTGCATCGGGGGAGATATTATCCAACGGACCAGCTCTAAATGAATATGGGAAGCAACCTGGAATCGCGACGGGCGTCCGAGTCCGTGGATTATTACTGTCATTCATCAATTACTTTGTACAATGGAGAACACAAAAAAGACAAGAACATAGTGAAGAATGAATGAAAGGCATCAAGAAGGTCTATGCGAACTCCGGGACATCCAAGTGAAGACTCCGCCAAACAAATCACTCACTACGACCAGAATTAGGGAGGACGAACATCGTACAAAAAATGAAATAAACAAAAGCAAAAAAAAAAGGGACAAAACATTTCGGACAAAGGCCAGGTCATGAGAGGAAGAAAAACTGGTCAGGTCGGCAAGAGCTACAGCAACTCTCTGAACGCATAAATATAACCGCATCAGATCGACAGCTACCACACAGAGGCAACGACGGAGGTGGTGACCAGCCACGCGACGGGGGTTCAGGGATACAAAAAAAAAGCCAACTGAAAATGAGAAATGTTACAATCAAAAAAAGGGTCTTTCCATGTCCGTGAGATGGTAGATACGACAAATTGCAGATCGTGACGAGGTCATGAAACTGGATGACATGAGCGCTGCGGGAATCGACAACTTTAACGGATAAATACGGGGGGTCAGTCGGACGGAACAGGTTCAGAAGCGGGTGAGGTGGATTCCGGCGCCCAAGGCCGTGTTGGGATGTTCGCCCATCCTACTTGTCTCCTCGACGCCTATCAACTGTTCGGCTTGCTCGTCCGCGAAAAGCTTCCGGCCGCCACCAGAGCGTATACCGGACAGATTCTGCTTGTAAGGCGCAGTGGTACGATGTGGGCCCGCTGGCGATGGAGAAACATTTATAAAATCGTTGAGGTTAAAGGTGTATGTCCCAGGAGTGGCTGGTGCCGCATGGTGAGTTTTGTGCTCAGATAGCGGTGACACGGGCTGGGCCGATGACGAAGTTTGGACAGTGCGTTGTGGAGAGGACGGGGGTGGTAAGAGTTGGGTCATCTGAGGAGGCTCTATTGGCGTTGGGGGTGTGATTGTCGTTACGGGAGGGACATCAGTGTCAACTGCGGCACAAATTACAGGATCCGGGTGCTGAGAGTGTTGAGGGAGTTCGACGTCACCAATTGGAGGATCGATTACGAGAGTGGGCTCGCGCGTGAGAGTCCGGGAGGCCGGAACCTCCATAGTCGCAGAAGATAAAACTGACGAGCTAGAGTTATCTCTTGTGAGCATCCGATACGCTAGGGGAATGTCCGAAGAGCCGCCTGAGGCGGAAGGGAAGAGGACGCGTCCCTGAGCCTTTAGATCGGAATTTTCGGACTGACTTCCGAGGGCCGTTGCATCTTGACTGTCTCGATCACGAACGGTGCTTGGTCGAGCGGGTGAAGGGGATTCATGTAGATAATATAATAATTTGATCGCCTCCTGGTCCGTGGCAGATGCGGATCCCCCATCCGGAAAACTATTAGTTCTTGATGTCAAACGAGCGTCTGACGAGCGTGGCGGGGTAGCGGGTCGCGCGATCGAGCCAGAGTGTTGAGACTCTTGAGATGATGTGAACGATGTCTGGGCTGTTGTCGTACGGGCAGAGCTTTGAGCGAACTGAGAGTGTGAGTGCGAGGAGCCCACGTCCGAGCCGGCGGACATGCTAGAACGCGGCGAAAGGGCGCTAAGAGAAGTAATAGAGTTTCGGGAATGATGGTAAAGGCGCGTTAATGTCGCTGCAGCCTTCATTTCTTTCATGTCAACGTCCACATCGTGAGAACTAGTGACGTTTGACGCGTTGGTATCGTAGTGTTGTTGGCCGCTGGCTTTGCTACCTTTAGACGCACTTTTGCGTTTAGAGTCTTTGCCCGTCCGGGTGTTGGCGCGTGTGTGTTCCGCAACACTGGAGAAGGGCTGAGATGCGGCAGCTGTGCGCGAATGACTGCCTCTGGACCCATCAGGATTGGACGAACGTTTCCGATTTCGAGATGTCCCATTCGTCATTCTAGCAGGCGCTGGAACAGGTGGATCCTCCGGATTGTGAATGGTCCGCGCGCGTTTCGCCGGTGGTGGGGCAAGGATTGAGGCATAGAGACTCTGGGCTGCATTGGCGCTCGTGGGCTCCCTCTTACCAGGGCTGGCTTGGTGACTACGGGAGTTCGAAGAAGGAATCGTGGTCGGAGGAGCCATGACGCCTTTGCGGGCGGAGCCGCCGGAGGGGTTGGTGACGTTACTCCCCTGGTTGGCTGAAACATCATTGCAGCTGGCCCTAGACGGGGTCCACGTAGCAAGCGTATCATCGCCGACGTGCGATTCGAGATCGCCAATAGGGAGATGAGCCACATTGTGCGTCGCCTTGTAGGTCGCGTACGAGAGGCGCGCGCGTAATCCACGCGTGAGCTGCGGAGGGAAAAACTTTGGGTTAGCGTCGATGTTCAGGAGCCGTTGGAAAAAATCCAGAGAACGGTGTAAAGGTAAAAATCTTGCGGGACTGTCACATAGCAGGGATGATGATATTTCAAATATCACCATCAAATGTGTCCTCGTATCATAGGAGAAGTGGAGGCCCGCTAAAGGATGTCGAGCGACTATGTAAAAATAAAATGGAGAAGCGAGGCCTCCACTGGGCTGTACATGCGATGATACGCGGATGATCGCAGAAACTCGACGCGTCCCGTACTCAGAGCCAGAGAAGGGCCGTGCTCACCTTGGAGATTTCAGCACGGGCCAGAAATTTCTGAATGGCTTGCTGTCTAACTTCGCGTTCTGTCACGTCAATACCGCCAGAGCCTATTGTAGCAACCAACGAAACGGGAGGTGTATGAAGGAAGGCCATCGGTGGTGATGCGGTCGTCGCGGACGAGGAGGGCGTGGTCATAGCCTACGTAAGTCCTCGAGGAGACTCAAGTGGCCTGCGAGAAGGATGGGGATAAGAAGATTGGAGCGGTTGACGAGTGGATAGGTGCGGAAAAGGCTTGGGAGTACGGGAGACGTTTGAGGGGTGAGGACTGGCGTGTGGGACGCGGCGGGTCGGGGGAACGGGGGTACGGAATGCATTATGTAAGACGCGTCGCGCTCTGTTACGCTCACGCCGGTCACGCCGGTCTTCGGTCTACGTATCGGATTCCCTCCGAAGCCTCCGAGTTATCTCGGTTAACCATTCGATATTCGCTCGGGGCCTTGCTCTTTCCCCCACTCGTTTTCATACAACGTCCAGTGTGAACTACGTAGTCGTTACAAGATAATACATTCCGAAATACTGCTGCTCTTTTGGGTCGCTGCCGTAATTCATGGGCTCCCACAATTGGGAATCATTTGCTTCGCTGTCGCGTCATCGCTTCCGCGCCAGGCACTGGACTCGCCGGGCTCCTTTCAGTCCGATGGCGATGGGAATGATAACACCGATATGCCGCCATCACAACGTCAGCTGACAATCGTGCGCCCTTGTCATCGCAATGATGGCGACTCAATTAGGCCGACCCTGGCCGTGTTCAGCCTTGGCCCCTTGAGACACCTGGCAATGAGCGCAGTTACTGTGCCAGCACATCGTGGGGCTCGCCCCCCGGATTGTTCTCCAAGACTGCCCAATCCAGCGGTGGAGCGGTAGAACCGCCCATTTCGCAGCGATATTCCGGCGGTAACGTTCTTCCGAGGACCGGCCTACGCGCTCAGCTGATCATGCGTGACGCGCACCGCGTGAACGCGTCTGGCGCTTGCTCTGTATGGACACCTCAGGCTGTCACGCGAGGGGACTGCATTGGCAATTTTGCCCTTGGCGGTGGAGTGGCGATTTCCACTGTTGAATTGAGTGATAGGAGTGCAATGCCGGCCGCCTGGCTCGCATTTTCTTCCCATACTTAATCCCTAGAGACGTGACCTGACGCCCTACACTTTTATCTCGTTACTGGTCCCGCGTACGCCACTCCATAGCGCTCATATTCCGCGCGTTTGTCCAGATCAAAATTGCTGGTCGACGCGTTTTTAGCACCTTGTTTGTGTAGCGATCAAGGTTCACGCCCTTCCCGCTGTTGGCGTAAAATCGACAACAGAGCTACCTGATTTCGAAATACCTGGCCATGTTCCATAAGCCCAGGCTGGAGGCGGAACCAGCAAGCGAAGCCGTGATCAAGCTCTGGACGTTCTGAACACGAGTTATTGGAATAGAAATATGGGCGACCGGAAAATAGTCTTACGCACTGTGATCAGACCCTCATTGTCCAGGCGAGGATACAACGTGTAGCTCCTAAGTGATGGAGAAACCATAATACGAGCGTCAAACAACCTCACCAATCACCGATAACGTTAACACCATGCTGTCCGAAATTACGAGGTTGGTAATACAATGAATGCAGACAACGGCATGAAGACATGTTTGCGACAAACACAAGTGGATGAAATTAGATGAGGTCGTCGAAATCACCAAGCTCGATACCCAAAAAGAATTGCTGTTTCCCAAATTAAATCAATACCGGGGTCGCGACGTAAGGGCTGGTGTAAACCAACCTTGTATAAGGACATCACCTTGACCACCCAAGCTTCCAGGTGATATATCTTTTTGTTGCCAAGACACATGCGATTTTCCTGTTGCATAGAGTCAGGTCAGTGGATTCCCCTAGCTGAAGAACTGGCATACGTAAATGGCTGCCCAATGCATGATGTCGGCTTTTAGACTTTCGTCGACTTTCTGCACCACACGATCCGCAATCGTCTAGCCCAATCGTAAGACCTCTGAGAGGACAAGCGTCAAGGGGGCTTCTCACTTTCAAAATGACTGTCGCTGGTATACAATGGCTCAACAATTCGTACAGCTTTCCGCGTACATCCATGACTCGCTGTGGACTTTGTTCCTGGATGATCATATCAGCGACCTTGTAGCAGTACGTCTCCCAATCTGGCTTAGCGATGGGCGGCGAGCTTGACAAGTCAGGCCTAAATTTGGGTCCTAGTAAGTGGTGTTGGCGCAAAGAAAAGGTTTGTGGGACAGGCATACGACTGCATTTTCATCGCCTCAAAAACCAGGATCGCCTTCCTCATATTACCATTCGCGTCTGTGATGATTTGATCTGTCACGTCTTCTGGAGGCGAACCCGCTCCCGCCCGCTTCGCCACATGATTGAGCACCGTGAGCATCTCGTCGCGGTTGGGTGCCGCGACGCGTATAAGCAGGCAACGACTCTTGATTGGCGCAATGAGCCGAGAAGTGCTGTTGGCGCAAAGTATGATGCGCAGATTGGTCATGTATTTCTCCATGGTCCGTCGGAGTGCGGCTTGCGCATCGCGAGAGAGCGTGTCAGCTTCATTAATGACGACCACTATCACTAAGAT
>Ga0210393_10004742_pt1 | contig 10720 bp, 4 predicted proteins | sample IncBWC27OmetaG_FD_160068 | JGI IMG/M metagenome (GOLD analysis project Ga0210393, IMG submission 160068) | Forest soil microbial communities from Barre Woods Harvard Forest LTER site, Petersham, Massachusetts, United States - Inc-BW-C-27-O ...
ACTTACGACGGCCCGCGGAATGTCATCATCTTCCGCCAAACCAGCGTCCACATTCCTTCGACAACGCTCACAATAGACGGTGAGGTCAGCAACCACTCGAACCTGCAGATTCAGGCAAATGCTGATGACCTGCATCAGCTTGTGGCATTGGCTTCGGATCTCCACTCTGTTCAATCCGTAGCGATGGCGATCTCGGGTGCGGCCTCGCTGAACGCGGTGATGCAGGGCTCCGTGCAGGAACCTCGCCTCGCCGGGCAATTGAGCGCACAGAATGTCCAAGTACAAGGCAGTCAGTGGAGCAGCGCAAAAGTCATAGTCCAGGCCAGCCCCTCCCAGATAACGCTACAAAACGGATCCCTCGTAAATGCCCACCAAGGCAAGGCTTCCTTCAGCGCCAGCGTGGGACTGCGAAATTGGTCTTACCTTCCTTCAAATCCGATCGCTGTTAGCCTTTCTGTGCAACAAATGTCCGTGGCTGACTTGCAGCGGCTAGCGAACCTGCAATATCCCGTTTCCGGTGATTTGTCCGCGGACATTTCTCTTCACGGCTCAGAACTCAATCCCGTCGGAACTGGGTCTGCGAGGATCGTGAATGCTCGTGCTTACGACGAGCCCATCCAGAAGCTGGCGATGAGATTACACGCCGACAAAGGTTCTGTGACTTCCACGCTCGACGTCGGCCTGCTCGCGGGTTCGGCCAATGGAAACCTATCCTACACTCCGAAGACCAAGGCATACGCCCTCCGCCTGGATGCTACGTCGATTGTTTTGCAAAAGCTCCGTGCCGTGCAGGCTAAGAATCTGCCGCTTGCCGGGACTCTGACGGCGTCTGCGAGTGGAGTGGGAACGTTGGATAATCCCCAGTTGACTGCCGTTCTCGAGCTGCCTCAGCTTCAACTTCGACAGAATTCAATCTCCGCAGTGAAAGCAGAAGTCCACGTAGTCAATCATTGCGCTGATCTGACTCTGCATTCCCAACTTGCGAGGGCTTCGGTTCAGGCACATGGCGCGGTAAATCTCAGCGGCGACTACTACACCGAGGGAACGATTGACACCACCAGCGTTCCGCTCGATCAGTTGCTCGCACTGTACGTACCTAACTTGCCTGATGGCTTCCAGGGCCAAACCGAATTCCACGTAGCGCTGAAGGGCCCATTGAAGGACAAGTCCAGAGTCGAGGCCCACCTTACAGTTCCCACGCTGAGCGCCAGCTATCAATCACTTCAAATCGCCACTGTAGGCCCAATTCGAGCGGACTATGCGCATTCCGTCGTGACACTTCAGCCTGCCGAGATTCGCGGCACCGGCACATCGCTTCGCGTGCAAGGCAGTATTCCCCTCGACGGAACAATTGCCCCCAACCTCACCGCGAAAGGCTCCATGGACGTTCGCGTACTGCGTATTGTTGAGCCGGACGTGCGGAGCTCGGGAATCCTTTCTCTCGACATTCGGACGACTGGATCCCCCAAAAGCCTGGAAGTTCATGGGCAGGTACATTTGAAAGACGTCGCTCTTTCGACTCCTAATACTCCCCTCGGTGTTGAGAAACTGAATGGATCTCTCGACATTGACAATGACCGGGTGCAACTCTCCAGCCTTACCGGTCAGGTTGGAGGCGGCCAAGTATCGCTGGGAGGCTCTATCGCTTACCGGCCAAACCTGCAATTCAACCTCGCCTTACAGAGTAGGTCCGTGCGTTTGCGGTACCCCGAGGGTCTAAGAATGTTGCTCAATAGCAACCTTGCATTTACCGGCACCTTGCAGGATTCAACATTGAATGGGCGCGTACTGATCGACAACCTGTCATTTACACCCGACTTCGATCTCGCGAAATTCAGTGACCAGTTCGGCGGCAGCGCAGCACCTTCTCAACCGGGTTTTGCCGATACCATCAAGCTCGGCGTTAGCGTGCAGTCGACAGATCAGCTTAGCGCGACCAGTTCGCAGGCCAGCGTGGAGGGAGATGTGAACTTGCGAGTGATTGGCACGGGCGCGAACCCAGTGATCATCGGCAGAACCAACCTGACCTCCGGTGAGCTTTTTTATCGGAATGTTCGCTACCAAATTCAGCGCGGCATCATTAACTTCGAAAATCCTAACGAAACTGAACCAACGATGAATGTTTCGGTGACGACAACCGTAGAACAGTACAACCTGACCCTCACCTTGCGCGGCGCTTTCGACAAGCTCACCACGTCGTATGTTTCTGATCCTCCACTAGCTACGGCCGACATTATCAACCTGCTCGCACAGGGCAAGACTACACAGGAAGCGAACGCCGTTAGCCAAAGCACAGATTCGATGATTGCTTCGCAAGCCGCGGGCCAGTTCAGCAGTAGTGTGCAGAAACTCGCTGGCATTTCCAGCCTGCAGATCGATCCGCTCGTTGGCGGGGTCAATCAAAGCCCCTCCGCTCGCGTTGCTATCCAACAACGCGTCACCAAGAATTTTCTTTTCACTTTTTCGACGGACGTCTCTCAACCCGGAAACGAGATGGTCCAAGGTGACTACCAACTCAACAAGCGCTGGTCGGTCAGCATGACACGAGATCAAACTGGAGGGGTTTCCGTAAATGGTAGGTATCACACAAACTTCTGATGGCCGTTGGCGGCGAGTGGACGATGCTCGCGGCATTGAACGTTTCGGATCGCTCGCTGCATGGTCGGAAGACTTTCCGTGGCGTGCGCCATCTCGTCTGCGCAACCGACCTTTGTCATTTTCCCTGGGCAGTTCCGCATCGAGTTCGGCTCCAATCCAGTGGGGCAAACAGTGTCCATTTGACTCTTCTGCGTCAAAACAGCAATGCAGGTGTCGACTTTAAGCCCGTTCGGCCATGGCCAACTTGCCAGGACGAGAGTTTGGTTTGGCACCGTTCAATCGATGCGTGCGCTATTTTCTTTGTCACGGTTCGCGGCGAACCCAGGCGGCCCTTGAGTTATCGTCGTTAAGGTTGACGTTAAGACCCTCACGACCGCCCACTTCGCCGCTACCCGAACTCGCACGTTTGAAGCCGGATGATGCACTGCGTTCGGCCTTTTTCCTTTTAACGGGATTCGGCCGAGGCAGAGCTCCAGCCCAAGGCGTCTTCTTCGGCGTATCGCCGGAGTTCAAAACATCGCTGTCTCTTCACTCGGGGAGACCTTTTCTTCTCGGCCATGGCGAGTGCGGGTTGCTAAGCGGTGTAATTCGTCCCACAATTTAAGAACCTTAACAGAGTCAGAACGTCCCGGATGCGAGAAGAGGCAGAATCTAGCTCAGCCCACGGAAAGACGATTAGGCAGCATCGAGAAGCTTCGAGACACTCTGCAATGGAATCCGGAGCCAGGACGGCCGGTTGTTGAGTTCATATCCCAACTCATATACAGCCTTGGTGATGACGTAGGTATCCAATAGAACCGCGAGTTCTTCACGGCTCTGAGGAACAAAAGAGGCAGAGCCCGAAGTTCTCAGATACGTTTTCAGGAAAGTAGCAGAAACCCACGTTTGCCAATATTGCGCCCAGACATCCAAAGCATTGAGTCTTTCTTGCGTAACTTGTGGGCCCGTGATTTCTCCGAGAAGTGGCGCATACGCCGCATAGTGAAAAGAGCGCAGCATTCCGGCAACATCCTGCAAGGGAGAGTTTTTGTTTCGCCTCTCGCTCAAAGGCCGGGCGGGTTCTCCCTCGAAATCGATGATGACAAAGTCGTCGCCGGTGAAAAGGACTTGCCCCAGATGGTAGTCGCCGTGGATGCGAGTACGCATCGCGGAAATCTTGAACCCTTCCAGCAAATGGACGCGCTGGCGTAGTCCTTCCTCGAGCTTCACGACTTCGCTGGCTTCTTCCCGTACGCCCTGCGACAGTCTCTCACTCTGCTGGCGAAGCGAATGAAATGTTCGGGCGATGAGATCGAGCGCGGATTTCACCAGCTCCCGCTGGTTCGCTTCGGTAAAGGGCTCAGGCGCAAAAGCAGCCTGGTCCTGGGTTATAGACAGGGCAACATGAAGCTGGGCGGTTCTGACGCCGAGCAACCGGGCGGATTCAAGATAAGAGCCAATTCTTTGTTTTGCCTCAGGTGGAACCTCCCCCTCAGCCAGCGCCAGGATTGGGGCATGTGGCAACTTTTCGAGTCGAATCCCGGCTGCGGATTGAGCCTGTTCATAGTATGGTGCGAGCGCCTTCAGGGTGTACTGCCATGCATCCCCGTGATTTGGAATGTACCCCTGGAGGATCCCCAGTGTGATTCGTTTCCCCTCGTTGCTGACATACTCCAGATGGCCCGCCAGCGTGGGCGCATTTCTGAACTCAGTCCTTTCCGTCAGAAATGAACCAATCTCGAGGTCAGGATTGAGCCCTTCTTCCAAGCGGCGAAACAACTTGAGCACCAAGCGGTTGGAATAGACGACAGAGCTGTTGCTCTGTTCTGCTTTCATCAAAGATGGCGCCAGTGGACCCTGCGATGGCTCCCACATAGAGCAAAGCGCAGCACCTGAAACCGCCCGAACTTCACCGCGAACACCGGGAAAGCGATCCCCTCGCGAAATTGCCCCCAGCAGAAAAGTTAGGAATGGCTGGTTAGAGAGTGCGTCATACAAAACCATCTTCCCAGAACTGCTTTCCCGATTGATTCTCAGGGATGGAGCAGGTTCTCCACCAGGCGATTGTTCCTCATCTATAGCCAATCGTAGAGGAAGCGCATACACTTCTCCAAGCCCGGTTGCGTACTCAATGTGAATCAGAAAGAGGTAAACCAGTGGATCATTGGAGAGAAGCGGCACCACATCCAATACTTCAACGGATTGGATCACTCTCGCTTTGCTACCGAACCAGCGACGCTGCGCTAGGAAGTCCGGGAGAATCGGCGGCAGACTCTTCCCAAAGGCCGCCAACAATTCAATCGTCGCAACTGAATTCGACATATTTTTGGGGACCCTCTTCCCCAAATCTCTTTGTTCTTCCGTCATAGAAAATAATCGAAGTCGCGCTCAGTCCGCACAAGTCGCCGGATGCGGAAAATGTGCGCCGGCATCATTTGCGGATTGAGCTCGACGTAATTGTGAGTCCCGTGCCAGAAGTAGCGGGCATTGGTCAGCAAATCATGCACTTGATATGGCTGGTGCGGATCGAGTTGAAACAACTCGACCGGCAAGTCGACCCAGCCGGACTGAGTGTGGTGAGGGTCGAGGTTGACGACCACGACGATGATGTTGGCTAGATCTCCGGTCGCCTTGCTGTAAACAATCAGTTGATCGTTGTCAACCGGATGAAAGCGCAAACTCCAATCGCTTTGCAGGGCGTGATTTTCGCGACGTATGCGGTTCACACGTGCAATCAGGGTTCTAAGGCTATCTGGGTTATCAATATCCCACTGCCGTATCTGGTACTTCTCAGAGTCTAAATATTCTTCGCTACCCGGGCGGAGAGCCCGATTCTCACAGAGCTCGAACGCCGGCCCGTAGATTCCATAGCTCGCCCCCAGAGTTGCCGCCAGAACCAATCGGATCATGAAAGCAGGACGACCGCCGAATTGTAGAAATTCCGTAAGTATGTCCGGGGTGTTGGGCCAGAGGTTTGGCCGGAAATATTCACGTACCTCCGTCTGCGTGAGCTCCGTGAAATATTCCGTGAGTTCCGACTTTGTGTTCCGCCAGGCAAAATAGGTATATGACTGCGTGAATCCCATCTGACTGAGCCGATACATCACTTTCGGACGCGTGAAAGCTTCGGACAGAAATAGAACCTCAGGGTACTCGGTCTTTATGTCGGCAATTAGCCACTCCCAGAAATCAAAAGGCTTAGTGTGAGGGTTGTCCACGCGGAAGATACGTATGCCCTGTTCGATCCAGAACAGCACCACGCTTCGCAATTCCTCCCGTAACTCGCGGTTGTGCTCATTTTCGAAATACAGCGGGTAGATGTCCTGGTACTTTTTAGGAGGATTTTCGGCATACTGCACAGTGCCGTCCGGCCGCATCCGGAACCATTCCTTGTGGTCCGATACGTACGGGTGGTCCGGTGAGCACTGGAACGCGAGGTCCAGTGCCACCTCCAATCCAAATTCCTTTGCGCGTGCCAGCAGTCGGCGGAAATCCTCGAGTGTCCCCAGTTCCGGGTAAATCGCTTTGTGTCCACCTTCCTTGGAACCGATGGCCCATGGGCTTCCGACGTCCTCCGGAGCGGCAGCTTCGCTATTGTTCTTACCCTTTCGGTGCGCACGACCTATAGGATGAATAGGCGGAAGATAAAGAACGTCAAATCCCATGTCGGAGACGTACTCCAGCCTTCTTTCACAGTCCTGGAAGGTTCCGTGTCGTCCGGCTTCTGTCCCGCAAGATCGCGGGAACATCTCGTACCACGAGCTAAACCGAGCTCTTTCACGATCGACAACCACCGTAAGTTCTTTGCTGTAGATCGTGGCTTGGCTGCGATCTGCGTGCAATACCATCAGGGCGTCGAGGTCGCCATTTGAAATCATCTGCGCTGTTTGGTTGGGGTTTTGTTTCGCGAGGCGGGAGAGTTCCCTAGCGAAGGCCTCCAAACGTCCTGCATCCTCACCGTTTGCACGCCTTGCAGCCGCTTGAACCAGTTCCACTCCTGTCAGCAGATCCACAGAGATGTCTTGGCCGGCTTCCAACTTTTTGGAGAAATCCCTTCTCCAGGTCTGAAACGGATCCACCCAGGCCTTAAGCGTGTAAAGATGTAAACCCTCCGCGCCGACAATGAACTTTGCCCTCCAACTATCGTTCACCAGCGGCTGCATCGGCACTTCTTCCCAGTTCCGCTGGGAACCCGGACGATGCAGCAAAACGACGTGCAAGATATCGTGTCCATCGGCGTAGGAGTCTGCCGTCACTTCCACATGCTCACCGATCGTGCGCTTGATCGGAAAACGACCGCCTTGAATTTCTGGCCTGACGTTTTCAATAACCACTCGCCGCACCAAAGACGATTCATCATCATCATCTTTGTCGAGTTCATCTACTTCCATCACAGCCTCCGAGAAGTCAACGGTCAATCGAGGCGTCAGCACGACAAGACATGAATATTTTCCAGCAGTGTGCCGTGAGACTGGCACGAATTTGTTTAACCTATCACATCGCAGTTCCAGACTGGAATCGGCCCAAGGCCAAGGTTTCAAAATCTGATTATGGCCAGCTGCGCCTCTGCTCTGAGGTGGCTTTCAGCGGATGTTCCGCCTCACGGAAATTTCCAAGCTCCTGCTTCCAAAAGGTCTAGGCTCTGGCAAATTCGCACCTTGAGATGTCGCCGCGGTAGATCGTGTTGCCTGCGACAACATCACGCGGGTATGGAACATCCAATGCGTTTTGAGCTGATTGCCGCGTATTTACGTCGACATCGTGTCTTTTGTCGCATTGCGGAAGAAAACGCCCCGACGCATGCTCAACACCCGCAAGAGGGGGACAGAACAATGAACGAGCCAAAGCAGAGAACATTACAGGCGACGAGGAACGGTCAGAGCGCAGGCGTTATTCGCAATGACATTTCGTTGCTGACCGCTGACGACTTATTTCTGTTTAACCAAGGAACTCACTACCGCCTCTATGAAAAGCTGGGATCCCACTGCACCAAAATGCAGGGCGTGGAAGGAACCTATTTCGCGGTATGGGCTCCCAATGCCGAAAACGTTTTCATTATGGGTGAATTCAACGGGTGGGACAAGACGCAGCTGCGCCTGGGTGCTCGGGAAGGGTCGGGGATCTGGGAAGGATTTGTGCCGGATCTCCACGCTGGCGTTCCGTACAAGTATCACCTCGTCTCCCGCTATAACGGTTATCAGGTGGATAAGGCCGATCCGTTTGCCTTCGAGAGCGAAACACCGCCCAAGACGGCGTCAATTATTTGCGACTTGAGCTACGCATGGGGAGATGACAGTTGGATGCGCGATCGCCATCGGTACAACACCCTGCAAAGGCCGATGGCCATTTACGAGGTTCACCTAGGATCATGGAGGCGCGTGCCCGAGGAAGGAGGTCGTTCCCTAAGCTATCGCGAACTGGCTCCCCGACTCGCGGAGCATGCCCAAAAGTTGGGCTTTACCCACCTTGAGTTTTTGCCCATTATGGAACATCCGTTTTACGGTTCCTGGGGCTACCAGACGACGGGATATTTCGCTCCTACAAGTCGCTATGGTCCCCCGGAGGATTTCATGTTCCTGGTCGACTACCTCCACCAGCACGATATTGGTGTCATTCTCGATTGGGTCCCTTCCCACTTTCCTAACGACGAGCACGGGCTCGTGTACTTTGATGGATCCCATCTGTTCGAGCACGCGGATCCACGCCAGGGAATTCATCCAGACTGGAACAGTTACATCTTCAATTACGGCCGGAACGAAGTGCGGTCCTTCCTCATCAGCAGTGCAATGTTTTGGCTCGATCGCTACCATGTGGACGGTCTGCGCGTAGATGCCGTGGCCTCCATGCTCTACCTGGATTACTCCCGCAAAGACGGACAGTGGATCCCCAATCAACATGGTGGACGCGAGAACTTGGAGGCGATTCACTTCCTCAGACAGCTCAACGAAGAGGTCTATAAAGCGTATCCGGGCACTCAGACCATTGCCGAAGAATCCACCGCGTGGCCCATGGTGTCGCGCCCTCTCTATGTCGGCGGCCTGGGGTTCGGACTGAAGTGGGACATGGGATGGATGCACGACACCTTGCAATACATGTCGTTGGACCCCATCTATCGCAAGTTCAATCACAGCAAGCTGACTTTTAGGACAGTGTATGCCTTCGCAGAAAACTTTGTTTTGGCCTTGTCGCACGATGAGTCTGTCCATGGAAAGGCTTCGCTCTTGGGGAAGATGCCTGGGGATGATTGGCAAAAATTCGCCAACTTGCGGCTGCTTTATGGTTACATGTACGCGCAGCCGGGCAAGAAACTGCTGTTCATGGGCGATGAGTTTGGGCAGTGGCGGGAGTGGAATCACGACGGCAGTCTGGATTGGCAGTTGCTGGAATATCCTCCTCACCAAGGCCTACAGAAGTGGCTGACAGACGCCAATCGTTTATACCGAGCACACCCGGCGCTGCACGAGACGGACAGCGATCCCGCCGGTTTCGAGTGGATCGACTGTAACGATAGCGAGCAGAGCACTCTGACCATGATTCGAAAGGCGAAGACGACGAACGATCTCATCCTCATTGCTCTGAACTTCACTCCCGTGCCACGACACAACTACCGCGTAGGAGTTCCTAGAGAAGGGTTTTGGAAAGAGACCTTAAACAGTGATGCTTTGATCTACGGAGGCGCGGGTTGGGGAAACCTGGGCGGCGTAGAGGCCGTACCAGTGCGTTCTCATGGACGCCCTTTCTCCGTGTCTCTGACCTTGCCACCGATGTCTGCCCTGTTCCTGACCAGCGGCACGACCTAGACCAAAATCGGCTCGCGACAACCCAAAGTAACATATCGAATGGACCATTGGACCGAGTCTCGGCTCAGGATGCCTGCGTTTCAGCACGGTTATTTGGTGGCGGAGAGCGAGGACGGAGGCTCAGCCTCGACTCGCTGGAATTGCATACTCGGCGATGCCCACAGCCCCCGGCATTGAGTGATAGCAGCTCTACGCCGGGTGACCGCCGCTGCAGCCCCATCCACAGCGCTGGCAGGCTCTGGCGGAGCTGGTTGGCGCTTCGCCGAATGCGGACAGCGTCAAGAGCGATCACACGGGAAGAGAACTAAGGTTTTCTATTTTTTCCGGACAGGGCACCACGGAGGGGCGAAGTGCCGAAAACGGCAACCGCCATCGCGCCAACGATCTGGAGCATCATCCGGACAAGTAGCGGAAATCGTCGCCGCATGGGGTCATGCACGATGGTGCGGAAAGTTGATACCGCACGCGGCGGGTCTCTCGCTGGCAGCCCAGGTTCATATATTGCCTCTCTTTATCAACGCGTTTTTCGCGACCGGTTGGCAGTGAACAACAAAGCGATGCCCGTGGCAATGGCGATACTGCCATAAACCGCCCACCGAATCTGTCCCGTCATGAAACTACCCGGAAGCACATTGATTCCTTGCAGGAACCAAGTGGTTCCCGATAAAACCAAAAGACTACCAACGATAATGAGTGTGATTCTCATCATTCCCCCCGCTCCCGAATCTCGGACCACAGGCCCGGTCGGTTCTCGACCAACCAGATATGCTTCTCCCAGATCGTCAGGCCGAATGCCAGGTGACGAGATTCTCCGCGCTGCAAATGGGAATAAAGATCGGCGGACCAGGTGGGACCAGGTTGGGAAACATCAGGATTTCTTCCAGTCAGTCATGGACTTCAATTCGTCCATGATCTCCCTCATTCTCTGTTGGCGTCTATCGTAATGGTGTAGCGCCGTAGAGTCGGGTCTGGGCATTTGCAAGAACGCTAGATTTCGCTTCTGGATTTCCGCCATCTCCCGCCTCAACTCTTCGACTCGCTCCCGGATCCCCTCCATGACGCGAGATTATAACAGTGGGCTCGCTGGTCTTGACATTCAGCGCATCTTCGGCTGTTATGTTGAGCTTTTCCCGGCTGGCAACGACAAGCTGCGTTCCATCGTCGAGTGCCTAAAACAAAGCCTCTGGCGCCTCCAAACGGTTTTAGAAATGCCCCAAATGAGGCAGTTCCGGCTCAAATCGGACACTCTGCTCGACAATTTTCAGGAATAAAGGCGGTTGTCGCGGGATGACGTCGGTCACAAGCGCTGCGTTTAGCCGATCAACTTGCGTTGCTTTGCTCAC
>Ga0210393_10004745_pt1 | contig 10716 bp, 9 predicted proteins | sample IncBWC27OmetaG_FD_160068 | JGI IMG/M metagenome (GOLD analysis project Ga0210393, IMG submission 160068) | Forest soil microbial communities from Barre Woods Harvard Forest LTER site, Petersham, Massachusetts, United States - Inc-BW-C-27-O ...
GCCGCACAAGAGTTTGTACTTGCCGCCGACGATCATTCATTGTCCGGTCGACCATTTGCTGATGAGCTTCCAGGCCGGCATGAACGTGTACCGGTGCAACTGGCCAGGATGTGCGGTGTCGTATTCGCTAGAAAAGGGCTACTACCGCCTGCAAGAAGACGGTGATGCAAAAGCGCGAGAAGCCTTCTACGGGCGGGAAGCGATTTGCTTGTGCGAGAGGGGTGACTTTCACCCACTCTACATCGAGGATTTCGTCGCGAACCGGAAGGTGCGGTTTTGGGTATGTCCGGTGCGAGGGTGCGGGTACGAGGTGTCACAGCGGCTGGAGAAGACCGCGGATGGATGGCGGACTTGCGGATCGTTTGAACATACGAAAGCCGTGCGGATGAAACGATGAGCGATGGATTTCGCAAGTTTGGTCTAGGGAGGTCGAGGTTGGGGTGACCGGCCTAAAGACCGGCCACTACAAAGACAGCGGCGGCTTCCGCGCGGTTGCAAGGTCCCCGGAAGAGTCGATCAGCGGGTTGTTTGCGAGCCTTACTTAGACGAGTTTAAGCTGAGCTGGTACTAAAAATTTATGGAACCAGAGCATGAGCCTTTGTGTCTAAAGCACAATGAAACTTCTGACCAGTTTACGAGAGGGCGCCGGCTCCTTAGAGTGGAAGGCGCTAAGGGAGCCGGAGTGATGAAACAGATCCTGGCCCTTGTTCTCCTCACGCTAATGTCTGGCGGAACTGCATTTTCTCAGCAGATCAAAATTACGAATCATACTTATCTTGCCGCATCGGGTAAATGGAAGAGCGACTCCGCAATGACGAAGCCCGCAGACCCCGCTGCGAAAGTGGAGATTGAGTGCGATAAGAAGATCTCGCTGTGCGCGGTGGCAGAAGGGAAGAACCTGCAGGGCGAAGGAAATCTGTTTACGCGGCTCGATGTGAGCCCGGTGCACTATACGATTCTTCGCTGGGACAGCGCCGGATTGGTCGCGCAGACCTCTGCGCGAGATTGCGTGATCGGCAAGCTGGTGATTGATTTCAAGACGAAAAGCGTGACCATGACCGAGGCACCGAAGAGCAAGAATTCGGGCGAGGACAATGAGTTTTGTAGCGTGTTTACGAAGACGGTGACGTCGCGTTTGGTGAGGTCGAATAGTTAAGGCTCTTTGGCTGCTTGCCTGGTCGGTCTTTGGTTTGGGAATAACTCCATTTAAATTTTGAGAGTAGACAGAATGCTGGAGCTCGCGTTCAGAGCGAAGCTCGCGCGTTTGGGGCGCAGCAGTGCTGTGCCCCACCAGTTTTCAACTGGGAGGCCGCGAGTTCAGCTCTTAATCGTGCCGGAGGCGGAATCCCACGTTGTCGGGGCCTTGCGGAAGTAGGATTCGTTGGCCATGTGACACGCCAGGGCGGCGTGGTGGCCGAAGATTACGTCTTCGGTCACGGAGCCCCGTGAACGTACGGCCTGGAAGAAGGTCCAGAGGTGAGGCTTAAGGTCGTCATAGGAGACGCTGGTGTAGCTGAAGCCTTCGGGAACGGGCTCGTTGCCGGGAATTGCGTCGTGCTCCGCATGCCACTTTTTCAAATATTCTTCGTGCATCGCTTTGGGAAAGCTCGAGGTGTAGTAGCTCGGGCTTTCGTCTTTGCCGGACTGAGGTGAATAGGTGATGGTGGTCGGGGTGACGTCCAGGATGCCTTTCGAGCCCTGGAATCGATAGTTCTCGGGTGTCTCGGTGCCGAGATTCAAGCGCAAGTAGACCGGCGCGGGGATGGATTTGAATTCGAACAAGGTGGCTAGAACGTCGGGCATGTTGCGGCCGTCTTTCCAGCGCAGGATGCCGCCGCAGGCTTGGGCGCGCGCGGGCGCCTCGTTCAGGCCGAGCATGAAAATTGCACCACTGACCAAGTGAACGAGAAGGTCGCCAGCCACCCCGGTGCCGTATTCTTTCCAGCAGCGCCAGCGCGCGAAATATTTGGGCGACATGTCGGAATCCCAGGAGCGCTTGGGCGCGGCTTGTTCTTGCCATCCATTCCAATCGAGATTTTGCGGCGAGAGATCGAACGGCGGCGGATATTCCCACGCGCCGTTGGGATCGTTGCGTCCCATGGAGCCTTCGACGAGCATGAGATTGCCGATGATGCCTTGCGCGATGAGCCCTTTGGCTTTGCCGCAGATGACGGAGCTGACGCGCTGGGAACCGATTTGAATGATGCGGCCGCTGGATTGACCGGCTTTAACCATGGCCACGCCGTCGGCTGCGGAATGGGACATGGGCTTTTCGCAGTAGACGTCTTTTCCGGCGGCTACGGCGTCGACCACGACTTTTTTGTGCCAGAAGTCGGGGACCGCGGCGATGATGCAGTCGATATCTTTATTATCGAGGAGTTCCTGGTAATGGCGGGTGACGGTGAGATTCGGTTTGCTGGTGATTTCGCGGGCCAGCGTGTGGCGACCGTCGTAGAGATCAGCTGCGGCTATGCATTCGACGCCGGGGAGTTGGATGGCGTTGGGGAGCAGGCCGGAGCCTTGCATGCCGACGCCGATGATGCCGAAGCGGATGCGGTCGTTCGCGCCGGGGTACGAGGCGGCGTTAAGACGATTGTCGGGGAGAAGGATGGAGGTAGTGGTTGCCAGGGCGCCGGCTGTTAGCGCTGAGCGTTGGAGGAATTGGCGGCGGGTTAGGTCTTTTTTCATCGGTGCCTCGCGTTGAACCAGAATTCGAAAAGTCGAACAACAGTCCCTCAGCGGCTAAAGCCGCCGATGTCAAATCTCACGATGTCGACCTAAAGGTCCGACCCCCATTGCGCATTAGTGGAGGGGTTGGACGGCGACTTCTTTGAAAAAGACGATGTCGTTGTCACTGTGATTTTGCAGGCCGATGTAGCCTTCGTTGGGACGCAGGCCATGTTGCGGCTCGAAATCGAATTTGCGCGCGGGAACCGGCTGGCCTTCGGTGTAATCGGTGACCTTGACGTCGTTGAGGACCACGATGGTGTGCGGACCATCGAGGGTGATGACCATGGTGTTCCATTCGGGGCCGGGCTTGCCGGGACGAGCGAGCGGCTTGGTCAGCGAATAGAGCGTACCGGTTACGTGGTATTCGTCTTCCTTCGAGTCTTCCGGTTGGTTGTCGATCTGAACTTCGTAGCCGTAGTGGACCGGCATCCAGGGCTCGCGCGGCTCGATGGGAATGCGGATGAAGACGCCGGAGTTGTCGTTGTGATCCCGCATTTTATAGACGACCTTGATGCGGCAATTGCCGAATTTTTCGGCGGTCCAGTAGAGGAGGCCCATGCCGCCGTGGGTGCGGATCAGGCCTTCCTCGACGGTGTCTTCGCCGGGGCCGACGTGCTTCCAGCCGGTCAGATCTTTGCCGTTGAAGAGTTGACGCCAGTCGTCGGGCTTTCCGTTGGAGCGCGAGTGATTGGGGAGAGCGAGTAGGGCGAGGATCGCTGTGGCGGTTAGAACGAAGCTGCGGGTCGTTGAGCTCATCGTGGGGCTCCTTTTTTCCGGCGGTATCGTACTAGAAGAGAGGGCCGGGGGCTACGCGAAATCAAGCTGTCCTCGTAATTTCCGAGTTACCAAATAATTTCGAGGCCTTTGTAGAGGGAGAATTTTTCATCGCTGGTGATGATGGGGATTTCTTCATACAGCGCCTGCGCGATGATTTGGCGGTCGAACGGGTCTTTATGGTGGAGCGGCAAATCGAAAAGGCAAAATGCATGATCGGCGGCGTAGGGGAGAATGCGGATAAACAGATCGTCGAGAGCGTCCTGAACGTCGGCCCGAGAAAATTCAAGTTTGCCAGTGGCAGTCTTTATGGCAATTTCGGAGATGGAAACGGTGCTGATTTCCGGAATGTTCTCCGGATCTGCCAGCACCCCGAGTGCTCGTTTAGTGAGGCGCCGAGGTTCCCTGGCAGCGAAAATCAGAACGGATGTGTCGACGAGAAGCCGCACCTACTCGCGCTCATCGAGCATGGCATCCACTTCCTCGTCGGTCATGGGCTTCCACCAATCGGGGTCGATGATCTTGGTCTTGTCCTTGAGCGTTCCGAATCTCGGTGTCCTGCCGGTGGGGGCCTTGGTGCGGACTATGTCGACGGTGGGAACGCCGCGGCGGCAGATGGTCACAGTCTCGCCGTTTTCGACGGCTTTGATGAGCTCGGGGAGCTTGTTTTTGGCGTCGGCTACGCTGACTTTCATTAAAATAGGATAGCTATCGCAGATAGCTATGTCAAGTGGAGCGTAAGGGCGCTGGGAAGCGCCGGTGAAAATGAGTGGATAGAGGCCGAGATGGGGCGCAGCAGCGCAGCGCCCCTACAAGATGCGGTGCGCCGTCGATTAGTGCGTGCTGGTGCGGATGCGCATGCCGTAGAACGAACGGTAGACGAAAAAGAATGAGACGGCGAAAAAAACGGCCGCGAGGATGTGTGTTAGGCCGGCGCCCTGGGAGGCGGTCAGTTGGACTGCCAGTTCTACGGCTAGTAGGCCAAAGAGCGTGGTGAACTTGATAACTGGGTTCAGCGCGACCGAGCTGGTGTCTTTGAAGGGGTCGCCTACGGTGTCGCCTACTACTGTGGCGTCGTGGAGTGGTGTGCCCTTTTGCTTTAGCTCGACTTCCACGATTTTCTTGGCGTTATCCCATGCGCCGCCGGCGTTGGCCATGAAGATCGCTTGGTAGAGGCCGAAGATGGCGATCGAGAACAGATAGCCGATGAAGAAGAATGGCTCGATGAACGAGAAGGCCAGGGTCGCGAAGAAGACCGCGATGAAGATGTTCAGCATGCCCTTCTGGGCGTACTTGGTGCAGATTTCGACTACTTTTTTGCTGTCGGCCACGCTGGCGGCGGCTGCGCCGTCGAGCTTGATGTGGGCTTTGATGAATTCAACTGCGCGGTAGGCGCCGGTGGTTACGGCTTGAGTGCTCGCGCCGGTGAACCAGTAGATCATGGCGCCGCCGGTGATCAGGCCCAGGACGAACGGTGCGTGCAGGAGAGAGAGCTTGTTGACGTTTTCGGTCAGGCCGTGGGTTAGCGCCATGATGATGGAGAAGATCATGGTCGTAGCGCCGACTACTGCTGTACCGATGAGCACCGGCTTGGCGGTGGCTTTGAAGGTGTTGCCTGCGCCGTCGTTGGCTTCGAGCATTTCTTTGGCGCGCTCGAAGTTTACGTCGATGTTGTAGTCCTTTTTTAGCTCGCTTTTGATGTTCGGGACTTGCTCGATCAGCGAAAGTTCGTAGACCGATTGGGCATTGTCGGTGACGGGACCGTAGGAGTCTACGGCGATCGTGACTGGACCCATACCCAGGAAACCAAACGCTACCAGGCCGAATGCGAAGACTGGGGCTGCGATCATCAGGCCGCCGAGTCCCATGTTGCTGATCAGGTAGCCGACCGACATCAGCAGGACCATGGCCAGGCCTATGTAGTAGGCGGAAAAGTTACCGGCGACGAACCCGGAGAGGATGCCCAGCGAGGCGCCGCCTTCTTCGGCGGAGCTTACGACTTCTCTTACGTGGCGGGATTCGGTGGAGGTGAAGACTTTCACCAGTTCGGGGATGATGGCCCCGGCTAGCGTGCCGCAAGAAATGATGGTCGCGAGCTTCCACCACTGACTGGAATCGCCGCCTAGAGTGGGGATGATCAGTGACGAAACCCAGTAAGTAAAGGCGATGGAGACGATGGAGGTGATCCAGACGAGAGAGGTGAGTGGGGCCTCGTAGTTCATTTCATCGGCCTTGCCGTACTTGGCGTTGGCGATGAAGCCGTTTATGAAATACGCCGCGGCGCTGGCTACGAGCATGACGATGCGCATTACGAAGATCCAGACGAGGAGCTGGACCTGTACCGTCGGGCTCTTTACGCCTAGAAGGATGAAAGTGATGAGGGCTACGCCGGTTACGCCGTAGGTCTCGAAGCCATCTGCGCTGGGGCCGACGGAGTCGCCGGCGTTGTCGCCGGTGCAATCGGCGATTACGCCCGGGTTGCGGGCGTCGTCTTCTTTGATCTTGAAGACGATTTTCATCAGATCGGAGCCGATGTCGGCGATCTTGGTGAAGATGCCGCCTGCGATACGGAGGACGGCGGCGCCAAGCGACTCACCGATGGCGAAACCGATGAAGCAGGGGCCTGCGTAATCGCCGGGAATGAAGAGCAGGATCAGGAGCATCATTAATAGCTCCACGCTGATGAGCATCATGCCAATGCTCATGCCCGCTTCGAGCGGAGTGTGATAGATCGGATAGGGCTTGCCGCGCAGGCTGGCGAAGGCAGTCCGGGAGTTCGCGAAGGTGTTCACGCGAATGCCGAACCAGGCCACGCCATAACTTCCCGCCATACCGATTAGGCTGAACGCGAGAATGGTCGGCAGAGTGACGGCGACCGACTTGCCGGGGACTGGGGCGAGCACGCCGAAGTAGAGCACGATAACTACGGCAATGAAGAGCCAGAGAAGAAGCAGGAATTTGCCTTGGGTGATGAGGTAAGTCTTGCAGGTTTCGTAGATTAGCTCGGAAATGTCGCGCATCGAGCGATGAACGGGAAGATTCTTGAGGCGGCTATAAATGACCAGGCCAAAGATCAGTCCAAAGACACAAAAGAGGATGCCGAAAAGAAGGAGTTTGTGGCCGTCGATGCCGAGAAACTGGACCTGGGAAAGGTCCGGAAGTTTGAGGTTGGCCTCCCCGCTGGCTTCCTGCGCGGTTTGCGCGAGCGATCGGACTGCGGTAATTAAGGAAATCGTGGCGGCAATGGCGCTAAATTTTGCGATTCGACATGCCAGTGACCGGGCACTCGTAAGCCAGGTGCGCATTAACACTCCTCCCGTACTAGAAACGAATTTTGAGCGAAACTTTACAAAGTGGCCGCCAAGCGGTCCACTACCCTGAACACTCGGTACCGCACAATACTTCATTAACGCTGGACTGGGACTTGCGACCAGAAGCTGCGATCCTGTCTACCCGACGGGATGATTTGGCGGCATTCTGTGCGCACAACGAACTGCTAAACAAAGTGGTGAGTTTATAACATTTAGCGGGTGGTGGGTCAAACTGGACGGAAGGCCGGTTGGAAAGCACGCAATGGACTTAGGACACGGATTGGCGAACAAAATGGTACCATGCCACAGCATTTTTGGTCGTGGACTAGAAGTAAGGTTACGCTAGAAGGGACAGAACGCTAGGCGGAGCTATGAGCACGCAAGTAACGACAGCTGCGCGGTCGCGGGAGACCGCTCCGGTTGAACTGCGGCACGACTGGAATCGCGGCGAGGTCGCCGAGATTTACCGGACGCCGCTGACCGAATTGGTGTTTCGGGCGCAAACCATGCACCGTCAGTCGCATGCGCCCGATCGTGTGCAGACCTGCCAGCTGATTTCCATCAAGACCGGGGGATGCCCCGAGGACTGCGCATACTGTCCGCAGAGCGCTCACTATGACGCGCCCGTAGAGCGGCAAGGCTTGTTGGACGCACAGCATGTCATTGGAGTCGCGCGAGAGGCCGCAGAGCGCGGGGTGACACGATTTTGCATGGGGGCGGCCTGGCGGCAGGCCCCGGAGGGCGCGGAATTTGAGCGCGTGCTGGAAATGGTGCGCGGCGTGTCGGCGCTGGGAATGGAAGTATGCTGCACTTTGGGAATGCTAAGTGAGGGGCAAGCGGCGCGTTTGAAACAAGCCGGACTGTCCGCTTACAATCACAATTTAGACACTTCACCAGAGTTTTACGGTTCGATCATCAGTACGCGGGTTTATGATGATCGCCTGAGAACACTCGCGGCGGTACGAAAGGCGGGCATCACCGTTTGCTGCGGGGGTATCCTGGGCATGGGCGAGCGAGAGTCGGACCGCATCGGCCTGCTGCATCAGCTTGCGACGTTGCAGCCGCATCCCGAGAGCGTGCCTATTAATATGCTGGTCCGAGTTGAAGGGACGCCTTTGGCGTCGATGCCAGCGCTGGATCCCCTGGAGATGGTACGGGCGATCGCCACGGCACGAATCTTGATGCCTGCTTCGAGAGTGCGATTGGCTGCCGGGCGCAAGCAGTTGTCTCCGGAAGCAGTTACGTTGTGCTTTCTTGCCGGCGCTAATTCGATTTTCGTCGGGGAAAAGCTCTTGACCACACCTAATCCTGGACCCGATGAAGACCAGCAACTACTTGAAACCCTGGGGCTTAAGCCACTCGAATCGCATGCCAGCTGAATTCCACAAAGCATTTCAGCAAGACCTAGACAACGGCCTGCGGCAACTGGAGGCTCGGGATCGACGGCGATCTTTGGGCGAAATTGCCGGCGTGAATCTGTGCTCGAATGACTATTTGGGATTGGCGGAATCCGATGCGCTGCGCGCAGCGGTGCTGGACGCGGTGCAACAGGCAGCTCGGGTAGGGGGAACCGGGTCGCGGCTTCTTTCGGGACATCTGGATGTTTGGGACGACCTCGAGCAAGAGTTTGCGGAGTTCGCCGGAACGGAGGCAGCGCTTTATTTTGGGAGCGGGTATGCGGCGAATATAGGGCTCCTGACATCGGTGCTGCGGAAGAGCGACATTGTTTTCTCGGACGAGTTGAACCATGCCAGTTTGATTGATGGAATTCGATTATCTGGCGCGCGGAAGGCGATTTATCCGCATCTCGATTTGAACGTCCTTGAACAAGGCTTGCGATCTCGATCGAATGAGGGCGGACGAAAGTTTGTGGTTACAGAAACCGTATTCAGTATGGATGGCGACGTGGCGCCGTTAGTAGAAATGGCCGAGCTGTGTGAACGTTTCGGTGCTGGTTTGATCTTAGATGAAGCGCATGCGACCGGTGTTCACGGTCCGTCGGGACGCGGGATTGCCGTTGCCATGGGCTTAGCCGCGGATGCGATTGGCGTGACGCATATGTGCGGCAAGGCATTAGCCAGCGTGGGCGCATTCGTTTGTGGGAGCGCGGCGTTGAAGGAACACCTGGTCAATCATGCCCGCACATTCATTTTCAGCACGGCGATGCCGCCGTATATCGCGGGTCAGATTCTGGCAGCGCTGCGAATCGCACAGGGCATGGACGTGCAAAGGGCGGAGTTGATTGCGAACTCGCGGCGGCTGGCGGCGTCCCTGCGACAGCGAGGTTACGATACCGCGGGAAGCAGCACGCAAATAGTGCCGGTAGTGATCGGCGGAAACGAAGAAGCACTGGAGGTCGCGGCATTTTTGCGAACGCATGGTTTTGCGGTGCGCGCGATTCGTCCCCCGACCGTAAAGGAAGGTCGAGCGCGACTTCGGTTGTCCGTCACGTGTTCGATTGTGGCCAGTGAACTAGAGCGATTGGAAGTTTGCCTGGGTGCTTGGCGAGCGCAACACCACGTATTGGCGGCGGGGTGCTCGTGAGGAATCACTTTTTCATCACGGGCACGGACACCGGCGTAGGCAAGACCACCCTGTCAGCACTGTTATGCGCCGCGCTCGATGCGGTGTACTGGAAGCCGATTCAAACCGGGACACTCGAGGGATCGGATCGCGTCACGGTCATGCGCCTGGCTGGAATCGGAACGGACCGAACGCTGGATGAAGTGTACAAGTTTGTCCCGCCAGTATCGCCCGATCTGGCAGCCCGCTGGGCCGGCACCGAGATCGACTTGGCACGCATTACCTTGCCGACGAGTTTGCACAATGATTGGCTCGTCGTAGAAGGCGCGGGCGGCGTGCTGGTGCCCATCAATCAAAAGCAATTCATGCTCGATATGATGGTGAAATTCATGCTGCCGGTGATTCTGGCAGCGCGTAGCGGCGTCGGAACCATCAATCACACACTGTTAACGCTCGCCGCTTTGCACGCGGCGGAATTGCCAGTACACGGTGTCGTGCTGATCGGCGATCAGAACCGCGAAAACCGCGAAACCATCGAACGCTTCGGCCACGTGCGCGTCATTGGAGAGATTCCGCGTTTGCCGAATCTGCATCGCACCGCTCTGATGCAAGTCTTTATGAACAATTTCGACCGCGCAGCGTTTGCGCAGTAGTTCCGCCAAAACTTTCCGTTTACCGTCGAAGCGTCCTGCTGTGCTCTGGCAATGCAGAAACCAAACCTACATTCCGGTCTGATGTCATCGCCCGATTGGCTGAAGCTGGATCATGTCTGGCTCCCCTATACCCAAATGAAGACCGCGGAGTTGTCGCTGCCTGTAGTTTCCGCGCACGGTGCACGGCTCCAATTGGCGGACGGCAGGGAATTGATTGATGGAATCGCCAGTTGGTGGACCGCGTGTCACGGCTACGGCCATCCGCACATTCTGAAAAAAGTTGCCGAGCAGTTGGAGAAGATGCCGCACGTGATGTTCGGCGGGCTGGCGCATGAGCCCGGCTATCGATTGGCGGAACGCCTCGCGGCAGCATTTCCCGGCGACTTGAACCACGTTTTCTTCACGGAGTCGGGATCGGTCGCCGTAGAAGTGGCCCTGAAGATGGCGGCGCAGTTCTGGCTAAACCAAGGGCAAAGGCGCACGAGGTTCGTCAGCTTTCGACACGGGTATCACGGAGATACGTTTGCGACGATGGCGATTTGCGATCCAGAGGAGGGAATGCACAAAATATTCCGCGGGGTTTTGCCGGAACAGTTCTCGACGGACCTGCCGGATTCGAAAGAAACGCACGACCAGCTTGATCGTTTTCTGGCGAGGAACCAAACCGAAATCGCGGCGGTCGTCGTCGAACCACTTGTGCAAGGCGCAGGCGGAATGAAATTTCA
>Ga0210393_10004747_pt1 | contig 10714 bp, 7 predicted proteins | sample IncBWC27OmetaG_FD_160068 | JGI IMG/M metagenome (GOLD analysis project Ga0210393, IMG submission 160068) | Forest soil microbial communities from Barre Woods Harvard Forest LTER site, Petersham, Massachusetts, United States - Inc-BW-C-27-O ...
CCGTCGCGATCGATGCTATTCAACAGGATCTCCCCCGCGCCGAGCGTCTCCGCGCCGCGCGCAAGCTCGACGACGGACAAATCTCGCGCTTCGCGTCCGCCGGAGACGGTGCACTGATACCACCACACCTTGCCCTCCTCCTCCTCGTCCCCAGAGCCGAGAATGAGCTCGTCCCTCCGCGGACCGTCGTACGTCGACGCATCCTCGACGTAGGCCCGCTTGGGATCGACGGACACCACGACAGCCTGGCGCCCGTACGCACGCGCGATGGTCTCGATCGCACTGCTCCCGTCGCCGCCGCCCGTGCCGGCGGCGCGGAGGCGCTCGACGGCATAGACCGCCTCGCTGCCGATGCTGACCTTGTCCGCGCCCGCGCGGAAATACGCGCCTGCGACCTCGAGCGCGGGGCGCGGCGTGCCGTCCGGATCGACGGTGTCGCGGATGCCGCCGCCGATGGTGAGCGGGATGAAGACGTTCGCTGCGGCGGCGCGCACGACGGCGAGCATCGGCTGGTCGTGCAGCGGGGAGTGCCGGAAGGACGTGATGTTGAGCAGGGCGAGCTCGTCGGCGCCCGCGGCGTAGTACCGCGCTGCGAGCGCCACGGGCTTGCCGAGATTGCGCACTGCGCCTGCGACCGTCGCTGTGGTCGTGGTTGTGGTTGAGACTGCGAGGGGGGAGGAGGAGGAGGAGGAAGGCGAGGGCGGTGAGGAGCCCGCGGGGGTGGGGTGCTTCTTCTCGCGCACGTCGTATTGGTCGCCTTTGGTGACGACGAGGTCGCCCTGGTCATTTGCGCGGACGTCCATGCACGCTATGATGCGCTTCGTGAAGCCGTCCCTTGGCGCGGGCAGGAACGGGACGCGCCGCGGCGGCCGAGGTCGGGCGCCCGAAGTGGGCTGGCGCAGCCAGGTATCGAGGAGGCGCATGCCCGCATCACCCGATTTTTCCGGGTGGAACTGGCACCCAAAGACGTTTTCCTTGCGCACCGTGGCGACGAATACCTCGCGGCCGTACTGCGTGACGGAATGCGCCCACTGGGCTGCGACCGGCTCGCGTTCGGGATCGTACGTCGCACGATAGGAGTGCACAAAGTAGTAGTGCAGCGCCTCGTCGAGGCCCTCGTCGGCGTCGGGTGGGGCGTCGAGGAGATGGACAGAGTTCCAGCCCATGTGAGGGACGGTCTTGTCCGCGTTGAAAAACACGTCGATCTTGCTTGGGATGATGCCTAGACCCGGGACGGAGCCCTCGGAAGAGGACTGGAATAGCACCTGCATGCCGATACATATCCCAAAATAGGGTCGACCAGAGACGATATATCGTCGTAAGGGCTCAAGAAACCCGCGCTCGGTCAGGCCATCGACAGCGGTTTGGAAAGCGCCGACGCCAGGAAAGATGAGAGACTGCGCCGGGCCGGATAAACATATGATGCGAGAGGACAACGAGAAAGGAGATCGCAAAGCTCACGGTTGCATCGTCAAAGTCGGCTGGTGATGAGACCCATTTGAAAGAATGACCGAGCCTTTCGAGGGTGTTTGCGAGGCTCTGGACGTTGCCTGCGCCATAATCAAGGAGGAAGAGACCCATCGGCGTGGGAAACTGCTCAGTCTTCACAAGACAATCGCAAAATTTTCGAATCAAATTGCGCTGACTCGACCCGTCTATAAATTACTCTCTGTCTAGACCTTTGCCAGCGCGAAGGACCCCCAGATATGCCATCCAATCCCATCGCAGTCCCGTTCTCGTCCAATCAACCACCCTTTCAATCCGCAATCGTCTCCGTTTCTCCTACGTCAGACTCACTGGAACGCCTTCGTCGCAAGCCTTCCTCCGCAAATGTTCGGCGGCCTAAAGTATTGCATCCAATCGACAATGAGGACTTGCGCATACTTCTGTTAGAAAACATCAGTCCAGACGCCGTCAAGACCTTCCAAGCCAATGGATGGAAAGTCGATCACCACACCCAAGCGATGAGCGAGAATGATCTCGTCCAACAGATCGGCAACTACCACGCCATTGGTATTCGCAGCAAGACCAAGATCACCGAGCGGGTGATAAAAGCTGCCAGCAAGGTATGGGAGATTCGTCTTGATACGTCGGTTTCCAGTCGAGTTGATGTCTCACCCCTAGCTCCTCGTTATCGGGTGCTTCTGCATCGGCGTAAATCAAGTCGACCTAGTCACCGCCGCGAAATCCGGTATCCCCGTTTTCAACTCCCCCTTCTCCAACTCGCGTTCCGTAGCCGAACTCGTCATATCCGAGATCATTGCGCTTGCGCGACAATACTTTGAGCGCGGCTTCGAGATGCGCCAAGGAATCTGGAATAAGCAGTCCAAGGGCTGCTGGGAGATCCGCGGGAAGATCCTCGGGATCATTGGCTATGGCCACATCGGGTCTCAACTCTCTGTCCTCGCCGAAGCGTTTGGGATGCGCGTCGTCTTCTACGACGTCATCAATATCATGCCTCTCGGCTCTGCCCGCCAAGTCGAATCGCTGTCTTCCCTCCTCTCGCAGTCGGACTTTGTCTCCATCCACGTACCGGAGCTCCCCGAGACGAGGAATATGATCTCGCACAGTCAGCTTGCGCAGATGAAGAAGGGCTCGTACCTAATCAACAACGCACGCGGCAGCGTCGTGGACATTCCTGCGCTGATCAAGGCTGCGCAATCGGGACACATAGCCGGCGCAGCGCTCGACGTCTATCCCCACGAACCCGGAGCGAACGGCGCTCCCTTTGACGACCAACTGAATCCGTGGGCAAGCGAGCTCCTAGCGTTGAAGAACGTGATCCTCACGCCACACATCGGCGGTTCCACCGAGGAGGCACAGAAGATGATCGGCGAGGAAGTCTCGGGAGCGCTCACTCGCTATCTCGATTTTGGTGCGACGTACGGCGCCGTCAACTTCCCAGAGGTAGACCTACGCGCCATCACCACCGAGGAGCCCGACCATATCCGCATCTGCCACGTTCACGTCAACCAGCCCGGCGTACTCAAGCAAGTCAACGAGGTGCTTTCTCCCTACAACGTGGAGAAGCAATATTCGGATTCCAAGGGCGACGTTGCCTACCTCATGGCGGACATTGCCGATGTCAGCCCGCAGGACGTAAATCGGCTGCGGGAGATGATTAGCAAGACCAGCGCAAATATACTGACGCGCCTTTTAGCCTGAATGACGCGCGAACGTCCTCATGATGTCCTCGTTGTTGTCGCATTTTTGTATTTTGTCATAGCTGGCCGTCACAAAAGTCACTTACGAGGAAGTCCATCAAAGATACATCGGATCCCCACTTAACTGGGACCTCGAGCATAGCGGAGTAGAATGTAGAGCTTGTAATTAACAGACCAGACAGTTCGAGTCATGTAGCATTCAACTTGCTTTCCCACATCCTGTCAGCACCCTCTAACCCTCGTTCGGAGGCATTTCCTAAGATGGTGCCGTGTTTGTCCAACTGGCCAAGCTTCTACAGGGACATCCCGCACGAAGGGCTCAACACAAACGCGAGCAATTGCGTTGAAAAGGTCTTCCAAAACCCAGGTGAGCCGAGGGCCAGTTAGCTCTATCGCGGGTTCTGCGTTGATTTCGAGGAGCTTAACGCGGAACTGTGGTTCTGGCAATTCGATGTGTTCGACGAGAAAGTCGACGCCAAAGAGTTCGAAAGCGTTAGCTAGCGGCTGTGGGCCCCTTCAGTATCCGTGTGACCTCCCCTGTGGAAAGCATACCTGAAAGTGTATGGGCGACTCAAGTGCGGCTTTGAAGGTCTCCGCGAGGGAGTCGGCTATTTGATCTTGGATGTTCGTGAGATGGCCCAGAGTCAGAATTGACCCGCCACTGGGTGCGTCGCCCCCGCAAGACAATACGTGACAGCCGACCAACTCGTCAAACAGCCGCACGCCCTCTTCACCTCTGTGAGTTTGCAGCGACGAATTCGTCAGATGAGGTGCGAGGTCAATAGCGTCGTCAGCCGCAGGCGCGGGCGGGGTGTAGTGTTTCGACGAAAACAGCGCCAAGATACGTGTGTACAAATAGAGGGTAAGATCCCCGGAGGCCACGCAATACACTCGGAGGTGAAACTAAGCCATCAAGTCAATTGAGCCAGGACAGCGGTTCATGCGCTGACGCAATCCAACGTATAACGTTACAAACCTTATGACCTTGCAGCTGATGGATCGGCCGTGAGGACACGCATCCCAGGGTAACTTCTCGCGGATCAAGCAGAAGAGGGCTTGGTAGGTATTCCTAAAAAAAATTGGAGTTTGGGGTGCCATCAAAATATGTGCGCAATAGCGAGGCGCTACTTGCCTGAATAACGAAGTGGCGTAATTGCGAGATCGCGATAGAGGTGTTGCCGACAGCGGCAGCGGTGCCATCAGCATCAGCATCGCCATCACTTTCACCACTTTGGCAATCCCCATCAAATTCCTCGAGTATACGCCGCAGGCTCCCCTTTGAGTTAAACAGTCTGATCCCCATGCCACGGTCTGCCATGCCTGGTTTCAGAATCCACCACCTACCATCGGTCTCATCCAAGACGTTGGATAGGTCCCAGAGTTCGTCTACCCATAAATCATCGAGCTCGTCGGCAAAAGATATTTCAATCTCCCAAGTTGTCGGTACCCCGGTTCGGAGGAGAGAGTCAGGATGTTTTGTCAAGTACGAACGTATACAGCGCGAAAGGAAATGCTTCCGGATGAGCGCTTTGCGAATGATAAATGAGGATGATAGTACATCATGATGATCAGAATGCGTCAAGACGTGGTCGATCCGGTCATACGTGGACCACTGTATGAGTTTCCCGAAAGCTTGGGGAGGAGCCGAGAAAATCGATGCACTGTCGATGCTCGGAAGCGAGAGAAGTGCATTCTTGACGAGGGAGTCTGTGAGGGGGGCTCCAGGCCAGGACACGAAGAAGAGTACATCATTCATTAATTGTCACGGTCGCGAAAACCAGACTTTTTGTCTGTGACCAGAAACTCGGCGACGCGACGTGTGAAGGGTGGGTGGGTCACGTGCGATGGATCAGATTAACTTTTTAATTTCTACTGTACTAGGCTCGCGGCATCTGCCGTAGCAGCGCTATAACGTCATTCATGTCCGCCTCTTCAGCGCCAGCCGCCCTGTCACGGTGACTGGCGCCTTCAGCACGGTTCCAGAACCTAGTACCCCGCTCCTGTATCGTAACACCAACCTCCGCTGAGGGAATCACCTCTCCTGATGTCCGGGTAGCCGTAGCTGTAGGAACTGATAAATCGTTGTAGGCCACACCGAAGAACCGAGACAACTTGGCAGCTCGCAGTCGACGCCTCCGAAACGTTACTGTGGCACCATCATCCAAACGGTCGTAATAGTCTTGTGCAAACGGATTTAGATCGCCATTGACATTTATAAGCGGAACTGTCGGTGTGGGATCACCGTCTGATTCATCAACCTCGTGTCCTATAGAGTCGGAAGATGGGAGAGCGATTGAGATAGAAGAGAGGCTCGAATGCGCCGACGAACGGCCAGTGTAGACGGAAAGCAAGTCGCTCGAAGAAAGAGCGAGATATGTTTTTATCCTTTCTTCCGTGATGGTGTTGGGTGATGCCGGTCCGTCTTCAAAAGGAGAGACCACCCTGTACAAGGCGATTGGTGGCTCTACTCCAAAAAGCTGCAAGGCTACATTCAGTGACCGGCAAATGAAGCTCTGATTAAATAGCTACCTGTGCTAGTTTCCTCCCTCTGCGAAGACTCTGGGTTCTCTGAGCTTCTGTTAAGGGCGGCTGCTCGTTACCCGAGGCATCATATTCCTGACTCTGGTCAGATATGGGCCGCTGTTGAAGTGTAGGATCGTCCTTTTGGGCTCTCTTCTTGCCCCAGAGCGACACGCTTCTTTGAAAACGTGTTGACGACGAAGGAATTCCGGTAGGCATTTGAGAGGGCGTTTGGGAGGCAACAATGACTGGGTCGTGAACGCTCCGTCGTCTCCACTTGTCTTTCGGTCGTGCCTGGTGAGACTGGTTTGGTACGCGGAGGCTATGCGACCTGGTAGGTATCTCTGCCACGCAGTGTAGATTACCAGCCCGTAGACCACTCTCATCGGGTTGGTTAGATCTCGTGGACTCTGCTCTACGCAGCCGACCGAGACCAAAACGCGGCAAATCGAGCTGACTGATAGGGGAAGGACGCCCTGGCGTGCGTCGTGTAGTGGAGTTACTCCGTCCCAGGGCGTCCCGAGCGGATGGTAGAAGATGAGGAGACATCGCACTCATTCCTTCAGAGAGGGGTGGACGTGGGAAACGAAAGGAACGAGAGGATGAATCAATAAATGAATGCCTTGAGAATCGAACATGTGGCTGATGCGGCTGGGGGAGGTCTGGTGATGGTACCTCTGAGGCCAGCGCACTGCGTCCCCCCAGAAGGGGCTGCGCTGTGGCGTCCCAAGGCAGTTCCCCGAGTATCTGGCTCAGTTTCCTCGTTTGCTTCAACCGTCTTTGCTTGTCCTTATCATCGAGATCATTCGTGGTGGGCGGCACAGACATTGATGATGCGGTGATGCTGTCCAGAGAGGAGCACGAGGAACTCGACGGTAACAGGGACGGGGGGGCGTGCATCGTGCAGACCCGACCGGGAATCACCGTGTGCTTGAAAAACGCGACGAACCCTGGTTACCCTCAGAGGATGGCCTGTACCGTTAGTTATCTCGCCGGGGCTGTGGGGAGGATGGGGTGCGAAGAAGGGAAAGCGCCAAATGCAAAAAGTTGCAAGTCCCCCCGCGACTAAATATCGTTCAACCCGAACGGCGGAGGTAGGGAAGCAAAGGGCCGCTGTTCCAGATGTACCGTAAGTTGACCCGTAATTGTTGGCGCTAATATGCAATGTGCTACCGCTAAGTGAACGCGGCACGCACCCGAAGAAATGGCTATTCATTAGCGGAATAGCTGAATGCCAATCTCTTGTGACTAATCCAAAAAATAGCCATTTGCTATATTCGTTGTACGTAAGGAGGGGCAGACATTCCATGCGTTCTCAGCGTGTGCCGCTTTACTTGCCTGGCGTGTCGGGCTTAAAGAGACGTTTTGTCCGTCGTCGTGGTGACTGTTCACTGTACCTTCCATAATCGGCAGGACACCTGGGATTCGAAGCTGGATAGCTGCTGACTAATATCCACTATTATCGAGGTATAACTACGATTATTACAGTGAGTACACACAGCGTATGAAATCACCTATCTAGAGACTAGCGTAAGCAAACAAAAAGTGTGAGATGGTCCTAATTCCATAAAATAAACAATCGTTAAATATGACCTCTAGGAAGGTTCGTGGTCTGAACGAGTAGACTGTGCTCCGTACAAAAGTCCCGAATAGTCAATGTGTCATGGTTCGGGCATGGAACGAGGCGAACGAGGAGTGACCCAAACTGAACCAGTATCAGAGACACAGCCGAGGCGTACATGAGGCACATTCAAGGTAGACGGCATCCTCACGAGTGATACGCGCTTAGCGGCGCGCGTCTTGTTCCACTCTTCTGCTTCCTCGTCTGGTTCCTCCTGCGCTGTATCGAATCTCTCGTGCGATGGCCTCGTTTCAGGTGTCGTAGTCCCGTCGTTTGTTTGAGCAGGTGAGAATGGCCTCGGTGAGCCAGTCGGCGTGCCGCCTCTAACGGAGTTGATTGGTGAGTCGAGTAGTTCTCCCATCGCAGAGACTGGCCGGTCGAAGTCAAGCGCGGACTGAAAAGACCCCGCGGTTGAGTAGGAGCTCTCAGGGAGGTGGTGCAGTTTATCGGAAGAATCGGCTTCAGGTTGATCCACGCGCAGTGGTACGGTACGGGGGATGCTCGGTTCGCGTCGACTTTGCAGTGTGTCAGTTGCGGCCTTTAAAGCGATTTTCTTGGTTCGATGCCATTCTCGCTCTTGAGCAATGAGGTCATTAGACAGAACCTCTCTGTGGCAAAGCCGCATTTCAAGTTCTAGTCGGGTCTTTTGTACCCCTTTAGATGTCTGTAGAACGACTATTCTCAGCCGTTCGCGAGTGGCCCGTTGAAAGGGTGTAAGGATAGCAATGTTGCGTAGTAACCGCAGGTCAGATTCCTCTTGTAGTTGTAATGAGGATATTTTCGAATCGAGTTCCACAAGCTTGGATTGAATGTCCCGAGTACGTGTGGACGCTCGTTCGTGTTTCAAATCTTCTGGAAAGGAAGCAGGCAGCGGCTGCACAACGGACTCTAAGCTGTGGGCACGGGGGCGTCCGTCAGGTCTTACGGTGGAGATGTCAGTAGGAGACCACCGCCCCGCGGCTAGGTCGGCCTTCACTTGATGAAAAGTAGCTTTGAGTTGATGCATGCCAACGCTATTCGGGGCAGCAGATACGTCGAGATCCATATCCTCGCGCCCATTGACAACCTGTAACCGCCCTGACCTGGAGACGGCGTAAGGAGTGCTAGAAGAGCTTGAAAGCCTATCAATGAGGTCATCCGAGTTTCGACACCAGGCATGGACGCGAGGCGTTCGGGAATCGGAACTTGCACAATGCAGATCCCGCAAATGAGAGGCAGCGGCTGCAATTCCCATCAACTCGACGTCCTTTCCCGACATACCGGGGTCGCGCATAGGGACACCTATGGACTTGAAGGCGCTCGCGTAGTTGATGCATGAAACCCAGTTATTCATGTCCTCCTCGACCGAGGCCTGAAGAAGATAAGGTCGATTATCGCCTGATATGAAGAGAAATGTGCAATGCTGTCGAACGTTGATGTTAGCACAAGATAAAAGGTGTCCAGTCAGGTCGAACCTTGTCATAAGAGCGATCATGCAAGGCCACAGAGTCCTTGAGGGATAGCACTTCATCTGGCTTTAGTAGTGGAACGGGTGGGACTAGGATACGTCCGTCACGGTGTTTCATTTGCTCTTGTAAGCTGGTAGCCCATGTGTGATCACGGAAGAATAACAACTGAGAACTTGTGAGGACAACGCTCCACGATCGCCACTTGCCGGCCTTGGCCCGCTTGCCAATGTCCAGTGTTGTATCCTTCCGATTAAGCAAACCCGCCTTGGCAACCCTAAGCTCTGAGAATTGATGAGGAGAATTTGTGGAGCCCAAGGGCTGCTGAATACTAGGATAGGTAGCACCAAAGCCTCCGATGTTGAGCGCAAACATGGACATCCGCCTTTCTGCGCCACCGACTTCGATTGCACCAGCATTGATAAACGCTTCATGGGTATCCTCTTCATTCCATACTCCCGAATTATCTTTGTAAGAGTAACGGGTTTCAAGGGGAATGTATTCTTCGACATCCACACGCAAGGGACCGAGAAGATTCTAAGAATTGAAGGCGTTCAGAAGTGGATATGCAAACACTGGACCTAGCTTACCTTCGCGATCATGTAATACGGGTCAATCTTGTTCGTCTTGCCTAGAAGGTTCACAGTACTGCCATTTCCTGGCAAAGAATGTTGTGGAGGGAATCCGGAAAGTAGTCGGGACGGCCCACTATCGAGACTGCGCTGCAGGTTCGCCTCTAGGGGATCTTCCACGAAGATGAAAGGGGCAAACACGATGTTGTCGTAGTAATACTAGGGGGAATAATTGAAATCAGCGAAGGAGTAGCGTTACCAGTTTTCTCCTTACATCCAGGACCTCCAAGTAAATACCTGAGAGCTGGGTATTTTTAATATAGTCAGGTTTCGTCATCTTTCGCTTGTTCGACTTGTTGAACGCATCCGTGTGTAGCATGATTAAGCTGAACGCAAGAATATAGGGATGATCTTATGATGATGAGGGTCACAGAAGTAAGCGGCGTGACGCAATAAGGGCATACCGTGGGAGATAAATAGGCCTCGATTACACGCCAGATATCTATTTGCGAACGTTTCCATTACACGGTCGATTTGTTGCGTTTCCCGTGGTAACCCCACGTCCATAAGTAATTTTCGTAACGCAACGTCCAGAGGATCGCCATCAAACTCAAAACGAGCGATGTATGCTTGGAGGGCATTCGCGTAAAAGGTCTCCCCGCTTCAGAGTCAAGGTGTCATGATCTGCATTCAAGCTCGAACACGAATGGATCGTACCTAGAAGCCAGCACGGAAGCAACATCCGCTTTGCTAATGGTGTCGAGTAGTCGATCCACATAAGCCGCCGGGGACTCCTCGTTGAGCCGCGGTTTGGGGAGAGAAGGCTTTGATGTTGAAGTGCGCGGAGAAGCCCCAGGGGAGTGGTTGATAGGAGCCCCATTGGTGGGTGGTAATAATGAGGAAGAGCCAAACGAAAATAGGTTGGCCGAAAGTCGATGGAGAAGTGGTGGGTTTGTTTGAGAACGCGGCCGCCCAGCCCGTCGGGGGGTGGCTACGTCCGCCTGCGGCTGCTGTGAAGGTGCAGAAGCCAGAGGAGAGGAATGATCTGGAGGACGCGGCTGTGTGCGAGAACGGCCTGCAGCGGGATCTGCCGTGGAAGGTCGTCGCCGACCAACAGATCGCTTTTTTGATGTCCGGATAGAGAGATCTGGACTACTGGCTGAGGGGTGGGGAGGAAGGGGACGATTGCGAGAGTCGATAAGCGCATTCAACCCAGGAGGTAAAGGGGGCAACGGTTCTTCCATCGGTAATGCGGGAGAAGAGCGTGACATATTGCTATCAAAGTGGAGGGGAGACATGGGGCGGAGCAAGGGCAGCGACGGTGATGAATGATCAAAGGATTTGTGAGGCCGCTCTGATGGCGGTGGGGTGACAGCGGACCTCAAGGAGTCA
>Ga0210393_10004754_pt1 | contig 10704 bp, 5 predicted proteins | sample IncBWC27OmetaG_FD_160068 | JGI IMG/M metagenome (GOLD analysis project Ga0210393, IMG submission 160068) | Forest soil microbial communities from Barre Woods Harvard Forest LTER site, Petersham, Massachusetts, United States - Inc-BW-C-27-O ...
TTCAGTTGGGTGTAGAGGGTATCGACCTGGCGCTGGCCGAAGCCGTCGTAGAGAGTCTGGTCGATCATATTGGGCGTGATGCCCATGCGGGAAGCGGTAACGCGGTCGATTACCAGGGATGCCGCGAGGCCTTGAGTTTGTTGATCGGTGGCGACGTCGGTCAACGCGGGAATTTGTTTGAGCTTGTCCACGAGCTTGGCGGTCCACAGGTTCAACTCGTTAATGTCGGGATCTTCCAACGTGTATTGATACTGCGTGCGGCTTACGCGGTCTTCTACGGTGATGTCCTGGACGGGCTGCATGTAAAGCGTGATGCCTTCAATCTTTTCGAGATTGGGCTGCAGGCGGCGGATCACGTCGGACGCGTTTATTTTGCGCACGTCGAGAGGTTTCAAGTTGATGAGCACGCGGCCGCTGTTGAGGGTGGGATTCGTGCCGTCGATGCCGATGAAAGAAGAAAGACTGTCCACCGCCGGGTCCTTCAGAATCACCTCGGTAAGCTGCTGCTGTTTCTCGGCCATGGCGGGAAATGAAATTGATTGGGAGGCTTCCGAGATGCCTTGGATGATTCCGGTGTCCTGAACGGGGAAAAATCCTTTGGGGACTATGATGTACAAAATGACGGTGAGGACAAGGGTGCCCACGGCGACAAAGAGAGTGGCGGTCTGATGCTTCAGGACCCAGCGAAGAGTTCGTCCATAGAAAGCGATGACGGACTCGAAGGCGTGCTCGGATATTTGGTAGAAACGGCCACGTTGCGATTCAGGCTTATGTTTGAGCAGCTTGGCGCACATCATGGGAGTGAGCGTCAAAGATACGACGGCGGAAACAAGAATGGTTACGCTGAGCGTGACGGCGAATTCGCGGAAAAGCCGGCCGACGATATCACCCATGAAAAGAAGTGGAATAAGCACGGCGATTAGAGAGATCGTCAGCGAAACGATGGTGAAGCCGATCTGCTCAGAGCCTTTCAAAGCGGCTTGCAGAGGCGGATCGCCTTCTTCGATGAAGCGAACGATGTTTTCGATCATGACGATGGCGTCGTCCACCACGAAGCCGGTGGAAATGGTTAACGCCATCAACGTTAAATTGTTCAAGCTGTAGCCGGCCAAATACATCACGCCGAACGTGCCGATGAGCGAGAGGGGCACAGCCACGCTGGGAATGATGGTTGCCGAAAGATTGCGCAGAAAAAGAAATATGACCATCACGACTAGGCCGACAGTGAGCATCAACTCGAATTCGACATCCTGCACGGAGGCGCGGATGGTGGTGGTGCGGTCGGTGAGCACGGTGACGTCAACCGATGCGGGCAGATTGCTTTTCAAGAGCGGGAGAAGCTTTTGGACGCGATCCACGACTTGAATGATGTTGGCGCCGGGTTGGCGCTGGATGTTCATGATCACCGCGGGAGTGGTGTTCATCCAGGCGGCTTGCTTGGTGTTCTCAACGTCGTCGATTACTCGCGCTACGTCGGAAAGCAGAACAGGGCTTTTGTTGTGATAGGCCACGACGATGCTTTGAAAGTCTTTGCTGGTTAAGAGCTGATCGTTGGCGTCGATTTGATAGTCCTGATGCGGGCCGTCGAAGTTGCCTTTGGCGAGGTCGAGGCTGGTGTTTTGAACGGCGGTCCGCACGTCTTCCATATTGATGCCGTAAGAAGAGAGCGCTGTGGGATTCAGCTGAATGCGTACGGCGGGCTTCTGTCCGCCGCTGATGCTGACGAGACCAACGCCGGTTACTTGCGCGATTTTTTCCGCGAGGCGGGTGTCGGCCAAATCTTCCACTTGCGAGAGCGGGATAGTGGAAGAGGTTAAAGCGAGCGTGAGAATGGGAGCGTCGGCTGGATTCGTTTTACTGTAGATCGGCGGGACGGGAAGGTCGGCAGGCAAGTAGGATTGAGCGGCGTTAATAGACGCTTGCACTTCTTGCTCGGCGACGTCGATATTCAGGTCGAGAGAAAACTGCAAAACGATTACGGAGCTCCCGTCGGAGCTGGTGGAGGTCATCTGGTTAAGACCAGGGACCTGGCCAAATTGGCGCTCCAAGGGGGCGGTTACGGCGGAGGCCATGACGTCGGGGCTGGCTCCGGGATAAAACGTGACGACCTGAATGATCGGATAATCAACTTCCGGGAGAGCGGAAACCGGAAGCTGCATGAACGAGACGATACCGGCGAGCAGAATAGCGGCCATCAGCAGCGAAGTGGCTACCGGCCGAAGAATAAATGGACGAGACGGGCTCACGGATGGGTTCCCCCGCCGGTGTTGCTATTCGTGTTCGGAGTTGGAGTCGCGTTGCCATTTTTATTTGCGCCGTTACCGTTCGCGGTGCTGCTGTTAGAGCTTGTTCCGTTGTTGCTGCCGTTTGCGGTGCTAGAGTTAGCATTCGTTCCGTTGTTGCCGCCGTTTGCGCCGCCCGCGGGTTTGTTGTTGATGGTGACTTTGCCACCGTTTTGCAACTTATCGAAGCCATTCACCGCCACCACTTCGCCGGGGTTTACGCCTTGGACGGCTATGGTGTTGGCGTCGGTGGTGCCGACGGTGACGTTGCGCAGATTCGCCGTGTTGTCTGAACTGATCACGTAAATGAAAGTACCTTGCGCGTTGCGCTGGATGGCCGCGGTGGGAAGAAGAGTGACTCCGCGCTGGGTGTCCACAAGGAGGCGGGCGTTCACGAACTGATTGGGGAAAAGTTCCGTATCGTGATTGTCAAAAATGGCCTTGAGCTTTACGGTGCCGGTGGTCTGATCGATCTGATTGTCGAGAGTCAGAAGAGAACCGGAAGCGAGTTTTGTAGATTGGTCGCGCGCGAACGCGTCCACGGGCAATTTTTGGTTACCGCGCAGTTGTTTTTGAATTTGCGGCAGGTAATCTTCGGCGACGCTGAAAATCACAGTGATGGGCTGAAGTTGGGTGATTACCACCAGCGGAGTGGTGCTGCCTGAAGTGACAATGTTGCCGGGATCGACCAGGCGCAATCCCACGCGCCCTTCGATTGGCGCAATGATCCTGGTGTAATCGAGATTAGTGGCCGCAGCTGCAACTGTTCCCTGATCCTGCTTCACGGTTCCTTCGTCCTGCTTTACCAATTGGCCCTGATCGTCGAGCTGCTGCTTGGCGATGGCGTTGCGGTCGTAAGCTTGTTGAAAGCGAGTTAGATCGATTCTTGCTTCGTTCAGCACCGCTTCATCTTTCGCGAGGGTGCCTTGCGCCTGGAGAAGCGCGGCCTGAAAAGGGCGGGGATCAATTTCGATGAGAAGATCTCCCTTGTGCACCATTTGGCCTTCGCGGTAGGCCACGTTGGTGATTTGACCGTCGACACGGCTGGTGATGGTGGCGGTATAAACCGGCGTTACGGTGCCAAGCGCGTTAATGTAAACGCCGATGTCGCCGGTACGCGCGGTGGTGGTGGAGATGGGTGCGCTGGGGCGAGGCTGCTTGGCCTGTGCAGCGGCTTGCGCAGCTTTCTGATGCTGGCGATAAAAATAGAAGATGCCGACAAGCAACAGTATTACAAGGATGATCCAGATCCATGTATGACTCTTACGGGGGCCCGCATCCTTTTTCGCGACAGGTTTTGGAGGAGGCGGCGCCGGAGCGGGAGGACTGGTTGCCGTTGTGCTGGGAGAGTCTTTCGTGCTGATCGAGACCGGCGCATTGGGCGCAGTGGGAGAACTCGGGTTGGAGCCTGGGACGTTAGGAGGATTCGGCGTATTCGGGGGATTGTCAGGCAATTTGAGCTTCCTTTTTCAGAATAGGATCGTGAACCGTTCTAGCCTTGGTATTGAGGTGCGTCGGATCTTTGCTTTTTCGTGTCCCCTGATGATAACCGAGACCGCTATTTGCCCGAATTCCTTTTCATTCACAAGTTTGCAGGCGCTTGCGCCTATGGATACAAGTCCAATTAAACCAGCGCATTACATTCCGACGATTCAAACCGCCATTTGGTTACAGCAAACAATTATGACCTATGACGAAAAGCGGACATCTGGGTTAGTGGAGTCCGCCAAACTTCACTGAATGACAGACATCGAAAACCGGCTTTATATTCGAATTGGAGGGGAAAAGCAGCTATATCTCACCATGAGAAAAAGGCGATTCAACGATCCTTAGGATGTTCCAGGAATTTGCTGACTGCGCTTGCTGGAAGTTTTATCCAAAGAGGCAGGAAAAAAAGAACGGCGCACCTTGCGAGTGGCAAGGTGCGCCGTTTGTTCGAGGCTAGACTTACCTCTTGGTTGTTTTTGTTACTGCTGCAGCTGCCTGAGCTCCGAAGATGTTCGTAGTCGTGAACACCGGAGTTCCGGGAGTTGTAGGATTTTCCAAGAAACCGGTGAAAGACAACTGTTCCCCGGTAGTGATGTCACTGAATTGAGTCACCGTGCCGCTAAAGGTTGTAAACGAACCAGTCTGCGCGTCCACGGCCGTAATGCCATTACCCGTGAAGAACGTATCCAGGCCGTCGATGGTGAGGTTGGGCGCGGCAAGGTCATCGGCGGTGCCGTTGATCTCAGTCGGTAGCAACTCGACGAAATCCGCCGTGGCGATGGCCAACGTCGGAGGGGCCGCTGCCGTGAATGCGCTAGCGTCGATCAGAACGTTCTGGCCGACCACGAAATCCGCTGGAGTGAGAAATTGACCCGGCAGCGTATTGGCGGAGGAAGTAGAGAAAGTCGCGCCAGTTGCATTGAGCGTCACAACTTGCCCTACGGTTAGGCTGTCAGTGTTGCCCGACGGCACGGCGGTGATAACGGCCTCGACAGTCGGTGTGGTCTGCACGATGGTGGCTTCGAACGCAGTCGTTGAGTTGAAGCCAGGATTACCGGCGATGGATATGGCATTGTAGCTGAGCGAAGTAGTTCCGTTAGCTCCTAATCCCACAGTAATAACGTTACCTGTTTGAACGCAAGCAAAGGTGTTCGCGGTCGTGCAGGTAGCGGAGGTCGGATAGTTGGTGATGACGGCGGTGGACGGGACGTTGATGGTCAAAGATTGTCCCGTTGCACTGTCTGTGATCGTCACGCTGCTGGCCGTAACTGCGGTAACCGTACCGGTAACTTGGCTGACGTCAACCAAATTACCGTCAGTTCCCACAGTAGTGTTTTCCGTTACGGTCGCGGTCGGGTTAATTGACAGAGTGCCCGTCGTATTCACCAACGACGAGCCTACGTTCAAATCAATCGCGATCTGCGCGGGCGTTCCGGAGGTGAGCGTAACCGGGGCGCTGAAATTCGCCGTAACCGTAGTGGTCGAAACTGTGGGAGCAAGCTGACAAACCAGCGGAGTGGTACCGGCGGTGTTATCGCAGCTGGTTGTGCCGTCGGTGAAGGTATCCCCTGGGTCGACAGTAACGGTTGCGGTGCCGGTACCGAACGTCAAAAGAACGCCGGTGTAAGTACCCGCTTCCACGGTGGTGTTGGCTACCACGTCAGACTGGGCCGGAGTTTGCAGGTTTGCAAACTGGATCGTCTCGGAGCTGGAAATCAGGCTTTGAGCACCGGAACAGCTCGTTGCGCCAGCCTCAGCGGTCGTCAGCAGGCATGCACCTGTAATTGAAAGGTCGAAAGAAACAACATTAATTCCCGCAGGGGGCTGGTCTGAAACAGTAACAACGACCGGAACCTCTGCAGGGGGAGGCGTGGTGTGGTGACCGCTTCCTCCGCAACCGCCTATGAAAGCTAATAGCAAAGGTACTGCTGACAAAGTTAAGATTTTCTTGCGCACTTGGAGTCCCTCCAGGGAAATTTAAACTGCGTTCCTATGATGCGGGTTTTACGCGTAGTCCATATCGGGTGATGAATGTATTTAACGACGTGAAGTATTCGAGTACGCCTTAGGGAACCAAAACATTTCATTTTTTTCGTTCTTGGTGCGCCAAAGGCGGAGGTATACCTCCATACAAAGTTACTTACGGATATTCTACAAATACGACCCAGTACTTTCGCGCAGACGTAGTTTTTTTGAGATTCCTTTAACTGCGTAAACACACTAATCTGGCATGCTCATTTGACATTGAAGCGGAGGGGCGCTTCGGAGCTAAATGAAAATATCAGACTTGTTGTTCGGAAGACCGCTCGCCGCATCCGATGAAAGAGCGGAGCAGCTAGGCCTCGCGGCTGGGATTCCAATTTTCGGGCTGGACGCACTAAGCTCCGCGGCATACGGACCGGAAGCTGCGCTGACACTTCTGATTCCACTAGGCGCGGCCGGGGTTGCCTACATTGTTCCAATTAGTTCGAGCATTATTGTCCTGCTCGGCATCGTTTATTTTTCCTACCGGCAAACAATTGCGGCTTATCCCGGCGGCGGGGGCTCGTACACCGTCGCTTCGGAGAATCTGGGCACCTTCGCCGGGTTGCTAGCGGCTTCCGCGCTGATGATCGACTACGTTCTGACGGTAGCGGTGGGAATTTCAGCGGGAGTGGGTGCGCTGGTATCGGCGCTTCCCAACCTGCTTCCGCATACGCTGGGGTTATGCCTGATTATTTTGGCCCTCATTACATTCATTAATCTTCGTGGGACGCGGCAAGCCGGAATTATTTTCATGCTTCCTACCTATGTATTCATCGGAAGCTTGTTGGCAGCGATTGCGTTGGGAATTTTCAAATCGATCATGGCGGGCGGGCATCCGGTTCCAGTTGTGGCGCCGCCTGAACCCGGATCTGCGGTGGCGGCCGTCAGCGTGTGGTTGTTCATGAAGGCGTTTTCGAGCGGGTGCACGGCCATGACCGGAGTGGAAGCGGTGAGCAACGGAGTGCGGGCATTTCGCGAGCCTGTAGTGAACACGGCACGCCGCGTTCTGACTACTATTATTGCGCTGCTGATGGTGATGCTCGCGGGGATTGCCTACCTGGTTCGCGCCTACAACATTGCGGCGACCGATCCAGGGAAGGCCGGGTACCAGAGCGTTCTTTCCATGATTGTTGCGGCGGTGACGGGACGCGGCGTTTTTTACTACATCACGATTGGTTCCGTATTGCTGGTTCTGTCGTTGTCCGCGAATACGGCATTCGCTGATTTTCCGCGATTGTGCCGCGCGCTCCCGCTCAACCGCTCCCTTCCCGATTCTTTTAGCCTGCGCGGGCGGAGACTTGTTTACTCGCGAGGAATTTACGTGCTGGCGATTCTGTCCGGAGCGCTTTTGATTCTCTTCCGCGGCGTTACGGACCGATTGATCCCGCTCTACGCGGTTGGAGCGTTCCTAGCTTTCACCCTTTCTCAAGCGGGAATGGTGGCGCATTGGAAAAAGAACAAAGGCCCGGGCTCGGGAAGAAGCATGGTAATCAATGGAATAGGCGCTTTTGCTACGGGCGTGACGGTGATAGTTGTGCTAGTGGCGAAGTTTGTGGAGGGAGCCTGGGTTACGGCGCTGCTTATTCCCGCGCTGCTTTTTTTCATGATGAGAGTAAGGCGATATCTTGCGCGGGTTGAATTGGAATTGTTCAGCAAGGAGCCCCTGGACACTTCGAGATGCAAGCCCCCCGTGGTGGTATTGCCGGTTCAGAGTTGGGGCAAGCTAACGCAAAGAGCTCTGCAAATTGCTTTGACCATATCAAGCGATATCCACGCAGTGCACGTGTGCAGAGAAGAACAGAAGGAACAATTGAAGGACGAGTGGAGGAGGCTGGTGGAGGAGCCGGCAAAAAGGGCCGGCATGCCGGTACCGAAATATGTAGAGGTGGAATCGCCATTTCGATTTGTGATCACGCCGATTGTGGATTATGTGCTGAAAATTGAGGCGGAGCATCCTTCGTGCCAGATCGTCCTGCTGGTTCCAGAACTAATCGAGCAGCATTGGTATCATTATTTCTTGCAGAGCAATCGCGCAGAGCTTTTGAAAGGGCTGATGCTGCTACGGGGGAATGACAACGTGGTGATCGCTAACATGCCGTGGTATTTGAAGGGAAACCGAACTTAGAAGGTTGTGGACCGCGACACGGCGCGGTCTAGGCGCGTTTCTTTCGAGTGCGCCGGCGCTTGGCCGGCTTCTTGGCTAACGGAACCGGAGTCGCGGCGGCGTTCTGCAATAGAAGTAGAAAGGCTTGAGCGTCGGGCGAAAGCGCGCGGTGGCGCGGATGAATCACGTCTAAATTTCTCCGCAGTGGCTCCGCATTGATGATTTCGATGGCGACAAGTTTTCCTCGACGCAGCTCGGTGGCCACGGCAATCTGCGGAAGAAAGCTGAGGCCCAGTTTGCGTTCCACCATTTTTTTTGCGGCTTCGATAGTTTCTACCTCCAGGACAACATTCGGCAGCAAACCGGCACGGCGGAAAAGGCTTTGACTGAGAGTCCAATCGCTGGAGCCGCGGTCGAAAAATATGAGCGGCCAGGATTCGGTCTCTTCCAGACGGACGTGCTTCTGTTGCGCTGCGGCATGCGCGGGGTGGCCTACGAGTATTAAAGGATCGTCGCGCAACGTGGTGGTTTCAACCCCGGGATGATGCAGCGAACGCGCCACACCGATGTCGGCCTCCCCATCGAGAACCATTTTCAGGACCTGCAGGGAAGTGCCGGAGCGGAGATTCACCAGTACTTTCGGATTTTTTGATTGGTACTCCTTCATCACATCGGGCAGGAAATAAGTGCAAATCGAGAGCGCGGCCGCGATATTCAGGATGCCGCTTTCTGCGGGCTGCGGAACGTGTACTGCCTGTCGAGCCAGGGCAACGGTGCGCAACAATTGTTCGGCAACCGGCCGTAGAGCTCTGCCGGCGGGGGATAGCGCGACGTTGGAGTGAATGCGCGTGAAGAGTTTTACACCCAGAGATTCTTCCAAAGCGCGGATTCGAGCGCTAACGGCGGGCTGGCTGACGCGCAGCGCCGCGGCAGCGCGGTGAAAACCGCCGTACGTTGCGACAGCTAGAAAAGTCTCTATCTGGTCGATCTCCATATTTTGCCTTCCGGCCTACAGGATTTCTAGTAGAACTATTGTACTGGAACCGATAATAGAAATCTATCAAGACGATAAGGACAATCAGTTTGACTGATTGGCTCAACCCGCTCACAATCGCCTGAAGTTGCCGTCAGCGCTTTCTTCGTTTTCGGCGATATAGCGGTCCTTCCCAGGCCGCGCAACAGGCCCGCTTCACGAAGTTCCAATCGCAGATTCAACCAGAGAGGCGACACGATGACCAGCAACGGAAACTCTTCCAACGGCAATTCCTCACATCAACAAAATGATTGGGCAACAAATCCCCGCTGGAACGGAATTACGCGGCCTTATTCTCAGGCTGACGTCGAAAAGCTGCGCGGCTCGGTGCACGTCGAGCACACTCTGGCGAAATTGGGGGCTGAGCGTTTGTGGAAGCTGCTGCATGAAGAAGAGTTTGTTCGCGCGTTGGGCGCAACGACTGGTAATCAGGCTGTGCAACAAGTGACGGCGGGGCTAAAGGCGATTTATGTGAGTGGATGGCAAGTGGCTGCCGACGCAAACAATGCGGGGCAAATGTATCCGGACCAAAGTTTGTACCCGGCAGATAGCGTTCCTAATCTCATACGACGCATCAATCAAGCGCTGATGCGAGCCGACCAAGTTCATCATGCGGAAGGGAAGGACGAAACGTACTGGTTTGCTCCGATGGTTGCGGATGCCGAAGCGGGATTCGGCGGGAATCTTAATGCGTTTGAATTGATGAAGGCGATGATTGAGGCGGGGGCGGCGTGCGTTCACTTTGAAGATCAATTGTCGTCGGCCAAGAAATGCGGACATCTGGCGGGAAAAGTTCTAGTGCCGACAGTTGAAGCCATTCACAAATTGGTGGCAGCGCGACTGGCTGCGGATGTGATGGGCGTGCCGACGTTGATTCTTGCGCGCACGGATGCGGACAGCGCGACGCTTCTGACCAGCGATATCGACCCGCGCGATCGGCAGTTCATCACCGGCGAGCGCACAGCGGAAGGATTTTTCCGGATACGCGGCGGGATCGAATCGGCGATTGCGCGCGGGCTGGCCTATGCTCCCTATGTTGATTTGATTTGGTGCGAAACTTCGAAGCCCGATCTGGCGGAAGCGCGGGAATTCGCAGAAGGCATTCACGCAAAGTTTCCCGGCAAAATGCTGGCTTACAATTGCTCGCCTTCGTTCAATTGGAAGAAAAATCTGGATGACGCCACGATCGCGCGTTTTCAGGATGAGCTCGCTTCAATGGGATACAAATTCCAGTTCATCACGCTGGCGGGTTTCCACGCGCTCAATTTGACCATGTTCGATTTGGCGCGCACTTACAAACAGAGCGGAATGACAGCCTATTGCGCGCTGCAGGAAAAAGAGTTTGAGTCGGAACGAGCGCATGACTATGAGGCGGTGAAGCATCAGCGCTTCGTCGGCACGGGATATTTCGATGCGGTGCAGCAAGTGATTACGAGCGGGACCGCTTCGACGACGGCGATGGAAGGTTCTACAGAGGCGGCGCAATTCAGCCAAGCGAAGGCTGTGTCGCCGGCGACGGCGAGCGCTGCTGCTGCGGCTGCCGCTGCTGCCGATTAAGTTCGCTGCGCTTGGACGATCTTCGATGTGGTGATGGCTTGTCCCACGTGGCGCTGCGTGTGATCGGCGACGTGGACTAGTAAACCTCCTAACGTGGTTGGCAACTTCTTTTTGCCGACTTCGCGCGAGTCATTAAAGCGATTTATGTCGAAAGCGCGAATGCGCTCGGTGCTTTTTCGCAGCGCGCCGTCTAATTCTGCAAATAGATCTTCGCG
>Ga0210393_10004755_pt1 | contig 10704 bp, 13 predicted proteins | sample IncBWC27OmetaG_FD_160068 | JGI IMG/M metagenome (GOLD analysis project Ga0210393, IMG submission 160068) | Forest soil microbial communities from Barre Woods Harvard Forest LTER site, Petersham, Massachusetts, United States - Inc-BW-C-27-O ...
GCCCATGCCCCCCAATTCGGCTGGGTTGAGCGGGAGCCAGCCGCCGCCCGGATGCTGGTGGTGCATGTCCCAGCCGTGCATCGGGTGGTGATAGGGCCACGCGCCGCGCCAAGCCGGATGTCCGAAAGCGCCGGGATGCCCGCCTCGGAAGCCGCCGACGCCGTGGGTGAACCGGCCGCCGTGGAAGCCGCCTCGCCTGCCTCGGCCGCCGCCGCCAAAGAGGCCCGCGAGCATGGGCAGCATCGGCGCGATGATCCTAGCTGCCTGCGCCAGATCGGCGAGCGCGGTCGGACTGCCGGTCGAGGCCCCGGAAATGTCTTGGAGTATCCTCGGCGTGGCCCCTGCGCCCGTCGGCGGGGCGGCGGCGGGCGACGCGGCTGTCGCCGGTTGCTCGGCTTCCGGCGGCTGCGTCGGTTTGCGGGTCGGAAGGGCAGGCCCGCCGGGTGCGACTTCGCCCGGCTCGTTCTGCGGCGCAGGCATCCCCTGCGGCGCTGCCTGCGTTTGCCCTCGCTCGCCAGCCTTGGGCTGAACGGTGATCTGCCGTCCTTCGGGGGAAGCCGTCGGCGCGCTCGCGGCGTTAGGCGGGACGCGGGCTTCGGCTGGCGGAGCGCCTGCGACTTGGCTGACCGGGCTCGGTGGCGACGGCTGCAACGGCGTGCCGTAGAACGAACCGGGGGATTGCGCGCCGGTTTCACCCGCATCCACATTCGGAAGGTTGGCTATGCCGCCTTGGTTTGGGAGCCGCCCTTGGGGGGACTGCGCTCCGGTCTGGCCCGGCGCCAGCGTCGGCAGCGCGAAGGGAGCCGCAGGCGCCGCTGGCACGGTGGGTCCAGTGGGTCCAGTGGGTTTGCCGGATAGCTGCTTGAGCAACGCCTTGAGCTGATCGGTCGCCGATTTCGGCGCGTACTGGTTCTGATCCTGCTGGTTCTTGGTCTGTCCGGTCTGCTGCTGCTGGTTCTGGTCGGCGGGGCTAGAGCCGGGCGTGGTTGACGATTGCGTGCCGCTGGCTGCGCCGACGGGATCGCCGCCGGTCGCCGCCGCCGCGCTCGGCGGGCTCATGGCGATGGATTGCGCCGCCGTCGGGCTGGCTGCGCCCACGCCCCCGCCGCTGAGTGCGTTGGCGAGGTCACTGAAATTTTGGAAGCCCCCGCCGCTCGCGTCAGTCGAGCTGACATCGGTGAAATTGCCGGTCCCGCCCTGCATCTGGTCGCCAAGGGTGGCGTCGGCGAAGGTCTGGTCGTTGACGCCGCTCGCGCTCGATCCGCTGCCGCTCAATGCGTTGCCGACGTCGCTCATGCGAATGCCGCCGCTGTTCCTGCCGCCTGCCCCGCCGCCGCGCCGAGTTTTTGCCCGGCCGCCGTGTTCGCTTGATCGGCCGCCAAGACGGCGGAGGTCGGAATGTTGGTCTGCGCCGTCTGCAACGCCGGGTTGAAAGCCGGATTGGTCACGTCGGTCGTCTGTTCCTGCCCGATCGCCGCCTGCCCCAAGTTGGCTTGGTTGGCGAGGTCTTGCAGCTCGGGGGTTGAGCCGCCCATGCCAAGCTGGTTGTAGCGGGCGGTGGTCGAGGCTTCGTTGCCTTGGGTGGCGTTGGTGATCGCGCCAAGATCGAACTGGCTGGGGCCGAACTCGAAATTGCCTTGCTGCAAATTGGTGTCGAGGCCGGAAATGCCCTCTTTGCCGCTGGCTCCGCCGCCGGTGCTCATGTGCTTGCCCCCGGTGTCGTTGAAGCGCCAGCTTGGCCGCCTGCCGCGCTTCCGGCCAGCGCGGCGAGGCTGGTCGCGTTGCTGAGATTTTGCTCGTTTTCAGCCAAAAGGTTCTGATTGTTTTGCTGGTCGATGTTGATGGCGTTGCCGTAAGCCGAGTAATCGGCCCCTTGGTCCACGTCGCTCAAGCCCGCCGACGTGATCGCCTTGCCCATGTTGGCGCCGCCCGCCGTTTGGGTCGCCATCGTCGACAAGCTGGGTCCGCCGCCCTCGCCAGATCCCTCGAATTGCGCTTGGCCTTCGGTGAGGTTCTGTCCGTAGTCGTATTCGGAGAGGGCCGATTGCTGCGGCGTCACCCCGCCGGGGCTGGTGAAGAATGGGTATTGCTGTTGGTTGACGTCTAAGCCGCCCGCCGCCTTGCCGCCGATTTCGCTGCCGACAGAACTCATTCGAGCCTCATCTGCCATCGGACGTTGGCTTCTGTGGCGCCGAGTTTTACCGCGATCGGCTCCAAATCGAAATCCGTCTCGGAGCTGATGCGCCAAATCGAGCATTTGCGCCGTCGCGCCCACTCGATCGAGGCGCGCAGGAGCATGACGGCTTGCCACATCTTGCCCTCGTCGGCGCAGACCAAGGTGACGTTGCATTCGGGGGTGTGCGGCGTCCAAGGGGTGGTCGACAGCATGGCTATGCAGAAGGCGTGATCGCTGCGGATCGGCAGGAACATCATCGGCCCTTTGAGGACGATGTTTCTGAACCACATTTCAGTGCCAAGGCGGTCGTATCGGCCGGGATAGCGCCGGTCGCCCAGCTCAAGCATCCAGGCGATGTCGGCTTCGGTTATAAGCCGTATCCGCTTCGCATAGCTGCCAAGCTCAGGGCGTTGTGTTCTTGGGAATTGGTGAACAGAAACCATTGAAACGGACCCTGTTGCTGGGTCGGGTTGTCTACCAGACCAAGCGACGGCTGGACATTGAACCAGTTGGCGGCGTCGTCATGGGCTTGCTGGTGGTTCATGTCCCAGAGGGTCGCGCCTCCGGTCTGCCACGCGTCGGGCGGCATCGGATCGAGCAAATAATTTATCAAATTGAACGGAGTTGGATTGCCCATTTGGGCGACGAGCTTCTGATGCTCTTGCTGGTGATCGAACACGAACGCCGCTTGAGCGCGCGGGTTGTCCGGGTAGTGGAGGAGGCTGACGATGCTCACCCTTTAAGGCCCCAGATGTCTTCCATGCACTTGTCGCAGAAGCGCACCGTCCAGCCTTCGGCGTTGGACATGATGAGCGGCACGTGATCCTCGGGGATCGAGGCGGAGCAATAGGAACAGAGGACCGACGGCGGGCTGTCGGGCCGCCCCCACGTCAGCTTATTCCAATCGAAAGCTTTTACGGGCTTGAGGCTAACGGTCGCCACGTTTGCGAACCTGTTCGGTGACGAGGTCGCTTGACGGTTGCGGGCCGATGCGATCGTCAGGCGTTCCAATAGGGTCGAAGCCACGTGGGCTAATTCGATCCATGCCAAAGTCGCTATCCCGCCCTTCGCCGGTTGCGCTTCGCCCGCCTGCGCGCGGGCCGACGCGAGGCTCGGTTCCCGTTCGCAAAGGCCCGGCGAGTGAGCGCCCTGATTTCAGAACTCCGTCCCGGCTCTGAAAGAAGCCGGTCGGACTGCCGCGTTCCGTCCCGTCCGTCTCCCGCGTCCTCGGCCATTCCCGTTCGGTTCCCATCACTTCCTCTTTCCGGGTCCGCGCCGCCTACGGCGAGCCCTGCGGAGGTTCTTCCGCCTCGCCCGTTTCTGCGCCGTCGATCCGCGCGCCAATTAAGCCCCCGTCTGTGCGGTTTGAGCAAGCTGCGGTCGCGCCGCTTGCGCGAGCTGGGCCAGTTGCGGACCCGGATTGCCGCCCATGACGAGGCTCATGACGAGCTGGATGAGGCCGCCGATGTCGACAGGAGCTGGCGGCGCGTTGGGTGAGGGCGGAGCCGTCGGCGCAGCGGGCGCAGCGGGTGAGGGTGAGGTCGGCGAGGACGGCGAAGCGGCGTTCGCAGCGGCGGGGGCGGCGGAGGAGCCAAGCCCGGTCGTCACGCTGGGCGAGGCGGGCGAGGGCGCAGTAGGCGCGGACGCGACTGTCGTGGCGGGCGTGCCTGTCGGGCTGTCCGACGCGTTGCCGGGTCCGCCGCCTAAAGCGACGCCGGGAGCGGTCACTGCCGCCGTCGAGACGTTGCCCATTGCGCCGCGAGCTGGGCCGAAGTCGGCCGGGCCGCCCAAACCGCCGCCTACAGCCGCGCCGCCGACGCCGGGCGCATTGCCGCCCGAAGTCGGACCAGTATTGGCGGAAGTGGCCGTCGAGCTGCCCGAGCCTTTTGTGGTGTTCGTGGGTCCAAACAGGCTGGACGTGTCGGTCCCGATGCTCCCGCGCGCCGCGTTCGCCGCCGCCGATCCGAACAGTTGGTGCGCCAACTGAGCCAAGTTGGGTCCGGGCTCGCCAAGCGGCGAGACTGTGACTTGGCCGACGGGCGCGGCACCGGGACCGCCGACGCCTTCCGGCACGCCCAAGCTCGGAACGCTCGGTGTGCCAAAGCCGATTTGACCAAGGTTGACGGCCCCTCTGAGCGCGTCGGCCGGGTTGCCGCCCAAGAGCTGTTGGAGCGCGTTCCTGACGGCTGGGCTGACGCCCGATCCGCCTGCGGCCGTTCCGCCGCCGCCGCCGGTCGCGGCTCCCGGTCCACCCGTTCCGCCGCCGCCGGTCGCGCTGCCAGCGCCCCCGCCCCCTCCTCCGCCGCCGGTTGCTGCGCCAGCGGCGCCCGACGTGCCGCCGCCGGCGCCCGGACCTGCGCCTGCCCCTGATGTGCCGCTGCCACCAAACCCACCAGTGGTGGCGTTGCCGCCAAATCCCCCTGCACCGCTTGTTGCGTCCCCTCCAAAACTGCCAGTCGTGGTACCGACGGAAGTTCCAGGGCCTGCCCCCGGACCTCCCGGCGCAGACGCTGTCGCCCCGCCGCCCGCACTTGCGTCGCCGCCGCTGGCGTCGCCGCCTGCTGACGACGATCCATCGCCGCCGCTGCCGCCGTCGCCGTTATCGAACCAGAGGAATTTCGGCAGTCCGGGGAAAAGGCGGGGATCGAGGACGGGGCGCATGACTTACCCCTTTGCGGCGCGGGCCTTCAAAAGGTCAACCGGCATGAGTTCGATGACATCGTTGAAGCGCATGAGCCCGGCGAGGCCGATCAGCGCCGCCTCGGCCCTGCCATCGTCCATCTTGCGCGCGAACAGTTGGGCTTTGCCCGGCCAGCGATTGATGGCGTTCGATCGCGCCATGTCCTTCATGTCTTTGCCGGGCGGGATGCCGACGACGCGCTTCCATGTGACGGGGGTGATGAAGATGGTGGGAATAGCTGCGGCAGCGAGGACGCCACGAACAACACCTTTTGCATCTCCAAAGCTGAAAGCCCCGACAGCTCCCTCCATAGGTCGAGGACCGACGCGTTCAACAAAGGCTCGATCGGCGTGAGATTTGTAGACGATTTCAGCCAGGAGCGGAGCATTGATGGTTCTCCGTTTCGCCGGGCCGTCGCGCAGGCACGGCATGTCGAACACGTCGACCAGCTCGCCCGCGTCGGTCAAGACGGCGAGCGCGCCGCCCGCGCCGATATCGACGCCGAGAATTGTCATCGTCGGCCGCCGCGTCTGACGGGTCCGGTTCGGCCGCCCGGACGCGGCGAACAGTGTCCGCCTTTCATGGATTTCTCCGCGATCGACGCCTGCCTCGGCCGACGCCCTGCCGATGTCCTCGGGCGCGCTTGACGCGCGTCGTTGGTCGCTTGGTGGGGAGCCTGCCAGCGGGATCGACGCGAGAGCGCGGGCCAAGCCGCACGCCTTTCGCCATCACATCCTCCTGCCTTTGCGGTACGAATTGAGGCGCGGTCGCCATGACGGCAACCGCCACCCCTTGGGCTTGAGCTGCCGCGCAATGTTTTGAGTGTTGCGCAGCCCGGTTCGCTTCACAGCTTACCTACGCTTGCGAGCGCGGATGCGACGGGCTCTGCGTGTCTGTCTGAGACGCTTCGCCACGGGCTCCTCCTACCGCCTACGGCCCCGGCGACCGCGCCGTCTGCCGCGCCGATCTTCGGTGAAGTCGTCAAAATGCGTGTTCGGACCCATGGCTCTCTCCTTGTTGCAGCAAGGCCACGCGGCGGAAAGACGCGACGTGGCGTCACCTTTCCTTTCAAGCGGTCAAAGTAGCCGCTTCGGTCAACCTACGCCGCTTGTAGGCGCGTTGCCAAGCGGCATGGCAGGCTCGGCAAGCGTGGCGTCCATTCTTCTTTATGTACGTGTTTTTCGCTGTAAATTCGTGACCGCGTTTACAGTGCGTAATCTGCCCGACCCAACGCCTCGGTTGGAGCCGAAGATGCTGGCCGCGAGTGACAACCTGTAGATGGTCGAGGTTGCGACATCTCTTGTTTTTGCAACGATGGTGCAGCTCAAACCCCTTGGGGACCGGCCCTTTCGCCAGCTCGTAGGTCAGGTCATGCGTCAAGCGGATTTTGCCTTGGTAGCCGACGCACCCATATTCGCCGTTCGTTGCGCCCCACCAAATGATGCACTTTGACTTGGGATCGCGCGTAGAGTAATGCTCTAGCCTCGCCTCGATCGGTCCTTTGAAGTAATTTGCGCCGGGTTTCTTAGCCGTCATGCTCCAAAGAGTGTACGCTCCTCTGCGGCTAAATGAAGGCGCTCCAAATTAAAATCCGGCGAATTGGTCTGTAAGTCAATGGCGGACCAAATTCCGGCCCCGTGCAGCGGCGCGGGGAGGATGCCGAACTGAGCGCCGCGCGGCAGCTCGAAATCGACGCTCTCGACGCCGCCGGGGATGCCGCCGCCGCCGCTGGTGACGGTCCCTCGGATCGAGACGCCCAGCCCTGAATTGTCGGCGACTTCGGCATAGAGCCGCTTGAGGTTCTTGAGCGTGAGCGCTGACAGCTTGCCGGATGTCACACGGAGTTGCTTGGTCGAGAGGCGCTTGACGAGCGTCGGGCTCGGCTGGGCGAACAGTCGAAAGAGCTGGTGTCCGTCGGTCCCGTAGGGGGTGATGGTGCTGTCCTGTTCGTAAGAGCCGATGTTGGTCAGCTCCAAGCCTTGGCTGGCGACGGACCAAAATTCGTTGCCCTTGGTCGGGTGGAACATGAGCAACAGCGAGCGCGTGACGCCGAAGGGATCGGTGAAGCGTCCATTGAGGAGCATGACGCGGAAGCCGAACATCGTCGCCGGGGCGAAGGTCGGCAGATAGCTCGACGTATCGAGGGTGTTCCAGATGCCCGTCACCTTGTCGCCGATCGGCACGGCTTCGCCGCCTTGCAAGATGGAGATGCCTGCGCCGTTGAACATGGTGAAGTAGCGCCCCAGCCGTCCAATCGGGCGCGGGAAGCGCTGGCCGACTTGCGGGTCGACGTTGAAGTAGTTGAAGTCGGTTGTGACCGGCTGGGTGAGCTGGCCGGGCGTGCCGATCAGGGTGACGTTGTTGATGGCGTCGATCGAGCTGTCGCCGAAGAAGTAGAGGTAGCCAGCGGACGCGGCGATGTCCATGAACGAGTACACGAGCCGATCGCCGAAATAGCCGAACGAACCGCCGCCGTTGGCGGTCGAGAAGTCCGCGCCGTTTGACGGCGCGGAAAACGAGCAAACATCCTTGCCAATCACCCAAAGGCGGGAGCTGTAAACCTCCATGCCGTAGATGCCGGGGAGCCCGGTTGGCATCGGCGGGATCGGCGCTGTCGGGTCCGTCTCTTGAAGGTCGGTCAGCCAATCGGGGGCGGGATCGCCGGGACGCGAGAGCGTCACGCCGTCCCACGCGTAGAGGCCCGCCGGGCTTCCGAACAGGACGCCGCCTTGCTGGCCGACTTGGGAGCCGACGAACGCCGGTCGCCAGACTTTGGCGCTGGCCCAGAATTGCGGCGCGGTTTCGCCGTTCCAAATTGCGCCCGCCGCGCGCAGGCCCGTCGTGACGCCGGAATTAAGATCAACCTCGTCAATTGTGCCGTCTGAGAGAAACATCCAACCCATGGCGCCGGGAGGAGGAGCGCCAAACTGAGGCGTCTGATTGCCGTAGAAGCCAAAAAATATGCGAAAAATCCCCGTCCCTGCCGGGGCGGTGTAAATGGGCGCGGACGGTCCCCAGCATGTACGAAGATTTCCGGGGCCGATGGCGAAAAAATTCTCGTTCCACCACTCCTCTTGATCGTCGATCGAACCGCGCTTGGATTGCTGGTTGAGCCCGCGCCATTGCTCGACCGTTGTCAGGTCAAAGGGATTATCAGATTGGATCGGCATGTCACACTAATGGGTTGACAGTCAACCCGAAGGTGCTATGATGCACAGTCGGAGGCTGGAACATGTTGGATCTGATCGGCGTGGCGATGATAACCGCTGGATTGCTGACTTGCACGGGCGGCGCCTTGGCTGTTTTGCCACGAAAAAGAAGGCCGCTGCTCATGTACGCTCTGGCGGCGCCCATCCCGTGGGCGATACCGCTGGTGATGGTCGGGCAGCTCGTTAACTGGCTTACTCGGACTGCGTATCGGGGTCTTGCGGGTCTTTGAGCCGCCCGCGCGCCATCTTGCTCCGCGCTTTTTTCGCCAACTCGCCAGCCACGGCTTGCTCACCGACGGCGCTCGCCGTGTCGGCCGCTTCGCCCGGCGCCCAAAAGCCGCCGCCGCTTCCCATCGGCGGATTGAGCGCCTTGTCGACGGCTTGCTCGCCCCACGCCTGTCCTCGGGTGCGATCGACTTCGGCGGTCGGTGAGGGCGCGGTCGCTTGCCCGACCGCTTGTTCGCCCCACCCTTGCGCGCGCGGATTGCGCGCCTCTTGAAACGCCTCGCTCTTGACGTTTGGGGTCGGCGGCTTTTGCAGCTCCCGATCGACGGCCCCCCTTCCGTAGTTCTGAGCGCGAAGGGCGGGAGCCGCCGCCGCTATGGCGTCAGGACCAGACGCCGCTGGCGCGGGAGCTGCGGGAGCCGGTGCGCCCGGCACGGTCCCCATGGTCGGCTCGATCCGGTTGTTCAAGCCGTAGGGGTCTTCGGACAAGAGCCACGTTCGCATGAGCTGGTGCAGCCCGTGCATTTGTCCCGCGTCTTTCGCCATCACGCGCTCCTCATCGTGGCGCCGTAGACGTTCTGGATCATCTGCGGGCAGACGACGGCGGCGCACATGGGCAGGTCGGAATTGAACAGCTCCGCCATCGCTTGCGCGTCCTCCTTGCGCTGTTGCTGGGTGAGCGCGAGCATCGCCGCCCAATAGCTCACGGCGTCGGTCCACGGATAGGGAATGGGCTCAACGTCGTCGTCGGTGAGCAAGGGCTTGGGGATGATAGTCAGATCGACTTCCATCGGCGCGGCGATCGACGGGATCGGCGCGAGATAGAGCGCGGCCAAAGGGCCGACGCCATATTGCGCGTACCAGCCGGGCTGACTGATCGTGCCGTAGAACGTCCCGCCATAGATGCGAAAGCGGCCCTGAAAGTCGGTCCACACGATCCGCTTCCAGACGGGTTTCCACGTTCCGCCGGTGATCGACCAGATGCCGTCGGCGTCCTCCTGCCACGCTCCGCCGATGCCGATGGCGAGCGAGCGGCAGGACAGGATCGACTGCGCCTGCGGGATAGTTTGTTGCACGAGGGCGTTCCACTCGGAGAACGGATAAACCTCGCGGTTCGGCTTGGTCTGCAATCCGGGCGGGATCATGCGGATGCAGCCTGAGACGGCGGCGATGCGGCGGCGGGAGCGATTGACGAACGCGGTTAGCTGCGGGATCGTGAAGAATTGCCCCTGAGTGTCATTCAGGTGGCTTTGAACCTCGCTGACATAAGCCGAGAGCATGAAGCATCTTTACCGCTTTTTCTTTGCCGGGGCGCGGTGATGCGTGGTGCGGTGCGCTGGCGCGGCGCGGCTGGGCAGGGTGTCGGGCGCGTCGTCCGGCGCGGGTAGCGTCTCGCCCTCCTCTAGCGGCGGCGCCGTGATCGGCCCGACGGGCAGGCTGTCCATGCTCGCTTCGCCTCCCGGCCCGGTAGCGGTGACATTGACAGCGATTAGCGCGCCTTCATCCGCGCCGACGAGCGCATAGACCGCCCCGGTCGCGCCTGCGATCGGCGAGCCATCGCGGGTCCACTCACGGGCGTAGGTCGTCGCGTTCGTCCATGTTCCGGTGGTCGACGTTAGGTTCGATCCGGTTACGGTCGTGCCAGTGACCAACGGTCGCACGGTGTTGACCGGCGGCGGCTGGGTGGCGGGCGGGTTCCACGGCAATTGCGGAATGGTTGGGACCGACGAATAGACGATTGGCGGCGGGGTCTGGCCGGGCGTCGACGGCAGCGGCGGCGGCACGTTGCCGATCTTGAAGATGTTGGCGAACACGATCGGCGGCGACGGCGGGGTCGTCGTGAAGTAGCCTGGAAACAGGGTCGCTGGGAGGAGCGCGGTGCCGGGCGGCACGAATTGCGGCTGTTGAACGCCGGGGATCGAGGGCGGGACGGGCGCGGGGCCGACGGCCGGACCGACGAGCGGCCCGACGGGGACTGTGACCGGCGCGGTGTTTCCCCCGGTTGGCGGAAAGACAGGATAGCCGACGGGATTGGCGATCGGCGGCGGCGGAATGATCGGCGAGCCGGTGATCGGGACGTTGGTGGCAGGGACGGTCGCGGAGCCGCTGCCATACACGGGTTGAGGGATGCCCGCAATCGAGGGCGGGACGGGCGCGGGCTGGATCGGGGGCGTGCCGTTGCTCATACGCTGTACGCCTGCGTTATGGTGGCGCAGCCGCTTCCGGTGATGACGACGTTCTGCCCGTCGGCGATCACGAGCCCGGACGCGCCGGATGGAACGAGGGTCGAGCTAGGCGCGGGAACGAACCGCCAGCCGAACCAATTCGGCGGCCGACGCCCGGCCAGCGGACGCAGCGGCGGCTCGGCGTTGCCGGTTGCGCGCTGCCACGCGCGGAACCCTTCAACGACATCG
>Ga0210393_10004760_pt1 | contig 10697 bp, 5 predicted proteins | sample IncBWC27OmetaG_FD_160068 | JGI IMG/M metagenome (GOLD analysis project Ga0210393, IMG submission 160068) | Forest soil microbial communities from Barre Woods Harvard Forest LTER site, Petersham, Massachusetts, United States - Inc-BW-C-27-O ...
GGACCAAAATAGCTTTATTCCGGTTGCAACCAATGCCAGGTCGCGAAATGACCTCCACGAGCGCGGGTTTAGTCGTCAGCCGCTCAGAGTTGATCTAGACATAGCGCGCACGCTGGAAGCGTTCTCCCACGCAGCCTGGTCCATTCCAAGGGACAAGTACTACGATGGGGGCGACAGGTATCGTTCCTTAAATCGTCTCCGGGCCGAGATTGTTGAGGGTGGTGTAAGGGTTTGGTTTAGCGAGGAGAGCACGCCGTATGTGCAGCTGAAAAAATACAACACGACAATCGGTGGCCTGCCGCGAGAGTACGCTCCGCTGCCCGCGGAGATCGCTGGTTCCATAGGCGTCCGCAAGATGATTGCCTACCACCTTCATCACCTGCCGCTGTCGACAGCGGGCACGAGGTATTTGGTCAACCTCCATCTCATAAGGTTCACGGCTACGCCGGGTCGGCCATGCGACACGAGCCCTCCGGGTTTACATAAAGATGGAGAAAAGTACATCGCGACGCATCTACTGGGCCGCTGCGGCGCTGACGGTGGCGAAGTCATCATCACCGACAATGACAAACGCGAACTGGATCGCTTCACTATGCACGAATCGGGTGAGTGTTACGTCTTCGACGATGATCGCATCTGGCACATGTTGACGCCAGTGACAGTACTGGAAGGCAATCAGTACGCCTACCGTGACACACTAGCATTCGATATGCTTCCAGAGGGCTGGGAACCCGTGCAGTGATCCGGGAGAATTTTGGCTCTGCAGATAAGCCGCTAGACTCGAGTTTCAAGTCAACCCAACAGAACGGATGATGTTCCTTACGAATCGGCTGGGGGGAAGTGTGTAGCGTTGAAATACAGGGCCAAAGGACACGCTTACTGCACGCAATTACTTCAGCTTTGCGTATTCGGCCTGGGCTTGTTTCAGGATGGGAATGTCGGGGTCGGCGTCTTTCCAGAGAGAGAGAAAGTCTTTATAGGCGGCGAGCGCACGCATGCGGGGGCCATTGGCATCCATTCCCTGCGATGTTCTCGCCTCTAAAGCATCGGCGCGAGCTAATCCCAGACGCGCTAGCGCGCCCGTCCAGCAGTTCCAGACAATACCCCCATGGTCGAGAATTTTCTGAAACTCTGCGGTAGCCGCACTGCCCTGTCCGGCCGCCAAGTATGCCTCTCCGCGCACATAGACCGGATAGAGGCAGGAGAGATTGCTGACGAACACAATTTGCCCCAGTTCGAGCGGTGAAGCAGCTTGCGCGGTATTCAGGGCGGCAGCCGGATCCTTTCTATCCAGCGCCAACTGTGCCTGAATCGCCGGCAACCAAAGCGACTGCATCTGGGTGTCCAAGGGGAGCCGTTTCCCCAACTTACGGGCTAAGGAATCCGCGTGCGGCATTTCTCCCGCCATGGCAAACGCAAGCGCGGTTTCGCTCTCGACGCCCTGACTTGCGGGAGCGAGCTTCAAGGCCTGTGCCGCTAACTGCCTCGCTTCCACAGAATTGCCATAAGCCGCTTCCCGCAGAGCAGCGTTGTCTTGAAAAATGGCGCCAGTCTCCTTGCTGTCAGCCCGTATCGCGGACTCCACCGCCCGCTTGGTCAGTTCCCGCGCCTTGACCAAATGACCGGCATACGCCTCGGTATCAGACGCCAACGAAAGGCCATAGTTCTCAGCTTCCGGCTTACTCGCAAACCACTGTTGCTGTTCGGCCATTGCCGCAGAGTCCGCTCCGAGGAAAGCAAGAGCGTAAAGTGCATCGTGGAATGCGAAATCATCCAGTTTTGGCGTCGCGTCATGGATGATCTGCCGGGTTTCGTCAAAACGCTGCAAGGCAAGGGCATAGTCGGCGAGATTCACGTAAGAAGAAACCTGATCGGGTGCAAGGCGTATGAGTTGGCGTGTGGCATCCCTAGCCTTCTCATACTGGCCCTGAAGCGCGAACACTACGCCCAGATTGCCATATGCTACAGGCGAGCGCGGGTAGCTCTCGATCTCCTCCTGATACGTCTGCGCCGCTTTGTCCAGTTCCCCGGTCACATTCAAATAGAAGTCGGCGGTGATGGCCAGCCTTTCCCGTTCGCTGGCACGTTCGCGTAGTTGAAATGCTTTGCCATAATATTCGTTAGCCCGTTCCAGTTGGCCCAGATTGGAGTAGTCCGCGCCCACCGCCGTGTAGGCCATGGCAAAATTCGGATCAAGCTCGACCGCACGTTGATGGTACGGCAGGGCTGCGGCATCGCCTTTCTCGTTCCCCTCCTTTCTGCCGAGGCTCATCGCTCTTAGCGCTTCGAGCGAAGGTGTGGTTGCCTGTTGGAGCGGAACATCGAATTTCTGCACCGTAGCCAGCGATTCACCCAACTCAGTCCGCAGCTTAGACGTCGCTTTGCCCAACGCGTCCAACACCTTTTCCTTGGACCCTGCCGTTACCTGTTCCTGCGCCAGCATCTCTCCGCTCTGGCAATTCACTGCCGTCAGCCCCAGCACATATTCCGTACCCAGGCTGCCAATGGCTCCAGCAATATAGGCTTTGCTTCCCGCCCGCTGGCAAAGCTCGCGGGCTATTTCTGAGGTAAGCTTCGTGTCGGCAGGGAGGGTCATCATTTTCAAAATCTTCGTAACTTCGCTGTCGGATAGAGTATTCAGAAAGGGTGATTGCCGCAGGGAGACACTGAGCGCGGTCTTCAGCGCGTCGTCGAACACCGCATCGCCCGTGCTATTGGCAAAATCGGCGAGAACGATGGTGTCCTTCTCGGTGAGGCGCTCGCTCCGATGTCGCGAGCGATAGTACAGTCCCCCCGCAACAAGCAAGGCGACAACCAGGACAGGGAGCGCAATTTTCCAGGCTTTCCCCGGTGCGGCCACAGAGGCCTGAGTCAGGGTCGCCTTGCCTGAGACCGCTACGGAAGGATGTTCGCTCTGGAAGTCCCGCTTCAGCCGTGTCAAATCCGCTCGCATGTCGGCGGCGGTCTGATACCGGAGACTGCGATCTTTCTCGATCGCTTTGGTGATGATGGATTCGAACCCGGCCGCAAGTTCCGGATTGAGATCGTGTATCGGCGGCGGGGTCTGGTGCAAAGTGGCATCATGAACAACCGCGGCCGTTTCCCCCGGAAATGCGCGCCGACCCGTGGCCATCTCATACAGCACCAGTCCAAACGAAAACACATCGGTGCGGGCATCGAGCGTCTCGCTCCGCACTTGTTCTGGTGACATGTAATGGGCCGTGCCCACGGTCGTACCGGTTCGAGTCAATCGTAGATTTGTAAAAGCGCTCGTGGGTGCGCTCGACGCCGAGGTTTCGGTCAGGGCAGCTTGTTTCCAGGCCAGGAGGTTGGTGGCGTGATCTCGTTCGACTATTTTCGCCAGCCCGAAATCCAGTATCTTGACCTCGCCACGGTGGGTAATAAAGATGTTGGCCGGCTTGATGTCGCGATGGATGATGCTCTTCGCGTGTGCTGCTTCGAGTCCGGTGACAATTTGCAGCGCCACCTCGAGCATCTCGTTCGTGGGCAGTTTCTTCTGCTGGCTTGCGCTTTCAATCTTTTCCTGCAGAGTTTGGCCCTCGAGCAACTGCATTACGATAAATGGTTGCCCCTCGTGTTCCCCGAGCTCGTAGATCGGACAGATATTGGGATGCTCGAGGGCCGAGGCCGCCCGGGCTTCGCGTTCCAGGCGCTCGAAAGCCTTGGTATCGCCGGCCATCTCGGCAGGCAGGAACTTCACCGCCACCTTGCGGCCCAGTTTCAGGTCTTCCGCCTTATACACCACCCCCATGCCCCCGCCACCCAGCACCTGCAGAATTCGATAGTGCGACACCTTTTTTCCCGCCAGGTTTTCGGTAGCAGCCGCTGGTTCGTCCACCGCCGCGGCCTCGACGATCGGTGGGGTGACTTCCACCACCGGCGCTATGAACCGGTATCCCCGGCCCGTGACCGTCTGCACGAAGCGGGGTTGCTCCGGATTGTCCTTCAGCACCTGGCGAATTTTCCGGATGGCGGCGTTGATGCTGTTGTCGGTATCGAGGAAGACATCCTTACCCCAGATCCTTTCGATGATCTGATCGCGCGTGACGAGCTGCCCCCTCCTCTCTGCTAAGAGAAGCAGCAGTTCCATCGGAATGCGTTCCAACTTGAGAATCCGCCCGGCGCGGCGCAGTTCGTAGGCGCGCTGGTCGAGTTCAAAATCCTCTCCAAACCGAAGTTGGTCAGCAACCTTGACCGGGTCAGATGGCATGAATGCGCCCCAAACGATTGGTCCGCAATTCTACAACGGTTGCTGGACTCCTTGACAAGCCCAATCTTCTCCGCGAGTTACAGATTCATGTGGATTAAGCGAATCTTCAGGCGTTCACCATTGTCAGCCCGCCCCGGATGCCGCACTATGCGCCAGGTCAGCACGCGGCAATTCAAAAAAAGGAGACCTTATGAAAAAGCAAACGTGGCAAGCAGCATTTATGGGAGTGCTCTTAATGGCAACGGTCGCAGTGGGTCAAAGCAATCCTGCAGTCCTGAAAGCAGACATCCCATTCCCCTTCGTGGTGGCGGATCACACGCTCCCAGCCGGGCGCTATGAAGTCAGCACCCTGGGCGAGCAGACCATTCGCATTGTCAACTTCCAAAAGCAGGGAGCTTTCGTCCTGACCTCCAAGCTGAGTGGGCGCGCTCCCGAAAGCTCAGGGAAGCTGGTTTTCTACCGCTACCAGGACAGCTATTTCCTGGCCCAGGTTTGGGGAGCGGGCAGCAACACAGGAAGAGCGGTTTCCAAGTCTCCTGCCGAAAAGGAACTGGAAAGCAAACAGAACCGAAGAGAGATTGCCGTGCTGCGAATTGAGAAGTAACGCTTTTTGCCTACCGAGTGGAGACGGGGATCGCAACTCGATTCCCCAGAGAACAGCATTCATCACAGAAAAAAAGGAGAATTCCAATGTTACGACATACTTTTCGGTTGACCCTTTGCCTCTCGCTGATTTGTTGCGTAATCCGCGTTTCCGCGCAGCAACCGGCAGCCAGCGGGATCGTGCCCCAGCTAGTGAAGTTTGGCGGCGTTCTAATCGATACCAACAGCAAGCCGCTCTCCGGCACTGTCGGCGTTACTTTCTCCCTTTACAAGGATCAAGAGGGCGGCGCGCCGCTCTGGATGGAAACCCAAAACGTCCAGCCCGATAAGGCTGGGCACTACTCGATAACGCTGGGTTCCGCTTCCAGCCATGGACTCCCTGCCAACACATTCGCTTCCGGCGAAGCGCGTTGGCTGGGAGTACAAGCGGAGGGACAAGCAGAGCAGGCGCGCACGCTGTTGATGAGCGTGCCCTATGCTCTGAAAGCTTTGGATGCGGAGACCATCGGCGGCAAACCGCTTTCCGCATTGCAACTGGCAGCGCCCAACGGCGGTTCCAGTTCCGGTTCCAGTTCCTCCGGCTCGAATAAAGCGCCCGTGGCCAATACCATCACCTGCACTTCCGGGTCGGGATGCAAGAAAAACTTCGTTCCTCTGTTTAACAGCAGCGGCGGAGCAGCGACCGTCAAAGATTCGATTATCGAGGAAAGCGGTTCGACCATCAGTGTCGCCGGCAGCGCAAAGCTCACCGGACCTGTCAGTGCCTTAGCGACAAGCAGCAGTGCTGCGGTCATAGGGAGCGATAACTCCAGAGGCGGCACAGGTGGAGTTGTTGGTTCCAGCACAAACGGCACTGGAGTGGCGGGTACCGGCATCACCGGGCTGTCCGGCAGCGGGGAGGGAATCGACGGGATTGGAGTAAATGCCAGCGGTAACGTCGGAGTGTGGGCCAACGGCAACGCTGCCGGAGTGTACGGCACGAGCACGAGCAGTACTGGAGTGATTGGCATAAGCACGAGCTACATTGGCGTTTACGGCTCCGGTCCCACCGGCGTGACCGGCGTCAGCAGCTCTGGCAGCAACGGGGTGTCCGGCATCAGCACAGCCGGCCCCGGGGTATACGCGCAATCCGACACGGGTTGGGCCTTGGACGCTTACGGCACTTCGAGCGCGACCGGGGTTCTGGCTGGCAGCGCCTCCGGCTGGGCCGCGTGGTTCAACGGCGACGTGGAAGTCGACGGCAATCTCTCGAAGAGCGGTGGTTCATTCAAGATCGACCATCCTCTCGATCCCTCCAACAAGTACCTCTATCACTCTTTCGTCGAATCGCCCGACATGAAGAACATCTACGACGGCAACGCAACCACGAATGCGAACGGCGAGGCTGTCGTCACTCTGCCCAAGTGGTTTGAGGCCCTCAACCGCGATTTCCGGTATCAACTCACCGTCATCGGCCAGTTCGCGCAGGCGATGGTGGCGAGTGAAATATCCCATCACCAATTCAGTATCAAGACCGACAAACCCAACGTGAAGGTCTCGTGGCAGGTGACCGGCATCCGGCAAGACGCGTGGGCCAACGCTCATCGGATCCCGATCGAGGAACTGAAATCGGGGAAGGAGCGCGGTTCGTATCTCCATCCTGAACTGTACGGCGCACCGCAAGAGAAGGGTGTCCTGTGGGCGCGTGATCCAAAAGCTATGAAGCAATGGAAAGAAGCTCGCACCAAACCCACGGCAATCGCCGCAACCACAAATAAGACGCAGTAACCACAAACAAAACGCAGTGACCACAAATAAAACAAGGAGAATCCTATGTTACGTAATATGGTTCGTTTCGCACTCTGCCTCTCACTGATTTGTTGCGTGCTCCAGGTTTACGCGGAGCAACCAGCAGCCAGCGGGATCGTGCCGCCCGTAGTGAAGTTCGGCGGCGCTCTCACCGATGCCAGCGGCAAGCCCGTCACCGGCACCGTAGGAGTTACTTTCGCTCTTTACAAGGATCAAGAGGGCGGCGCGCCGCTCTGGACGGAAACCCAAAACGTCCTGCCTGACAAAACCGGACACTACTCGGTAATGCTCGGTGCTACCAGCACTCATGGACTGGCCGGAGATCTGTTCGTTTCCGGCGAGCCCCGTTGGTTGGGTGTCCAGCTGCAGGGACAGACAGAGCAGGCGCGCACGGTACTGATGAGCGTACCCTACGCGCTAAAAGCGGCCGACGCAGAAACCATCGGCGGCTTGCCACCCTCAGCTTTCCTGAAAGCCTCAGCGCCTGGATCGGCAGCCGCAAGCAATTCGAGCCAAGCTGTGGCCGGAATCACCGGCACTGGCACCGCCAACCATATTACAAAGTGGCTAAGCCCGACCAAGCTGGGAAACTCGAATATCTTCGATGGTTCAGCTGGCAAGGTAGGCATCGGCACGACGGCCCCCGGCGCCACCCTCGATGTTAATGGCACGGCCGTGATTCGAAGCAACGCAACGGTCGACGGCAGTCTCGGCGCTGGACCGATCACGGCCACATCCTCTAGTTCTGGCGGTACCGGGGTGTACGCCAACGCCGGTTCCAGTGGCGGCAGTAACGGGGTAATAGCCATCGGCGCGACCGGCGTAGCGGGCTACACATCCGTTGCCGGCAGCATCGCAGTGTACGGCAACGGGGGAAGCAGCACTGGCAGCAATGGGGTGGTCGGCTATGGTGCCACCGGCGTAGCGGGCAACAGCACCATTACTGGCAGCTACGGAACGTACGGTCTCGGTTCCACCGGGGTGTGGGGCACCAGCACCGGCACAGGCGCAAATGTGGGAGTGTACGGTACGGGCGCTACCGGCGGTACCGGCGTCTATGGAGTTGGCGACGCTTGGGGAGTTCTAGGCGAATCAAGCAGTCCTAACGGCAGCGGCGGTGGCTTTGGCAACTCCTCTACCGGCGACGCATTGTTTACCTACAATCAAAGTGGAGGCTACGCGGCGTTTTTCGATGGCGATGTCGACGTCGACGGCAACCTTTCCAAAGCTGGTGGTTCCTTCAAGATCGATCACCCGCTCGATCCCGCAAACAAGTACCTCTATCACTCCTTTGTCGAATCGCCGGACATGATGAACATCTACAACGGCAATGCGACCACGGACGCGCAGGGCAGCGCGGTGGTCCAACTGCCCGAATGGTTCGAGACCCTGAACCGTGACTTCCGCTATCAGCTCACGGTCATCGGCCAATTCGCACAGGCCATCGTGGCCAGCAAGGTGGCGAACCACCAGTTCGCTATCAAAACGGATAAGCCCAACGTGGAAGTTTCCTGGCAAGTGACCGGCATCCGACAGGACGCATGGGCCAACGCGCATCGCATTCCGGTGGAAGTGCCGAAGGCAGAGCGTGATCGGGGACTGTATTTGCATCCTGAACTTTTCGGCGCACCGGCAGAGAAGAACATCGGGCTGGCACACCATCCGATGATGCAGAAGCTGCTGAAGCAATCAGCGGCGGCCAAATAACAACCTACTCAACCAACGGGGCGCCCTCGTGCGTGCTGCACAAAACTTGAAAGAGTGCAACGCCATGGGGGCGTAGCCGAAAACGACAGGCCCCATCCGCGAGAGTAGTCTACAAAATGGCCGGGCGAAACTGGTCTTGTCTAAGCACTAGCGTGCATCCCTTGATGGTAGAGACCGTCCTTATCGCTGTCCAACAATTTGGGTTTCCAATTGGGTTCGAATTCGCAGTATATATCGTATTACGATATAATGTGCGTCCCCAACAAGTGTTGTCCAATCGACACAAGACTGTGCGCTCAGCAAGCCGAGAATCGGCAAAAATCGCCTGTCCGCAAACAACTAATACCGGATACGTTTTGGTTCCGGTTCCCGGTCCACGACCAGTTCGGGATACAGGCGTCGAAACATCTCGGTCACATGACAATCCCAGCAAACTGGGCGGTGGGTGGCAAACACCTCAGGAAGTTGTTCAGGCCGCAATTCTCTCCACTCAACCGTTTTGTGGTCTGGGCTGAGCAGTCCTGGCGCGTGATCCAGGTGGTGAAGCTTGCCGATAGTCTTGTGGCAGATCACGCACTTCTTTCCTTCATACCACTGCGAAACAATACTCCAGACCAGGCAGTTCTCCGGATCTGCTTCGATCTGCTGCAGGCATTCCTGGCCACAGTCTTGTCGCTCGGGCCACCGCGAGCATTGCTTCAAACGCAGAGTGGGTTCGGATAGAAAGATGTCTGCTGCAGCCTTACCCGCCGCTATGTCAACAGCCTCAGCTTTGTGGGTTTCTGGGCAGGTGATAAGGCGCTTGCCTCGGTATCCAAAATAAGTCTGCACGCTTAGGATAGCGCGGCAGACGAACAGAGCGGCGCCGATCCCCAGAACGGCGATTGCGACCCAAAGCGTTCCCGTCATACGTCACCTCGCAGGCGGTAAGCCTCTCGTCCGACTTTCCCTGCGGCACACCGCACTTCCGAGCAAGCTCATTGTGATGCGAAACACGCTGCGCTGCCGTAGCTCCCGTCACATCAAGTTGTGACCAGCATCACTCCGCTCTCAGGCCGGATGGGATGCGGAATCCGGGTCGGGAGATTCAAACATTGAAGGATCGGATCGGTATGAAATACTGGCTAATCATGACCACATCCCGGGTCGTTCGCGCAGTTACACTGCTTACATGCTGCGTAGTTGGGTTGATGACTCCCCAGGATCGATCGCTGGCCGCCGCTTTCAGCGCGCAGGTGCAGCCGGTGCCTTCTGGCGCACCTCGAACCACGACGTCCACCACACAACAACAGTCCGGCGCGAAAATCGCTGCCTACACGCTGCCCCCGGATCTGTACACGAAGGCGCACAATCTTAATCGCATTCGTTATCGGCTGGCTTTGCTCGGCTTTGTTTATGGAATCGCAGTTTTGTGGTTGATTCTGCGCTGGAAACTCGCGCCGAAGTATCGGAACTGGAGTGAGCGCTTCTCGTCGAAAGGCTTTCTTCAGAGTGCGCTATTCTCTCCTTTGTTGTTACTGACGATTGCGATTTTGACTTTGCCCTTGGATATCTATAGCGAATGGGTGGAGAAGCAGTACGGGATTTCAATACAGGGATGGGCTTCGTGGAGTTGGGATTGGATCAAGGCCGAACTGATCTCGCTCGTGATTGGCACGATCCTTATTTGGCTTCTCTATGTCGTGATCCGGCGGAGTGCCCGCCGCTGGTGGTTTTATTTCTGGTTGATTACTTTGCCGATCGGCGTGTTTCTCTTCTTTTTGCAACCGCTGGTTATCGATCCCATGTTTCACAAGTTCAAACCCCTGCAACAAAAGGATCCAGCGCTTACGGCTAGTCTCGAGCAAATGGTGTCTCGCGCCGGGCAAAGCATTCCGCCGGAGCGCATGTTTTGGATGGGAGCCGGCGAAAAAACCATTGACCTCAACGCCTATGTGACGGGCATTGGCGCTTCCAAGCGCATCGTGGTCTGGGACACAACCATCGCGAAGATGAACACCCCGCAGATCGTGTTTGTTGCCGGCCACGAGATGGGGCACTACGTTCTCCAGCACATACGGAAGGGGCTGGCATTCTTCGCTGTTCTTCTACTCATCGCTTGTTACCTGGGGTATCGCTGCATCGGGGGGTTGCTGGCGCGCTGGGGTAGCCGCTGGGAAATTCGCGGCTTGGAGGATTGGGCATCGCTGCCGGTGCTGTTGTTGCTGCTATCGGTGTTTTTATTTGTGATAAACCCGGTCGGCTCAGCTTTCAGCCGATATCTCGAGCACCAGGCAGACCAGTACGGATTGGAAGTGACGCATGGACTGACGCCGGATTCGGGGCAGATCGCGGCGCAGGCTTTCCAGGTATTGGGCGAAGTGGGTTT
>Ga0210393_10004761_pt1 | contig 10695 bp, 13 predicted proteins | sample IncBWC27OmetaG_FD_160068 | JGI IMG/M metagenome (GOLD analysis project Ga0210393, IMG submission 160068) | Forest soil microbial communities from Barre Woods Harvard Forest LTER site, Petersham, Massachusetts, United States - Inc-BW-C-27-O ...
CTGGCTGATATTCGAATACACCTCGCTGTAAGTGCCCTCGAGATACGTGCCGCTGACCACCGCCGGCCCGCCGTGCCCCGGTCCGGACATGTAGATCATGTCCAAGTCGTATTTCTTGATGACCCGATTCAAGTGCGTGTAAATGAAATTCTGCCCCGGCGTCGTTCCCCAATGGCCCAGCAGCATTCGCTTGATGTGCGGAGCGGCCAAGGGCTCCTTCAACAAAGGGTTATCGCAAAGATAAATCTGGCCGACGGACAGAAAGTTTGCGGCGCGCCAGTACGCGTCGATCTTCCGCGCCGTTTGCGCATCGAGCACCGGGCTGCTGGTCTCAATCACGTTGCCACTCCTTCGTCGATCGCCTCCAGCGTGCGGCGGGTCAGCTCCGCGATCACGGACTCCTCGTCCGTGCGGATCACGCGCACCGCGACGGCGCCGGTCGAGATGCGCGCCGCATGCTGTTGGTTCAGTGTGTCGTCAATCTCGATGCCGAGAAACTGCAGTCCATCGCAGATACGGCGTCGCACCGGCGCCGAGTTTTCACCGATGCCGCCGGCGAACACCAAGGTGTCCACGCCGCTCAAGGCAGCGGCAAATGCTCCTATCCATTTCTTGGCCTGGTAGCAAAACAAGTCGATTGCCTCACGCGCCCGCGCATCGCCGGCTTCGCGCTCGAGCAAATCGCGAACATCGGCGCTGCTTTCCGAAATTCCGATGAGCCCCGATTCATGATTGACCAGCGTTTGAAATTGCGCCGCAGTCATGGACTCGGTCAGCGCAAGATAGCTCATCAGCCCGGGGTCCAAATCGCCCGATCGAGTACCCATCACCAGTCCCGCTGCCGGCGTAAAGCCCATGCTCGTGTCGATGCCGCGGCCGTCGAGAACGGCGGCCAGGCTCGCGCCGCTGCCCAGATGCGCGAGAATCACGCGGCCCCGCACGGCGGCGGGATCGCCGAGCCGCTGCAGTTCACCCAAAAGAAAAGTGTACGACAAACCGTGGAAGCCATAGCGCTGCACCCCCTTTGCCGCGTAGCGCCGGGGAATCGGCAACATCGTGGCGACAGCCGGCATGTGGCGATGAAACGCCGTATCGAAGCACGCAACTTGCGGCACGTTGGGAAAACGTTGCCGAAGCGCCTCGATGATGGCAATTTCGCGCGGCAGGTGTTCCGGGTCATAAGTCGTGATGCGTCGAAGCTCCTCGAGCAAGTCCGGCGTCACGCGCTCAGGTTCGGTGTGCAGCATTCCATGCACGACTCGATGGCCAATGGCATCGGGAGCCGCAATCGATGACTGCTCCTTCAATACTTTCAGCAACCGATCTGCCGTCACGCTCGCCGCCTCGCTGCCGAGGCGCTCGATCTTCCCGTCCATCAAGCGCAGCTGCCGCGCGCCGGTCGCAAACAGAGCGAAGCGAATACTCGATGAGCCGGCATTGATGGTCAAAAGATGGGGCATCGTAGGACAAACACCGACATGAGGAGCCCAGCGGGCCCAGCGGGCACACGCACGCAGCGCAGCGGTTACAATACCCGCATACGCTTTCATGGAGATGACAATGTCACACTACCACGCCGTCGTTTGGATAGATCACCAGAAAGCAACCGCATGGCATTTCTCGCCGACGGAACAGGAAGAGAAAGTCGTGCATACCCCGGATCAGCACCAGCGGGTCCATAGCCGCAAGAGCGCGCACGGCGGCCACAAATCGCCGGCCGATCACCATTTTTTCGACGACGTCGCGAAGGCCTTGAGCGGGGCCCACGAAATTTTAGTGATTGGCCCTGCGCAAACCAAGCAGGAATTCGCCACCTATCTGCGCGATAAATATCCGCAACTCGGGAAATCCATAGTCGCAGTCGAAAGCGCCGATCACCCCACCGACGCGCAAGTCTTGAGCTACGCGCGCAAGCATTTCCCTACGCTGGATCGGATGCAGTAGCGGCGGTTCGAACCAGCTTTTCCAGCCCCGCAATATTGGCGATCAACGCGTCGGGGAATCCATGCCGTTGCTGCAGGTATTCCGGCGTGTTGAAGGAAAGCCAGCAACGGTCGGACGCGTCAGCCCAAGCCAACACCTTTAAAGGCAAATCCAAGGCGGCGCCGGGGACCGCCACCATCAACGGTGTTCCAGCGACGGGGCTGCCGAGAATCAATAGCTGCGATGGCAGCATCTTCAGGCCTGCGGCGGCGGCATCTTTGGCAAAATTGATGCGTGCGAACACGGTCATGCCGCGCTTCTTTGCCAGATTCTCCAGGCGGTCCAATGTCTCATTCACGCCGCCCTGCGCTGCCAACACTCTGATCCCGTTTCCCGCTTCATTGGTGTTCATCGCATCACCCTCCATTCCAATTGACACCGTGCTGCATTCATAATTCCCCATGGAAGCTTTTTTGACATTGTGCGCGGCCTTGGCCAACTCTGCGCTGGCGGGCTCATAATCGCCCTGCGACTTGCACTCGGTTTGGCTTTTCTGTCGTTGGCCGCCCGCGCCGCGGCGGATGAGTCTTTCGCCGTTCACGGACAATTCACCTACGTTGAACAGGAAACCTCCGGCTTCAATGCACCCTATCGCGGCATGAACAGCCTCTCGCCCAATAAGGGCGCGCAGACCTCAGACGCAACGCTCTACTTGGGCGCAAAACCGTGGTCAGGCGCAGAGGCCTGGATCAACGGCGAACTCGACCAGGGTTTCGGGCTTGATGACACTTTGGGGGCGGCGGGCTTCCCCAGCGGCGAAGCGTACAAGGTGGGTAAGAATCAGCCGTATCTTAGGCTGCAACGTGCATTCGTGCGGCAGACATTCGATATCGGGGGTAGTCCGCAAACGGTCGAGGCGGCCGCCAATCAACTTGGCGGCACTCGCAGCGAAGATCGGGTGGTCCTGTGGCTCGGCAAATTCAGCGTCGTGGACGTGTTCGATACCAATCAATATGCGCATGATGCGCGGGCGGATTTTCTCAACTGGACCGCGATCGATACGGGTAGCTTCGACTATGCCGCGGACGCGTGGGGCTACACCGCGGGCGCTGCGGTGGAATGGTATCGGCATGCGTGGGTCTGGCGCGCGGGCCTGTTCGACCTGTCTGACGTGCCGAACAGCGTGCATTTGGAGCCGGGATTTCACGAGTTTCAAACCGATCTGGAGCTGGAGCATCGTCATCAGTTCGGCGAGCGAGCCGGCCGGTTGCTGGTGACCCTGTTTCGCAGCCGAGGGCGCATGGGACTTCTCGATCAGGCCGTAGATCTGGCGCAGAACAGCGGCATGCCCGTTGATATTGCAGCGGTGCGCGGCTATCGCAGCCGCTCCGGCGCCTCTTTGAGCATGGAGCAAGAGATCTCCTCGCAGCTAGGGGCATTCATTCGCGTCGGCAAGGCCGGCGGCAATGTGGAAACCTATGAATTCACGGACGTCGATCGCACGCTCGCCGCAGGCGTGTCGCTGCAGGGATCAAGCTGGAGTCGCCCCGACGATAGCGTCGGGTTCGCGGCCATCAACAACGGCATATCCGCGGCGCGCGAACGCTATCTGAACGCCGGCGGGCTCGGTATTTTGATCGGCGACGGCAAATTGCCGCATGCAGGTCCTGAGCAAATCATTGAAACCTACTATTCGGCCGCCGTCTGGAAATTCGTGCATCTCAGTTTGGATTATCAATGGATTGGGCATCCGGCTTACAACCGCGACCGTGGGCCTGTATCGGTGGTTGCTGTACGATTGCACGCTCAGATATGAACACCAATCTGTAACGGATAAGGAGAGTGTCATGGGGTTAGCGTCAGAATTCAAAGAATTTGCGATGAAGGGAAACGTCGTCGACCTGGCGGTCGGTGTCATCATCGGCGCAGCATTCGGAAAGATAGTCTCCTCGCTGGTCGGGGATGTCGTCATGCCGCCGCTTGGCAAAGTCATCGGTGGCGTGAATTTTTCGGATTTGGCGGTCAGTCTCGGCATGGACCCCGCCGGCAAGGCCGTACTGATCAAGTACGGCGCCTTCTTTCAGACGATTTTCGATTTTGTCATCATTGCGATCGTGCTGTTCATGTGCATCAAGGGCATCAATAAACTCAAGAAGCCGGCACCTGCGGCAGCGGCTCCGCCGGCGCCTCCACCCAGGACAGAAGTGCTTCTCGAGGAGATTCGCGACTTGCTTGCGAAGCGCGTTTAGCATGGCCATGCTTCGCATCATCCCGGCCGCACTCCTGGTTCTCATTCCCGCGATCGGCGCGTGGTCCGCTGAAGCCCCACCGCCGCCGCAGGATGTTTGGATCGGCAAAGGACAATTCGGGTTCTTGAACTCGCGCGGCAACAGCGATGCCGAATCCCTCAATGGCGCCATCGATCTGTTGCGCTACGACGGCCCCTGGAAAAATGAGCTCAATATCACAGGACTGTACGGCAAGAACTCAGGCATCGTATCGGCCGAGCGTTGGGAGGCTCGCAGCCAATCCAACTACACCATCTCGGGCGACCTGTTCGCATTCGGCGGCCTGCGCTACGAACACGATTTGTTCGATGGATTTCAATATCAGGCCAGCGTGACCGCGGGTTTCGGCTATAAACTCATCAATCGCGATGACACCAAATTGACGGTGCAAGCTGGTGCGGGCTACCGGCGTCTGCGGCCGGAAACCATCGACAAGGACGACACTGGCGCAGTGATCTCGCGCACACCGCTGGACGCCACGGGAGAGGCCATCGCCACGGCCGGGCTGGACTTCACGCAAACTGTTACCAAGACCACCGTGTTCACCAACAAATTCCTGACGGAAGCGGGCTCGGACAACACGCTGCTGCATGACGAGCTTGCGCTTACCGTGAAGATGTCGGATAAGTTGGCGCTCAGTGTCGGCTACGGAATTACGGATAACACCAAACCCCCGCCGCCGCTGAAAAAGCTCGACACGGTGGCCAGTGTGAATCTGGTGTTCGGCTTTTAGTGAATAGCGAATCTTAGAGGAGAGGAGGCTTCCATGGGCATGTTCGACGGCATATTGGGGGGTATAGTCGGTGCCGAGATGGCCACGGTGGTCAATGACCTCATTCAAAAACATGGGGGCGTACAAGGCATTGTCGCGCAACTTGAACAGCAAGGCCTGGGCAGCACAGTGCGCTCGTGGATAGGAACCGGCGCAAATCAGCCCATCACGGCTGATCAGATTCACCAAGCCTTTGGCTCAGATGCGGTCAAGGAGCTGGCAGCCAAGGTCGGCCTGTCTCCGGACGTGCTGGCGGCAAAGCTCTCGCATGTGCTGCCCCAGGCCATCGACAAGTTGACTCCCAGCGGCGCGGTCCCGAAAGCTTGAACGACAGGAGCACTCATATGAAAAAAACACTGGCGATTATTGTCATCGGTTTATGCGCAGCAGCCGCGCACGCCGCCGACGCAGGACGCACTTTCTTGGCCCCACCCGGAGCCGATCCGAAAACGTCTCCGCCCTTCAGCAACGGCGTGATGGTGGGCACGACATTTTATGTCGCGGGTCATCTTGGCGTGGATCCGAGCACCGGCAAAGCCGCAGCGGATCCCGAAACCGAGGCGAAGGCAGTGATGGACGCGGTTAAGCAAACCCTCGAAAGAGGCGGCTTGACCATGGCTGATCTGGTATCGGTCACGATCTACTGCACCGATCTTGATCTTTACGACAAATTCAATGCCGTCTATCGCTCGTATTTTCACGACAACTATCCGGCGCGCGCATTCATCGGCGTAGCCAAGCTGGTGCGCGGCGCACACTTTGAAATCGCGGGAGTCGCCGTCAAGCCGGCCGTCGCTAAACCAGCCGGCCGTCACTAAGCCAGCCGGCTGTCACTAAGCCGGCTAACCGCAACAAAGTCAGCTAGCGTCGATGAGCCGCCTAGCCGTCGATTAGTTTTCTCAGACGCTCGAGTTGCTCGGCGAGCACGTGATCGACGCCTTTCGACATTGCGTCGAAACCGTCCTTGATGTAGCCGCCGGCGGAATAGCTGATGGAGATGTCGGCACCGCTCGTGCCGGCCTTGACGCTCCACGTCATCGCGCCTTCGACGCCCAGCCCTTGAAGGGGTCCCAGTGCACCGCGCAGGCGCAACACCTTGCCCGGCGCCACATACACCACGTGCAAATGCTCGACGGAACCGCCATCGATGAGCGACTCGCACCAGCAGCCGCCGGCCCGCGCATCCAATGTGAGATTCGCGGCGCTTCCCGAGAATGTGTGCTCGGAACTCCACCAGCGCGCCGGTTGCAACAGCGCGGCGTACGCCTTGTCCGGTGCCGCCGCCACGTGCACGGTTTCCCGAATCTCGAAGCCGTTCTGGCCGGCGCTGACCACTTCCGCTGCCGCGGGGCGGCCGATTGACACGGCCGCGGCCAGAGCGGCGCCGCACACAACCCATTTATTCAATGCCATCATGATCCTGCTCCCTTCGCATCCACACATTGTTTGAACGATTCCAAAACCGCAGTCCACCCTCCGGGTGCATCCACCATGGAGCGCACCTGCGCGCCCCTTTCTCCCATGCGCTGCAAATGCCGATGCTCCAATTCGACGCGAGTGGTACTCGCGCTTTCAGCGATGAAGCGCACTTCGACTTCGGTAACGAGTGCAGGATCGAATTGCCACTCGGCACTGAGTTGCCAGGCCAGCACAACCCGCTGCGGCGGATGCCAATCGATCACGTATCCCGTCTGGCACGTTGAATCATCCTCTCCGACCGCATACCAGCGCCCGCCCGCGCGTGGCTCGATGACGTACTGCTTGATTGGAGACTTGAGAATATTGTGAGTCGCAGGCCACCACCGCGACATCTCATTGGTGAACAAGTCAAAGGCACGCTGCTGATTCGCGTTGACCATGACTTGCTTGCGTACCGGGGCAATGCTGATCATCTCTCCAACTCCTCCTTCTTCTCTAGCTCCGCTTGAAATGCCGAGAGCGCATCTTCCCAAAATTGATCGAGCCAAATACGGATGGCGGCGAGCCCATGAGGATCGATGTAGTAAACCCGGCGTGTGCCCTCTGCGCGGTCGCCGACGAGACCGGCTTTCTTCAGCACTCCCAGGTGTTGCGATACTGCCGGGCGGCTGACCGGCATTTCTGCAGCGATTTTTCCGACCGATTTCGGTCCGCGCCGCAAGTGCTCGAACACGCGGCGACGGGTGGGGTCTGCCAGGGCAAGAAACGCTTCTGGGTAAGCCATGACTAACCGTAAGCGATTGCTTACGGAATGTCAAATCACGTTGAGCGAGGTTGTTCGGCCAGCAGCTTGTAGATCTTCAGTACCCTGGGAACATAGGCCATGGTTTCACTGAAGGGCGGAATTTGGCCGCCATTGCGAGCCACCGCGTCTTCCCCCGCATTGTAGGCGGCCAGTGCCAGGCGGATATCGTGACCGAAGCGGTCGATGAGAAATTTCAAATAGCGCGCGCCCGCATGCACGTTCTGTTGGGCATCGTAGGGATTCGAAACACCGAAGCGGCTTGCGGTTGCCGGCATGAGTTGCATGAGACCCACGGCACCTCGCTTCGAGACCGCACGGGAATTGAACCCGGACTCCACCACGATCACGGCGCGCAGCAGGTTCGACTCGACTGCCGCGGAAAGCGCGGCGTGCTCGATGATGGAGTCGTACTGCGAGGCCTTGGCCAATAGCCGCATATCGTAGCGATCCCCGCTCGCGGTTCTGTCCTGAGGCGAGAGAACCAGCAATCGATAGCGGTTGTTGTCGGGAACGTCGGTGTAATGCCGCAATCCCTGGGCATCCATATAGGTGTAAATCTTCGGATTCGCCGCAGCGCTCGATGCCGCGAACAACGTTGCAATCAAAAATGCGAGTCCCGGCAAGGGTTGGCGATCCATCGCATAAAGCCTATAGGTAAGGCTTTTTGCCCGATGGGACCTGATTCAAGAAACCGCCCAACTGCGCGCAAATTCGTGCGCCGGGGGCTTAAGTCGACGTCGGCATCCAGGACTCTGTGACGGCGTTCGCATACGTCCGCGAAACCGAACACATACTGATCGCTCACGTGAATATAGTATGGCTGTTTGCCACCGTCCGGATTCACATGCCAGGAACATCCCGTGTCCGATAGCGCCGAGTGGAAGCAGAAATACCGCGACTCCCTGATCGAAATGGAGGCCGAAGAGGTTCGCTGGCGGCAGGTCGAGCAAGTGCTGCGGCGGCTTGTCGGCCGGCTATGCGCCGCCGGCATGGGTGTCAACCCCGTACTCGATGATGAACTCATGGCGCTCGCCGCCGCCAACCGGCGCAATGCCGATGCAGAGGAACTCGGGCGGCTCGCGGAATCACTGACGACCACGGTCGTTGCCGTGGATGCGGTGTCGCCCATCCCCACGATCACTTTTGCGGCCACCGATACCCACACTCGCCTGGCAATCAAAACCTTGCTCGAACGCCTGCCGGTGGGCGATGCCGGCAAATCAACCGCGCAAGGCTTGATCGCCGAGTTGGCGACGGCAAAGAATGATGCCGCGCTGGCGAGCATTGTCACCCGTGCCGCCGACTTGATCCACGTGCGCACCGAACAGCTGGCGCGCGAACGCCTGCAAACCGCTGCGATCCTCGCCGAAGTCACCAAACGCCTGGAAGAAATGGCGGGTTATTTGACGGATTCCAGTCACGCCAATCGCAGTCAGTATGAAGACACGCAATCCCACACCGACACGGTCATATCGCAGGTACGGGCGCTTACCGACGAGGTCGGCAGCGCCACGGAACTGGGTGTATTGCAGTCACTGGTTAGTGCGCGGCTGCAGCGCGTCGTGGAACACGTCAGCAATTTTCGCGCGCGCGAAGAGGTTCGACAGCTGGAGGTCAATGGACGCGCGGAACGCATGCGCGCACGTATTGCTGAACTGGAACGCGAGACCACGGAACTGCATTCAGAATTGGACAGCGAAAAGCACGGCGCGCGGATCGATCCGCTCACCGGCATTGCGAACCGCAAATCATTCGAAGAACGATTCACACGAGAGATCGACAAAAAGCCCGGTGCCCTGCCGGCCACGGTCATGCTGCTGTGGGATCTGGACAATTTCAAGATCATCAACGACAGCTACGGACACCGTGCCGGCGACCGCGTCCTGCAAAGTGTTGCCGCCTGCTTCACCTCCGCGGTGCGCGGGAGCGATTTCGTTGCGCGCATCGGCGGCGAGGAATTCGTCATGTTGTTGAGCGGCACCGAGGCCGTGCAAGCCATGCTGATCGCCAACCAAATACGATCTGCGGTGGAAGCGCTGCGCTTTCATTTTCGCGGGACGCCGGTGCGGGTCACGATCTCCTGCGGGCTCACTGAATTGCAGGAGCAAGATGGCGCCGGCAGCGCTTTCGACCGCGCCGATTCGGCGCTCTACCGCGCCAAGCACAGCGGCAAGAATTTATGCGTCGCGGCCTAACCGCGCGGCAACGCGCGCGATTTGGCTAGTTAACAGATATTTAACGCATTTTCTCGAATTCCGGCACTGATTTTCGGCGCAGCGTCGATAGAATCAGTTCCTAAGCCGGGATATTTTTCACCATGCCTTTCTTACCTTTTGCGTCTGGCAATAGTTGATGATGGCCGAAAATTAGTGCATTGCAGCATCTTGAGGTGTTAAACGGCGAATGAGCAGCGTTCCGAAAACAGTGTTGAGCGAGGCAGCGATTGCGGTCCCGGTTGGCGATCCGAGTTCGATCGCGGAGCCAGGCGCGATCGCGCAGCCGCGCGCAATCGCGCTACCGCGCGCGGGCTTGCGCGCCCGCGCTTGGATGCTCACGGCCGTGCTATTCCTCGTACCGCTCGTCGCCTATTGGCCGTCAACTTTTCACGACTACGGTCTGCGCGATGACTATTCCAATCTGCGTGAAGCGCATGAGGAAGTAGGCAAGGTCGTTAAATTCTGCGCCTCGCATGCGCGCCCCATTTACGGCTGGCTACTGCAGGCGACCTACGGGCAGACCAGCAGCGTTCAGAATCTGCAGTGGATGCGTTTCATCGCGGCCCTGCTGTTAGGCGCGATCTCCTTGGTGTGCTTCAAGGGTTTGAGAGCAGTCGGATGGTCCATCAACACCAGCCTGTGTTTTGCGGTGTTGCTGGTCCTCGTGCCGTCCGCGCAAGTCATTGCCGGCTGGGCTGTCGGCTGGCCTTACGTGGCGACCGCGCTATTGGCTGTTGGCGGGTTCTTCACGGTGGAAGGAGCGCTGGCGCTGGGCCTGCGCGCCGGTGTCGGACGTGCCGTGGGTCAGTGGGCTGTCGCCTTGGGATTAATGGTCGTGAGCGCGCTGATCTACCAACCGAGCGCGCTCTTTTATCTCGTGCCCCTGGCCGGGGCGCTGATCGTACAGCGGCAACGCACGCTGGCGCAGTCGGCGCGGTGGATTGGGATCCATCTGGGATTTGTGGCGGGCACGCTGGGACTGGCCTATTGCGCGATGTCCCTGCTCTACGCCACTCATGTCTTCGTCAAGTCCGGCCGAATTGCCTTCGAATCACATTGGGGCGACAAGATCGCCTGGTTCTTGGCTGAGCCGCTGCCGAATGCGCTGAGCTTATTCGTGCTGAACGACAACAATCATCGCGACCACACGATTTACTTCGCTTGCGCGGCGCTCGTGGGTGCAATTTTGATCGCCGGCGCCTACCTCGAGTGGCGCCGCCATGGCATGGCGCGCGGCATCATCTGGTTGTGCGGACTGCTCGGACTTCCCGT
>Ga0210393_10004763_pt1 | contig 10694 bp, 11 predicted proteins | sample IncBWC27OmetaG_FD_160068 | JGI IMG/M metagenome (GOLD analysis project Ga0210393, IMG submission 160068) | Forest soil microbial communities from Barre Woods Harvard Forest LTER site, Petersham, Massachusetts, United States - Inc-BW-C-27-O ...
GAACGGTCTCTATCATTGACGCGACGAGCAAGAAGGTCATCGCCACGCTGGCCGTCAACGTTCAGGGAGCGAATCGACTCAAGTTTACGCCCGATGGCAGGCTGGCGTTTGTGTCGAGCCTGAACAAGCCCGATGTCCTCGTGCTCGACCGCGTCACCCGAAAAGAAGTGAAGCGCATAACCGTGGGCGATGGCGCCGCCGGGATTCTGATGCAACCCGACGGCGCGCGCGCCTACGTGGCCTGCTCACCCGATGGGTATGTCGCCGTCATCGACTTGCATTCGCTCGCAGTCGTGGGCCGCATCGCCGCCGGGCAGGGACCCGACGGCCTCGCGTGGGTGGGGCGCTGAGACTCAACCCTCGATCTTGTAGATCTCTCGCTTCCCGTGGTCGACGAGATCGTGATATCCCTTCATGAGCTCCTCGTACTGCTTCATTTCATCCGCGTTCTGCGGCATCGCCATCATGTTCTCGAACGCGGCGAGATCTTTGACCTCCATTTCGGACACAACGGTCCAATACTGCTCGGCGCAGAAGTCGGTCATGATCTTCATGGGCGGCATGCCGAATTTCGCGTTCAGCTTCCCCATGGCCAGAAACTTCTCGACCAGCGGTCGCACTTTCCCGGGCTTGCAATAAAAGACTTCGCGGATCAGGTACATGACGGCCTCCTTTAGCCGAACGTGAACGAGTACGCCGCCACGCCGGGGTCGAGAAACTCGATCCGAAATGTCCGATCTTCGATGCGGCCTTTCTGTCGGATGAGCTGATACATACGGGGCTCACGAACCTCACCGGTCCCATCGGGCGCAACATCGACGCCGTGGTTCTCGCCGGGCGCGGCGCCTTCCAACGTAACCTTGAACCGGATGGGTTTTCCATTCCCGCCCATCACGAGGTGAAGATCGCGCGCGTGGAAGCGGTACGTGATCGTGCCCGGCGCGGTTTGCAGGATCGCGCTCTCGGAACCGCGGTCCCAGCCATTGCTCAGGCTCCAGAGATCCGAGGGCGCCAATCGGCGAGCGCCGACATACGTCTCCGGCGTTTCGTCCGCACCGCTCGCCGGCGCCTCGGGGCCCGTGCCCAATGGGTTGACCGTACCACCCGGCACATTCGTGGCCCCATTCTCCTTCAGGAGCTGCTGAATGACCCGCTCCGATTCGGCGTAGTCCCCCTCGCCGAAATGATGATGGCGAACCTGTCCCTTGCCATCAATGAAGTAGTCCGCCGGCCAATAGTTATTGTCGAGCGAGTTCCAGATGGCATAGTTGTTATCCATCGGCACCGGATACGCGACCCCGTACTCCGGCAGCGCCTGCGCGACATTCGCGCGCTCTTTCTCGAACGAGAACTCGGGTGTGTGCACGCCGATCACGACCAAGCCCGCGTCCTTGTACTTCGCCGCCCACGCCTGGATGTACGGCAACTGGCGCAGCGAGTTGATGCACGAGTAGGTCCAGATATCGACCAGCACGACCTTGCCGTGGAGCGACCGAACGTCGATCGGCGCGGAGTTGAGCCACGCGACGGCGCCGCTGAAATCGGGGCCGTGCCGTTCACCGGCTAGACCTAAGCTGGCAGCGACCGCCGCGAGGCCCAACGCAACGTGTTTACCCATCATATTCACGCGGGCTGCCGCGCCACGAGCGCATCAGCGGCGACGATCGCATCGGCAAAGGCATGCGGCGCTTCCTGTGGGACGTTGTGCCCGATGCCTCTCAAGACGCGGTGCGCGTACTTGCCCGTGAACTTCTTGGCGTAGGCCGCGCCATCGATATTCGCGCCGTCGAAATCACTGCCGATCGTGATCGTCGGGACCGTGATGTCCGGGGCGGTGAACAGCTTCTGCTCGTACTGGTCGTACTTCGATTCGCCTTGGGCCAGCCCGAGCCGCCACCGATAATTGTGAATCACGATGTCGACGTGGTCCGGGTTCGTGAACGACTGGGCCGTGCGATCGTACGTCGCGTCGTCGAACGCCCACTTCGGCGAGACGATCTTCCAGATGAGCTTATTGAAGGCGTCGCGGTTCTGGTCGTAGCCTTTTCGACCGCGATCGGTCGAGAAGTAGTACTGGTACCACCATCCCAACTCGGCCGCTGGCGGCAACGGGTCCGCCTGCTCCGCCACATTGGTGATCAGATACCCACTGACGGCGACCGTCGCCTTGCAGCGGTCCGGCCAGAGCACCGCCATGATATCGGCCGTGCGCGAACCCCAATCAAACCCACCGATGACCGCCTTCTGAATCTTGAGCGCATCCATGAGCGCAATGATGTCGAGCGCGACGACCGCTTGCTGGCCATTGCGCATCGTGTCACTGGAGAGAAAGTGCGTCGTGCCGTACCCACGGAGATACGGGACGATCACGCGATACCCACGCGCCGCGAGCAGGGGAGCGACCTCGACGTAGCTGTGAATGTCGTACGGCCAGCCGTGGAGCAGGATGACCGCCTGGCCATCGGCCGGGCCGTCCTCGGCGTACCCTACGTTCAAGAGGCCCGCATCGATCTGCTTGAGCGGCTTGAACGACATGTGGGAGCCCGATCTGGGCTTGACGGGTTGTGTGCGGGTCGCTCGCGCGATGAGCGCGTCGGTGGGCGCCATGGCGACTGCCGCGGTGCTCATCGCCGCGGCGCTAAAGAAGTGACGGCGGTTCATCTCGTCCGGCATGTTCAGCATTCTCCGATTCGTGGTTGTCGAGGCGGTGGACTTCGTCTGTGCGACGTTATCGGTGGCGACCACCGCGCGGTACTACTCGTTCGAGAGTGGCACGTCGAGCGTGACCGTCGTTCCCATGCCGATGGTGCTGCGAATATCGAGCCTGCCGTGCACGTTATGGGCGCGCTCCCGCATGCCGATCACACCGAAGTGATCCTCCGCGTCGCCGAACCGGACATGCGGATCGAACCCGCTGCCGTCATCGTCGATCACCACGCGCAGTCGCCGCGTGGCGAAGACAACGGTCAGCCGCACCGTCCGCGCGCACGCGTGCCGGGCGATGTTCGCCCCCGCCTCCCTGACGATCCGCACTACGGCGTCGTGGATATCGTCGCGCACCGGACGCACATGGCCCATGACGGCGATCGACACCGTCAATGGTGCATCGGCCGTCGCGCGGCGGACGGTCCGTTCGACGGCGCGGACCAGACTCTCGTCGGTCGCGCGGTCGCGCATGCCCATGATGTCCCGCCGCGCGTCCTCGGTGGTTTTCTCGGCGAGCTCCACGATAGGCACAAGCGCGCGAGCCGCGGACTCGGATACCGCCCGCACATCCGGAAGCACCGCGCGCAAGTGTAACGCGATCGCCATCGCGTCCTGAAGCAGACCGTCATGCAACTCGCGCGCGATACGCGTGCGTTCCTCGCGAACCGCCATCCAAACGCGTCCCTGAACGGTCGGGGCCGCTTCCCTCGCCGTGGCTATCATAGCGGTGACGGTACAACTCCCGTATATGATTTGTCCTCACGACGCCGTTCAATCATCCTCAATTACTCTCAAGAAGGCCGATGAACGACGTGTACCGGTTCGGACCCTTCAGGCTGGACCCCAGCCAGCGCTCGCTCACGCGCGATGGGGCCGACGTCGCGGTCACGCCGAAGGCGTTCGACATCCTGCTGTACTTGGTAGAGCACCCGAATCGGGTGGTCACCAAGCAGGATCTGATGAAGGCGGTATGGCCGGACACGATCGTCGAGGAAGGCAACCTCACCCAGAACTTGTCGCTGTTACGCAAGGCGCTGGGAGACGAGACACGGCTGATCGTGACCGTCGCTCGTCAGGGTTACCAGTTCACCGCTGATGTTACGGTCGAAGCCCCACCACCACCTCGACCGGAGACGCGTTGGCGCAATTTCGCCGTCCTCGGAACGGCCGCGCTCCTGGTGTTTATCGGCGCCTCGATTGCGTGGCAACGTTTTCGGAACGCGCCGGATCCCGAGAACGTGCGCTTGGCGGTGTTGCCGTTCGAGAACCTTACCGGCGACGCCACCCAAGAGTATCTCGCGGACGGCTTGACCGAAGAGCTGATCGCGCAGCTGGCCAGGCTTCAGCCGGACCGGCTCGGTGTCATTGCGCGCACATCGGTGATGCAGTACAAACACACCACGAAACGCATTGACGAGATCGGGCGTGACCTGTCGGTGCGATACGCGCTCGAGAGCAGCTTGCGGCGCAGCGCGGATCGTCTTCGGGTCACCGTCCAGCTGATCCGTGTGCAGGATCAGAGTCACATCTGGGCCAATGACTTCGACTACGCGTCCCAAGACATCCTGCGTTTCGAGGACGAGGTCGCGGCCGCCGTCGCGCACGAAGTGCAGATCCAAGTGACGCCCGTCGGCCGCGCCCGGGCGACGCGCTCGGCGTCCACCAAGCCCGAGGCCGTCGACGCGTTCCTGCGGGGACGCGACATCGTCCAGTACGGGAAGGGAACGAAGGACGACTGGACGAACGCCAAACGCTATTTCGATCAGGCGATCGCGCTCGATTCGTCCTACGCGCTCCCGTGGGTGTGGCTGTCCGACATTGCGCGCAAAGGCGCCGACCGGGGATTCATGTCCGTCGAGGACGGCGACCGCGAGGCGCGCCAGGCGGCTCAACGGGCCGTCGTGCTCGATCCAAACCTGCCGGAAGCGTACAACCAACTCGGCAAGATCCAGCGGCTCATCGATTGGGACTGGGTGGGTGCGAACGCGTCGTATCAGCGGGAGCTCGAGCTGGATCCAGGGAATGCGGATGCCTATGCCTTTTCCGGCATGGTCGCGATGTATCTGGGTCACATCGACCAGGGCATCGCACTCGCTCAACGCGCACGCGCGCTGGATCCGCTCAACCCCGGGGCCATCGGCGCGCTGGGAGAAGCGTTGTACAAAGCGGGCCGCCTGGACGAGTCGGCGAAGATATTCGAGGACGACTCATCCGCGTTGCGCAGTCCGGTACTCGACGAAAAGCTCGTCGAGATTTACCTGGCTCGAGGACGCGTGAATGATGCCATGACGGTCGCGAACCGCATCGCTTCGCCGCCGTGGCAAGGGATCGCTCGCGAGCTCGTCTACGTGCACCAAGGGCAGCGGCACACGGCGGATAGCGTGTTGACCGACTACGTCAAGCGCTACGGCGCGTTCGCATCCTATCAGATCGCCCAGATGTACGCCTACCGCAATGAGAAGGATTCGGCGTTCGTGTGGCTCGACCGTGCGTATGGCCAACACGATCAGGGACTCGATGATGCGAAAGTCGACCCCCAACTGGCGAATCTGCGGGGCGATCCGCGCTACGGCGCGCTCTTGGTCAAGCTCAAGCTCCCACCCTGACGCTACTCGGCGTGCAGATACCCGCGCGCGATCGCGATCGAGACTGCCTCGGTCCGATCCGCGGCGCCGAGCTTGGCCAGGATGCTCTTGACGTGGACCTTCGCGGTGTGTTCCGTGCGGCCGATCACGCGCGCAATGTCCTTGTCGCGAAGCCCCTTCGCGACGAGTGTCAGCACGGTTTGCTCACGCTCGGTCAGATCCACGCGCGGCGTGTGCTCGGCGAGCCGGTGGGCGACCGCCGACGGAATGACGCGTTCGCCGCGCGCGACGGCGCGTGTGGCTGAGACGACCTCCGTGCCGACCATCCCTTTGAGCAAGTAGCCGCAGGCGCCAGCGACGAGCGCGCGATGGATGTCCACGTCGCCCTCGTACGTCGTGAGCGCCACGATGCGCGCATCCGGAAATTCGCTGACGATCGCCGTGATCGCGGCTATCCCGTCGAGGTCGGGCATCCGCAGGTCCATTAGCGTGACGGCCGGACGCAGCTCCCGATATCGCTCGATCGCCTCTCGGCCGTTCCCGGCTTCGGCCACGACAGCGATGTCGGGCTCGCGGTTCAGCATTGCCGCGATGCCGGTCCGCATGAGAGGGTGATCATCCACCACGAGTACTCGAACGGGGTCGCCCATACTTCCGGAAAGAGACGGGGCAGGGCGTCCGCGAGGCAACTACTCGAAGGAGTATGGGGGGTCCGGGGGGCGTAGTTGGGGTTGCCCCCCGGAGGCGAACCGACCAGTCGAGCAGCGCGCAGCGCTGCATCGACGCGCCGCGGAGCGGCGCTAGCGGGACTGGTCGGTGATCCAGTTCGCCTCCCATGTCTTGCCGCCATCCGCCGAGTACGCCTGCTCGAAGTGCGGAGATCCCGCCGCTGCCCCGGACCACTCGTATCGAATGAAGATCCCGCGATTGTCCCACGAATCCTGCGCGTAGAAGTCGCCGACGCCGTTCTTGAACTCGCCGATCTGCGGGATCGAAAGAATGCCGTCTCGACTGTTGGCCCAGTACAGGTACCACTGGTGCGTATCGGGGTTGTAGGTACGGAGCGTCAAGCCCAGCACGCGACCATTCGGACCTTGGGCCTCGGTCTCGCCGAGGTTGGCGCGTCCGTCCCAGAGCGGGTGGACGGCGAGCGTGCCGTCATACGCGATCCACTGGTTGGAGCCGGTGAGCGGCTTAAGCAGACGCTTGAGGTGATACTTCCATTGGCCGAAGATGAAGTCGAAGTCATGTTGGGTCGCGGGAGCATTGGCGATCGCCAGCTCGGTGGTATCCGTGGTCCGGGTCTGATCCGTGATCCAGTTGACCTCCCACGTCTTGCCGCCATCGCCGGAGAACGCTTGCTCGAAGTGCGGCGTATTCGTGTTCGTCTTCGACCAGATGAACCGGATAAAGATGCTCTTGCCGTTGAGCGTGTCTTGAGCATAGAACTCGCCCTGTCCATCTTTGAATTCGCCGATCTGGGGCACGACGACGATGCCATTCTTGCTGTTCGCCCAGTAGAGGCGCCACTGATGGGCCTCGGGGTTGTACGTGCGGAGCGTGAGGCCCTCGATGTGACCGCCCGCGCCATCGGTCTCGAATTGCTCGATTTGCGCGGCACCGTGCCACAGGAAGCGCGTCACGCTGGTGCCATCGAACTCGACCCACTGGTTGGAGCCGGTCAACGGATGCAAGCGGCGCTTGAGATGGATGTGCCAGTGACCGACCTCGAAGTCGAAGTCGTGTTGGCCGTCGGTCGCCTGCGGTGTGACACTGGTGGTCAGGGTATGGACGCTGAGGGCAGCGGTCGCCAGAGTGCACAAGGCAATGAGTTTTCGCATGCTAGAGACCTAGCAGACTGCTAGAAATCTAGCAATAACCAATGAGACGCGAAATGAACCGCGTGCGTATAGCCACTGTCGACGATGTCCCGGCGCTCCGCGCGCTGATCGATGCGTCCGTCCGCGGACTCCAAACCCGCGACTACACGGCCGCCGTGGTCGAGCGCGCGCTGGCGACCGTGTACGGGGTCGACACGCAGCTCATCGCCGATGGTACGTACTGGGTCGCCGAATCGGACGTGATCGTCGGCTGCGGAGGCTGGAGCAAACGCGCCACGCTCTTCGGTGGCGACCAATACGCCGGTCGGGCGGACTCACTGCTCGATCCGACCAAGGATGCGGCCAAGATTCGCGCCTTCTTCGTGCACCCCGACTGGGCCCGCCGCGGCATCGGCACGAAGATCCTCGACGCGTGCGAGGGCGCCGCGCGCGCGGCTGGATACACGCGCTGCGAGATGGGGGCAACGCTGACGGGCGTCCCATTCTACGAGGCGCGCGGCTACACGGCGGTCGAGTCAATCACCGTGCCACTCGCCGGCGGCGAATCAATGGCGATCGTTCGTATGGAGAAGCGGGACCTTCGCGAAGCGATATAATCCATCGACGGTCAATCCATTGTGCGAGAACGCGATGGGCGTGCCGTCGTTGCCGGTAAAGAACGTGGAGTCGGACTCCGCGAATAATCTGGACGTGTCCGCCGGTGGTTGAATCACGACGAGCGTCCCGTGGTCGACGGCAACGGTGAGCGTCGAGCTGTCCCCGCCCTGGAACCGATATGCTCCGGCGAGGGCCGCCAACTTCTGCGTGTCGACGGGCACGGCCGATCGAGCGACTTGCTGATGCGAAGGCCAACCGTATTCAGCGGCAACGGCGTTGGCGATCTCGCCTAACAGATCGCCGCCGTTATTGCCATTCGCCATGACGACAACGCCTTGGCCGCGCGAGGCGAACGCATCGAACTTGGCGACGAATCCCTCGTCCTGGCCGTCGTGAGAAAACTCGAGCGTTGGCCCACTCCCGCTCACCACATACCCGATGCCAAACGGTGCTTTCTGTACCGTGAGCATCTGCTTGAACGTGGACTCGCTGATCACAGCCGACGTTTGCCCCGCATAGGTGTGTTGCAGCACAATCGCCAGCGTCGCGAGATCAGAGGCGGTCGTCCACAGTCCGGCCGCGCTCATCTCCGGGTAGGTGTGATACTTCCCTTTGATCGGCTGCCCGGAGTTATCGTGCGCGGTCGCGGCTTCGCCGGCGCGCGAGGCCGGCAGCGGCTGCTCATACGAGCTGTGCGTCATGCCCGCGGGCCCCAGCACGGTCGTTTGCATGAACTGGGGAAACGGCTCGTGCACGACGTCGGTGACGAGCAGCATGGCGATCGTCGTCCCGCCACCCGAGTACCGCGAGATCGCACCGGGAAATGTGTCGACGCGCACCGGAGCAGTGTTCGCCGGCTTGACGCCGTCGAGAACCTGCGGCACGGTCGGGATCGGCGTACCCGCTTCGTACCCTGGGAACCCGTGCACCGTGAGGCCGGCGTTATGACTCAAGATCCGCCGCAGCGTGACTTTCTCGTGCTCCGTGAACTTGTTGTTCGGCAGATGCCATGACGTGAGCTTGACGTTGACATCCTCATCCAGGTTGAGCTTGCCGTCCTGCACCAACCGCATCACGCCGAGCGCGAACGTGGGCTTGCTGATGGAGCCGGCTTCGAAGATCGTCGTGGGCGTGACCGAGTCTGGTCCCCCGGCCTCTTTGAGACCAAACCCTCTCGCCCAGACGATCTTGCCGCTATCGATGACGGCAATGCTCACGCCCGGCACGTGATAGTGGCGCATGCGTTCCGCCAGCGTCCATCGCACCGGTGGTTGGCCGTTCACTGTGATGTTGGGCCGCAGGCCATTGATGACCCGATCCACGTGCTGCCCAACGGGATCCTGCACGGGAGCGCACGCCACGAGTGCACAGGCCAGGCAGTAACTTAGAGCTCTATGGGACATACTCTCGATCACTCCCTCGCGTTGTTGACTCGTACGCCCGCGGCGCTCGACGCGCTGCTCCGCGAGCTCCCTGACGCTTGGACACGGTCCGGCGAAGGGGACAAGACGTGGAGCGCGTTCGACATCGTCGGCCATCTAGCTCACTTGGAGCGCGCGAACTGGATGCCCCGCGCCCGTATGATCCTACAAGATGGCGACACGAAGACGTTTGAGCCATTCGACCGCTGGGGCCACATCCAAGAGTGCAAGGGCAAGTCGCTCGGCCAGGTCCTCGACGACTTCGCGCAGGTGCGCGCGCAGAACCTGACCGAGGTGCGCGCATGGCACCTGGGTCCGGAACAACTTGCGCTCCGTGGCCGCCATCCCGCTTTTGGGTCCGTTACGCTGTCGCAGTTACTCGCGGCCTGGGCGGCGCACGACCTGACTCACCTGCATCAGATGACGCGGGTCATGGCCCACCAATACCGCGACGCCGTCGGCCCGTACGCCGCGTATCTCGGCGTCATGCACTGCGAAGGCCACGGCGCCTAATCCGCTCTACCTTAGAGGTGTAACTGGGCATCGATGATCGGCGTGACGTACCCGCCGACATCGATCTCATTGCCACTGAGGCGCACGTACAAGAGGCTCCTTCTCCCCATCTTGGTCCCTTGCTCGCTCACGAACCGCTGGGCACTGGTCATCCCATGGCGTCGCATGTAGAGCGCCAGTGGCCCGGTCGAGCTGCCGGTCGCCGGATCTTCGACGACACCGTACTCAGGAGCGAACATGCGCGAGTATGCGCCGGTTGCCGTCGGTGCAAACACGAACACGCATAAGTGATCGGGATAGATCCGCTGCGCGGTCGCCCACGTCGCGGTGTCCAGCGCGGCGCGGTCGACCGTCGCTGCGTCCTTGACCGGGATGTAGAGCGTCGGATTGCCGGCGCTCAACACCTGCGGCGTGGCGTCCAGGAGGTCGGATGGTGCCAGCGTCAGCAGGGCGGCCGCGGTGGCGCGCTCGAGCGTCGGTCCATCCTTAATCGGTGGGGTGCGCAGCCACAGCATGGCTCCATCGACGAATATCGGGACGACGCCGACGTTCTCCTCGACACAGAAGTCACGCCCTCGAGACAGCAAGAACGCCGATCCAATCGTCGGATGCCCCGCGAATTCCATTTCCTTCCGCGGCGTAAAGATCCTGAGCCGCGCCACGCAATCGGATCGGCGGCTCGGTACGATGAACGCGGTCTCCGCGAGGTTCAACTCCAGCGCGATCCGCTGCATCGTGGCGGCGTCGAGGTTCGCGGCGTCCAGGAACACCGCCAATGGGTTGCCTTCGAGCGGCGTCTGCGTAAAGACGTCGACCACCTGATAGCGATACGATCGTGTCATGAGCAGGCCCGCGAGTGTGAGGGGGTCACGCCGAACGCGTTCTTCCATACCCGGCGCAACTGTCGCGCGTCGTTGAACCCGACCGTCTCGGCCACATGACTCACGGTCACGTTCGGATCCTTGAGTAAGGTCCGCGCGGCCTCGAGCCGGATCTTGCTCCGATACTCGGCGATCGAGAGCCCGGTCGAC
>Ga0210393_10004764_pt1 | contig 10693 bp, 10 predicted proteins | sample IncBWC27OmetaG_FD_160068 | JGI IMG/M metagenome (GOLD analysis project Ga0210393, IMG submission 160068) | Forest soil microbial communities from Barre Woods Harvard Forest LTER site, Petersham, Massachusetts, United States - Inc-BW-C-27-O ...
CAGCACCACCAACGACCGCCGCGACTGTGCGGGGCCGATACCCACACAGCTGTTGTCGCACGTGGTGTGGGGCAGCCAAGAGTGGCCGGTGACTGCGGGAGCGTGCACCGCGCTGTTCACCGGGTGCCGCCCGCCATTTCACCGACCGTTTGAGAGGCCGCCGATACCGACCTGAGTCGTCTGAGATATCGGGTGTCGGCGTGCTGCTTGTCCAGCAGTACGCAGAAGTCGCCAACCCCGAAGTCCGGGTCGTGCGCGGGCTCACCGCAGACCTGTGCGCCCAGCCTCAGGTAGCCGCGCATGAGCGCCGGAACCGCAGGCCGTGGCGGCGGCGGAATCTCGTCGATGGGCCGCCCGTCCACCAGCACCGGCCGGTATGGGTACACCCGATACTGCGGCGGCGCGGCGTGACGGCTCAGGATGAAGTCACGGACGCCGCGCAGCTGGCTGCCCGGCGTTTCCTCTCCCGATTCGCTGCCGATCGGCACCGACACGCACCCGGTCACGTAGTCGTAGCCGTAGCGGTCCAGGTAGGCCAGGATGCCGGCCCACATCAGCAGCACGACGCCACCGTTGCGGTGACCGTCGCGCACCACGGCGCGTCCCATCTCCACCAGCGACGCCCGCAGCGGATCAAACGCGCGAACGTCGAATTCCGTCGCTGTATAGAGCCCTCCGGCGGCGATGGCGCCCGCCGGCGCCAGCATCCGGTAACAACCCACCAGCTCGCCGGTGTCGTCGTCACGGACCAGCAGGTGGTCGCAGTACTCGTCGAACCGGTCGACATCGGTTTGCCCATCACCGACCCCCGGCAGTACGAAGCCGGGTGTGCTGCTGAACACGTCGTACCGGAGCCGCTGCGCCGCCTCGATCAAGCTGGGGTCGGTGGACAACAGCAGTGAATAGCGCGGTCCAGGCGAGCTGGTCGCCGCGCCGTCCGGCTTGTCGCTGGGTATCAGGACAGAAGCAATGCTCATGGGAAACAACGTGGCGCAATCGATGTACTGATCGGCATCGCCGCTATGACGTGTCGGTGCACGTCAGATGACGAAATGTCGCAAAAAACGTGGCCAAAACAACAGCCCCGCGGCCAATCCGCGGGGCTGTTGGTCAACTCGGCGGGACGTCAGCCCTTGCGGGCCTTGACCGCGTCGGTGAGCTGGGGAGCGACCTTGAACAGGTCACCCACTATGCCGTAGTCGGCGACCTCGAAGATGGGCGCCTCTTCGTCCTTGTTGACCGCGACGATGGTCTTCGAGGTCTGCATGCCCGCACGGTGCTGGATCGCACCGGAGATGCCCAGCGCGATGTAGAGCTGGGGCGATACCGTCTTGCCGGTCTGGCCGACCTGGAACTGGCCGGGGTAGTAGCCCGAGTCGACGGCGGCGCGCGACGCTCCGACGGCCGCACCCAGCGAGTCGGCCAGCGCCTCGACCACGCTGAAGTTCTCCGCGCTGCCGACGCCCCGGCCACCGGAGACCACGATGGTGGCCTCGGTCAGCTCCGGGCGGTCACCGGCGACCGCGGGCTCGCGGGCCGTGACCTTGGTGGCGTTCTCGGCGGGAGCCGGTACCTCCACGGTGACCTGCTCACCGGCGCCCGCGGCCGGCTCGGCGTCGATCGCGCCGGCCCGCACCGTGATCACCGGGGTGTCGCCGTTGGCCTGCGCCTCGACGGTGAACGCGCCACCGAAGATGGAGTGGGTTCCCTTGGCGCCCTCCTTCACCTCGACCACGTCGACCAGCAGCCCGGACCCGATCCGGGCCGCCAGCCGGCCGGCGATCTCTTTGCCGTCGGCGTTGGCGGCCAGCACCACGGCGGCGGGAGCATTCGACTCGGCCAGCGCGGCCAGCACATCGACCGCCGGGGTGATCAGGTAGTTGTCGACGATGTCGGACTCCGCGACGTAAATCTTGGCCGCGCCGGCCTCCTTCAGCCCGTCTTCCAGCGGCGCGGCCGTGCCCGGCGCGCCGACCACGACGGCGGACGGGTCGCCCAGCGTGCGGGCGGCGGTGATCAGTTCGGCGGTGACCTTTTTCAGGGCGCCTTCAGCGTGCTCGACGAGCACCAATACTTCAGCCATGGGTTATGTCGCTCTTCTCGTGATTTGGCGGTGGTCTGGGATGGGTGGCCGCTAGATGATTTTCTGGCCGACAAGGTACTGGGCGATCTGGTTGCCGCCTTCACCTTCGTCGGTGACCTTCTCACCCGCGGTCTTGGGCGGCTTCGGCGTCGACGACAGCACAGTCGACCCGGCATTGGCCAGCCCCACCTCGTCGCTCTCGACCCCGATCTCGGCCAGGGTCAGCACCGTGACTTCCTTCTTCTTGGCGGCCATGATGCCTTTGAAGGACGGGAAGCGCGGCTCGTTGATCTTCTCGTTGACGCTTACCACCGCGGGCAGTGTGGCCTCGAGGGTGAACAGGCCGTCGTCGGTCTCACGCTCGCCGACGACCTTGCCGCCCTCGAGCGACAGCTTGCGCAGGTGGGTGAGCTGCGGCAGTCCGAGGTACTCGGCGATGATGGCCGGCACCGCACCGCCGACGCCGTCGGTGGCCTCGTTACCGGCGATGACCAGCTCGGTGCCCTCGATGGTGCCCAGCGCGCGCGCCAGCGCCCAGCCGGTCTGGATCACGTCCGAGCCGTGCATGCCGTCGTCCTTGAGGTGGACGGCCTTGTCGGCGCCCATGGACAGGGCCTTGCGGATCGCCTCGCTGGCGCGCTCCGGCCCTGCCGTCAGCAAGGTCACCGAACCCTCGACGCCGTCGGGGGCCTCTTTCTCCCGAATCTGCAGTGCCTCTTCCACGGCGCGCTCGTTGATCTCGTCCAGCACCGCGTCGGCGGCCTCGCGGTCCAGCGTGAAATCGCCGTCAGTCAGCTTGCGCTCCGACCAGGTGTCTGGGACTTGCTTGATCAGGACCACGATGTTCGTCATGAGTGTGGTTCGTCCTCCTCGAAGGAGTCTCGCAGTCCTCGACTGCGAGACCTAGGTATGCGTCTAGCTCCGCACCGCCGTGTTACTAGCCGGTAACTTTGCGCGGTCTGCCCTCACACCATAGCGGGTCGTAGTGCAGGTTCCTTCGGCCCGGTTCGCGAATCGGACACTTCGCGTTAGCCTGCCTATGCAATGAGCGCATTCGTCCCCGACGTCCCCCAACGCATCCCCGGCGGAACCTCGCCGGCGGCTGACGCGGTGTTGACGCTGACGGGCGAGCGCACCATCCCCGATCTGGACATCGAGAACTATTGGTTTCGCCGCCACCAGGTGGTTTACCAGCGCCTCGCACCGCGGTGTGCGGGCCGCGAGGTGCTCGAGGCCGGATGTGGCGAAGGTTACGGCGCCGACCTGATCGCGGGCGTCGCCCGCCGGGTCGTCGCGGTGGATTACGACGATGCCGCGGTGGCCCACGTCCGGAGCCGCTACGCCAGGGTGGAAGTCATGCAGGCAAACCTGGCCGAGCTGCCGCTGCCCGACGCGTCGGTGGACGTCGTGGTGAACTTCCAGGTGATCGAGCACCTGTGGGACCAGGCCCAGTTCGTGGCCGAGTGCGCCCGGGTGCTGCGTCCGTCGGGGATATTGATGGTGTCGACTCCCAACCGGATCACCTTCTCACCGGGCCGTGACACCCCGATCAATCCATTTCACACCCGTGAACTGAACGCCGACGAGCTGACCGAGTTGCTGGTCGACAGGGGTTTCGCCGAGGTGTCGATCAGCGGCCTGTTCCACGGTCCGCGGCTGCGCGAGATGGATGCCCGGCACGGCGGCTCGCTCATCGAGGCGCAGATCGCGCGGGCGGTGGCCGATGCACCATGGCCGCCCGAGCTGGCCGCGGACGTCGCAGCGGTCACCACCGACGACTTCGACATCATCGACGCCGGGAATGCCGGCTCCCGTTACAAAGGGGCCCCCGACATAGATGACAGCCTGGATCTCATCGCGATCGCGGTGCGGCCGTGAGCACTGTGAGTTCCGGGGGTCCCCGGGTGCCCGGGCTATTCACCCTGGTGCTGCACACCCACCTGCCGTGGCTGGCCCACCACGGACGCTGGCCGGTCGGCGAGGAATGGCTTTACCAGTCCTGGGCGGCGGCATACCTGCCGCTGTTGCGGGTGTTGCGGACGTTGGCCGACGAGGATCGGCACAGCCTGATCACGCTTGGTGTCACGCCGGTGGTCAACGCGCAGCTCGACGACCCGTACTGCCTCGACGGTATGCATCATTGGCTGGCCAACTGGCGGCTGCGGGCGGGCGAGGCCGCCAGCGTGCGCTCGCTTGGATCGAAGTCGGCCGGCTACCAGTCATGCACACCAGAAGCGTTGCGGGCCTTCGGGATTCGCGAATGCGCCGAGGCTGATCAGGCGCTCGATGATTTCGCCACCCTGTGGCGGCACGGGGGCAGTCCGCTGCTGCGCAGCCTGATCGACGCTGGAGCGGTGGAGCTGCTCGGCGGCCCGCTGGCCCACCCGTTCCAGCCGCTGCTCGCACCGCGGCTGCGCGAGTTCGCGCTGCGCGAGGGCCTGGCCGACGCACAGCTGCGGCTGGCCCACACCCCTGGCGGCATCTGGGCGCCCGAATGCGCCTACGCGCCGGGCATGGAGCACGACTACGCCGCGGCAGGAGTCACGCACTTCATGGTCGACGGCCCGTCGCTGCACGGCGACACCGCGCTGGGCCGGCCAGTCGGCAGCACCGACGTTGTCGCATTCGGGCGCGACCTGCAGGTCAGCTACCGGGTGTGGTCGCCGAAGTCCGGCTATCCCGGGCACGCCGCCTATCGCGACTTCCACACCTATGACCACCTCACCGGGCTCAAGCCGGCCAGGGTCACCGGCCGCAATGTGGGGTCAGAGGCCAAGGCGCCGTATGACTCCGAGCGGGCCGACCGCGCAGTCGACGTCCATGTCGTCGACTTCGTCGACGTGGTTCGCAGCCGGCTGCTGTCCGAGTCCGAGCGCATCGGACGGCCCGCTCACGTGGTCGCGGCGTTCGACACCGAACTGTTCGGTCACTGGTGGTACGAGGGGCCGACGTGGTTGCAGCGGGTGCTGCGGGCCTTGCCCGCCGCCGGTGTACGGGTAGGCACGCTGAACGACGCAATCACCGACGGATTCGTCGGCGAGGCGGTCGCCCTGCCGCCCAGCTCGTGGGGCTCGGGTAAGGACTGGCAGGTGTGGGCCGGCGAGAAGGTGGCCGATCTGGTCCAGCTCAACACCGAAGTGGTCGACACCGCACTGAGCACCGTGGACAAGGCGCTGTCGCAGACGGCGTCACTGGACGGGCCGCTTCCCCGTGATCGCGTCGCCGATCAGATCCTGCGCGAGACCCTGCTCACCGTCTCCAGCGACTGGCCGTTCATGGTGAGCAAGGACTCGGCCGCCGACTACGCCCGTTATCGTGCGCACCTGCACGCACACGCCACCCGCGAGATCGCCGGGACGCTGGCGTCGGGCAGGCGCGAGAGCGCGCAGCGGCTGGCCGACGGGTGGAACCGCGCCGACGGTCTGTTCGGCGCCCTGGACGCTCGAAGGCTGCCCCGTTGAAGATCCTCATGGTGTCGTGGGAGTACCCGCCGGTGGTGATCGGCGGGCTCGGCCGGCACGTGCATCACCTGTCGACCGCGCTGGCCGCGGCCGGTCACGACGTGGTCGTGCTGTCGCGGCGTCCGTCGGGCACCGACCCCAGCACGCACCCGTCGTCCGACGAACTCAGCGAGGGTGTCCGGGTGATCGCGGCCGCACAGGATCCGCATGAATTCAGCTTCGGTGCCGACATGATGGCCTGGACCCTGGCGATGGGTCATGCCATGACGCGCGCCGGTCTGCGGTTGAAGAAATACGGCAGCGACCGGTCCTGGCGTCCCGACGTGGTGCATGCCCACGACTGGCTGGTCGCGCATCCCGCTATCGCGCTCGCCGAATACTACGACGTGCCAATGGTTTCCACGATCCACGCGACGGAGGCCGGGCGGCATTCGGGCTGGGTTGCCGGATCGATCAGCCGTCAAGTGCACGCGGTCGAGTCGTGGCTGGCGCGCGAATCCGATTCGCTGATCACCTGTTCGGCGTCGATGAGCGACGAGATCACCGAATTGTTCGGTCCCGGTTTGGCCGAGACCACAGTGATCTGCAACGGTATTGATGCTGCGCGCTGGCCATTCGCGGCCCGCCGTCCGCGCACCGGGCCGGCCGAACTGCTCTATGTCGGGCGGCTCGAGTACGAGAAGGGCGTGCACGACGTGATCGCCGCGCTGCCGCGGATCAGGCGCACGCATCCGGGTACCACGCTGACCGTCGCCGGAGACGGCACCCAGCAGGACTGGCTCATCGAGCAGGCCCGTAAACACCGGGTGCTCAAGGCGACTCGGTTCGTCGGGCATTGCGGTCACGACGAACTGCTTGCGGTACTGCATCGGGCCGACGCCGCGGTGCTGCCCAGCCACTACGAGCCGTTCGGGCTCGCCGCTCTCGAGGCCGCCGCGGCCGGTACTCCGCTGGTGACGTCGAACATCGGCGGTCTGGGCGAAGCGGTGATCAACGGGCAGACCGGGGTGTCCTGTCCGCCTCGCGACGTGGCCGGCCTGGCCGCGGCGGTGCGCACCGTGCTCGACGACCCGCACGCCGCGCAGCAGCGCGCCCGCGCCGCCCGCGAACGGCTCACCTCCGACTTCGACTGGCAGACCGTGGCCAGCCAGACAGCCCAGGTGTATCTGGCGGCCAAACGCCGTGAGCGGCAACCGCAGCCGCGGCTGCCCATCGTCGAGCACGCTCTGCCTGACCGTTGACCCTCACGCGTTATCGATACCGACCGCGTACGCGCAGTACCGCCACAGGCGCTGGCGTTGGCGTTCGCCATACCTGGTCAGCGGCAGATAGTGCTCCGGGCGGGGCCGCCGGTCATGCCAGAAGCGGCCGGTGGGCGGCGCCGGCTGGGTCGCGGCAAGCCACAGGGCGGTATCGGCTGCCTGTTCGGGTGTGCGCAATAGCGGGCCAGTGAGCTTGCGGAAAGCCGGAAGCGATGTGGCTACCCCGGGAGTGTCGGCCCATCCGGGGTGCATGGAGTAGACGTGGATGTGCTGGCCGGCCCAGCGGCGGGCGAGGATTGGGGTCAGCGCGACCTGCATTCGTTTGGTTCGCGCGTACGCCGTGACACCGCTGTACCGCCCGTCGAGGTATTCGGGGTCGTCGGTCGGCAGCGATTGGGTGTACATCCCGCCCGAAGACATCAGAATCACCCGCGGGTCATCGGCGACACCAAGGATCGGAACCAAGCACTCGGTCAGCAACACCGGACCCAGAACGTGGGTGGCCAAGGTGACCTCGTGTTTATCGCCGGTCTCGGTGCGGGTGGGCGGCAGCACCCCGGCATTGTGGATGAGCACGTCCAACTCCCACACTCTCTTGGACACGTCGGCGGCAAAGGCGCGCACCGCCGAGAGGTCGGACATATCGCACACCTCCACCTGCACATCAGCGTTGGAGTTGGCCTCGATGATCTCCTTTGCAGCCAGATCACCGCTCTCGCGATCGCGGACGGTCAACAACACGGTCGCGCCCAGCCGGGCCAGGCCCGCGGCAATCGCCTTGCCGATGCCGCGATTCGCGCCGGTGACGAGCGCCGTCTTACCTCGCAGTGCGTCGGGCGCCGGATCGTCTGCCCAACCCAATTGGCGCAGGTGATAGCCGACGCGGGTGTAGCCGGGAACGATCGTCCGATCAAGCGCTGTGTCGAGCACGGACCGTATTCCGCTGTTGATACCCATGCCGTCTCTGTTACCCACAACGGGCCAAGGCATGCCCGCGTCGTTGTTGGGGTAACTCTTGAACGATGGGACTGCAGTATTCGAGCGTGGTCGACGCGCCGCGCGCAGAGGTGTTCGCCTGGTACGCGCGACCGGGTGCTTTCAACCGGCTTTCGCCGCCGTGGTCGCCCTTGCGGGTGGTCACCGAGGCCGACTCGCTCGCGGACGGGCGGGCCGAACTCGCGCTGCCCGGCGGCCTGCGCTGGGTCGCCGAACACCAGGCGGATTCCTACGATCCCCCGCGGCGGTTCGTCGACACCATAGGCAGCGACGGGTTGGCCTCGTTACCGGCCCGGGTCGCGGTGCGGTGGCGGCACATCCACGAATTCGAAGAGGTCGGCGGCGATCGGACGCGGGTCATCGACCGGGTCGACACGCCGGTACCCGGGTCGGTGTTGCGCCCGATGTTCGCCTATCGGCACCGTCAACTGGCCGACGATTTGGCCGCCCACCAGTTGGCCGCCGAGCACGGTCTGGCTCCGGCGACCGTCGCGGTCACGGGGTCCTCGGGACTGGTCGGCTCGGCGTTGACCGCGTTTCTGCGCACCGGCGGTCATCGCGTCATCCAGCTGGTCCGCGGGACCGCACGAGGCGACGACGAGCGACGGTGGAACCCGGACGACCCCGACCCCGAGCTGTTCGCCGGGGTCGACGCGGTTGTTCATTTGGCCGGCGCCTCGATTGCCGGGCGCTTCACCGACGGTCACCGAAACGCGATCCGCGACAGCCGAATTGGCCCAACTCGCAGGCTGGCCGAACTGCTGGCACGCAGCGGCGAACGGCCGGCCGTGCTGATCTCTGCCTCGGCGATCGGATTTTACGGATACGACCGCGGCGACGAGACGCTGGCCGAGGACAGCGAGCGCGGCGACGGGTTTCTGGCCGATGTCGTCGCCGAGTGGGAGGACGCGACTACGCCGGCGGAGCGGGCCGGGGTGCGGGTGGTGCGGGTGCGTACCGGCATCGTGCAATCCCCTCGCGGCGGAACTCTTCGGCTGATGCGTCCGCTGTTTTCCGCCGGGCTGGGCGGCCGGCTCGGCGATGGCCGACAATGGCTGTCCTGGATAGGGATTGACGATCTGGTCGACGTGTATCACCGTGCGCTGTGGGATACCAAGCTGTCTGGACCGGTGAATGCGGTTGCCCCGCAACCGGTTCGCAACGCCGATTACGCCCACATTCTTGCCCACGTGTTGCACCGCCCCGCGGTATTGCCGGTGCCATCGCTGGGGCCGCGGCTATTGCTCGGTGCCCAGGGTGCCCGCGAACTCGCGTGCGCCAGTCAACGCGTAATCCCGGACCGGCTCAGCCATTCCGGGCACCGGTTTCGCCAACCCGACCTCGATCGGGCCCTACGTCACCTGCTCGGGCGCACCGCGGCGTGAACGCGCAGCACTGCGCGTGGATCAGGGTTGGCCGGCGACCAGTTCGGATTGGAAGCGTCGCATGGCGGCGATGAGCGCGCTAAAGACGCGGTGCGCTGCCGCCAAGTCGGCGTCGGGCAGGTCACTCATTGCCGCGCGGGTATGCGCGCCCAGCGGATTGAAGAACGACCGGGCGGTGTCGAGGCCGGGTTCGGAGTAGCGCAGGATGACTTTTCGCCGATCGTCAGGATGCGAGTCACGCCGGATGTGGCCGGACTCGATCAGGCGATCCACCAGACAGGTGATCCCGGCACCGGACAAACCCATCCGCTCGGTGAGGCCACCCGATGTCATCGGCTTCCCCGCGGTTTCGGCGACCATGATGTGCAGCAAGGTGTGGAAGTCGGTAGCCCGCAGCTCCTGTGACACGGCGAACAATCGGCCGATCTGGTCGGATTCGGTCGACATCTCCCGCAGATCGGCCGACATCAGCGACTCCAGTGCCTCCCGGCCGAAGGGCTGCAGCCCTGCGAGGCGCTACGGCTCACTCGATCGTTCGGACGCTGCTGGTTTCAGGAACCGCAGCGAGCCTGATGGCCGGCGTCGCTGCTTGTTCGTGTTCGGTCGGATCGTCATCGCCCAACGTCGGCAAAAGCGATGTCGCCAGCCAGATCACCTCGAAAATGACGGACCCCACGGGCAACAAGCCGGAATCGGTGAACTGCCCCGGTGACCTGGTGGCAAAGGTTGGGGCGCAGCTGAACTGCGAGATGAAGGCCGGCGGGCAGACCTACAACGTCAACGTCACCGTGACCAGCGTCAACGGCGATGACGTCAAGTTCGACATGGTGGAAACGGTCGACAAAAACCAGGTCGCCAAGGCGATCAGCGACAAAGTCACCCCGCAGCTGGCAACCAGACCCGATTCGGTGACGTGCCCCGACAACCTCAAAGGCGTCGATGGCGGCACCGTCAACTATCACTTCGAGGTCGAAGACCAACCCTCGTAGCCGCGCAACCGAAATCGGCTAGCGGGCAGCCTTTTTGCGTTCGATGTCGGCCAATGCGGCGGCCAGTTCCGCGCGCTGCGCTGCCGAGCTCTCCCAGGACAGCTGCCGGTTCTTTATCACCTTGGCCGGTGCGCCGACCGCGATCGAATAGTCAGGGACAACGCCGCGAACCACCGCGTGCGACCCCAGCACGCAGCCGCGTCCGATGGATGTGCCACGCAAAATCGTCACCTTGGTGGCGACCCAGGTGTCCGGCCCGATCCGGACCGGGGACTTGACGATGCCCTGGTCCTTGATCGGCATCGTGATGTCGTCCATCCGGTGGTCGAAGTCGCAGACATAGCACCAGTCTGACATCAGCACCGAGTCCCCGAGTTCGATGTCGAGGTAGGTGTTGATCACGTTGTCTCGGCCGAGCACCACCTTGTCGCCGAACCGCAGCGAGCCCTCGTGTGCGCGGATCGTGTTCTTGTCCCCGATGTGCACCCAGCGGCCGATGTCCAGCTGCGCCAGTTCC
>Ga0210393_10004768_pt1 | contig 10687 bp, 10 predicted proteins | sample IncBWC27OmetaG_FD_160068 | JGI IMG/M metagenome (GOLD analysis project Ga0210393, IMG submission 160068) | Forest soil microbial communities from Barre Woods Harvard Forest LTER site, Petersham, Massachusetts, United States - Inc-BW-C-27-O ...
GCGCGCCGGCGATGAGGGCTGGCCGATGTCGCCGACCACGTCGTCGAAGTACGCCAGACCGTCCTCGTGCGAGTCCGGGATACCGTCCGCGCGCATCAGCGGGTTGTTCGGCAGCCACACCATGCCACCGGACAGTCCCGTGGAACCCCCTACCAGAGCCTGCTTTTCGATCACCAGCGGCTCGATCCCGGAATCAAGCGCCGCGAGCGCGGCCACCATGCCGCCGCCGCCGCTGCCCGCGATGAGCAAATCGACGGAGCGGTCCCATTGGGTGGTCATCGTGCCTCCGAAGCGGCGTTAAGGCCGAGATCGGCGATCGGAACGTCGATGGTGGTGTTGGTCTTCTGGATCGCGGGCACCAGCGCTTCATACGGCAGACCGGCGAGGAACCCGTCGATGACTCGTTCGAAGTTCGAGATCAGCCCTTCGATTCTGCTGGACAATCGCATGTACTCAAAGCCCTTGGAGTGCAATCCTTTTTGCTGCTTTGGCAGATTGGAGAAGTCCTGCGCGGGGATCGGCGGCCAGCGGGGATCGTCCGGTGCCATGGGCTCCGGTGGTGTCGGCTTGCCGGTGACCTGGTCCGGCGGGATGCGGGTGAGCGACCAGATCTCGAACAGCGTCTCCTCGGGACCAAGCGGGCGGATCCGGTACGAGGAGGCGCTGCTGTACTGGGGCAGCACAAAGTAGTGCGGGAAAGCGAAGTTGATCGCCTCAACGATGCCGCGCCGCTGCAACTCGTTGAGGTCGGGGATGTCACAGCCGCGGGCCCGATGCCAATGGACGATGGCGTCGTTGAGCGTGCTGCGCCAGATGGCCATCGCCGCCGCCGGATCGGCCGGCAGCTCCATGTCCTGCAGGCCCTCGGCGATGCGGACGTCGTTCTCGTGCGTCATGCCCGCCATGCCTTCACCCAGGGTGCGCATGAAGTACAAGTTGGTCTGCGCCAGTCCCGGTGGTTTCGACGTAGTTTTGGGCTGCGATGACGGCAGCAGCTGCGGATGAGTCTGCGGGACGTGATAGCCCTCCATGAACGCCGCCGTTGCCAGCTTCCAATTCACGGGAAGCCGACACGATTGCCACCACTCGACGCGCAGCGACTCCACTTTCCAGGCGTCGTAGATCGTTGCGAACGGCTCGAAGCAGTCGCGCAGCGGCGGGGCGTCGTCGTCGAGGTTGATCCACGCGCAGCCGCCCCAGAGCTCACATCGAACCGAAACCAGGCGAAGATCCTCCCGGTTCAGGTTGTGCTCGTCGAACTCCTCGGGCCGCAGCACGAAAGTGTTGTGTCCGTCGATGCCCCAGCACCAACCATGGAAGGGGCAAACGAAGGTGCGCCGATTCCCGTTGCCTTCCACCAGCTTTACCCCGCGATGGCGGCAGGCGTTGTGATAGGCGCGGACGTTCTCCGCGTCAAGGCGGACCACGATGATGGATTCATCAAGGATTTCGTATTCGACGAAGTCGCCGGGCTTGGGAATTTCCTCCAGTCGGCATGCCATCTGCCATACGCGCGGCCAGAGCATCTCGTTTTCGAGCGCGTAGAACTCCGGGTCGTAGTACCGCTGCTTGGGGATCCGGTCGGCGGTTTGCACCGCCCACGGCACCGGAAGCGGAGTCCAGTTCACTTCGGTTTTGTCGGTGCTGACCATCTAGTACCCCTTATCCGTGCGGGTCACAGGATCCGTGACACCCGCCCCTGCCAATAGCGTTCGCGGATGCGCCTCTTATAGAGCTTTCCGTTCGGATCCCTGGGCAGCTCCGGATCGAATTCGATTGTGCGCGGGCATTTGTAGCCCGCCAGATGGGTTCGGCAATATTCCATGAGCTCGGCCTCCAGGTCGGGCCCGGCCATGACGCCGTGGGCCGGCTGCACGACAGCTTTGACCTCCTCGCCGTATTCGTCGTTGGGAACGCCGAATACCGCGGCGTCAACGAGTTTGGGATGCATGATCAAGAGGTTCTCCGCCTCCTGCGGATAGATGTTCACCCCGCCGGAGACGATCATGAACGTCGACCGGTCGGTCAGGTACATGTATCCGTCCTTATCGACGTAACCCATGTCGCCCAAGGAGCGCCACCCGCGTTCGTTGGACACCGACGCGGTCTTGGCCTGGTCCTTGAAGTATTCGAAGTCGGGTCCACCTTCAAAGTAAAGCTCTCCGGACTCCCCGACGGGAAGCTCCTCGCCATCCTCGCCTACGACGTGCACCGGAGCCATCGGTATGCCCACCGAGCCGGGGTGAGCGAGCCAGTCCCGCGGGCCGATCGTGGTTCCCGCGAATCCCTCAGTGCCTCCGTAATATTCGTGAATGATGGGCCCGAACCACTCCATCATCTTGTGCTTGACGTCCACCGGGCACGGGGCGGCAGCGTGGATCACGCACCGCAGGCTCGACACGTCATACTTTCGCCGGATGGCCTCGGGCAGCTTGAGCATCCGCACGAACATTGTCGGCACGAACTGGGCGTGGGTGACACGGTAGGTCTCGATCAGCCGCAGGACGGCCTCGGCGTCGAACTTTCGCATGATGATCGACGCGGCTCCCACGCGGTTGACCGCCATCGTGTAGTTCACCCCGGCGGCGTGGTACATCGGCGCGGGGGAGAGGTACACGCTCGATTTGTCCATCCCATAGTGGTGGATCAGCGCCATCTCCAGGACCGACTGCGCCCACGAGCCCTTGCCGTCGGCCGGGAGCGGGCGGCGGACCGCCTTGGGCCGTCCGGTGGTGCCCGACGAATACAGCATCTCTGACCCGTCGGACAATGGCGGCGCATCGCCGGCCGCCGCGAGAGTGTCCGCATAGGACTGCCAGCCGGGCAATTCGCCCCCGACAGCGATGTGGACACCGACCGCGGCGTTGCCCTCCCGCACGTGGGCCGCGAGGTCGGTCCCGGAAGGCTCGGTAGCATCGACGAAAACCGCCTTAGCGTCGGAATCGTCGATCACGTAGGCAACTTCGTCGGGGGTGAAGTGCGTGTTGACCGCGGTGTAGTAGAGCCCGGAAAGCTGACAACCCCAGGTGATTTCGAAGAACTCCGGCCGGTTCGGCAGCACCAGGGCCACACCGTCGCCGCGGCGCAGCCCGGCCTCGTGCAGCACCGCGGCGACCCGCTGGCTGTTGGCATACAGCTCGCCATACGAGACCGAGCGGCCGTCGACGATCAGCGCCGGCGACGGCGCAGCCGTGATCGCGTGGTCGGCGATGTTCACCATCAGGCCCCAGAAAACCTACGCGGTGGGTGTTGCGCCGTCGGTCGATGCGGCCGCCGCGGCTGCCTGGCGTCGGGCCTGCTCGGACGGCAGCACCTTGTCCTTGAAAACCGTCTGAATGAGCTCCTGCACGTCCTTGCTGATCGAGGCGAGCGCGACCAGGTCGTTGGAGCTCTGCCAATGCACCCGCATCCCCATCAGCTCCCAGGCGCGCTTGAGGTTGGCCTTGGTCGCCAGCAGCGTCGTCATCGGCGCCTGGGCGATGTGACGTGCGATCGCGTTGGCGCGGTCCTCGAGTTGGTCGCGCGGTACCACCTCGTTGACCAGGCCGACCTCCAGCGCCTTCTTGGCGTCGATGACCTCGGCGAGGTACAGGTAGTACGCCGCGCGCCGCCAGTTCATGAAGACCCACGGCTCGATCGAGCACTCGCCCGAGGGCATGCCGAAACCTTGCAGCGGCGGGTAGGAGAAGTAGGCGTCTTCGGCGGCGATGACGATGTCGGTGGTCAGGCCGTAGTGGGTGCCGCCGCCGACGCAGTAACCGTGCACCGCCGCGATGGTCGGCTTAGAGAACTCCCACAGGTTCAGGATCGGCTTGACGAACAGATCGGTCTGCGGCTTCCAGGGCGTGCCCATCACCTTGGCGGCCTCGACGAACGACGGGTAGTCGACGGCGTTGTTGCCGATCGCGTGCCCCGAGCAGAAGCCCTTGCCGTTGGCCTTCAGGATCAGCACCTTGATGTCGTAGTCGCGGTCGGCGTCCAGCAGCGCGGCATCGACCTCTTCGGCCAGCTTCTGATCCTGGGCGTTGGCTTTCTCGGGCCAGTTCAGCGTGACGCGCGCGATCGCGCCTTCTTTCTCGTAAACGATTCTCTCGCGGGTCTCGTTGAGATCCATTGTCCGCCCTTACCTTTCGTTAGGAAGTGATGACGCCGATTTCGGCGCCGATGTCATAGGTGGTCCCGATTCGCCCCGTCCACTGCACGGTTCCCGAAGCTCCGGCTTCGATTTCCTGTTCCGCCTTCTCGGTGGCGATCACGTAGAGCGGAGTGCCCTCCTCGACGTGCTCGCCCGCGTCGACGAGAAAGTCGGTGAGCTCGGCCTCGGAGACGGCCACCGATACCCGCGGGATGCGAACGATGAAGTCAGCCACGAACGTTGGTCTTCTGTAGCGTGCCCCCGAACGTGAGGAGCACTGCCTCGACGATGCGGGGCGGCGACGGGTACACCTGCGCTTCGAGCGCGGCAGCGGCAGGATTGGGGACGAACCTGGCGCCCACCCGCTCGATGGGTGCGGCCAACTCACCGAACAGTTCGGACTGCAGGATCGCGGCGACCTCTGCTCCCGGCCCGGCGAATTGCACCGCGTCGTGCACGATTACGGCCCGTCGGGTACGGCGGACGGAGTCGACGATCGTTTCGACGTCAAGGGGAACCAAAGTGCGCAGGTCGACGACTTCGGCGCTGACGCCCTGCTCGGCCAGCGTGGCCGCCGCCGCGAGCGCGTCGTGCACGCTGCGTCCATAGCTGATCAGCGTGACGTCGGTGCCGGGTCGTTTGATGTCGGCCTGTCCCAGCGGAATTGAGAAGCCGGGGTCGACGGGGACGAGCCCCTTCTTGCCTTGCAGGCGAATCGTTTCGATGAACAGGCAGGGGTCCTCATCGAAGATCGCGGAGGTCAGTAGGCCTTTGCCGTCGCGCGGGGTGGAGGGCACGATCACCTTCATGCCGGGGATGTGCATGAACCACGCCTCCAGGCTCTGCGAGTGCGTCGCACCGGTGGCCAGCCCCGCATAAACCTGGGTGCGGACGGTGATCGGCGCAGTCGTCCGGCCTGCAGTCATGAATCGCAGCTTGGCGGCGTTGTTGATCAACTGGTCGGCGGCGATGCCGATGAAGTCCATGATCATGATCTCGGCGACCGGCAGCATCCCATCGATGGCGGCACCGATCGCCGCGCCGACGATCGCGGCTTCCGAGATGGGTGTGTCCAACACCCGGTCGTGCCCGTACTTCGTCGACAACCCGGCCGTGGGTCCGGAGGCCCCGGGATCGGCGATGTCCTCGCCGAGCAAAAACACCCGGTCGTCGGCCTTTAGCGCCTCATCGAGCGCGCGGTTCAGCGCCTCGCGCATCGTCATCTCTTGTTCTTGCATGTCCTCACACCGGGAACTTGATCGGGGTCGCGTACACGTCGTGGTCGAGTTCGTCGACGGACGGGGTGTCGGCGCTCATGACAGCCTGCAGGGCGGACTCCACCGTCGCGAGCGCCTCGTTGTCGATGCGGTCGAGCTCGTCCTCGCCAATGCCGGCTTCGGCGAGGTGGCCGCGGAAGCGCGGCACCGGGTCGGCCGCCATCGCCGCGGCGAGTTGGTCCTTGGGTATGTAAGGCATCCGGTCACCGAAGTAGTGGCCGCGGAAGCGGAATGTCACGCACTCGAGGAAGGTCGGCCCGCCGCTGGAGCGCGCTCGCTGCAGCGCCTCGTCCAGCGCGGCTTTCACCGCAAGCGGGTCGTTGCCGTCGACGCGAACACCGGGCATGCCGTAGCCGGCGGCCCGGTCGGCGACGTGCTCGAGCTTCATCGTGTCCGAGGTGGGGGTCATCTCGGCGTAGAGATTGTTCTGACACACGAACACGATGGGCAGATCCCACAGGGCGGCCATGTTGGCCGCCTCGTGGAAGGAGCCGGTGTTGGTGGCGCCGTCGCCGAAGCTGACCACCGTGACGCGGTCCAGCCCTTTGCGTTTGGCGGACATCGCGAGCCCCACGGCCACCGGCGGTCCGGCGCCGACGATCCCGGTCGAAAGCATCACTCCCTTATCGGGTTTGGCGATGTGCATGGTGCCGCCCTTGCCGCGGCTGGCGCCGACCGTGCGCCCCATCATCTCGCCGTAGATCTCCACGAGCGGAACACCTTTGCCGATCAGATCGTGCAGCCCGCGGTAGGTGGTCACCAGCTGGTCGTCGGGTCGCAGCGCGACACCCATCGCGGCGGCGATGGCCTCCTGACCACGCGACGGCCAGTAGACGCACATGAACTCTCCGGTGCCGATGCCCTTGGACAGCCGGTCGTCGGCCGCCTTCATCAAGACCATCAGCTGGTAGAGCCGGCGCTGCGTTTCCATGGCGTCCTTCGCAGTCACTGCGGCGCTCCGTTTCCCTTGCGGGCCAGCGTGGTTGGTGCTGCCGTCACGAGCCCGACCACGGCTTGACCTTGAGGAAGCCGCCGGCGTCGACGCGCAGCTGCTGTCCGGTGATGTAGCGTGCCGCGTCGGAGGCGAGGAACAGCACCGCCTCGCTGATGTCCTCGGGTTCGACGTAGGGGATCGGCATCGCCTGGACAAACGGGAAGATCGGTTCGGCGTCCTCGCGGGTGGGGTTTTCGAGGTCGGGCCGGAACGCCCGGTACATCGGCGCGCTGTGCAGCATGTCGGTGTTGACGTTCGTCGGGTGCACCGCGTTCATCCGGATGAAGAAGGGGGCCAGCGCCCGAGCGAAGTCGTTGACGTAGTGCGACGCAGCGAGTTTCGCGAATGCGTAGCCGGCTCCGCCGGGGCCGCCGTCGATGCCGGTGGTGTTCATCGACGACATGAATGCCGCGTTGGAGCCCGTCACGATGATCGATGCGCCGGCTTGCAGGTATTTGAGGCTCGCGTGCACGAGATTGAGCACGCCGACCAGGTCGACGTCGACAGCATCGGCGAAAGCCTTGGGGGGCAGGCCCGCGGTCAGCGGGCAGATGCCCGCGTTGGCGATCACGATGTCCAGATGACCGAATTCGGCGACACCCTCGTCGATCGCGGTCGACAGTGCCGCGCGGTCCCGGACGTCGGCGATCGCGGTGAACGCGCGCTGTCCTTCCTTCTCTACCAGTCGCGCGGTCTCGTCGAGATCCTCCGGCCGGGCCAGGGGGTACTCGTTGGTGTCGATGTCCTCGCACAAATCCACCGCGATGATGTCGGCTCCCTCGGCCGCCAGCAGCCGCGCGTGTGAACGCCCCTGACCGCGCGCCGCTCCGCTGATCACGGCCACCTTGCCCGTCACCCTGCCCATAGCCAGTCCTTTGCGCCAGTGCCTATACGTCGCCTCTTCGGCTCGGCCCGCTCTGGGGTCCAAAGCCGTTCGCTGCCAAAGCGTCTGGGGTGGAAGGGAAGCCGGGACGAGTCGGCCGGCGCGGCATGGCGCCGCGCGGGCACCGCATCACGCATCGGGATCGGACCAATGGTCGGCTCCATCGCATCTCTTCCACAAAAAACTGCCAAGCAAAACTGGGCGTAGCTGCAGACGGGCTAACAGTATTCCCTACAGTAACTAGAATATCTAAAATAGCAAGAAAGACCGCGACCGAGGAGATGGGCACGAAGATGGGTGGGTCAGGCGTACTCAGTGGTGTCCGGGTCATCGAACTTGCGTCGTGGACCTACGTACCCTCGGCCGGTGCGGCCCTGTCGGACTGGGGCGCCGACGTCATCAAGGTCGAAGGCGTCTCCTCGGGTGATCCGGGGCGCGCGTTGGTCGTCGGCGGTTTCACTCGCGAAGCCGCCCGCGTTGACGCCGACTTCATCCTCGAATTGGGCAACCGCGGAAAGCGCAGCATTGCGATCGACGTCAAAACCGAAACCGGCAGGGAGTTGTTCGGCCGTCTGCTGGCCACTGCGGATGTCTTCCTGACCAACTGGCTGCCCGGGGCGCTGGAGCGGGCCCGGCTCACCGTCGAGGACATTCGCGCGTTCAACCCGAAGGTCATCATCGCGCGCGGCACCGGCCTCGGCGTCCGCGGCCCGGACCGCAATCACGGCGGCTTCGACGCCGCCACCTACCTGGCGCGTGGCGGGGTCGCGTACACCCTCACCCCGTTCGGGACCGAAACGCCGGCCGTCCAGGGCCCGGGGTTCGGCGACCTGCAAGGCGGAGCGACGCTGGCCGGCGGCGTGTGCGCCGCGTTGTTTCACCGGGAACGGACTGGCGAGCCGACCATCGTCGACTCCTCACTGCTGGCCCAGGCGATGTGGGCCATCGCGCCGTCGATTTCGGCCGCCGACTTCTTCAACATCGACGGCATTCCCGGCGCCCCGCCCGGCTTGGCCATTAATCCACTGGTGAACCGGTACAAGACCAAAGATGGCAGATGGATTCAGCTGGTCTTTCTGCAGCCCGACAAATTCTGGGCCGGCTTTTGTGAGCGTATGGGTCTGGGGGAGTTGGCCACCGACGAGCGATTTGTGCCGTCCGGCAACCTAATAGCCAACGCGGCCGAAGCGACCGCGATTTTCGCGAACGCTTTTGCCAGCCGAGACCTCGCGCACTGGCAGAAGGCGCTTGAGAGCGAACCCGGTGTGTGGGCCGCGCTCGCGACACCGCGCGAAACCCTCAATGACCCGCAGGTCGAACCCAACGGCTATGTGGTGACAAATGTCGACGACGATGGCGAAAAATACCGGATTGTCGCGGCGCCGGTGCAATTCAACGAAACCCCGCCGGCCCCCGCGCGTGCCCCCGAACATGGGCAGCACACCGAAGAGATTCTGCTGGAGCTCGGCGTGGACTGGGACGACATCGCAAAGGCAAAGAATCTCAACGCCATACTGTGAGGCCCGACGCGGCCGAAGCGGCTTAAACACCTTGCGCGAATTCGCGGCTCAGTGCCGCCAATGCGGCCGCAGTTGCGCCGACATCGTCGGTGATTGCGGCGGGAGCCGATGAGGTGTCGGCGACCATCAGGCGTTAAGCGCGCAAGCGACGACGTTTCACCACCAATTTGTGCAAGCGCTCACCACGGGCGCCAACTCTTACGCCGGCGCCGAGGCGGCTAACGCCTCGCCATTGCAGGCCGTGCAGCAAGACGTGCTCCACGCGGTCAATGCGCCCAGCCAGGCGCTGAGGGGCGTCCGCTGACGTACTACGGAGACGGCGGCGCGGGCGGAAACGCCGGGTGGTTCTTCGGCCAGGGCGGCCAGGGCGGGGCCGGCGGTTCGGGCGCCGCGGCAACCGCGACGGTGACCGGGGCCGGCAGTGGTGGCGCCGGTGGCGACGGTGCGCTGCTGTTCGGCCGGGATGGCACGAACGGGACGCCGTAGCGGGACCCTCTCACCGGCACCGCTGATCGATATCAAGACGATCACGCCCGCATACCGATATGGACCACGGGCTGGCGCAACGCGATTGACGCGCAAATCATGGCACAGAGCGCCATAGGTCTCAGGGTCGTGAACTAGACGCACTCGCATCGATCCTTCTTCCGCTAGGTGGGTAGCGGATGTCGGTGCGCCACCACATGGAGGTATTTACAGCATGACGTTGAACTGGGTTCCCGCCCACGCTTCGAGTGGCCCGAACTCTGATCGAATCCTCAACACGGCGCGGGGCATTCTCATCGGTCTTCGCCGATGCCGATCAGACGCAGCTTTCGACGAATTGCACGGCGCGGCGCAACGCCACAAGGTGCCGGTATTCGCGATGGCATGGGCGCTGGTTCACCTTGCCGGTGGGGGCGAGAAGACAACCAGCTTCAGTGACGCGCAGTCCGCGGCTCGTCACGAGTGGGGTCAGCTGTTTGCGCGCCCCACCATGTCGATCTGCTGAGGGCGGGCGGGCGCCCAGAGGTCGACGGGGACTATCTCCCGGGCGTGTCCGTCCGGTCCCAATAGCCGCCCCCAGGATTTGACGGAGCGCAGCACCACCCGCGTGTCCGGCACCGCCACACCGGGGAATTCGGCCAGCAGCCGATGAATCACCGCGTCGAGGGCGGACAGCTTGTGCAGCTGCATCGTGACGAAAAGGTTGGCCGCACCGCTGCCGACGGTCGCGGCGCAAAACCGGGTCTCGGGGTACTGGACCAGTGTCCGTCCGACCGCTTCCACCGGCGACCCGCTGACCCGCAGCTTGATTGCCACGCCCGTCAGCCAGCCGGCTTCCACACGCGCGAAATCGGTCCGGAACGCCAGCAACCCGGAGCGGGTCAACAAACCTACGCGGCGACGGACCACCGGCTCCGATTGACCGACCGTCGCGGCCAGATCCCGGCAGCTGAGCCGCCCGTCGTGCTGCAGCGCCAGGAACAATTCGCGGTCGAACTCGTCGAGCTCGTGTACTTGCGCGGTTGTGGTCGGCTCGGGCGCCACCGCGCGCACCTGGCCAGAGCTGAGGCCGCCTAGCCGCCAGCGGGTTCCGCTGAACAGCTCGGTGAAAAGCGAGGACTGTACCCGGAGCAGCCCGGGCACTGCCGGCAGCACGTCGACGATCAATTCGGCCAGCAGCGGTTGGTCGGCAGCCACCAGCAGCGCATAGATGTTGTCGGTGCCCGTCGTGATGTTGACGCTGAAAACCTGTGGTCTGGAAGCGAATTCGGCGGCCACCCGCTGAGCGGCTCCGGGTTGGCACTCGGCCTCGAACAGCGCGGCCCGCACCGGCAATCGCGGACCGATCGCCGAGGACACCCATGCCCGCCCCGTGGATACCAAACGGCGCCA
>Ga0210393_10004769_pt1 | contig 10687 bp, 10 predicted proteins | sample IncBWC27OmetaG_FD_160068 | JGI IMG/M metagenome (GOLD analysis project Ga0210393, IMG submission 160068) | Forest soil microbial communities from Barre Woods Harvard Forest LTER site, Petersham, Massachusetts, United States - Inc-BW-C-27-O ...
CCCCAGCCCATCCCGGGGCCCTGCCCGTAGCACCCCCTTGCAACTCTAACCCTTTGACCGGGTTTGATTTAGAGTAGGACCGCCGGGGACCTCTGGCCACAGCTAGCGACGTTTGCCTGCCCGGGAACTTTCCCCGGCCCGCCGGGGAATAGTTAGATAAAGCAGGCGTCACATCAGGAGAAATGCACATCGACTCACAGGAGAGAGATGACGTCCTGCTCAAGCGCTCGGCCAAGGGCGATGAAGAAGCTTTCACGCAACTTTACCGGCGCAACCAGGCGCAGATTTATCGTTTTGCGCTACGCATGACCGGGCATGCCTGGGCTGCGGAGGAAATTGTGCAGGACGTATTCATGACACTGGTGCGCGAGCCCAAAAAATACGATCCGGCACGCGGCTCGCTGGGAGCGTTTCTTTATGGGGTTGCCCGCAACCGGGTAATGAAACATCTGGAACGCCTGCCCCGGGAGTTCTCCCTGGAAGTGAAGAACAGCGAGGGAGAGGCGAAGATACTCGAAGTTGCCGACGAACGAACACCGGCGCACTGGGCGGAAATTCGCGAACGCCGCGAGCGGGTGCGCTCGGCGGTGTCGTCCTTGCCGCCGGAATTCCGGGAAACCGTGGTGCTTTGCGAGCTGGAAGAGATGAGTTACGAAGAGGCCGCGCAGATGCTGGAATGTCCGATCGGCACGGTTCGTTCGAGGTTGCACCGGGGACGCGCGCTGCTGCTGGCGAAGCTGGAAATGCTCCGCGAGCCGCCTAAAAGGGCGAATGCGGGTCGCTGAAGATACGCGGGAGATTTGACTATGAATTGCGAAGAATTTGCCGGCGCGGGGATGGAGCGGGATCTCTTCCTGGGCGGACCGGAGTCCGCGGCCGCCCGCGAACATTTGCGGAGTTGCCCACAATGCGCCGCGCTCTACGAAAGTTCGCTGGCCTTAAGTGCGGACCTGCGCGAACTGGGGCAACAGACATCGGACGCAACGACGCCATCCCGCGTGGAGATGCGGTTGCGCCAGGAATTTCGCACGCTGCATACCACGGAGAAGAGCCGCGGCAGGATGGTTGTGGCAAGTTGGCTGCTCGCTGCCGCGACGCTGGCTCTCGTCGTCAGTTCGCTGCTGCTTTGGCGCAAGCATGGAGAAGTGTATACCGCGAACGCGCACCCGTCGTCCGGGACGCCGGTGGCCGTTCACTCCGTTGCGAATGGCCCCGAACTTGGCGGCACCCTGATCGCCGAAAGCGATGGCGACGAGTTCGCGTTGATTCCCGGAGCAATCCCGGGATTGCTCGACGACACCACGGTGGTGCGCGTGCAGATGGAGCGCGGCGCGCTTGGGGCGCTGGGGCTCTCGGTAGATGAGGAGCGTGCCAACGACGTCGTTCAGGTGGACTTGCTGCTCGGCGCCGATGGACAGCCGCAGGCCTATCGCCTGCCCCAATCGAACAACTGAATTTCACGCGGCACGCTCGCCGCGTTCCGGAGAGAAGAAACAGGAGAGAAGTAGAGGAGAATCAGGAATGAACAGGAAATGGATTTTGTCGGTATTGACGGCAAGCGTGCTAGGCATTGCCGGCGCGGGTGTGGCACAGGAGGCGCCAGCCGGTCCGCCACCTCAGGGTGACTTCATGCCCGGCGGGCCGATTGGCGGGCGCATGAAAATCCTGGGGTTCGAGGAGATGCACCCGGGGAAAGTCGTGACGGGAGCGCCGTACTCCGCCGTCGGCGTCACAGAGACTACGCAGACGCTTGCGGACGGCACCACGATCGACCGCAAAATTCAGGCCAACATTTTTCGTGATGGGCAGGGACGAGTGCGCCGCGAGACCACGCTTCCGGTCATCGGCCCGCTGGTCGCCAGCGGAAAGTCGAACTCCTTTGTGATGATTCACGACCCCATCGCCGGCACGGCGTATATTCTTCACCCCGACACCAAGGTCGCGGATCAGTTGCCCGCGCCTCACGCCGGCAAGAGAGGCAACGGCGGTTTGCAGGATAAGTTCGAAGCCCACATCCAGCAGGAAATCGCCAACGGCACGGTGAAGAAGGAAGACCTGGGCACGCAGACGATCAACGGAGTTTCCGCGCAGGGAACGCGTTACACACACACCATTCCCGCCGGGCAAATCGGGAATAGCAAGCTGATCACCACGGTTACCGAGCGCTGGTATTCGCCGGATCTGCAGGTGGTGGTGAAGAGCACCCGGACCGACCCGCGCTTTGGGTCCACCACTTACACACTCACGAACGTTCAGCGCCAGGAGCCGGCGGCCACGCTTTTTGCCGTTCCCTCGGACTACACCGTCCGGCAAGGGCATCCTCACGGCAGGGGCAACATGATGTACGCCCCTGCTGGACAGGCTCCGGCCGGCGTTGCACCGCCGCCGGGCAACTAAATAGCGGCTTAACGATCTTCTCTCCTGAAGACGGCCCGCCCTTGCTGCAGCTACCCCCATTGCTGCAGTGAGGGCGAAGTCGTGTTTAGGGGACAACTTGAGGAGTTCCTCAAATGGTTGAGAAAAGCGTTAAGATGGGAACCATGGAAGAGAAAGACCTCGCCGAACAGTTGATTCTTGAGGGTTACTCTCACCTGTACGTTTGGGAGGACGGCCCCGGGGTGGATTACAAAGAACACACGCATCGCGCGGAATCGGCGCATATCATCCTGAGCGGCGAGATGAGCATGACCATGAACGGCGAGACGAAGACCTATCGCACCGGCGACCGCTGCGATCTGCCCGCCGGGATTATGCACTCCGCAAGGACCGGGCCGCAGGGCTGCCGCTACCTGATCGCCGAGCGTTGACGCCATTCCTCAGTCCTCGTCATGTTTGGAATCCGCTGGCCACTGAACAACAAGAAAGCAATTGTCACCCTCAGGCTCACCCCTGGAGAACAAGCAGGCCATTGTCTTCCTTCGGCTATCCGATGAGGATAGCCGAAGGATCTCAACCATAAAGTTCTGCACCGCGTATCGGTTGAGATCCTTCGCAACGCAAAAGGCGCGCTGCTCAGGATGACAAATCGCTGTTAGGTTTGAGCGGTGGATATTGCACAATTCGTGCGAAGAGAAAATTAACGAAGAGTGTTCACGCAAGCCCGGTCAAGCAATTCAACCACATGAAGCACTTGCTGCCCGGTGCGGTGAATTTCGGCGCCGGCGCGCAGTTGCAACAGGCAGCCCGGATTCGCCGTGGCAATGATCTCTGCGTTCGTGGATTTGGCATAGGCCATCTTTTCAGACAGCAGTTCGAGAGACGCCTTTGTTTGCGTGACGTTGTAGACTCCCGCTGAACCGCAGCAAATGTCCGCGAAAGGCAATTCCACCAATTCGACGCCCGGAATCGCGCGCAACAACTGGCGCGGGGCTTCGCGAATCTTTTGCCCGTGCAGAAGATGGCAGGAATCCTGATAGGTGACCCGCGCGGGGACGGGCTTCATTTGAGCCGAGAGGCCGAGACCCGCGAGAAACTCGGTGACGTCGCGCGTTTTTCTCGCGAGCGCCGCGGCTGGGCGAAATCCGGTTCGTCCGGAGTAAAGAGATGATCGTACTCCTTCAAAGTGGAGCCACACCCTGCGGCATTCGTCACCAGCGCGTCAAAATTGGCGGAAGCGAAGGCTGCGATGTTCCAGCGAGCCAGGTCGCGGGCCACATCGCGCACGCCCGCATGCGCGGGCAACGCGCCACAGCAAAATTGCCCGCCGGGAACGACCACCTCGCAGCCATTCGCGGTGAGCACGCGGATGGTCGCTTCATTCAGGCCGGTGAATGTGACGTTCGCGACGCAACCGGCGAAGAAGGCGACGCGTGCACGGCGAGCACCCTGAGCGGGAAAGGTTTTGCCGAGTTGATCGAAAAAGAATTGGCGATCGACCGGCGGAAGCAAGAGGTCCCGCTGCGAGAGGCCGAGCAGTTTCAGAATCCCGGTGGCCCTTGCCGCGGTTTGCAGGCCGGAGCGTTGGTAGGCCCGCAGAAGTTTCGCGGCCATCGCGATGCGTTCGGGATAAGGCAGCAAACGGCGATACACGAAATTCCGCGCCAATCGCGAGAACAACGGCCGCTTGAAGTCCCGCTCGATTCGTGCCCGCGCGTGCTCCACCAGCTTTCCGTAGTTCACTGCCGAAGGACACGCGGTTTCGCACGAGCGGCAGTCCAGACATTTATCGATGTGGTCAACGAAACCCTCGGAGACCGGAAGTTCACCTTCATTCACCAGCATCATCTGGCGAATCCGGCCGCGCGGCGAATCCGCCTCCAGTTGCCACAAGCGGTAGGTCGGGCAATGATTCAGGCACAGGCCGCAGTGCACGCAACGCGAATAATCTTCGTAGACGGGAATCGCGCCAGGGATGGGTTGCGGGGCCGCCACGGGTCAGATGCCTCCCACGAAACGCCCAGGAGCAAAAATATTGTGCGGGTCGAACGCTTGCCTGACGCGCTGCATCATCTGGAAATCCGCTCGTTTCGCGCCCCACACACCGGCCCGCTCCCTAAGCCACAGTGGAGCGTGAAGTAGCGTGGCACTGGCTTTCTTCTCTGCCGCGGAAGAGAAGAGCCGGGTCACTTCTCGTTCGAGAGCTGCGTTTGCCCGAGCATCCTCCTCATCAGCGAGCAAAGCCAGGTAGGCCACTCCGCAGGCGCGAAGGGTGAACGCCGAACGCTGGAGCGGTGGCTGCGATCCGTTCAACAAATCAGGCACGTCTCCGCTTGCGATTCGGGGCAATACAATTCGAAGCAAGGCGACGCTCGGGGCGGCTCGCCGCAGCCAGTCGAACGCTTCACGGAATGCCGCTTCCAGTTGCTGTGCGGGTTGTGAGTCGATCGACTCGCTGCTCAGCGCTTGCATCCGCCCGGAACGCTCCATCAATTCGCGCCTGATTCGATGGATTACCGCCACGCTTCCTTCAAAACACGCCACAACCTGCCATCCGCCCGCCCCAAGCGATGTCCGCGCGCCGCTGGCTTTTCCCAGCGAAGCCGCGAGGAGCGTTGCGAACTCTGCGTCGAAAAGTTCCAGGTTCGAAAACGGCAGGCCAGACTTGAGCAGTGCGGAGTGGAAATTCAGCGCGGATTCGAGCGTTGGAAAAGTCGAACGATGCGCCCCTCGCGATTCTGGTAGCGGAAATGTGCGGAAGTTGAGCCGCGTGATGACCCCGAGGGTGCCCAGCGAGCCGATCAACAGTTTGTGCAGGTCGTAGCCGGTCACATTCTTCACCACGCGTCCGCCGCTTTTGCACTTCTTGCCCGTGCCGTCCACAAATTCTGCGCCGATCAGGAAGTCCCGCGCGGTACCGTATTGTTGGCGAAGCACGGAATCGATTCCCGACGCGATAGCGCCGCCGATAGTGGAAGTCGCGGGGAATGGCACTGCCAGCGGCAGAAATTGATTTTTCGCGCCGAGCACTTTAGCCAGTTCCAGCAGCGGCATTCCCGCGTCAACGCTGACCGTCAGGTCGCCGGGGTCGTAGTGAGCAATCTGGCGCAGATCGGTCATGTCCAGCGCCAGGTCGTAACGGCTCGGCGGCAGGCCCAAACCCAGCTTACTGCGCGAGCCACACGCAAGCACCGCCAGATTTTCCGCAACGGCAAAACTCACAATTTCCGCCACCTCATCCGGCGAGTGCGGCTTCAAGACTGCCATCGGCGCAGGTCCCGCGATACCGAACGTTTGCAGCACGGACTCCGAAACCTGCACGCGGCCGCCGCCGAGCAGTTTTTCCAGGCGGAGCGGCAAGCTGACGGTGCTGCTCATCGCCGCGCCCCTGAAGATTGCGTGGATTTGCGAACACGAATTTCCCCGCAGCCCTTGCTCAAAGGGAAAATTTTGCCGGGATTCAGCGACGAATCAGGATTGAAGGCATCGTGGATTCGGCGCATCAGATCGAAATCGGCGTCGCTGAAAAGGAGCGTCATCAGCTCGTTCTTTTCCATGCCCACGCCATGCTCGCCCGTCAGCGCCCCGCCAAGCGAGACGCACATGCGGATAATTTCCTCAGCCGCGGCAATGGCGCGCTTAAATTGCTCCTTGTCCCGCGGATCGTAGAGGACGATCGGGTGCAGGTTACCGTCGCCGGCGTGAAAGATATTGCCGATCTGGAAGCCGAATTTCTTTCCGGTCTCGTGAATTTTCTCGAGCGCCTCCGGGAGCTTCGACCGCGGAATCACTCCATCGAGGACGTAATTCGACGGCGCCAGGCGGCCCAGCGCGCCAAACGCGTTCCTCCTGCCCTTCCACAGAAGATCGCGATCGCGTTCGTCGCGCGCCGTGCGCACTTCCCGCGCGTGGTTGGAATTGCAAATTTCCGCAATCGCAGCGGCTTGCGATTCGGCCGCTTCGATTAGGCCTTCCACTTCGATCAACAACACCGCCGCGCTATCTCGTGGAAACCCGGCGTGGATGTAATCCTCGACCGCACGCAACGTCCAGCCGTCGAGCATCTCGCACGCCGCGGGTGTGATGCCCCGCGCGGTCATTTCCACCACGGTATGCGATGCGTCGCCCACGGCGTCGAAAATGGCCAGCAGAGTTTTGATGGCCTCCGCCCTGCGCGAAAGCTTCACCGTAATTTCCGTCACCAACGCCAGCGTGCCTTCGCTTCCCACGAACAAGCCGCAGAGATCGTAGCCCGGAGCGTCTCCATGCCGGCTGCCCACGCGAACGATCTCGCCATCGGGCAACACGAGCTCCAGCGCGACAACGTGATTGGTTGTCAATCCATACGCCAGCGTGTGCGGTCCGCCGGAATTTTCCGCTACATTTCCGCCGATGGTGCAAGATTTTTGGCTGGAGGGGTCTGGGGCGAAATACAATCCTGCGTGTTCGACAGCGCGGGTGATGTCCAGATTCACCACGCCGGGCTGCACCACCGCGCGCCGGTTCTCCACATCGATTTCCAGGATGCGATTCATCCGCGCGAAAACGATCATCACTCCGCCGCCGCGCGCCAACGCTCCGCCGGAAAGCCCCGTGCCCGCGCCGCGGCCAACCACCGGCACCTGGTATTTCGCCGCGAGCTTTACGATGCGCGAAACGTCTTCCGTCGTGTGGGGAAAGACGATCACCTCCGGGCGCCCCTTTTCCACTGAACCGTCGAATTCGTACAACAATAAATCCTCTGTTTGGGATAAGACGTTTGTGGGTCCGAGAAGAGACTTCAGTGCACGAATGAGAGCAGGGTCCATGGGGGAGCCGTCGGCTGTGGTGCGCGGCGTTCCCACTATAGTAATTCACGCCGTGGGCTGGCAATGGCGCTCTCGGGCGGCCCGTGCTGTGCTAGTGTAAGAGAACCAAAATCGCAAGAGGACGCGCATGGCCAAACCGAAAGTCTTCGCAACCCACCAATTATTTGATGAAGCCCGGCAAATTCTGGAAACTGCCTGTGACGTGGAGTATTGGACCAACGAAGAACGTCCGCCGCGCGAGGAAGTGTTGCGCCGCGTGAAGGACAAGGAAGGACTTGTCTGCCTGCTGACCGAAAAAGTGAACGACGAGCTTCTCCGTATCGCCCTAAAATTGCGCATCGTCGCGAACGTTGCCGTCGGTTACGACAACATCGACGTGGACACCTGCACGAAACGCGGCGTGGCGGCCACCAATACGCCGGGCGTGCTCGACGAGACCACCGCCGATTTTGCGTGGACCCTGATGATGGCAGTGGCGCGGCGGCTTGCGGAAGGCGAGCAACTCGCGCGCTCCGGCAACTGGAAAGGCTGGAACCTCGATCAGCTAGTCGGCGCCGACGTCTGGGGCAAGACACTGGGACTGGTGGGATTCGGCCGCATCGGGCGTGCCGTCGCGCGCCGCGCCCTCGGCTTCAACATGAAAGTGATTTACACCGACGCCGTGAAAGCGCCGGAAGACGTGGCGAAGTCGCTCAACGCGGAATTCCGCGAAATGAACGCGCTGCTCGCCGAATCCGATTTTATCAGCCTGCACGTGCCGCTGATGCCGGAAACGCGCGGGCTGTTTGACTCGCCGAAATTTTACCGGATGAAGCCGACCGCGTTTCTGATCAATACGTCTCGCGGCCCGGTGGTGGAAGAAGCCGCGCTGGTGGCGGCGCTTGATGCCAAGAAAATCGCGGGGGCCGCGCTGGACGTCTTTGAAAACGAGCCGTTCATCCACCCGGGGCTGAAGCGCGCCAACGTGGTGCTGGCGCCGCACCTGGCCTCGGCCTCGCTGGAAACGCGGACGAAAATGGCTGTGATGGCGGCGAAAAACGTAGTGGCGCTGTTCGCGGGGCAGTTGCCGCCCAATTTGCTGAATCCATCAGTCCTCAAGAAATCCTGAGTTCTCTGATGCCGCCGCTGCCATGACACCTGGTAAGCAAATTGCGCGGGAGATTTTCCGCGACACGCTGGCCGCGCTGGATATTCCGCGCGTCATGGAACTAAGACTTACGCTCTTGGGCTCAACACTGATACTGGATAACACCGCAGTCGATCTGGCGGCCTGCTCGGCGGTGTGTGTGGTCGCAATTGGCAAAGCCGCGCACGCGATGGCCGCCGGCTTGCGGACTTTTCTTCCGGACTCCTGCCGGTTCAGGGGAGTCGTCGCGGCTCCTACAAAACCGGAAGCTCCCATTCCAGGTCTCGAATATTTTGTCGCGGGGCACCCCAACCCGAACGAAGAAAGTTGGCGCTCAGCGGGGGCGATTCTCGCGCTCTTGCGCGGCGCCGACGAGCGCAGCGTGGTTTTCTTTTTATTGTCCGGCGGTGGTTCCGCGCTCACCGAGTTGCCGATTGTTCCGGGAATGCGCCTCGAAGATCTGCAAGCGGCGAATCACGCGCTGGTTACTTGCGGCGCGCCGATCGAAGCGATGAACACCGTGCGCCGCCATCTTTCCGCAGTGAAGGGAGGACGACTGGCGCTTGCCGCCGCTCGCGCAACGAAAATCACGCTGGCGGTCACGGATGTGCCCGTTGGCAAAGAGCATGCGCTTGCCTCCGGACCGACGGTACCGGATCCCTCCACAATCGCGGACACCCTTCGCATCATCGATCAATATGAGTTGCGGAAGAAATTTCCTCCAGCGCTGGTTCGCTGGCTGGACGCGGGGAAAATGCCGGAAACGCCGAAGCCCGGCGACCCGGCATTTCGCAACGCACATTTTCACCTGCTGCTGGGCATGCACGATCTTTTCCACGCCGCCCACCATTCGTCCGAAGCGCGGGGCTACGTTACCTGCTGCGACAATTCCACCGACGACTGGCCGGTCGGCGAGGCCGCCGATGCTTTGCTGAAAAAGCTGGAACAATGGAAGGGTGAGAATCCGGGCCAGCGCGTGGCGCTGATTGCCGACGGAGAACTGAGTTCGCCCGTTACGGGAAACGGCATCGGGGGCAGAAACTCTGCATTCGTTCTTTCGTGCGTCGAAAAAATCGCCGCGCGCGGTATCACCGTGCTCAGTGCCGGCACCGACGGGATGGACGGCAACAGCCCCGCCGCCGGAGCCGTAGCCGATGGCGAAACGCTCGCTCGAGCAAAGGCGCTCGGACTCGACCCCGCTGCGACTTTCCGGCAAAGCAACGCTTACACTTTTTTTGAAATGCTCGGCGACACGGTTCTCACCGGTCCCACCGGCAATAACCTGCGCGACCTGCGCATCCTCCTCGCCGAGCCGTAGTTCGTATGTCTTACCGTGCAGCACAAGCGAGCTGGGATTTACTTGGAGTGCTACGGCTCTGCCGCCGCTTTTGAGATTACAGCTGCGCTAAACAACATGGATTGGAGCTCGCCGCTGAAACCGTGAAAGCGGGAGCAGAGCTCCCGCACTCCAAAAGTTGAAGCTAGCCCGGATTTTCCCACTGCCCATTATGGGTCGATTTGTTACTGCTTCGGCGGAGACGGCAGCCGCTTTTCGATCTCCTTCAAGCGTTCATTCATCTCCTGCACCAGTTGCTCGACGCGGACCAACCGTTCGTCCTCGCCCGCCTTCTCGCCGGCGTTCCCCTCTGGCTGCATCGCGCCGTGCGGGCCGCCCTTCGCCAGCGGATTCTTCAGTCGCTCAATCTGTTCCTTGATGGTGGGCTGCATCTCGATGCTCAGGTTTTTGCTCTGCAGCATGGCTTCAAGCGCAGGGATAGCCGAAACGTCGCCGCGTCCCCCGAGCGCGTAAATTGCCGTGCGCCGAATCGGGAAATGCGAATCCTGGAGATAACCGGCGATTACCTGCGTCAGTTCCTTGTTGTCCTTCTGCAAACGCGCCAGGCTGCCAATGGCCGCTTGTCGCGAATCCATCTCCTTACCGGGCGCCGCCCATTCGCGGAGCAGTGGCACAGCCTTGTCGTCGCCCAGCGAGCCGAGGCCGTTCAGCGCGGCGTCGCGCAAGAAGCCGTCCGGCGAATCCGCGTTCACCGCCGCCACCAGCGTCTCGTAGGCTCCCGCGCCCTTCATGCGGCCGATGGCGCGCAACGCCGCGCCACGCGCTCGATACGAGGCATCCTCGCGTGCGACGCTTTGCATCCGCGCGACGACGCCCGCATCATCCTTGAAATTTTCCAGCCCCAACACGATGCTGCCGCGCACCCACGGCTCCTTCGCGGAGTTCAGCGCCTCCAGCAATTGCTTCGAAGCCGCCGCGCCGCCGAGTTCTCCCAGCGAACCGGCAGCGGTCCGGCGCACACCGGTGCTCTTGTCGTTGCGCAGGGCATCGCCCAGCGCCGCAACCACTTCGTCGTCGCCC
>Ga0210393_10004770_pt1 | contig 10686 bp, 7 predicted proteins | sample IncBWC27OmetaG_FD_160068 | JGI IMG/M metagenome (GOLD analysis project Ga0210393, IMG submission 160068) | Forest soil microbial communities from Barre Woods Harvard Forest LTER site, Petersham, Massachusetts, United States - Inc-BW-C-27-O ...
GAGACAGAATTCGCAGAGCGGTTTGTAGCCGTAGGCGGCGCAGGAGACGTTGATGTCGCCGGTGACGCGGCGGCCGATCCAGCGGGATCGTTCGCGCTTGATTGCGGGCGTGGGGTCGCCACCATCACCGACGGAGACGACTTCGCCGACGAATTCGTGGCCGGGGACGCCGCGGAAGTCGTGGTAGCCGCTAAGGATTTCGACGTCGGTATTGCAGATGCCGGCGAGACGGACTTTGATGAGGGCCCAGTTGGGGAGGAGGGTGGGCATTGGTTTTTCGACGGCGACCAGTTGGCCGTCTTGGACTTGGAAGGCTTTCACGGGTGCGTTGGTTCCTCGGTTTCAGTTTAACAGGGTCGGGTCGATGGTCCGGGATAGCACGGTGGACGTCGTTTAGATCGAAGAGAGATTTCTCCACTGCGCAAGCCGCCACGTTCGCAGGAGCGAACGTGAAGAAAAGGCGTCGGCTTGCTTCGGTCGAAATGACAGTGTTGGGTGACACGACATCGTTTGGCGGCCTGGAGTGTGTTGTTCGCTGGGCTCGACCGGAAAAGCGGCGCTCAAGCGCCGCACTCGATGTGGACCTCGGTGCGGTGCGATTGTGGGGCTGCGCGAATGAGACGAGTGGGGTTTGTGGGGCGTCTAGGAACTTTTGGGGAGTGTAGTCGTAGATATGGGTGTGAGTTGTGGCGTAATGCCGCGAGATAGCGGGAGTGGGGGATGCGATGACGGGATTGGGGCGGGAGTTTAGGTATGTGATGCGGCGGTTGGTGGGGAAGCCTGGGATTGTGGCGGCGGTGGTGGTGTCGATTGGGATTGGGATTGCGGCGAACGCCACAATTTTTGCGATGGTGAGCCGGTTTGTGTTGCATGCGGCGCCGGTGGGCGATCCGGCGACGCTGGTGAGCGTGCATACAACGCACGACGGGGATCAGTGCTGCAACAATTTTTCGTGGCCGACGTTTGCGGACGTACGCGATCAGGCGCAGTCGTTTTCGGGCGTGGCGGCGTTCGATGAGCTGATTCCGGCGTCGATCAGCGGGAAGGGCGATCCCGAGCGAATATGGGGCCAGGCGACGACGACCAATTATTTCGACGTCGCGCAACTGGGAATGACGGTGGGCCGCGGTTTTCGTCCGGACGAAGAGTACGCGCAGGTGATCGTGTTGGGGCACCGATTGTGGCAGCGGCGGTTCTCGGGCGATCCGGCCATCGTCGGCAAATCGATCACGCTATCGGGACGGCCTTACACCGTTGTGGGCGTGGCGCCGACGGGATATCGCGGGATCGATTTCGTGCTCGATCCTGAATTTTGGGTGCCGCTTGGGAACGGGCGCGCGTTGAATCCGTCAGAGCCCCCGCGCGAGGCGCGCGACTATCACTGGCTGGACGTCATCGCGCGATACAAGCCCGGTGTAACGCACGAGCAAGCCGATGCGGAGCTGAAAACGCTGGCGGCGCGATTGGCCGCCACCTATCCGGCGATTGAAAAGGGGAATGGATTTCGATTTGAGCAGGCGGGATCCCTGCCGCCGCGACAGCGCGGCGCGATCCTGACATTTCTCGCTGCGTTGAGCATCGTGGTGCTGCTGGTGTTGTGCATTGCGGGCGCAAACGTGGCGAATCTGCTGTTGGCGCAAGCGGCGGAGCGCAGCAAAGAAATGGCGGTGCGGCTGACGCTGGGTGCTTCGCGCGGAGCATTGCAGCGATTGATGCTGATGGAGAGCGTGATCCTTGCGCTTGGCGGCGGATTGTTTGGATTTGCTTTGTCGCTTTGGGCGACGCAGACGCTGTCGGCGTTTCATCTGCCTGCACCGGTGCCGCTCGATCTCAACATTCACGCGGACTGGCGCGTGTTGCTCTACACATTTGCGTTGAGCGTAGGCGCGGGCGTGGTGCTTGGAATCGCGCCGGCGTGGGCGGCGTCGCATCCGATTTTGTCGAGCGCGCTGAAGGGTGAAGGCGTACTTGCGGGGCCGCGGCGGCGGTGGAATTTGCGCAGCGTGCTGGTCGTGTCGCAAGTGGCGATGTCGGTGGTGCTGCTGTGCGCGACGGGATTATTTTTGCGCAGCATGCAGAATGCGTCGGGCATCGATATCGGGTTTCGATCGCGCGGCGTGCTCATCACTTCGGTCGATCCGCGGGTGAACGGATATTCGGCCGAGAAAACGGTGCAATTTCTAAAGCAGCTCCGTGAGCGCGTCGCGGGATTACCTGGAGTTTCAGCCGCAGTTTGCACGGACATCGTGCCGCTGTCGGAAGGCGGGCGCAGCGATGGGTTTACTATCGCGGGCCAGCCGGCGCCTGATGGTGGACCGATTACAGATTTGTACATGGCGACGAGCGGATATTTCGATGTGATGGGAATTCCGCGCCTGGAAGGACGCGACTTTGCGAACGAATCGCCGGCGGGGCCGAAGGTGGCGATCGTGAATCAGGAATTCGTGACGAAAGTGCTTGGGGGGCGCGAGGCGATCGGGCAGCGAGTCGATGGCGGAGGCGTGATCTACGAAATTGTCGGCGTGGTGAAAAATTCGAGGTCGCGCACGCTGGGCGAAGCGCAGCGGCCGGTGCTGTTCCGATCGCTCGAGCAGACTGCGGGCAACGATCCGGCGTTTCTCGGATATTCGCTGTTGGTGCGGACGAGCGGCGGAGATTATTCGGCGCTGGAGGGCGCGGTGCGACAGGAGATTCGCGCGCTCGATCCGGCGATGGCGACGTATAACGAAATGACGATGGAGCAGCATTTGCGCGACGCGCTGTTTTTGCCGCGGATGGGGGCGACGTTGTTCGGCGTATTCGGAGTGAGCGGAGTTTTGCTGGCGGCGGTGGGATTGTATGGCGTGATGAGCTATGCGGTGAGCCGAAGGACGAAGGAGATCGGGATTCGCATGGCGCTCGGCGCTCAGGTGGGCGGCGTCCAGAAGATGATTGTGGGTCAGGGGATGAGGCTGGCGGCGATTGCGCTGGGTTTGGGATTGATCGCGGCGATGGCGGTGGCGCGATTGTTTACGGCGTTTTTGTATGGGGTGAGGACGGATGATGTAGCGACGTTTGTCAGCGTGCCGGTATTGTTGGGGATTGTGGTGCTGACTGCGAGTTGGATTCCGGCGCGGAGGGCGGCGCGGGTGGATCCGATGGTGGCGTTGCGGTGGGAGTGAGATGAACTAGAATTTGGCGATGCCCACCTACACGATCTCGCAGCGGATTGAATCGCAGGACCTCGATGTTGCGCAGGTTACAAATGAGTTGGGAATTCAGCCGACTCAAAGCAGAAGGAAGGGCGATCGTCGAAGCGAGAACTCTGTCTGGGAAAAAGCGTTGTGGGAAATTGAGATTTTTTCGGACGGGGACCGCTCCGAGTGGGAATCGCTTGAGGCTGGCCTTGAAGAACTCGTCAGACTGTTGACGCCACACCTGCCAACCTTAAAGAAGTACAAAAAGTCGTGCGAGATATATCTCTGGTGTGGAGTTTTTGATCCAAGCTTCGGCGGTGGGCCGCGCCTGTCCGCAGAGACACTCAGTAAATTGTCGGCCCTTGGTGCACCAGTCTTATTCGCGATTTATCCAGAGATGAGCAAAAGCGAAGAAGAAGCAGATTCCTCGCTCCGCTCGGAATGACAACGTTTTAGTAGTGCTGCCTGAAAATTAGTTGGGGGCGGGCTTATCGCGGTTGGCCAGGAAATTATCGCGGCAGGCTTTGGCTTCGGACATCAGGGCGGGGAAGTCGGGGGACTTGGTGAGGTTTGGGTAAGCCTTCGAATCACGTTCCAGGAATTCGTAGGCGCAGAAGCCGTCCTTGACTGCACTCCGCATCAGCGGTATCGAGAAATCGTTTCCGAGGCAATGATTGAAAGTCAAAGCTTGACTGTATCTCGGTTCGGGATCGCTCATCCCATTCAGATCTTTTTTCAGTTTGTCCGTCAACTCCTGGTAATTGGCCGGGTGCGGATTCGAATAGCACGCTTCGATGGCGCGGCCGTGAAAAAAGGAGCTGTCGGGAAGCAGGCGAATCCTGGCCAGGGCTTCGTCGGTTTTTCCGGCGCGAAGCAATTGGATCGCGTTGATGTTGTTGATCCATTCAGAGCCTGGATCGAGCTCGAAAAAGACTTTGCCGCGATCGGACACCTCGGACGAGAGGTATAAGCCGGAACACGAGCGAAACATATAGTTGCCAGGATCGAGGCGAATCGCGATGTCGCACTCGTTTCTCGACTCTTCCAGAGCGCTGCCATAGCGCAATACGTAAGAAAGAGTGAAATGCGCGATGCCGCTTTGCGGATGGCGTTCGACCATAGCTTTCGCCTGGCGATAAGCGTGGACGAGGGCTCCGCGATCGGTATCCTGCGAAATGATTTGCTGCTCCGCGCTGACAAGGTTGGGGTCGAGGGCGAGCGCGCGTTGCAGGGTGGCGTAAGAGCGATACGTTGTGGGATCGGTGCGGTATGTGGGGCGGTTGACGATTCCGGTTCCGTATTCTTCGTCGTAGTAATAACGAATTCCGAGGGCGGCCAGAGCGGGCGCGAAGTTCGGGTCGAGGCCGACGGAGCGTTCGAGCATCTTGATGGCTTCGAGGTTTTGTGCGCCATCGTGGCCGAGGGCGATGCTGCGGAGGTAGAGGTCGTAAGCTTCGTCGTTATTCGGGCGCGTGCCGCCGGTTTCGTTCGCGTTGGAGACACCGAGCGCCGGAATCATGCCGTTCAGCACGTTCGAAGTGACTTCATTGTGCATCGCGACGTGATCGTCGGCGGGGATATTCAGAGATTTCTGCCACAGCAGACTGTTGTTGCCGACATCGATCGCTTCCAGCGTGAGCTGCAAATCCTTGCCAATTTTTTGGTAGTGGCCGGTGACGAGATGGCCGACGTGAAGTTCCTTTCCGGCTTGCTCGACGTCGATGTCGGATTTTGAGTATTTGGCGGTGGTGGCGAATGGGCGGACGGAGAGTCCGCGCATGGAAGAGAGCGTCGTGGCGACTTCGTCGGGAAGGGCCATGCGGAGATAGTCGAAACTAGCGTCACCGCCGAGATTTTGAAAGGGGAGGACGGCGACGGCTACTGACGCGGCTGGCGTTTTAGCGGATTCGTTGGGCGATTTGTCGTGAGAACGCATCAGCGCAAAAGTGATCGCCGCGACGGCGACGATTGCGGCGACGCCGCCGATAGCGAGCCACGGTTTACGCGAGGCTGAGACAGACGCTGCGGCCGCGGAGGTCGTGGCCACGGCGGGGACGGCGACTGAGCGCGATGAGCCTGAGCCCGTGTCGCGCAGGGCGCGCTTGAGGTCGGCTCGCATTTCCGAGGCGTGCTGGTAGCGCGTGTCGCGATCTTTTTCGAGAGCTTTGCGAATGACGGCGTCGAGTTCAGGCGAGACGCGCGAGTTCAACTGTGTCGGTGGCGCGGGGGTGCCGTGCACGATCTGGTCGTAGATGGCGCCGCTGGAATCGCCGGTGAACGGGAGCTTTCCCGTCGCCATTTCGTAGAGAACGATGCCGAAAGAAAAAAGATCGGAGCGCGCGTCGAGCGGCTTGCCGAGCACCTGCTCGGGCGACATATAGGCGACGGTGCCAAGCGTCGAGCCGGGGCTCGTGAGGTGTTCCTGGACGGAGAGTGTGTTGCCGTCGTCGAGCGTAGTGGCTCCCGACAATTTTTCGTCGATCTTTGCGAGGCCGAAGTCGAGGATTTTTGCGTGGCCGCGCGCGGTGACGAAGATATTGGCGGGTTTGATGTCACGGTGGACGATGCCGGCGGTGTGCGCGGCGTCGAGCGCGTCGGCAATTTCGATCGACAGCGAAAGAAGCTTATCCATCTCCAGCGGGCGATCGGAAATGGCGTGCTTGAGCGTCATGCCATCGAGAAATTCCATGGCGATGAAGCGCAGTCCGCCTTCGCTCTCGCCGATCTCATAGATGGTGCAGATGTTGTGGTGATTCAGCGCGGAGGCGGCGCGGGCTTCGCGGCGGAAGCGTTCGAGCGCGGCGGGATCTTTGGCGACGTTGTCGGGGAGGAATTTGAGAGCGACGAAACGGCCGAGCGTGAGGTCTTCGGCTTTGTAGACGACTCCCATGCCACCGCCGCCGAGTTTTTCGACGATGCGGTAGTGAGAGATGGTTTGACCGAGCATTGGTTGAACGGATGGTAGCTGGCAGGGAGACGCAAGGTCAATGAACTGTCAAACCACGCTGGGTTTTCTTTAGCCAGTCACCAGTCACCAATCACTAGTCACTTTTTCAACGGAGCGCAGCGGCGATCGATTGGACTAGCTGCGATTCCTGGGCGGGTAGGACGGTGCGGAGGTCGAGGATCAGGTGGTCGGATTCGACGCGGGCGACGACGCTGATTTCGGCGTGGGCGCGGCGCAGGCGCTGTTCGAGTTGCGCGGCGGAGTAGCGGGTGCTGGCGATGCGGATCAGTTTCGTGGGGAGCGATTGCGCGGGTGTGGAGCCGCCGCCGACGAGCGAGGCGCCGTCGATGAGTTCGAGTTTGATTTGATCCTTGCTTTCGCTCGCCGGGATTTCGGCCGTGACGTCGCGAAGGAAATTTTCGGCGCGGCGTTGGATCTCGGCGGCCGTGAGGCGAATCATGCGGAGCGCGGGGATTTCGTCGTAGGCGGCGCGGAGATAGGCGCTGAGCGTGGCTTCGAGCGCGGCGATGGTGAGCTTGTCTACGCGGAGCGCGCGGAAGAGCGGATGGCGTCGGATTTTCGCGACGAGATCTTTGCTCCCCGCAATGATGCCGGCTTGCGGCCCGCCCAGAAGCTTGTCGCCGCTGAACATCACGATGTGCGCGCCGGCTTCGATGCTGTGGCGGACGAGCGGCTCGGTGATGCCGTGGGCGGAGAGATCGACCAGGCAGCCGGAACCGAGGTCTTCGACGAGCGGGAGATTTTTTTTCACGGCGAGCTCGGCGAGATCTTGGAGGGACGGTTTGTCGGTGAAGCCGGTGATCTGAAAATTCGATGGGTGAACGCGTAGGAGCACGCGCGTTTTGTCGGTGATCGAGTTTTCGTAATCCGCGAGGCGCGTGCGGTTCGTGGTGCCGACTTCGCGCAGCGTGGCGCCGCTCTGCGCCATGATTTCCGGGATGCGGAAGCCGTCGCCGATTTCGATGAGTTCGCCGCGAGAGACGAGGACTTCGCCGTCATGGGCGAGCGCGGCGAGGACGAGCAGAACGGCAGCGGCGCAATTATTGACCACGATGGCGGCTTCGGCGCCGATGAGGCGCTCGATGAGGTGTGCAGTATGGACGTCGCGCTTTCCGCGCGCGCCGGCTTCGATGTCGTATTCGAGGTTGGAATATTGCGTCGCGGTGCGCCGGAATTCTTCGACGGTGGCTTCGGTAAGCGGAGCGCGGCCGAGATTGGTGTGGAGAATGACTCCAGTAGCGTTGATCACCGGCTGGAGCGATTGAGCCAGGATTTGTTCGACGGCGTTAGCGATTTCGTTTTGCAGCGCTGCGGGATCAAGCGCCAGGATGATCGTGCGGCGCCCGTGAGTCTCGTCGGATTCTGCGGATAGGCGCGCGCGGAGATCGGTCAACGCGGCACGCGTGATTTCGAGGAGAAGTTCGCGATCGATCCGCGTGGCAAGCGCGGCCATGCGCGGCTGTCGCAGGAGTTCGTCAACCGACGGGATCTGTCGGAGAAGGTCGGATTTTGAGGCGGAGGCCACGGAGCTATTTCAGCACAAATGAGTGGGTAGGTGGGGGCGCAAAAAATGCCACAAGTCCTTAAGCCCGGGCACGTTGGGGCGCAGCAGTGCTGCGCCCGTACACATCCGTGATGGCGGCTAAGAGCTGGCCCTTCGTACAGGTCGGCGTTGACGGAAGGACGGTGCCGCTATGGGTGAAACACGCTGCGCGTACCGTTGACGCTTACTGGCGCGGTTTCTACGATGGATTGAAAGGAACCGGTCCAGCTTTTATGCCCCCGACGATTGACGAAGAACTGAGCGGAATGGAGCGCGACATCCGCCAGCTGAAGATTGAGTACGATCAATTCTTCGGCGGCGGGCGCAAGCGTCCGCCTACGGAAATCGAATGGCGCATCGAGCAGGTGATCAAGCGTCACGGCGAGCGCGCGGGCGAATTGAAGATGCAGCAGAGGTTCCGGCTGACCAACCTCACCCAGACCTACGCGAAGTATAAGGATATTTTCCGGAAGAAGACGGCGCTGAAGGAAGAGGGACGCTCGCAGAAGCACTACGGCGCCGCGGCGAAGATGATCGAGGCCGAGCGGGCCAAGGCGCATCCGGAACCGCCGCCTATGCCGGCCCACGCGGAAGCGCCATTGTCGAAGCGCGCTGTCGCTTCGGCCGCGTCTCACGCGTCGAATGCGTTTCGCGTCGTGTGCAGCGATCCGGAGCACGAGACCGAGCAGGTCAATCGGCTCTTCAACGCGTTTGTCAGCGCGAAAAAGGAAGCCGGCGAAGAGACGACCAAGCTCTCGCAGGCAGGCTTCAAGGAATTCGTCCGCAAGAAGACAAGGGATTTGCAGGAAAAACAGAATTGCCGTGACGTCGAGTACGTCGTGGAAACGGTTTCAGGCCAGGTGAAGTTGAAGGCCCTGGTGAAGTCGTAGAACCGGCCTGGTAACCTACGCACCCGACTTATCGGTGGCTAATCGAGCGTCGAATCACGCGAATCAGAAGCCAGGCTCCGGCAATGCCAATCGAAAGCCAGAACAGAAATACGGTGATCGGGACGACAACGAAATGATCATGGACGTGTATGTCGAGTCCGAGCGCGCCGAAAAACAAATACGCGCCAGTGACGACAGCAATTAATACCGCAAGTCCAAGGTAGTTTCTCATCGAGACACATCTCCGTCGCCCGACAAATCTTCATACACCCGATTGCGCTGAAAATCGATTTCAAACTTTTTCCTCAGACGAATTCGTCGCGTCGGTTTCTATTTGTGTGCCGCGCGCTTAAACTGTTGTGCTTTCCAAGTGGAGGAACGGCATGGCAGTGGAGCGCGCGCTGATCAGCGTGTTTGACAAGACGGGCATCGTGGAGTTTGCGAAGAGGCTCGTCGCTTTGAAGATCGAAATCCTCTCGACAGGCGGGACGTCGAAGCTGCTGCGCGAAGCGAATGTCGCTGTGCGCGACGTGTCGGACTTCACCGGCTGGCCCGAGATGCTGGGCGGGCGCGTGAAGACGCTGCATCCGAAGGTACACGGCGGATTGCTGTATCGGCGCAAGCACAAAGACGATCAGGCGCAGGCGAAGGAACATGGGATCTCGCCGATCGATCTCGTCGTCGTGAATTTGTATCCCTTCGAAGCGACGGCTGCGAAGAGCGGGCTGACCGCCGAGGAGCTGATCGAAAACATCGACATCGGCGGGCCGACAATGCTGCGGTCGGCGGGGAAAAACTTTGAGAGCGTCACAGTCATCACCGATCCCGCAGACTATTCGCGCGTGGCGACGGAACTGGAAGCGTCAAAGGAAACGTCGCTGGCGACGCGCGTCGACCTCGCGCGCAAAGTCTTCGCCACAACTTCGCGCTACGACGGAATGATCACGACGGAGTTGGAACGGTTGTCGGCCGGTGCGTCAGGACTCGTCGAGCTCACCGACCGGACGCTGCTGCCGGAACGAGTGCACATCTCGCTGCGCCGTCAACAGGAACTGCGCTACGGAGAAAACCCTCACCAGGCAGCCGCGCTGTACGTTCCGGCTGGACGCGAAGTGTCAGGTCTCGCCGCAGCGAAACAGCTTCAGGGCAAAGAACTCTCGTACAACAATTTTGTCGATCTCGAAGCGGCGCGCAGCATCGCCGCTGAATTCAAGCGCCCAGCCGCGGTTATCATCAAGCACAACAATCCCTGCGGCACCGCGGAGCAGGAAACGCTGCGCGACGCCTATCTGAAAGCGTACGCAGGCGATCCGGTGTCGGCATTCGGCGGAGTCTTGGCGTTTAACAAAGTCGTCGACGCCGCTACGGCGGAAGAAGTCGCGAAGCTATTCGTCGAATGCATCTGTGCGCCTGGATTCGATGACGCGGCAAAAACAATCTTCGCTGCAAAGAAAAATTTGCGCCTGCTCGAACTACCTCCGGGCGGCCTTGAGTTCGAGAAGGAACTTCAGCTCAAGCGCATCCTCGGCGGAATGCTCCTGCAGCAACCCGACCTCGGCGAGCTGAAAGACTCCGAGCTCCGCACCGTGACCAAGCGAATCCCCACTGCCGAAGAAATGGCCACAATGCGCTTCGCCTGGAAGGTGTCGAAGCACGTTAAGTCAAACGCCATCGTCTTCGCCAAAGACAGCGCCACCCTCGGCGTCGGCGCCGGACAGATGAGCCGCGTCGATTCCGTCAAAATCGCCGTGATGAAAGCGCAATCGCCCCTCACCGGCAGCGTCGTCGCTTCCGACGCCTTCTTCCCATTCCCCGACGGCGTCGAAGAAGCCGCAAAAGCCGGCGCCACCGCCGTGATTCAGCCCGGCGGCTCCATGCGCGACAACGACGTCATCGCCGCCGCCGACCGCCTCAACCTCGCCATGGTCTTCACCGGCATGCGCCACTTCCTCCACTAGGATGACGCGGCGCGGGCACATGAAGACCCACAAGCCCGGCGACTAACCCGCCGAGCCGAGCCCCAATACGCACCAGCCGCCAGCACCTGTACCAAAGAAGCGTCCTCACCCGTCCCAACGCTTGGCAGCAATTCGGCATCCTACCGAAATG